>LFIK01003794.1_pt1 | contig 12252 bp, 8 predicted proteins | sample 643401 | NCBI WGS metagenome assembly LFIK01 (sample SAMN03777447, study PRJNA286221) | soda lake metagenome | biome: soda lake; feature: Kulunda steppe; material: water; isolation source: sample T5-Br brine of Lake Tanatar-5 | place: Russia: Kulunda steppe | collected 2010-07 | reverse complement strand
TCGACGCGTGCGGACACGTCGACGCCCGCGACGACCTCACCGGACACGACCCGCGCACGGTGCACGCGCAGGCCGCCACCGATCACGTCCTGCGTGTCGAGCACCTCGAGCCGTCCGGTCGGCGTCTCGATGACGCCGCTGTCGCCGACCTGGCCGCCGCCCTCGGCGTAGAACGGGCTGCGGGAGAGGATGACCTCCACCTCGTCGCCCTCGCTCGCCGACTCGACGAGCCCGCCGGACGTCACGAGTGCGCGCAGCGACGCCTCGACCTCGAGCGTGTCGTAGCCGACGAACTCGACGGTGCCGGCTCCGGCAGCGGCCGCACCCTGGCGGTAGACGTCGTCGGGAACGCCACCCCCGCCCTTGCGCGCCCCGGCACGGGCACGTTCGCGCTGCGCCTGCATGAGCGTGTCGAACGCGTCGCGGTCGAGCCCGAGCCCGGCGTCCGCGACGATCTCGGCCGTGAGGTCGATGGGGAAGCCGAACGTGTCGTGCAGCTCGAACGCGACGTCGCCGCGGAACCGCTCGCCCTCGGCGAGCTCGGCGACCGCCGTGTCGACCCGCTCCAGCCCGTCGCGCAGCCGCGCACCGAAGTCGCGCTCCTCCGCCTCGAGCACCCGCGTCACCAGCGTGCGCTGCGCGGCGAGGTCGGGGTACGCCTCCGCCATCGTGTCGATGACCGTCTCGACCATGGGGATGGCGATGTTCGCCGACCCACCGACGTCCGCACCGAGCAGCCCGGCATGGCGGATCGCGCGGCGCATCAGGCGCCGCAGCACGTAGCCGCGGCCCTCCTTGGACGGCAGCACGCCGTCGCCGACGAGGAACGCCGCGGTGCGGGCGTGCTCGGCGATGACGCGCAGCGACACGTCGGCCTTCGCGTCACGACCGTAGGTGTGGCCGGTGAGCTCGCCGGCACGGGCGAGCAGCGGCTGGAACAGGTCGGTCTCGAACACGTTGTCGACGCCCTGCAGCAGCACGGCGAGCCGTTCGAGTCCGAGGCCCGTGTCGACGTTCTGCGCGGGCAGATCACCGAGGATCGTGCCCTGCGCATCGAGCGCGTGCTGCATGAACACGAGGTTGTAGAACTCGAGGTAACGCTCGTCGTTGACGGCCGGGCCGCCCGCCTCCCCGTACTTCTCGCCGCGGTCGTAGTACAGCTCCGAGTTGGGCCCGCCCGGACCGGCCGCGTGGGTCCACCAGTAGTTGTCGTCCGCACCCAGCCGCTGCAGCCGCGACGCGGGCAGGTCGGTCTCGGTGAGCCAGAGCTCCTCGGCCTCGTCGTCGTCCTCGAAGATGGTGACCCAGATGCGCTCCGGGTCGAGCCCGAAGTGCTCGGTCGAGAGCTCCCACGCCCAGCGCATCGCGTCACGCTTGAAGTAGTCGCCGAACGAGAAGTTGCCGAGCATCTCGAAGAAGGACAGGTGGCGGGTCGTGAGCCCGACGTTCTCGATGTCGTTGGTGCGCACGCACTTCTGGAAGCTCACGGCCCGCTTCACCGGTGCCGGCTCGTCGCCCATGAACCACGGTTTGAACGGCAGCATCCCGGCGATGGTCAGCAGCACCGACGGGTCGGCAGGGATGAGCGACGCCGAGGGGAAGCGGCGGTGACCGCGCTCCTCGAAGAAGGCGAGGAACGTCTCGCGGATCGTCAGCGAGTCCACGGGGTCCCGCCCTCACGCACCCGAGTGCCGATGGTGTCGGCGACCCGCTCCCGCGTGCGGTCCACGAACGCGCTGGCTGCGACCCCGATGCGGTCGGGGGCGAAGCGCTGCTGGACGGCGTCGAGCCGGCGCACGACGTTGCCGCCGATCACCAGGCCGATGCCGAGGCCGAGAGCGAAGGAGAGGATGCGTCGCACAGGAGCCTCGTCGGTCAGTCGTCGTCGGATGAGGGTTCGTCGGGTGGGGAGTCGGTGACGTCGGTCCGGCTGGCGTGGGGCTGGCGCAGCGCCCGCAGCTCGGCGACCCAGTCGACCAGGGCAGCCTCGTGACCGCGGTCGGCCGGCTCGTAGAGCACCTGCCCCTCGAGTCCGTCCGGGAGGTGCGGCTGCCCGGCGGCGACCCCGTTCGGATGGTCGTGAGGATACTCGTAGGTCCGTGGCGCCCGGCCGTCCGGGCCGCGCTCAGCGAGCCAGCGGCGCATCGAACGGTTGTGGGTGTCGCGCAGGTGGACGGGGACCGGAACGTCCCCCGTGCGGGCGATCAGCGCATCCGCCGCCGCCATCGCCGTCGTCACCCGGTTCGACTTCGGCGCTACGGCCAGGGCGATCGCGGCGTGGGTGAGCGCGTAGCGGGCCTCCGGCAGCCCGACCCGGTCGAGCGCCTCGAACGCGGCGACGGCCAGCGGCAGCGCGCTGCGGTCGGCGAGGCCGACGTCCTCGGAGGCGAGGATGACCATGCGGCGGGCGAGGAAGCGTGGGTCCTCCCCTGCCGCGAGCATGCGCGTCAGCCAGTAGACGGCCGCATCCGGGTCGGAGCCGCGGATCGACTTGATGAACGCGGACACCTGGTCGTAGTGGGCGTCGGACGCGCGGTCGTAGCGGAAGCGGCGCAGCGCACCCGCGACCGCCTCGACGTCGAGCGCGATCGGACCATCGGCGCCGCCCTCGATGGCGTCCGCGTCGAACAGCGTCCCGGCCGGCCCGTGCACGCCCGCGGCGGACGCGGCGACCTCGAGCGCCGACAGGGCCGCACGCGCGTCGCCCTCAGCGACGGCGGCCAGATGGCTGAGCGCGTCCTCGGTGAGGCTGACGCGGCCGGCGAGGCCGCGCTCCGGGTCGGCGACCGCACGCTCCAGAAGCGTGCGCACGTCGGCGTCCTCGAGCGGCTCGAGCCGGACCAGCTGGCAGCGCGACAGCAGCGGTGCGTTCAGCTCGAAGAAGGGGTTCTCCGTGGTCGCACCGACGAGGGTCACCCAGCCCGCCTCGACGCCGGGCAGCAGCGCATCCTGCTGGGCCTTGTTGAAGCGGTGGATCTCGTCGATGAACAGCAGGGTGCGGCGACCCCGCAGCTCGAGGCGACCGCGGCCCTCCTCCAGCGCCCGGCGGACGTCCTTCACCCCGGCGGTCACGGCGGACAGCTCGACCCAGGTCGCGTCGACGCAGCCCGCGATCACCCGGGCGAGCGAGGTCTTCCCGACGCCCGGCGGACCCCACAGCACGAGCGAGGACAGCGCGCCACGGTCGAGCATGCGGCGCAGCGGTCGACCGGCGCCGACCGCCTGCTGCTGTCCGACGAACTCCCCGAGGTCACGCGGCCGCAGCCGGGCAGCGAGCGGCATGCCGGCCGTGTCGACCAGCACCGCGTCCTGCCGCGCACCATCCGACGCGACGGCACCATCGAGTCCGTCCGGACCGTCGGCGAGGCCGAGCCGCGGCGCGTCGCTCACGTCGCGCGCGGAGGCTGCGGGATGAGGCGCAGCCCGAGCTCGGTGAGCGCACCCTCGTCGTAGGGAGCGGGAGCGTCGGTGAGCGGGCAGGCGCCCGACTGGGTCTTCGGGAAGGCGATGACCTCGCGGATCGAGTCCTCGCCGGCCATCAGCATGATGGTGCGGTCGATGCCCGGCGCGATCCCTCCGTGCGGTGGGACGCCGTGGGCGAGCCCACGGAGCAGGAACCCGAACTTGGCCTCCGCGTCCTCGTCGGAGATGCCGAGGAAGCGGAACACGCGTCGCTGCAGCTCGGCGTCGTGGATACGGATCGACCCGGAGGCGAGCTCCACCCCGTTGAGCACGATGTCGTAGGCGCGGCTGGTCGCGCTGCCCGGGTCCGTGTCGAACGTGTCCACGTACGGCGCCCCCGGGGCGGTGAACGGATGGTGGTTCGGGACCCAGCCGCCGGTGGGGCGTCCGGCGCGGTCGGTCGCCGCGTCGAACATCGGGGGCTCGGTGACCCACACGAAGCGCCACTCGCCGTCGGGGACGAGCCCGCGCTCGTCGGCCAGCGCGACGCGCAGCGCACCCATGAGCGTTCGGGTCGCATCGGTGGCTCCCGCGGCGAACAGCACCGTGTCCCCGAGCCCCGCCCCGCAGGCCGCGAGGATCCCGGCGATCTCCTCGGCGGTCAGGAACTTCGACAGCGGCGAGCGCAGCGTCACACCCTCCTCGCTGTCCTCGACGACGCCCCAGGCGAGCCCACCGGCGCCGCGGGCCTTCGCCCAGTCGACCCAGCCGTCGAGCTCACGCCGCGTGAGCGGTGCACCGGCCGGCACGCACAGCGCGATGACGCTGCCGCCCTCGCCGAGCGCACCGGAGAACACGCCGACCCCGGTGCCGGCGAGCGTCTCGGACAGGTCGATGAGCTCGAGGCCGTACCGCAGGTCAGGCTTGTCGGAGCCGAAGCGCGCCGTCGCGTCCGCGTAGGTCATGCGCGGGAACGGGGTGGGGAGCTCGACGCCGAGGCACGTGGACCACAGCTCGGCGTACAGCTCCTCCATCAGCGCGTAGACGTCCTCCTCGTCACCGAAGGAGAGCTCGACGTCGAGCTGGGTGAACTCCGGCTGGCGGTCGGCACGCAGGTCCTCATCACGGAAGCAGCGCGCGATCTGGTAGTAGCGCTCGACGCCACCGACCATCAGGAGCTGCTTGAACAGCTGCGGCGACTGCGGCAGCGCGTACGACTCACGCGGACGGATGCGTGAGGGCACGAGGAAGTCGCGCGCGCCTTCCGGGGTCGGGCGGGTCAGCTGCGGCGTCTCGACCTCGAGGAAGCCGTGCCGCTCCATCACCCGGCGGATGACCGACAGCGCCTGCGAGCGCAGCGCCAGGTTGCGGGCCATGCGGGGCCGGCGCAGGTCGACGTAGCGGTGCAGCAGGCGCAGGTCCTCGCCCGCCTCGACGTCGTCCTCGACGGGGAACGGCGGGGTGCGCGACTCGCTCAGCACCTCGATCGCGGTCGCCGCGACCTCGACGTCCCCGGTCGGCAGCTTCGGGTTGCGCATGCCCTCGGGGCGCGGACGCACCGTTCCGACGACGCGCACGACCCACTCGTCGCGCAGCCGCTGGGCGGCCTCGACGAGGCCGGCGGCGACCGCAGGGTCCGCGACGACCTGCACGACGCCGGATCGGTCCCGCAGGTCGAGGAAGACGACGCCACCGTGGTCACGTCGCGTGGCGATCCAGCCGGCGAGCTGCACCTCGGAGCCGGCGTCCTCGGCGCGGAGCACGCCGGCTCCGTGGCTGCGCATGGCGCCGTACGGGGTGATGCTCACGGTCCCTCCAGGGATGGTCGCAGGTGGTTCAGGCGTGGTCGCGGGCGGTGCGACCGGGTCGGGGCGGACGGTCAGCCCGCGTCGGCGGCGAGCCGCTCGCGGAGGAACATGACCGCATCCGCCTCGGGCAGGGTGGTCTGCTCGCCGGAGGCGAGCTCCTTCAGGGTGACGCTACCGGCGGCCCGCTCGGTGGCCCCGCGAACGAGCGCGAAGCGGGCGCCACGGCGATCGGCGTGGCGCAGCTGCTTCTTCATTCGCCCCTCGCCGCCGTACACGTCGACGCCGATGCCGGCGCTGCGCAGCCGCACGGCGACCGCCAGGACGTCGGCCGCATCGGCGGGGTCGAGGACCGTGGCGAGCACGTCAGGCCCCGGCCCCGCTCCACTCGGCTCCAGGCCCTGCTGCTCGGCGAGGATGAGGAGGATGCGCTCCAGCCCGAGCGAGCCACCGACCGCCGGCACCGGCTCATCACCGAACATGCCGATCAGCCCGTCGTAGCGCCCGCCCGCGGCGATCGACGCGTCGAGCGCCGGGTGGGTCAGCTCGAACACGGGCCCGGTGTAATAGCCGAGCCCGCGGGCGAGCACCGGATCGTGCACGACGTGCACGCCCGCCTCTGCGGGGAGCAGCGCCATCAGCTCGACGATGCGGTCGAGCCCTGCGCGACCCCGTTCGTCGGTGCCGACGCGCGCGACGATCGCGGCGGTCGGATCGTCGGCGGTCAGGTCCGCGTGCAGCGCCGCGACGGCCGCATCCGCGACGCCGCGGGCACGCAGCTCGTCGGCGACCCCGTCCGGCCCGATCTTCGCGAGCTTGTCGAGCGCGGTCAGCGCCGACGCACCGAGCGCCTCCGGGATGCCGTAGGCGGCGACGAGCCCATGAAGCGCGTCACGGTCGTTGAGGTGCACGGTCACCCCCTCGAGCCCGATCGCCGCCAGCGCGTCGACGAGCGCGAGCACGACGGAGGCGTCCGCGACGAGCGATGTCGCGCCGGCCACGTCGATGTCGCACTGGGTGAACTCGCGGAAGCGACCGCGGCCGGGTCGGTCCGCCCGCCACACGCTCGCGATCTGGTAGCGCTTGAACGGCAGCGGAAGCTGCGAGCCGTACCGGGCGACGACGCGGGCGAGCGGCACGGTGAGGTCGTAGCGCAGCGCGAGATCCGCCTCGCCGCTGGCCGCATGGTCACCGCGACGGAGGATGCGGAAGATCAGCTGCTCCCCCTCCTCGCCGTACTTCCCGGTGAGGACATCGAGGCGTTCGAACGCCGGCGTGTCGAGCGGCTCGAAGCCGTGCCGTTCGAAGGTGTCCTGGATGGCGGCGAACGTGCGACGACGCAGCAGCACGTCGGCGGGGAACAGGTCACGCGTGCCCGACGGCGGGGTGACGTCGACGGCTGGCATGCGGACTCCTCGGTGCGCGGGCGGTGCGGCGGGCGGCGTCAGCGGGGCAGGAACGGGTTGGTGGCGCGCTCGACGCCGATGGTCGTGGCGTCCCCGTGGCCGGGGAGCACGAGCGTCGTGTCGGCGCATCCTGCCATGCAGGCGGCCAACGAGCGCGCCATCGCCGCCGGGTCGCCGCCGGCGAGGTCGGTCCGGCCGATCGAGCCGGCGAACAGCAGGTCTCCGGCGAGCATGACCGGGCCGGGCGCATCGAGCACCCGCTCGTCCAGCCGGAGCGTGGCGCCGGCGAGGTCGTCGGTCGTGAACACGACGTGACCCGGCGTGTGGCCGGGGGTGTGGTGGACGTCGATGCGCAGGCCAGCGAGCTCGAGGCGCTGCCCGTCGGCGAGCGGGCGCAGGTCGATCCCGTCAACGTCCCAGCCGCTGAACCCGAATCCGGCGGCGAGCTGCGCACCCTGGGGGCCGAACGCGTCCTCGGGCCTCGCCCACAGCCAGCCGTCGTCCGGATGGAGGTGGACGGGGACGTCGAGGGCGCGGGCGAGCGCCGGCGCGGCCCACAGGTGGTCGAGGTGGGCGTGGGTCAGCAGGATGGCGCTCGCGCTCAGCCCGACGCGTTCGAGGAGGAGCGGCACGGCCTGCTCACCGTGCTGGCCGGGGTCGACGATGACCGCCTGACCGGTCGAGCGGTCGCCGAGCACGACGCAGTTCGTCGCCCACGCTCCCAGTGCCGCCGCCTCGAGGACCGCGCTGCTCACGCCTCGCCGTCCGGTGCGCTGCCGTGCACGCGCGGGACGACGCGGTAGACGTCGTAGACGCCCTCGACGCCGGCGATCGTGCTGATGGCGTGGGACAGGTGGGCGGGATCGGCGAGCTCGAACGAGAAGCGGAGCACGGCGACCCGATCGGGTCGGATGCTCACCTGCGCCGACACGATCGACAGGTGCAGGTCGCCGAGCACGGAGGTCACGTCACGCAGCAGGTGCTTGCGGTCGAACGCCTCGACCTCAACGGCGACGCGGAAGGTCGACCCGGAGTCCGCCGCCCAGTCGACGGGGACGAAGCGCTCCGGTTCCTGGCGCAGATCCCCCACGTTGGGGCAGTCGACCCGGTGGACGGACACGCCTCGCCCACGGGTGACGAAGCCTTCGATGGCGTCACCGGGCACCGGCGTGCAGCAGCGCGCGAGGCGCACCAGCATGCCCGTGTCACCCTCGACCTCGACCGCGTCGCCATCGCCGCGTCCACCGATGCGGATCGGGCTCGACCGTGCGATCGGCGGCAGCGCAGCCTCATCGGGCGCATGGTCGTCCACGAGCCGGTCGACGATCGCCTGCACGATCGTGGCGGCCGTGACATGCCCCTCACCGACGGCGAGGAACAGCGCGTCAGTGCCGCGGTAGTTCAGGGCACGCGCGACCTCGCCGAGCTCACCCGACGCCATGACCCGCGCGTAGCCGATGCCCTTGCGGCGCAGCCCCCGCTGGATCGCATCGCGCCCACGGACGAACGTGTCCTCGCGGCGCTCCTTGTTGAAGTGCGCGCGGATCTTCGAACGCGCCCGCGACGACACGGCGAGGCGCAGCCAGTCGCGCGACGGTCCGGCGTCCTCCGCGCGGCTCGTCATGATCTCGACGGTGTCACCGTTCCCGAGCACATGGTCGAGCGAGACGAGCCGGCCGTTGACGCGCGCGCCGATACAGCGGTGCCCGACCTCGGTGTGCACGGCGTACGCGAAGTCGATCGGCGTGGACCGTGCAGGCAGCCCGAGCACCTCGCCCTTGGGCGTGAAGACGAACACCTCGTCCTGGTAGAGGTCGATGCGCAGCGACTCGAGGTAGTCGCCGGGCTCGCTGACCTCGTCCTGCCACTCCAGCAGCTGCGACAGCCACGGCAGGTCGGCCGCCTCCCCGTCCCCCTTCGTCGGATCCTTGTACTTCCAGTGGGCCGCGACACCGAACTCGGCGGTGCGGTGCATCTCGGACGTCCGGATCTGGATCTCGAGCTGTCGACCGCCCGGCCCGACCACCGTCGTGTGCAGCGACTGGTAGCGGTTGAGCTTCGGCATCGCGATGTAGTCCTTGAACCGCCCCGGCACCGGGCGCCACACGGAGTGCAGCTGCCCCAGCACCGCGTAGCAGTCGCGGACGCTGGAGACGATGACGCGGACGGCGACGAGGTCGTGGATCTCGTCGAACTCCTTCCCGCGCAGGACCATCTTCTGGTAGACCGAGTAGTAGTGCTTCGGTCGTCCCGTGACGTCACCGCGCACGCGCACGGACCGCAGCTCGTCGCGGATCGACGCCATGACCGACTCGAGGTACGCCTCACGCTCCGGATTGCGCTCATCGACGAGCGTGACGATCTCCTCGAAGCGCTTCGGATGCAACGTCGCGAAGCCGAGGTCCTCGAGCTCCAGCTTGAACGCCTGCATCCCGAGCCGGTGCGCCAGCGGGGCGTAGATGTCGAGCGTCTCCTGAGCGATGCGCTTCTGCTTGTCGCGCGGCATCACCCCGAGCGTCTGCATGTTGTGGAGACGGTCGGCCAGCTTGATGACGAGCACCCGGATGTCGCGCGCCATCGCGACGACCATCTTGCGCAACGTCTCTGCCTGCTGCTCCTGCTTCGACTCGGCCTTGATGCGGTCGAGCTTCGTGACGCCGTCGACGAGCAGCGCGACCTCGTCGCCGAACCCCTCACGGATGTCCTCGAGCGTGGCCGGTGTGTCCTCGACCGTGTCGTGCAGCAGCGCGGCGAGCAGCGTGGCCGTCCCGAGTCCGAGCGACGCGAGGTTGGTGGCGACCGCGACCGGGTGGGTGATGTACTCCTCGCCGCTCCGGCGCTTCTGCCCCTCATGCATCACGCGGGCGTAGTGGTAGGCGCGGATCACCTCACGCAGTTCCGCACGCGACTCGCGGCGGATCGCGGCCGCGAGTCCCTCGAGCTCAGGCGGGACGGTCTCGCGCGTCCCGAGCGGCAGACGGGCCAGCACGGCCCACACGCCCGCGGGACGGGGCGGGACCGTGGCGTTCGGCGGCGCAGGGCTGAGCGGGACGCCCGTCGTCGGGGCGCCCGTTGGACCGCCGGAGAGCGGATCCGAGCCCATCTCGCTCCATCTGCTCGACCTTCCGAGCCTACCGAGCGAGCCGTCCTGAACCGTTCAGCGGCTCAGTACGTCAGGAGCGACAGGTGGCGTCGGCCGGGCAGGCGGGCGGCCCCGTCGAGGAAGCCGAGCTCGATGAGGAACGTCAGCCCGACGACCTCGCCGCCCAGCGACTCGACCAGCTCGACGGTTGCGGCCGCCGTTCCCCCGGTGGCCAGGACGTCGTCCACGATCAGGACACGGTCCCCCGGCGCGAACGCGTCGTCGTGCAGCTCGACCGTCTCGCTGCCGTACTCCAGCTCGTAGGAGACGCCGCGCCGCGAAGCGGGCAGCTTGCCGGCCTTGCGCGCCGGGACGAAGCCGGCCCCGCACGCGAGCGCGACGGGCGCGGCGAGGATGAAGCCGCGCGCCTCGATGCCGACGACCTTGTCGATGCCCTCGTCACAGAACGCCTCGGACATGACCTCGATGGCGTGGGCGAACGCGGCCGGGTCGGCGAGCAGCGGTGTGACGTCCTTGAAGACGATCCCGGGCTTGGGGAAGTCCGGCACGTCGCGGATGCGCGACTCGAGCAGTGCACGGTCGATGGTCGTCAACGGTCGATCCTCCCCCGGGGCGACACCGCGATGGCGCCGCACGGTGCCGCGATCAGCGGCGTCGGCGTCCACGGCGACCCCCGCCGCGGACGTAGTCGGTCGTGATCGGTGCGCGCCCTGCATAGGACGAGTCGATCGCGGCGAGCTCCTCCTCCGACGCGCCCTCGGCGCGTGCGGCGGCCTTGGCGATGCGCCGCTGCTCGGCGGGCTCACGCGCCTTCCAGTAGGCGTAGAGCGGACCGGCGACGAACAGTGACGAGTACGCCCCGGCGATCAGTCCGATGAACAGGGCGAGCGCGAGGTCCTGGAGCGTCGTCGCACCGAGCACCTGCCCGCCGATGAACAGCAGCGCACCGACCGGGAGGATGGAGCTGACCGTCGTGTTCACCGAGCGGTAGACGACCTCGTTGAGCGAGACGTTCACGAGCTCGAGGATCGTGCGGCGGCCCGGCTCGCCCAACGTGTGCGCGTTGTCCTTGACCCGGTCGAAGATGACGACGGTGTCGTACAGCGAGTAGCCGAGGATCGTGAGGATCGCGATGACCGTGGCCGGCGAGACGCTGAACCCGACGAGCGCGTACAGCCCGATGGTGAGCAGCACGTCATGGGCCATGGCGGCGAGAGCGACGACCGCCATCTTGCGGTCGAGCCGGATCGAGATGTAGAGCGTCACGACGATGAGGAACACGATCAGGGCCCGGAGCGACTGCGTGGTGATGCGCTGCCCCCAGGTCGGTCCGACGAACGTCTCCTGCACGTCGGCGACGCCGGTGACCGCGGTCAGCGCCTCACGGACCGCGCGCGCCTGCGGGCCGTCCGGTTCGAGCGACTCGGTGCGGACGATCGCAGCGCGCTCCGTGCCGGTCCCGCTGACCTGCGCGACGGCCTCGGTGACGCCGACCCCCTCCACGGTGGTGCGCAGCAGGTCCGGGGTCACATCGGCCGCGATGCCCTCCACCCGGAACGAGCTGCCGCCCACGAAGTCGAGGCTGAGTTCCAGACCGCGTCCGAACAGCGACCCGACAGCGAGGACGAGCAGCAGGCCCGAGACGATCGCCCAGCGGCGGGCGTTCGGGACGATGCGGAGCTTCGGGGTGCGCCTCATGCGGCCACCTCCTGGTCGGTCCGGGTCCGTTCGGGCACGCCGAGGCGCTTGCGGTCGAGGAAGCCGGACGAGACGAGCAGCATCACCACGGGACGGGTGAAGCCGGCGAGGATGAGCAGGTCGAGCACGGTCGAGAGCCCGAGCATGAGCGCGAAGCCGCGCACCGGACCGACGGCGAGCGCGTACAGGATCACCGCGGCGGTGAACGTGACCGTGTTGCCGGCCAGGTTGGTCCGGAACGCCGACGCGTAGGCCTTGACCGTCGCGCTGCGTACGGTCTTCCCGAGCGCGAGCTCATCCCGCATGCGTTCGATGAAGAGGATCGAGGAGTCGGCCGTGATGCCGATGGACACGATGATGCCGGCGACCCCGGCGAGCGTGAGCGCGAACCCGATGGTGCCGAGCACCGAGATCAGCCCGATGACGACGATCCCGAACACGGCCAGCGCCGCGAGGGCGACCGCGCCGAGCCAGCCGTAGAAGAACAGCAGCCACGCGCCGACGAGGAGCAGGCCGATCGCTCCGGCCAGCAGACCGGCGCGCAACGACGCCTCACCGAGGGTGGCCGAGACCTCCTCGAAGGTCGACGGCTCCAGGCTGATGGGCAGCGAACCGGTCCGCAGGACCAGTGCCAGGTCGGTCGCGGCGACGCGCTGCGCCTCGCGGTCGGCCGCACCGGAGGTGATGACGGCACCGTCAGTCAGCCCGACCCCACAGCGCACGTCCGGGTTCATCGACGGGGCGGACTCGACGACGCCGTCGAGGACGATGGCGAGCAGACCCGGACGACCGAGGTCACGCTCGCAGGCCAGCTCAGAGGTGATCGAGGCGAAGGCGG
>LFIK01003792.1_pt1 | contig 12258 bp, 9 predicted proteins | sample 643401 | NCBI WGS metagenome assembly LFIK01 (sample SAMN03777447, study PRJNA286221) | soda lake metagenome | biome: soda lake; feature: Kulunda steppe; material: water; isolation source: sample T5-Br brine of Lake Tanatar-5 | place: Russia: Kulunda steppe | collected 2010-07 | reverse complement strand
TCTCTCTCTCTCTCTCTCTCTCTCTCTCTCTCTCTCTCTTCAGCCTGCAATTAGGCAATGTCAGCGCTGCATGCAGCTGCTGTCGGACGTACTCACACTGGACTGAGTGGACGGACTGGACTGGGCGCTGCCACGCCTGTTACCCCCAAAGGGCTAGAGGGGGCTACTCCCTGGCGTACATGTTACAAGGTCGCTAGGAGCAAACAAGGTATAACTGAAATTTTGTCTTTGACGTGCTCAAATACGCCTATAGCTGAACTGACAACAGGATCAAATACTTTGCCAACCGACTCAACCAACCTCCAGGTCATAATGCAGCGTTAATCTGGCACTGCACTAAATTGGCGTTACAAGTCCCTATATTTAGTGCATGAATGAGCAGAAACATTGTGGCCCAAGCATCCTTGGCGTACCATTTAATACCAGGAATGACACATTCTTGCAGTAGAATCCTCTATCGGAATGGCAAAAATCAGTATTGTGACGAATGCTGCGGAACAGGAATTTTATGCTGTGGGAGTGTTTCTTACTGCCTAGTTGCTTTTTCTTTCTTTCTGCTGAGCAAAGTGAGGTGCGTTTTCTTTTCTACTGTTTTGGGCCCCATGAAATTGTGCGTTTCTTTCTTCCTTTGCCAGGCTTTTTCTGTGGAGACCTCTTTACAGACACACCGATTACTTTTGGCTGGCAATGATCAGTGACAAAACGAGCAGCCTAATGACCATGAGGATGGCATTCTCACGAATGATCATGGTTGCCATCACAACAATACTAGAGTATCACCAGCAAGGCAGTCCAGCTTTGTAATATGTATGCCATTTTGCTACCATTAGGACCATTGGGAATGTGTTTTGTTGCACTTTTGCTCGTTCCTTCTCGGGGGAGCTGCTGTTGCTGCTGCCTCCCTGTTGTGTGCACATGTGTTTGCGCACACACCATGTAAGAAACCCAAAGTCAAAAGCATAAAAAGGAAAAGGAAAGACCTCACCAGCAAGGAAATCTTTGTTGGCATGGATTATGGGAGAGGTTGCACACCATCTCTGAAAGAGTAATCAATTTTGTATCTTGCATAATGCAACATCCACACGAGCAAGGAAGAGCTTGAATGAAGATTGAGTGTGAGATATAAGGCTTGAAAATCTGTAGAACTCAAGACTGCATGGAGCTTTATCCTATGTCTAACATGCGTCCAACTTTCTTGATTTCTACATAATACACAGTCAGGTGTTTCAATAAGGCACCGCAAAGATATTTTACAAGCCCTGCATTTCCGCAAAATATCCTACATGTTATAATTCACACTATGTCTGTAGAAAACCTTATCATTTCAATATTCACTTTCTGGGAAGCATTTTATGAGGATTCAAAATTCCGTTTGGATCCAAGAGCTGCTTTATACTGCGCATCATATCCACAGCTAAAGGAGGCTGAGAGAAGCAGATAGCATCTGCCTTCATCTGCCCCAGCCTGCATTTGCACAATGCAAGCTAATGAAATGTTAGAAGACTGCAGAAATCCCTTAAGAACACAAACCCATGGACCATTCATTACAACACCTCAAGATTGCCCCATATCTTTTCAGGTTCCAGGGTTAATTATGGTGAGTCCTCAACTGGTTCCTACTTAATAGTCTCTTCACACCCTGCAGCACTTATTGAGCATTCAATTCGATCATCAATGCAGGTGTTTTTTGCAAGATGAGCAAAAAAACCAATGAAGCCAGATCGCTGGACCACTTACCCATGCTCTGCGGAAATGCTCCCTTTAACACTGGAAACCCACTCAAACACAAAGGGCTCTATCTGGGCTTTCAGGTCCGGACTTGCTTTGGGAGCAACAATATTCAAGTGAAGGTTTCCATCACCAACATGTCCATAACCAAGTGCCACAGCGCCCGGCCACTGCATGCACACAAGGTGCATCCATTTTGTCTCCAATGAACGACTTTGATGCGTTTCAGTATTTGAATTGTCAAGGTAAGGATGGCAATCCAAGACAAGCTGCATTTTGCATTTCTGGCGCTGATCGGAAGCTGATGGCTGTACTTCATATCTTTGAAGCTCTGAGCAACTATATAATTTAAAAGACAAATGTGCCGGTTCGCCGTTGTCTGGTCTTCCCTCCTTAATCTGTATGCAGTGTTTAAATTGTCCAGCCAGGATGGGAATTGTACACCTTATGTTCGATGAATCTTTAATCTAATATCTTGTGTTAGGAACAAGGATGCTGTGAACTCTGCTGAGACCTCTGCTCTATGCATCCTGCCACAATCATTCCACTCATCATAATTATCACAGCCCCACCTTAATCAAATTAGCCTGGACCTCCTTCACCAAGTTGTGCATCATGGATACCGGCAGGCTCACGTCATACTTGTACACGGCACCTGAAAATGATTGCCAACATTAATCCATAAATTAAGCTCTGCGCTGACCAAAGAGCCTGTGTCCTGTGTATGCAAATAGTACGGTCAAAGGATCCTTTCCTGATGTGTTCTCGTTCCTTGCAATGTCATGCACTGTCAATATGACGATGCAATTTTGGAGTTTTTTCCTTAGACCCACCAAAGTGAGGTAGAGCTTCTGAAATGCCCTCCCTAATTTTCCAAATTTGGACTGCCTGCTGCTCACTCTCCGCCACAACTCCATTGCACACCATGCCCTCTTGCATCACAGCCTGTGCATCAAAAAGCAAGGCCGAGCTCTTGGCACATAAAACAATAAGCACACTGTCGAGAGTCAGTTTGCTGAGGTAGCCTTAACGCATGCTCTTCTTGTCAGACATAAGGTAACATACGCTTTCTTTAACATGGACGTGCTCATACTGCTGGAAGAAGATTAAAATGTAGTTATATTTCTCACCTCAAGAAATACTTCAAGCTTGTCTCGATCATGGGCAACGTTGCTTCCATGGGTTTCTACCAGTACATAAAAGGGATGTGCATCCCCGGCACTGCTGTTGCTGTCTCCTGCAGCTCCAGATCAGGCAGCACCAAATCAAAGATTAAAGAAGGATTTGCCAGAAATTCAGGTGTACCACAGGTCTAGACACACGCCATGCACAAATAAAAAATTATTTGTGCCCAGTATATCACGAGCCTCTACATTGATCCTAGGCCTTATTTTATTCAACCAAAGCAGAGGCTTACATTGCCCATGTATTGGGTCCAGATAGCAAACATACCCACAGGCTAAATGCTTAATTGCATAGATCATCCAATGCACCATGCCTAGTTAAAGCAGATTTGCATTCTTGAATTCTGGTGCGACCCTTGAGCTGCAGCATCCAATCGTCCCAGGTAAAGATCCGGAAGAGTTAGGAAGGATTCAAAAATGTGGTATTCCTGCAATTTGCCTCATACTAGTCTCACCAGAATTGCGAAAAGGATTGATTGCTCCGAATTGTGTTGCCAGTCGCATGCAGTCTGCATCCAAGAACTCAAAAGCTGACAGGATCTGCAAGAGATAAAAAACACTGCAAAACAATACTGGCAAGTGTCTCCTCTCAACAAGCCAGGCAATTAGTCAAACTAATTTATTATTCTATGTGCTAGTCAATGCTCTCTCATACATCTTTATTCAGACCCTTTCACCTCTTTTTAAGAGCAATTAGGCCTTTATCACTGGGTGCTGGCTATTTTAGAAAAGTAATTTTCAGTCCGTCATAGGTCTGGTTAAAAGGCAGCACCGCCACAAATATCATTGGTCCAGTTGCCAGGAGTTCAAGCTTTTGTTTAGCACAAATTATTGTCCACAATTTCTGATGCCCCTGCTTAGCAGCTACCCTCTAGCTTTTACACAAACATTATCAGCACCACAGAGACTAGGCTGTGACAAGGGACCGTCTGATCGCAAGTTAAACGCAACTGACAGCAACTGCCAGGTCATGTAACAGCATTTAGAAGTGGCACACATACAATCACATACCTCTACCAGCATTTTCCGGGCTGTACCAAGTGTCCTGATTACTGCTTCATAACTGTCTAGTGCCAACAGCACGACTTGAACAGACGTAGGTCGTGGCGCGCATTCAATGGCAACCCCCGTGATGATACCTGCAGTATATTTTGCTCAAATCCTTGGCTTTCACATACGTCAGAATCAGGTCTGAAGGAATGAAAACGAAATACCATAGACCAAGAGTTTTATGCCTGAACCTAAGACCTATATAGCGGACAAGCACACGTTCATGCATGGCACAAGTGGATATCATGGACACACCAATAAGGCGGGGTACACTAGAGTTGCACATTTAGAACAGTCGAGCAGCCTATCATAAACGCAGAAGTGCAAAGAGCCAGAGCTGTGTCATCTAACAGCATATATCACCAAATTATTGTCAAGAAGCACACCTATGGGACAGGTAAAAAATTCAGAGGCATTTCAGACATTCCCTTCTTCTCAATTACCCTTGTTTTAATAAGTAATCAAGCTGGCTGTGAAAGAGCTTCTGATGTGTAAAATTGGCAACGATGACACCTCAAGGAATTTCGCAGCGTGACTTATTTGATCCTCTCGCAGACCGGAATAGGCACCAAAAATAGTGCATAAGTGAAAACAAGTCTATCTCCGGCGCCTTTGTGGGGGCATCTTACCCAAAGTGCCTTCGCTCCCCATGAATAGATGCTTGAGGTGTATGCCAGTGTTGTCCTTCCGCAACGTACGGAGTAGGTCTAGAACTTGGCCGTTAGCCAGGACAACCTCCAGCCCAAGCACACTGTGGTTGTGTAATCATTTGTGTGTGTCTACGCGCTTGTGTGTGCGTGTGTATGCATGTGTGCAAAGGCGTGCGCGTGCGCGCGCGTGTGTGTTTTCGTACAAAATTGCAAGTTAGGCCATTTATGTACTTTTGCACATGGAAGCCAAACCATGTACGTATTCGTGCATGGTTATGTAATCCAAGTCAAAGGAGCATGCGCATGTGCCATAGTTGCCATGCCGCCCTCAGAGAAGAGGTTTTGACAACGCGTGCCACTGGTAATGCTTATTTGGTGCAGAGCAAGACACTGAACCTCTCCTCACACTCACGGTGCAGCTAGCCAACCATGGCAGCCAGCGTGAGCACGCAAATTGCACTCATTAAGAAATGCAAGTGAGTTGGTGGAGAGACCCCTGAGAAGGCCCATTTACCACAATTGACCAACACGTTCATGCACACCTTGGCTGGGACTTCAATGCAGCATGAGCTGTATTCACACACAGGTAGTCACTCGTTCAGCAAACTCAACAGACCCCCAGGATCATTACAGCATACATCTGGCACAGCACGAATGAGGCGCAACAGAAGCGGCCATCCCTCACACAGCTAAAAATTGAGGTGATGAATAGCCATGATGGGAGGGAACTCCATGGGGTGCCAAGGAAACACTCGGCCAGCAAGATACGTGTGGTGGCATGCATAAAGGGAGAGGCATGCGTTGGGTGCAACCATCTGGCAGTCCACCACAAAAAGAGCGGGATATGAGTAGGAGTGTGTGTTGGTCAGGTAGATTGTGGGACGAATCATCACCCCACCTGCCATGGAGAGGGCCGTAGCGGAGGAGGCGGAGACCCCCTGCAGTTATCAGTAGGTATGTACTTTTATAATGGGATGGCGTACAAGCATATACAGGAGAGAGGGCACGCACATGAACGCTGGAAGGTGCATAGAGATGTTCCAAACCGTGGAACTGTTGCCTGGCCTTTCAAACACCAAGTGTGCTTCTTCTTGCTTTGTTGCTGCATTAGTGGTGACAAGGCCGTAAAAGGTGACGCCAGCCTTTTGCGTGTGCTGGGATGCTTGACCCTAGGTCATACCCTCATGGGGGTGATGAGAATATAACCCAATGCCCTCCAGCAATGAGTGGTGTTCAAAGCGGCTCATCAACCAAAACAACAGGACGCCCAAATGTCGCACAGTCCAGCAAAGATTCATTGACACAAGGCGACACAACGCAATTCATAGTATCACATTGATAATGTCCTTCCATTCGCATGCATGCCTTACCTGCATTGGTCGAAACATTTCCTCCTATCTGGCAACTTCCCTTTGCGCCTAGATCCTGTAGATCAAATAAGAAGACACACCAAGCACAAAGAGAACAAATGATCAAAGCCCGCAAGAGCACCAAGCTGTTAGAGAGATTTGCGTGCAAAAGTACCATTGATGCAGACCATCGCATGATCAAGCAACCATGGGCCCACGTCCTATCCCACATACATATAGCTACAGTGCTTACTGACGCATGCACTTTCACCTGCAAGTGCATTTGCTCACCTGTCCCCGGCACCCACCCCAAACTTAATTTTTCAAGTGTCCTACCTTGTAAGGACACAAACACACGCAAATACAGAGTCCCAGCTTGTACAAGCAGCAAAGCAGAGTTAGGCTGTTTTTTACTTATGCCTGTCACCATTTGGATAAGAAATTCACCCAGCAAAGCATTGCTCTCTCAAGAACTCTTACCAAGGGCATAAGAAAGCCATGGGCTGCAACATGGTTGTCAAGGTTTTGCAAAATGCAACCAGCTTGAGCAACCAGTGCACCACTGGCCTGCAAGCAGTAGGATGCTGCTTCTGTTTGTGCTGTGCGTGTCGAGAGTAGCAGCTTGCGCTTTGGAAGAAGTGGACTGCGAACCCTCTGACCGGTTGGAGCTAAATTTGGGCATTACCACGCCATTTCTGTTAAATGGTACCGGCTCAAGAGAGCCCTCCAAACATGCAAAGTGGCATTGCATACTGCAGGAATGAAAGCTGTTCTTCATCATCTCCCGCTGAGCCACACCGGGTCAAATGAAAGGACTTTGTCCATGCGTCCAAGTGAAAGGATGCATTCATCTTGCACTGGGACACTACCACCTACAAGACCTGCGAGCCGCAAAGCAGGCAGGGAATGAGGTGCAAACAGGGTTCTGCTTTCAGCATTTTGAGCTTCAGATATCCAGTGAGCTGCAAGGCACATTTACAGTGAATGGAAGTAGCAGGCAGAAACATAAACTGTTCAGAAGTGCAAATTGAGTCAGTGCTGTTACAGCAAAGGCCTGGTTTTGAAAATTGCAGCTACCAATTTCTAGAGGATTTTTTGGAAGTAAGCAAATGCCAGAGATCATGCCTGATTCATCGCAACGTGATTACTAGTTTTTGCAGCGATTTGCCCACTCTGTACCATCCAGAGCTAATTCATGGTTAGTGTGGTCATTGAAAAGCCCATTTTTCCCCCAAAGACAGGACATGAATATTAAAAGAGTTAGGTGAGACATGAAGATTCAGCAGTAATTCTAAACAAACCCACCATGTGGATGCAAAAGGTTCCAGATCAAGCATGGTTTTAAATTCGAGATTTGTTCGGCTCTGGATAGGGCATTTTTTATATGTCATAGAGGTTAGTGCTCAAGATCGCGCACGCATCTCGACCAACAAGGTCCTCCAATTCACCTGAAGCTTAGTCATAGAAAGAAAACAATCTGACATTAGGGAAGGAGCATGCCAGAAGCTCAGTTGCATATACAAAAGCAACAACATCCTTCTTTCTGGTTCTAAGGTCACTAAAATACTCTCCTTATTACTGCACCCTAACTGTACAAAAAAGTTCTGCTGCAGGATAATCACAGAGGGACTAACCTGAGGCTTAGAAAGGGTATATTTTGGCAGATCCCAGGTTATGGTCTCCATGACGGGCTAGTTTCAAGCTCAGCGTCCAAATATAGCCCTGCTTACAAGGCCTCCAAAGCACTTGAGCTTGAGACTAGCCAGTCACGGACACCATGCCTAATCCTCCGCAGCGTGAACCTTACTTTTCACAGGCAAATGTCCACACCAGATCACCCACCACACCGAATTACACGATTTTTGGTGTTTTGGTGTTCTTGGAACATATAAACATCATTGCAAAAGAATTGGAGTGAAAAGACCCTGTGGTTGGTGAGATGTGCATGTAGGGTCATTTCCCTTGAGAAAATTCCAGCAAATGAGTGCCAATATGGGTCAAAACCGACCCCCTCCAAACCTGGATTTACATCCAATATCAATTGGCAACATAATAGAAGTTTACTGGTGGGGTTCTGGGGGTAAAAGGAGCACTACTGGGCTCGTGGTGGAGCATTCATTTGCTATCTATGCCACAATAGGCAAAAACAGAGGCTTAGCACCCACCCAGGCCACCAAGGTCGTCTTCTTCACCCCAAATGTTGCCAGTAGCCTAGTTATATGATGTTATTACAGTTTGCATCGAGAAAGAAGCATGCCTGGACTTTTGCTCTTTCGGCCCCCTCTGGAATAGTTGTGGCAAAAATTGAATTCAGAGAATCTCTCACACACCTGTGTTACCGCCCTGTGGAACAATGGGCAATCGCCGATCATTGCAGTACCGCATGATTGCTGAAACTTGCTCTGTCGAGTTTGGCCTCAGAACCAGCTTACTCTGGCCTTTGTAGACTCCCATCCAATCCCTGTGTAAATGGAACGGTAAGTTTTTGTTAACCCGCATCATCTCCGTTAAGTGCACCTAAATTACCTGTTGTACGGCTCCGTTTGGTCGTTCACCAGGACAGAATTCTCGTGCCGCAACAAGGCTTCAAAGTACTGGATGTCTGAGTCTTCCAACCTGGAGAATCCATGAAGACCTACTGATCCAATAGGGGCTCGGAGCTGGCGGAATTGCAGGGCCCTGCACCTAAGAAAGCTTCTCAGCATCCTCTTCTTCACGCGAACTGAAGAGCTTTGAATGAAAAAGTAGTGCAGCTCAGTTTACGTATAACAAATTGATAAACTGGATAGGTTGGGGAATGCAAGAATTCATCATCGCTATTCTACGGTTTGGAGTTTAGCAGAATACTTATCTGAAATAATGTCGTAGCTCCTCTTTCTATCCAGGCAGAACAGGGGGGCGGATGAAGCTGCGAGTTGGACTATAGACTGGACTGGAGAGAATTATAATTTTTTATGAGCTGCTGCTGTTGTACACGCATGGCGAGGCTATATCAGCTGTGTGCAGATGCGTATGCATAGGTTCGCAAGCTGCATGCATTCATATATTCAAATCTTGCAAGCTCCATATGGGAGAAATGCATCAACATCCCTAGCCTTTGGGATTTGTTTGCCTCCGGAACATGTTGATCATGCATAACATATTTACAGGTACTTTTCTGCAGTTGGTCGTAGTGAGGGATTACTACCTTTTTCGCGAACCCTCTGCTTGCAACAGCCTCTACTCTTGCATGTCTTTGTCCTCTTCAGACTTTGTCCTCTTTGACTCCGAGGACACTTCTATTGGCTTTGAGCCCCTCCCCCTGCCTCTGGAGGAGTTGCACCCAAACGACTTTTGAGGTTGCAGGAGCCTCAATGACGGGCAGCTTTCTTGGCCTGCCAACAGGTCTGGGAGGTGGGGGAGGAGGCTGGCCAGCCTATGGGCTGCTATGGCCGCTGCTTGCCGTCTGTCATGCTCCTCCACCCGACGCAATGTCAGGATCCAAGCAGATGTGAAGCTCCCTGGGTTGCTCATCGCTCAAGCGCCTCCAATTGTGCAACCCGCATCAAATAGTGCCCTTTGACCCTTAGAAGCATGTGGCTCCATGGTCAGCCCCTGGGGGAGCCTGCATCAGAACCTGGCTTCGCAAGGCCTTTGATAAAAGTATTTTCTGAACCACCATTACTTATTCGATTATTTGCTAACCCTAGATGGTAAGTACATGGATCAGCAGAGCTCATGAGTAGGTTTTCTAGCTGGTATTTCTTCTCTACTTGCCTTTAAGCTTGGCTGTGTGGAAAACCGTACGAAGGATGTCAAAGAAGACATATTTATCCAAAAGGGACTAGGAGCTGACGGGATTCAGGGCCCTACACCTATAAAAGCTTCAAAGCATGCTCTTTTTCATGCAAACTGCTCTCGGTACGGGGATGAAAATTATTGATTAATTCTTATTTTTTTCATCCTACCTAAGCTTGCAAGTTGTGTTTTGGGTTCATTAAATGAACCACCTTCCACTCCTCACTTTAAACAGGTTCCGCATGCTAGATCTCAAGGGGAATTGCACTGAGCTCACGAGCTCAAACTTATAAGAGGGAGGTACACCTGATAGAGGTCAAATAACGTAAAGACACCGTGCCTGGACCCCAGCTGGATGCTTCTAGCAAACTTGAACGCTGAAAAAGTCGCATTCCACACCTCTTGGTGTAGGAGGTTCAATCTTTACCTCAAACACGATGAATCATCTTAAAGAGCTCGGCCTTGATGCACAGAGGATCCAGACTGCCCTTAAATTGCATGCTCACTCCATGCATTACGTGCACAAATTGACTACGTAGTATACTACTAGACGCGCTCTTGTTAGACGCGAATTGCTCTCAAGGCCTTGGTCTGGAGCAAGGGGCTGCCAGCCACCCTCCAGATCCCTACTAGTTATATTTCCATAGGTGGAGGAGATTCACAGCACTTCAGGTCAATGTGTCTCCTTTGCTGCACGAGCAACCCATAGGAAATTGGAGAGATCTAGACCAAATTCATCCACATAATGCCATATCCATGTTGCATATTCAGCTGAGTCATAAGTACCACACACATTTTGTTGTGCCCTTAGGCAGTCAGATTGGCTGGTGGGATGATCAGAAACCTGAATGTCGAGCTGCTCCGGCAACAACTGTACAGGGTTCCATAGGAGCTTAGAATCTGCACTACATCCAAATGGCACATTGTGCAAGATGAAGAGCATGTTTTCTTCGACCGACTGCGCTGGGAAGTCGTCTGTCCACCCTCGCAACCTGTGGGTTCGAATCTCACTGGAGGCCCACAAACTAAGCAGATGCAGCCTTGAAACTTAAACCTGAAAAGCATGTTTTCTTCGACCAAATGCTGGCTTGGCAGAATTGTGCATCAAGCACCATTACTTCTTCCGCATCCTCTTAAATGGCTCAAACAGGCTTGGAGACTTTGTTTGCCAATTAGACACCAAAGGCTTGGCCTAATTCGTGCATAAGTGCCTGGATTGCTGTGCCTTGATTTTAGAACACCACCTTGCTTGCCTTTTTTTAGTTGGTTTTGGTTGCAGGCCTGTCTGGCTTCAGCTAAGCTGCCCTCGTTTGGCAGGTACAGCATTGTAAGAGAAAGAAAAGAAAAACGCTGTGAAACCACTCCCTACATCCATTTAAAGAAAAGGAGACTAATTGGCCCGAAGAGCAGTGAGTCTCTTCCACCAGGGGAAAGGAAGAAATAGTGAGGATCTGAAGGGTGACAAGCCGCCCCCTGCTCCAAACCAATTGGTCTTGGTCACGGTGACCAAGACCTTGAGAGCAACTGGATTTTCTAAGAGCGCGTTAACTTGTCGTCAGTACAGCTATGTAACCTAGCCTAGCCAATGTCTCCTTTTCCTTCTAGGGAGGGTCTTGCTGCCTGCTCAGTTTTCCTTCCCAATCATTTTGGGGCGCACCTTATTCTGATATGCATCCATGAGAGCGCAACAACAAACGCTCCACTTATCATCAATGGTGCGCCCTCCCTACAAAGAAGGCCCTGGTCACACGTTTTTCATACATCCTTCCCAGAAACATGTTTCTTTACCTTGCTCGTGACATTATTCACAGCATGGCATGCATCAGACTTTGTGCCTGCACCCTACAAATTGAAACAGTGACCTGGACTCACAATACCTCTCCTACTTGTGACTTTTGCAAAGCTAAAGACGTACAAAAATGAGCAGCACGTCCTTTTTCACTGCATCCATCCACACACGGTCTCTCTCCGCAGGACTTATGCGCCTTTGTTTCATACCGCAGGTTTTGACAATGTGTCTGCTAAGAAAGAAAAGAAGAAAAGAAAGACTACGCAAGCAGCAAAAACTCCTCACATCAATCGAGGAAAAGGAGCCACTTGGGAAGAAAAGCCCCTTCACCAGAGAAGAAAAGGGGGGGTCAGTGAGGATCAGGAGGGTTGCGAGCAGACAAGCTAGCAGACCTCTCCTGATTGGCTTGAAGGTGGGGAGAATGCTCAAGAGAACGTCTGGTCTGGACAAGCTTATGAGCATAGTGCACAGAATGGGCATGGATTTTGAGAGCAAGTTTCTTGACTCTTTGTGGATCAAGACTGAGACTCTTCAGAGGAACCAGAGTGTGAGGAATGTAAATTACACCCCCTACACCTAAGAGAATAACATGAAGAACATGGTCTCCTGCAATACTGCGTGTAAGATGACCATGTTGAGCATGGGCAGCTTGGAGCTGTTGCTCAGGGCGAGTGTCTTCACAGCACTTGATCTCGATGAGATGGGAGGTACAACGCTGCCAAGGGAGGTTC
>LFIK01003791.1_pt1 | contig 12259 bp, 15 predicted proteins | sample 643401 | NCBI WGS metagenome assembly LFIK01 (sample SAMN03777447, study PRJNA286221) | soda lake metagenome | biome: soda lake; feature: Kulunda steppe; material: water; isolation source: sample T5-Br brine of Lake Tanatar-5 | place: Russia: Kulunda steppe | collected 2010-07 | reverse complement strand
TGCACCGTGGTGTTCTGGCCCACGCGCCACGGCTGGGGGCTGTATTCGACCATGCGGAAAACCGCGCTTTCCTCGTCCGAGAAGCTGACAATCCCCGAGGGCAGCGCCTCGGACAGGATCACGGTTGCATTGCCGCTGCTGTCCACACGCACTAGGTTGCGCACCCGCGCGGTGCCCAGATCGGTATGATCCGCTGCATAGACCCGCACAATATCGCCCGGGCGCGCAACCACGATCCCCGGCGGCAGGCCCGTCACCGTCAACGCGGGCTGGCCGTCAACTGTCGCTGCCGTGCCGGTGCGGATGGTGTTCATGAACCACCCCAGCGGCTCGCCGCTCGTGGTCCACCCCAGCGGCTCCGATCCGGTGCTCCACTTCAACGGGGCGTTCCCGACAGATTGGCGCAATCTCACCCAGTCCAGATGCCAGTTGACCGGGGGGACACTCAGGCGCACGAAACCTATCCCGCCGTCGATCAGCGACCACAGTTCCTCCATGTATCCAAAGCCCGCACGATCTCTCGCAAGCGCCGAAACGGTCAGGTCGATCACGCGCCGCGCAGGACCGTCGCTGCTCACCGCTACCTCTCCGCCAGGGGCATAGCGAGACGTGCGCACGCGCCGTTCAACGGTCGGGAGCCAGCCGACTATACCCACGGGCGGGAATTGGAAAATCTGCTGTGTCATCTGACCCCAATCGGCACTTCATCCGCCGCGCGATAAGTGGCCGATACCGCATCCGACACGATGCCGCCGCGCTCGACCCGCACCACGGCGCGCGCGGTGTTTTCAACCCGGGCGTCGAACTCGCCCGACGGCAGCAGGCGAACCACGACCTGCACAGGCTCATTGGAGCCGCCGCGCAAGGCCTCATTGCTGGTGATTTGCCCGGACCCGCGCGGCGTGAAAAGCTCCGGCCCGCGCTCACCGACAAGATAGCTGCGCCCGGCAGATACCGGCCCGCCGTCTGCGCGGGCGCCGCCGAAGATGCCGCTGAACAAATTGCTGAAGAAACCGCCGCCGCCGCCGAAGCCTGATCCGAGGCCGCTGAAAAGCTGCTGCCAGCCGCGCGATTCCAATTGTCGCGCGATAGATTGCAGCACCCCCCGCAGCCCCTTGCCACCGGTGATCAGCCCGTCGAAGTGCCCGGCCATGGACTGCGCCCATTGCTCCTGCGCCCGCGCCGCGTCCTCGGTGGCGCGGGTGACGTCATCAATAGCCGCCGCCGCGCCTCTGGCGCCGCCGCCCGCGCCGCCACTGCCGCCGGCCAAGCCGTCCAACTCGGCGGCCAGTTCCCGCGCTGCGTCTGCCGCTTCAGTCGTGCCTTCGGTGTTCTCATTAACAATATCGGCCAAGCGCCGTGCTGCGGCGCGGGCCTTGTCAAATCCTTGAGTAGCCAAGTCCCTTGCCACGTCGCGCAAGCGGGCGGCACCGTTGCGCATCGTGTCAATCTCAGCCGTCGTGCCGTGCACCGCAGCCCCGGCCCGGATCGCAGCGTTCCCGACCGCAGAAAATGCGTCGTCCATCCCCGGTATTTCGCGAAGCCCCCCCGCCACGGAATGCAAGAACCCGGCCCATGCCTCTTGGATGGCGCGCACCATGCTCAGGAAACCTGCGCGAATGTCCATCCAGACCGCCCCGAGCGCCGGGACAATCGCCTGCGCGCTGGTCTTGATCCCCTCCCAAACGCCTGCGGCAAGATCGCCCAAGGCGGACAGAGCCTCCCCCCACGATCCCGTCGCCATCCGCAGTCGGACAAGCGAATCCACCAGAAAGCCCGCGCCGACGATCATCGCACCAAGTCCAGTCCGCAATATCGCAGTGCGCAACGCGACCAGCGCGCCAGTAAGCGTGATGGTCGCAAGCCGGGCGGCGGCAAGCGCCACGACGTAGCGCGTCCCAAACGCCACCACGGCAACACCAGCTATCGAGACAAGGACGGACATATTGTTTACAAGCGCATCAATGATCCCGCGCAGAAGCCCGCCCTCGCGCATACTTTCAGTGATGGCCTGAGCAAAGGCCCCGAGAGCCGGAACAACCTCAGCGGCAAGCCGCTGGCCGAAATACTGCGTGACGACGCCCAGCCGCCCGATCTGGTCGCGGGCGGTTTCGATCTTCGCCCCGAGTGCGTCGTCAATTTCCAGCCCGTAATCGCGCACGTCATCCCGAGCGCGGCGGATCGCATCGCCGCCCTGGATCATCAGCAGCACCATTTCGCGGTTGCGGATGCCCAGATCGCGAAGTAACGCCGTCGCCTCGCCTGCGTTAAGCCCGAGTTCCTTCACCCGATCTGCAATCGCCGCAACGCGCTCGTCGGCGTCCATGGACATAAGTTCCTGAGCCGACATGCCCAGACGCTGCATGGCCCGCTGCGCGCCCGCGCTACCGCTCGACAACTCGCGGTTCATGGTCTGCACATCGTTAGTCAATGCTGAGACGCTGACCCCGGCCTCGGAAGCCGCCAGTTCCAGCGCCTGCAGTGCGCCAGATGTGCCATCGATCCGACGCGCGCCCTTGACGAGCCGATCAATGTCTGCCGCGCCGCGCAGGGCGAGACCGGTGATAGCCGTGCCAAGCGCCGCCACAACCCCAGTCACGGCCAGAAACTGGCCGCGCATCCGGTTCAGACTCTTTTGCGCTTGGGTCGCGCCGCGTGAAAACTGCGCGGAATCCAAGCCAAGGTTGACCCTGAGAGCGCCGATTACCGATCCTGCCATCAGTGCCTCCTAAGTGACGCGTCCGCGCGGTCCCACGCCTCCACCCAACGGCGGATGCGCTCGTTTCGATCTGGCGGGATGCCGACGAACTTCTCGAAGTCAGGCGGCTTTTTCATGTGCGGCATCATCGCGCCCCACCAGACCATCGCCCGCTCATTCCGCGTTCGCTCTGCCGCGCCTTCCATTTCCAGCACATAGAGGCGCAGGGTCAGATCCCAGAACCGCGCCGGGTCGAACCCCGCCGCGATGTAATGCTTCAACAGGTCCGCAAGGTTCAGGCCGCCCGCTTCGACCTTTTGCGGTTTCCCTGAGTGGGTTTCTCTTCGGGTGTGCTGCCGACCAGAACGGCGTTCACCGCGTGGGCGTTTTCCGCGATGATGTCATCGACCAGATACTTGTCGGCTTCGGCTTCGTGATACCGCTGAAGGCTCATCAATATGATGTCGATTGCAAGTTGCCCGGACGGGCGCCAACCCTCTTCGGGCTTGGTGCCTACGCCGAGCACCTTGTTTACATCATCAATCCCATGTGCTGCCTCAAGGTCTGCTATGACCGACATCCCGAAGTGCAGCTTCCACTCCTTGCCCCTGGCCTTGAGCCTGACAGTTCCCCGTGGATCGCTCATGTCGGGATCACCCTTGCGTTAGTCGCCTGCCGCTCGAAGATTTTCATGCCCACCGACACCATCCGCTTGTCGCCAACGGTCGCCTGCGGGATGAACGACGTGATGTGCCCGCGATAGGTCCGACGAAGGGGCGTTGCCGCGTCAATCATGAACTCGATCAGCACGTCCTCGCGCTCACCGGCCTCATAGTCGTCGGCAAGTGTGGTCAGGAGCGTATCGCCGTCGCTTCCAAGCCAAAGCTGTTTTTCCAGAGTAGCGTCAACCGCAGGCGACAGCCCCGGCATGGTCTCGCGCGAACGCCCCGGCGATTGCTGGTGCGTCACGTCAATTTCTTCCGGCACATTCTCCGGGAATGGCACCGGCTCAAGGCCGAGAATTTGCGTCCATGTGGTTTCGGGGGACTCTGACGTGCCGGTTTCCCTGCCAATCCACACCTGATCGTCATAGCTGATTTGTGCCTGCGAATCGGTCATGTTGCTCTCCATGCAGTTGTGAAATCAAGGCTCACGCGAAAGGGGCGCTCTGCCTCATTGGTGCCGCCCTCGCGGCTGTCTCTGGTCGCAACATGCTGCACCAGTCCGAAACCCCCGCCGCTGTAGCCGTGCAGGACGGCGCGAACGGCGCGGGAAAGCTGCTTTGCCTGCCCGTATGTCGGCGCGTAGCAGTCCACCTGCACACGCCCCTGAAACAGCCCGTCAGGGCCTTGTTGCGTCAGGCCCTCGTTGTCGCTGATCACGTTCAGGACCAGCCCCGGAAGCGCCGCCCCTTGCGGATGTGCGCCCCAGTTGATGCGTGTGGCGGGGGCAAGCGCCGTCACCCCGCTGGATGCCAGCAGGAGCGCGCGTAGGTCTTCTTCCATGGGTTATCCTCGCGCCGCCAGCCGCGCCGCCCGACGTTCAGCGCGGGCAACTGTCTTCTGGATATCCACCCACAACTCAGCCTTGAGCCGGTCCAGCATCGCGCGCTGGTCCTGATCCCAGGCAGGCCGAAGAAACGGCTGCGGCGGGTGAAACCACGTCCCGAACTCCTGCGTTATTGCCTGCGGGTGGCGCCCCGGCCCCACATACATCGTCACGAGGCTAGAAGATTCCCGCCGAACGTCACGGAGTGCAGCGGTAGCTTCCTGCCGCGTCCCGCCCGCCTGCAAAACCTGCCCAAATGCCTGTCTTGCTGCATCCGGCCCACTCGCCCTCGTTCTGACTATAATGTTGTCTGCCAGATGCCCACGCCGTCGCGGCGCCATCGACTGCGCAATATCTGCCATCGGCTGCGCGGCCTTGCGCAGAGCGCGGCGCGCCGACGCCCGCCGGGTTGTGTGGCTCCCCAGCTTGGCAAGTTCTTGCTCAAGTTCGCGGAAGCCTTCTAGCTTTAACGTCGCGCTCATTCTTCGCCCTCTGGCGGCTCAGGTGTCGGCGCTGTTGCGGGTGTCAGATCGGCCCGCGCCGCCGCCGTGATTTCCAGCGTGCGCCGCCGGTCCAGCTCCTTGATGCCAGAAATATCGTAAACGCGCCCCTCGCAGATCAGCCTATCCTTGGGGCTCAGATCGCGCGTGAAGGCGCTAGAACGCACACGAAAGCGGCTGGTGATGTGCGCCTGAATTTCACTTGCCCGCATCCGCTCTGCGTCCGACACGTCGCGCTTTTCGGCAGGCACAGGCGAGCCGTGCGCAGCCCAATCTTGGACTTGCGCGAAGCCGTCATCCGAACCCGTGTAGCGCTCGAATTGAACGCGCCGATCCGCCCTCATATCCGGCGCCACCGCAGTGCGCCGATCAGCGCCTGAATGCTGCGCGTGATCGCGTCGTAATCAGGACCGGCCATCACGTCGAACTCGCGCTGCACCATCAGCTTAATCAGCGATTCCGCCGCCGATATGCGCGGCTCAGGAAGCGCATACTCCGCCGCTATCGTCACAGCCTGATCTACGCCCGCGTCAACAGAAACACACAGCCCCAAACCCTCGCGCGTTACCGTCACGTCCAAGGCGTCACCATCAGCCTCAGCGACGATATTTGACGCGTCAGGGAAGGGCAGCAAGTGCGGCCCCGCGCCCGTTACATCAACAGACCATGTTTGCGGCATGATGCACCGGCCCAGAAGCCCGCCCCAGCCGTCCAGCATCGCCACAGCGCCCGCCTGCTTGGCGGCAATATCCGCATCGTCGTCCGCATGGACAACGCGCAGATGCGCTTTCATCGCGGCCAACTCGACCGGCAAAGCGACAGGGGCTGTGACAAGGTAAGGGATCATTTCTTTGCGCGGCCTTTGGGGGCTTCCAGCACGCCACAAGCGCGCGCAGCATCTTCCAACTCAGGCGGGCAATCGTCACCCGGCGCAAAGTCCACAGGGTAAATCTCGCCAGCCTTTACGCCGCGAAAGGGTTTTGCGAATTTCATATGCTATTCTCCTTCGGCTTAAGAAATGGGGCGAACATGCCGCCCCATCATAAAGCCGATTAGGCTGCGATATTCAGCGCCTTGAGCGCCTCTGGATTCAGCAAGCCGCCGCCCACACGCTTGGTTGTGTAGAATTGGACATAAGGCTTGTTGGTATAAGGATCGCGCAGGAGGCGTGTTCCTACGCTGTCAACAATCAGATAGCCCTGATTGAAGTCACCAAAGACAATCGGCTTCGCACCTGCCTCAATGTTTGGCATTGCCGGAACCTCTGTCATGCCATAGCCCAAAAGGGTCGAAGGCGTGCCCGCCTGATACGATGGCTGCCAAATATAGTTCCCTTCGCCATCGACCAGCTTCCGAACAGCAGTCATGCTCAAGCGGTTCATGATAAACCGCGCATTCCCGGTGAAAGACGAAGGTAACGCGCCCACCAAATTGATCAGGCCATCAGTTGTCAGCGCTGCCGCCGCGCCAGAGTCGGTCGCAAGGATTGCGCCGAACGGATGCACAGCCGCATTAGCCCCGCCTGTGATGTAAGTCAGCACACCATTCGGTCGGTTGTTTGCGCCGGAACCGGACACAAAGGCCAAGTTTTCCTGAAACGCGAACTCGGTCTGAACTTCACCAGCAAGCCAGCTTTCCAGATTGACAAGCGCATCATCAAGAAGCTGCTGCGTTGCCGCCGGGTTGGCATAGATTTCGCCAACACGATAGGCCAGAGAACCGAACTCTGCATTGTCGGTCTTGGGGCGCGCTGCCGTTTCTCCGACCCAGCCCGACGCTGTGCCGCGCAGGTTGAACAGCTTGGAAAAGCTGCCGGTGCTGATCGTTTGCACTTGGCAAATCTGGCGCATGGGCGAGACTTCAATCAGCTTGTCGGTGATCGTGCGATCCCACTCAGTCGGCGCAAGATAGCCGCCTTCTGCATCCGCGCCCTTATTCAAGGATGCCTGCACATCGCCCTTGCTGACGAACTTGGAAAACGCCTGAGTATATTCAGGATCGCGCAGAACCTTGCCACCAGCGCCGGTCATCTGTGCAGATGCCATCTTGGCGTTGACTTCATCCAGGGCGGCTTGCAGATCGCCAACAGTGGCGTTGACCTTTTCCAGCTTGTCGCGTGTCACCACGTCATCAAACTTGGATTCAACGCCCTTGATCTGCTCTGCATGTGCTTCCTTGAAGGATGCAAACGCCTTTTGCAGTTGGTTGACAACCTCAGTGGGGTTGCTCGCGTCCGCGCGTGCGAACATAATCCCGCGAGCGGGGTGTTTTAGTCCAGCCATTGATTTTCTCCTAGGCTTCGAGGGTTTCAATCAGGCGCTTGAAAGCGTCCGCATCAAAGCCAGCGCTAGGCGTGGCTGTTCCGGCAGCGCTTGGCGTGCCAGCCGCTTCCCTGAGAAGGGCACGCCGCTCGACACGCGGCATACCTGACTTCGCAAGGGTTGCATCCAGTCGGGCGCGGGCCTTCATCTTGCCTGCGTCCTTGTCATCTTCGTATGCCGGAACCTCAAAGGTCGCATCGGCAAAACCCGCATCAATGGCACGCTCTGCGCGCAGCCATGTCTCCGCATTCATCATGGCCTCGATCTCGCTGCGATCCGCGCCTGTGCGCGCCGCGTAAATGTCAGCCATTGCCGCATCGAACTCTGCGAATGTGTCCGCAGCCTCGCGCATATCGTTCTGGTTGCCCATCACAAGGCCCCAGGAGTTGTGGACCATCAGCATTGACCCTAGGCCCATCTCGATCTTATCAGCGGCCATTACGATTATAGACGCCGCCGAAGCTGCCAGCCCCATGACGCGCACGGTAACTTCTGCCGGGTGTTCGCGCAGAAGGTTGTAGATCGCCAGACCCTCGAACATATCCCCACCGGGGCTATTGACGTTGACCGTGACGGCCTTTGCGCCGATCGAACGAAGCGCGCCAGCAACCCGGCGGGCCGTGATGCCCTCGCCGCTCCAAGGGTCTTCGCCGATCACGTCATAAACCGAAATCACGTTGCGGTCAGCTTCTGCCGCGCGCGGGTGCCACTTGTCCAGCGCCTCCGCCGGTGCATCAGGCTGATAAGATAGCGGGCGACTGAACGCCTTTGCCTCAGGTAGCTTGCGAAGTGTCATTTTGTTCTCCTGCCGCGACAAGACCGTCGCCCTGCGGGTGCGCGCCGAGCCCGACATGATCGCGCGCCTCATTACCAGTCATCCAAGGCCGATGACCGCCAGCGCCCAATGCGCGGGCCAGAAACTCGCCTTGGTCTTTCAATGTGCCGCGCAATAGTTCGCGCTCGTCAAAGTCGGGATAGAACACGCCTCGATCAGACATGGGCAAAAGTGATCGCGTGATCCCTTGCTCCCAAACCGAAAACCAAGGTGCCAGCCCAAACCGGACAAACAGCATTGCAAGCTGTTCAATCCCACTGCCCCACGAAGTGTCATCCATGAACATCAGCGGGCGAGGAACGCCAAAGACGCGCCCGATCCTCTCGGTAAGCTGCCCGCCCATTTCGAACATCTGCGAACTTTGCGCTGTCGCAGGCGGGAACTCGCGCGTCATCCCCTCTTCCAGCAACACCGCCTTGCCCGCGTTTGCTGCCCCGGCATAGCCAGACAGAGACGCCTTTAGCCTTTCATAAGCCTCTGCGCTGATCTGCCCCGGATGCTTAAACGCGACCCCAGCAATCACACCGTTGCGATACAGGCTGTTCGCAGCAAGCTGCTGTTGATTGGCCGTCTGAATGATATTTCCGGCCTTCTTGATCCGCGAAACACCCTTTTCAGCATCAACGGAAAACCCCCGCAGGTGCAGAATGTCTTTCGGCTCCAGCGTCATGGATTCAGAGCGATGCGTCACAATCCGATAGCGCACCGGGAACATGCCGCCGTCTGTCTCAATGGATACCTGTCGCGGGTCCACTGGCACCAATGCCGAAACCCGCCCCATAGTCCGCACGATCCGCGCATAGGCGTTGCCGTGAAGCAATAGCCAGCCCTGCATAAGCTGCTTGAATTCATGCGCCGTCTGCCAAGGGTTCGGCTGATAGCGCAGCAATCCATAGAGCGGATGCGCCAGAGCGGGCGAAACAAGGCCGCTTCCTTCATCACGCTGCATGATCTGAAAGGGCAGCATGGCAATAGAACCAGCCACCAAGTCACAAGCGCGCAGCACCGCATCATTTTCAAGGGCAGCATCAACAGAATCCGCCGCCGCGCCCTGCCTCACGAACTCATAGAACGCAGGCGAGTCCAGCGCCATTTGCGCTTTGGGCTTTTCGCGCCGGAAAAGGTTGAGAATACCCACGTCAGATCACCAGCACGCCGCGCGTCTCATAAACGCTAGGCCCGTTGTCAGATTCCTCAAACGTCCCGGCCACACTCATTGCCATTGCCAAAGCCACCATCCCGTCAATCCTTCCGTGGCTCTTGATCTTCGACAGCTTGCGGTTGCCCGATGGGTCGGCCTGCACTGTCGCGTTAGACGCGCACATCGTCAGCACAGGATGCCCGGCATGGGCAATCTTGCGGTTCAATATCAGCGATTCCAGATCTCGCAGCGCCGGAGACATGGACTGAAAGCCCTGCCCCATCTGCTCGAACACCGCGTTATCGCCCTCAAGCTGTTCCTCTGTGAACCCGACCTTTGCCAGCCATGGCTTCAGGTGTCGCCAGTTCCAGCGGTCAAAAGCAATCTTGCGCACGTCTAGCCGATCAAACAACGCCGCCAAGTGATCCGCTACAAACTCATAATCAACAGTCGGCCCCGGCGTGGTCTGCAACCAGCCATCCCGCGCCCATACATCATATGGCACCCGATCTGCCCGCGCCTTCGCGCTCAGGTTTTGACCGGGCAACCAGAAAGTCGGCTTTACATTCCAGACACCATCGACCGGCGCGGCCAAAACCAGCGCAGTCAAATCCGATACCTCCGACAAGTCCAGCCCGCCGAACACCGGCAAGCCCTCGAAATCATCGACCACCGGCCCTGCGCAGTCCTGCCATGCCGACCGGCTGATGAACGGCGCGCTCATGTCAACGCGCTGGTTCAAGATCAGATTGCGATACTCAGCCTCGCGCGAAGGCATCCGCCGCGCATCCTCGGCCATTGCCAAGGTTTCCTTGGCGTTCTGGAAGTCACCAAATGCCGGGTTTGCAAGCTTTATCGTTTCCTCTGTGAACGGGTCCGCGTCCATTGGCGCAGTGTAGAGCGACACCACAACCCGAGGGTCAGCGCCACTCAGTCCATCCTCAATCAGAAGTGACAGAAGGTCCGCATCAGTTGGCGATTGCGTAGAAATAACGATAGACAAGGGCGACTCTTGCGCACCCGTGGCAGTCTCAAGGGCTTCATACAACTCCGATCTTGGGCCTTTGACCTGCCCTAATTCGTCGTGAATAATCAGCACCGGGCTTAAGCCGTAGGCTGTTGAAGCCTCAGCAGATAGCGCCCGATATAGCGTCCCAAGTTCCTCGCAAAACAATTGCTTTGCCGTGTCCCTAACCGTCACCACAGGGGCAAGCGTTGGCGACATGCGCACCACCTTTGCCGCCAATGCAAACAGGATTGCCGCCTGCTCCCGAGATTGCGCCGCGCTGTAAAGCTGGCTGTTCGGCTTTGCCTCTGGTCCGCACAAGTGCAGCAAGGCGATAAAAGCTGAAATCGCGGTCTTTCCGTTCTTGCGCCCGAAGCTTAGGATAGCGCGGCGCGTGCCGTGCGGGTTGTCGTATATCCGCAGCAGTTCCTTTTTCTGCCACTCGCGCAGCTTTACAGCCTTGCCAACGTCGCGCCCCTCTGGAATGCGGCAATGCTCGCAAATCCATTCAATATTACGCTCGCCGCGCGTTAGTGTCTTACGTGCCACGGGGCTGCAATAGTCTTTTTGCGGCGATCCTTCCGCCCGACAACTTGCTTAAAACTCGCGGTCACGTTGGCGGATTCTTCAAAGCCAGAGCCGGGAACCTGAGTGCCGAAAATATCCTCGACCAAGCCAGCGTAAGCGCCAAACAAGACAGGGCATGGCGAAACGGATACGTTTTCAATCCGCATATTCTTGTTCAGGTTCGCGCTCGTCTGCACCAAGATTTTTCGCTTTGCGTCTTCAAACATCACGAACTTGCAATGCACCCGTTGAACCCTGATAGCGTCATCACCAAACCGGGCGCGCAGAACATCGCACAATTCCGGCTGTCTATTCTGAAACGAACGGTCAACAATCCAGCGCGCCGCCGATATGCCGCCGCTCTCAACCATCTCATGGACGTGCTTCATGTCCGCGCCCGCCGCCGTCCAGGTTGAGAAAACAAGGCGCGGCGCATCCATGCGAGCGACTATCGACTTCACCACGTCGATGATGGAAAATTCGCCGCTGGTGAAACCGATAACTTCCACGTCACCGTCAACAGCCGCCGCGTAATCCTTCACATTTTCGCAAAAGCCCAAAAACTCACGGGCAGGCAATGTCATCTTAGCTGCGATCTTCATTTTCGCCGCCTTTCAGTGCTTGCTTGACCTTGGCTTCTGTCGCCTCAATCTTCTTTTCAATTTCAGGCGCGTCGTCTTTTTCAACCCACCCCGCGACATGGACGAACCCCGCTTTTTGCAGGGTCCGCTTTTTTGCTAGGCGGTAGGTCATTGAAGTATTCCCTTTACGAATCATGAAGCGGTTGCTAACTTCTGCATATCCGCTGGATAAGCGGCTTAGAGAAACAAGCTTGGGTTGCGCCGTCCGATTGATCACCGGGCGGCGTAACTCGTTTAAGCGGTCCAAACTACATCACCACGGCGAATGATGATGTGCTCAATCCGCTTGCCGTCCATGTCGGTCAGGTCATACTCCCCGTTGTCGTCATCAAGGATGTGCTGCGCGTTCAGTTCGGCTTGCGCATCGCTGTCATAGTCCTGCGAGGCAATGATGCGGAACTCTCTGCCTTCTGCGGTTTCTTCGTAGGTTCCAAATTCATACTTGTTCATCTGTCTGTCTCCTGCGGGCTGCGACCATCGCCACCCTTAGGAATACACTACCGTAACGCGTTACAGGTTGCAAGGGAAATCGTAACGCGTAACAGTTATTCCCAGGGTTTTTTTATTGCCTTTGGCTTCTGTGTCTTCGCGCTAACAGTCGCTTGCTGTGTAATCCGCAGCCGCGTTGCCAGAGACGACAGCGCCCGCCCCTCACGTTCCTGCATTTTCAAAAGCTGGTCATACTGCGCCAGATCCATATCTGCGTCAGCCTCACAAGCCGCAACCAACTGCGCCACCCGGCGCGCTGTCACGACATGGCGGCAATACTGTGACAACACCCCGTGCGATTCACGCGGGAACCAGTCCGCAGGCAGCGAATTAACCACAGCCCACCATTCCTCTGACTGCTCGTCCGTCAAATCATACGGCGCATCTGGCCGCTGGATGGTTTCAATCTTGCCGACCTTAGCGACCTCGCGGGACGCTGCCGACGCGCGGCCTCGTGTGCCCATGTCGCAAAACCTTTTTTCTGCCCGTTTATAAAAAGAAACTTCCCCCGCC
>LFIK01003789.1_pt1 | contig 12266 bp, 11 predicted proteins | sample 643401 | NCBI WGS metagenome assembly LFIK01 (sample SAMN03777447, study PRJNA286221) | soda lake metagenome | biome: soda lake; feature: Kulunda steppe; material: water; isolation source: sample T5-Br brine of Lake Tanatar-5 | place: Russia: Kulunda steppe | collected 2010-07 | reverse complement strand
GCAGACCTGCTCGCTGGTGGCATCGTGCGAACGGTCTTCATCGGCGCGGCAATGCTGGGCGCCATCTCCGGGCTACTCGGGGCGTTCGCAGTACTGCGTCGGCAAAGCCTTCTGGGCGACGCGCTCAGCCATGCCGCCCTGCCGGGCGTGTGCCTGGGCTTCCTCATCGCCGGCGGGCGCGATCTGGGCAGCGTGCTCGTCGGCGCCTTCGCGACAGGCGCTTTGGCGGCGTTGACGATGATGCTGATCGTGCGCCGCACGCCGCTGAAGACCGACGCCGCGCTTGGCATCGTGCTCAGCGTCTTTTTCGCGGTCGGTATCGTCTTGCTGACAGTGATCCAGAACCAGGGCGGGACCGGCAGCCTGGGGCTGATGACTTTTCTTTTCGGGCAGGCGGCGGCCATCCTGCGCAGCGACCTGTGGATCATGGGCGGTATCGGGCTGGCGGCGCTCCTGCTGGTGCTGACCTTCTGGAAGGAATTCAAGCTGGTCAGCTTCGACCCCGATTACGCCCGCGCGCAGGGCCTGCCGGTGACACTGCTGGAGGCCATGCTGACGGTGATGGTGGCGCTGGCGATCGTGGTCGGGCTGCAGCTCGTGGGGGTGGTGCTCATGGTGGCGCTGCTCATCGCCCCGGCGGCGGCGGCGCGGCAGTGGACCGGGTCGCTGGGCGCCATGGTGACCCTGTCGAGCGTGATCGGCGCGGCGTCGGGTGCTGCGGGCGCACTGATCAGCGCGTCGGCACGCGGGCTCGCCACCGGACCGGTGGTGGTGCTGATCGCCACCGGTGTCGTTCTGGTCTCGCTCCTGCTCGCGCCGCGACGCGGCCTGCTCTGGCAGGGGCTGGTGGCGCGGCGCGCCCGCACGCGCATCAGCGACGGCCGCGTTCTGACGGTGCTGCAGGAGCTGGCGCAGGCGCATGACAATCCCGGCTATCCCAGCGAACGCGGAATGCTGAACACGGCCCTCGGCGCAACCCCGCCGGGCGAGCGCATCGCGGCGCTGGAGCGGCGCGGCCTTATTCGGCCCGTGGCCCATCCGCCCGAGACAACCCCGCATTGGGAGCTGACCGATGCCGGCCACGCCGAGGCGGCCGCGCTGTCAGGCAAAGCGGAGGGGCGGGAATGATCGCGTCGCTTTTCGGCTCCATCCCGGCGATGATCCTGCTTACCGGCGTTCTTGTCGGGGCATCGGCCGCTCTGCTCGGTTCTTTTCTGGTGCTGCGCGGCAATGCCATGCTCACCGATGCAATCAGCCATTCCATCGTGTTCGGTATCATCATCGTCTGGTTGCTGACCCGCCAGATCTCGGGCCCGGTCCAGGTGCTGGGCGCGGCGCTGACGGGACTTCTGACCGTGGTGCTGTCGGAACTTCTGGCGCGATCGCGGCTGGTAAAGATGGATGCGGCCATCGGGCTGGTGTTTCCCGCGCTTTTCGCCGCCGGGGTTATCCTGATATCGCTCCATGCACGCGACGTGCATATCGATGTCGATACCGTGCTTCTGGGCGAGATCGGTTTCGTCTGGCTGCACACCGTCACGCTGTTCGGCGCGCGCGTTCCCGTGGCGGTGGCCACGCTGGGTGTGGTTCTGGCGATCAACCTGGCCTTCGTGCTGATCCTGTGGAAGGAGCTCAAGCTGGCCACCTTCGACCCGGGCCTCGCCGCCGCACTCGGGTTCCTGCCGGGCTTGCTGCATTACGGGGTTCTGACCCTGACCAGCGTGACCGCCGTCGCGGCTTTCGACGCGGTGGGCGCGATCCTGTTCATTACCTTCGTGATCGTGCCGCCGGCCACCGCGTTCCTGCTCACCAGGCGGCTGTGGGTAATGGTCACGCTTGCGGTTGCGCTGTCGGTGGCGGCCTGCGTGACCGGCTATTGGCTTGCGGTTCGATGGGACGTCTCCATCGGCGGCATGATGGCCAGCATGACCGGCCTGTGGTTCGCGCTGGCCCTGGTGCTGGCGCCCGAGCGCGGCCTGGTGGCGCAGGCCCTGCGGCGGCGTCGCGAGGCGCTGGATCATGACTGCCGGACACTGGTCGCGCATCTCTTCACCCATGAAGGCACAGCGGCGATGGCCGAGGAAAACACCACCCGCGCCCTGATCGATCACCTGCGCTGGCCGGAGTCGCGCGCGCGTGCCGCGGTACGGCGTGCGCTGGACCTTGCACTGGTCGAACGCCGTGAGGGGCTCTTGCTCTTGCGGCCCAAGGGGCAGGCTGAAGCCCGCAACATCTTCGAACGCAACGGTTGAAACCTGCCGGCGCGACCGGCGCCTCGGCCCGGCGCAGCAAGGGCCCGGCGCCGGAGGGGCCGGGTCGCGGCCGCGCCCGGCCCGCGTCAGATCAGCGTCCAGTTCCCGATAGCCACCGCCGCAGCGGCGACAACGGCGTTCGCCACGGCATGCGCCAGAACGGCATCCCCGATCCGCTGACGCCGCAGGAACACGCCCGCGAAGATCAACCCGGCCAGCCCGGCCTCCAGCCAGCGCCCGTGCAACAGTGCAAAAGCCGCCGTCGAGACGGCGATCGCCACGATCCGCCACGACAGGCCGCCGCGATCCAGCCGCGCAAGCAGGTATCCGCGAAAGAACAGCTCTTCGATCAGAGGCACCAGAACCACGGTTCCGAACACCCGCAGCGCGATCCAGGATGCGGCGCCCGCCGCCGACATGCCCGCCAGCATGGCCGCCACCTCGCCGTCATGCGCGCCCGGGTCGCCATGCGACACCACCCAACCCAGCCCGACCACCGCACCCGCGCCCAGCGCCACGGGATCGAGCCGCCACTCGAATGCGACGTATTGCGCCCAGAACGGTGCAAGCGCCAGAAGCATGATCAGAACCCTCAGCGGATAACCCGCCGCCGGGACCGGAAAGAAGGCCGCCGCGACGATCCCCGACAGCATGAAGGCGACGAAGGGCAGGAGCCTTGCGGCAGCATCATCGCGGCGCAGCGCCGGTTGCGGCGTCTGACGCTGCCCGGCGCGGTGCTCGGCCCTGTGCAGGAACGGCGAGATATGCACCAACAGGATCACCCCCAGCGCGAGGAGGGTGAAGAACAGCCATCCGGCATAGCTGTGAAACCCGTCCACAGCGAGGGTCGGCGACACATGCGCGCCCAGCAGGACCAGCAGCGCGATGCGCAGGATGTTGAGCAACCAGCTCAGCAAGAGGGCGAGCGGCAGCACGATCAGCCAGTACCGCATCGGCCGGATCATGCCATGAAACAGCGCCGCATAGACCGCGACGAAGCTTCCGACCAGAACGAACCCCTCCACCCCGGAGCATTGCGCCGCGATATGCACCGCAAAGCTGTCAACGCCGATGACAAAGTCGTCGGGACGCGCGAAGGCATCGGCGCCGAGCAGGAGCAGCAGCTGAAACACCATCGCGAAAGTCAGCAATGTGAGCGCGCTGATGTCCCAGAGCGGCTGCACGATGTCTGCCAGTTCGGGGATGACCAGCACGAGCACCACCACCGGCGCCGAAAGCCACCCCAGACCCGCCAGGAATTCGCGCCAGGCATGCCAGGGCGCCAGCCAGCGCAGGGATGCGGGCACGGCGAGCAGGCCACCCACCACCCAGAAACCGATGGCCAGGCGAAGCTCCTGCGGCCCGGTGATTTCCGGCAGGATCACGGCGGGTGCCAGCAGCACGGCGAACCCGACCAGATTGAACAACACCCCGCGGCGGGCACCCGAACCGGGCGACTGCGCGCGTTGCGCCAGACGCTGGAAGACGGCGCGGCGCGCCAGAAACAGCAGCCCGAGCCCCGCCGCCAAAGCCAGCGCCCGCGCGATCATGGAACGCATCAGGCGGCATATCTCGGCATGCCCCGTGGCAAAGCAGTCGACCTCGATCACGAACTGATAGGCAACGGCAAGCGCAACGACCTGCACCAGCAGAATCAGCGCGATCATCGCCGCGCGAAACCGGCGAGCGGGGTGAAGCAGGGCTGTCTCGAAGTGGCTATGCATCGCGGCTGTCCTGCGCATGGGGCGTGCTCAACGCGCCGAGGTTACATCGGCGGCTTGTGAATGGCGAACAAACATGCCGAAATTCGGGTGATGGCGTCGCACAATTGGGGCATCGTCCGACACGCTGCACGGAATCATGCATGGGCACCCCCGGACTGGCGAAGCCATCAACGGCCGGGCGCTGCCAGGGTGCTCGCCCGAGCGCGAGCGCGTTGCATCAGGCGGGATGATCGGAGACCGGCACCGCCCCGGTATGAGCCTGCGCATTCGCGCCGAGGGCTTGCGCGACACGCGTGAACTGCTCGGCCAGAGGGCTCGAACGGCGCCAGATCATGCCGACCCTGCGAGTCGGGCGCGGCCGCTTGAGCCGCGCCACGGCCACCGGCGCCGACCGCGTCTCGATTTCCACCGCCATTTCCGGGATCAGCGTGACCCCGATGCCCGCACCGACCAGCTGCACCAGCGTCGAGAGGCTGCTGGCCTCCATGAACTCGCGCGGCAGCGCACCGGAGGCGCTGCAAAACGACAACGCCTGTTCACGAAAGCAATGCCCCTCCTCCAGCAGGAGCAGACGCATCTCGGCCAGATGCTCGGCATCCGGAACCGGCTTTCGCGCATCCTGCAGCGATCGGACAAGCACGAACTCCTCCTGAAACAACGCGACTTCCTCCAGCGACGGCTCCGAGACCGGCAACGCCACGATGGCCGTATCAAGCCGCCCGTCGAGAAGGCGCGCGATCAGTTTTTGCGTCACGGCTTCATGCGGCTGGATCTCCAACTCGGGGTAGAGGTGTCCCAGCCGGTTGACGAAGCGCGGCAACAGATAGGGCGCGATGGTGGGAATGACGCCGATGCGCATCCGCCCGGCGAGGCGTTCATGCGACGCGCGCGCCAGATCGCCCAACTCATCGACGGCGCGCAGGATGTCGCGCGCGCGCAGCGCGAAGGCCTCCCCGAGGCTGGTCAGGCGAACCTCGCGCGGGCCGCGCTCGACCAGCGGGGCGGACAGGATTTCCTCCAGCTCCTTGATCTGAACCGACAGCGCCGGCTGTGAGATGGCGCATTTCTCGGCGGCACGTCCGAAGTGCCCCTGCTGCGCGAGGGCTTCGAAATACCGAAGGTGCTTCATCGACACGCCTTTCATAAGAAATTCGTATCATGCTGATTAGAATTTTCAAATTCTCATTATGACAAGTCTCTGTTAGGAATGATTCCAGATTGAACGCCGACCCCGTGTATCGCGGTGGTCGGAACATCGTGGAGGCCTGCGGGCAGCACGCGTTGCCCGATCGGGGCGGACAGACAGATCGGAGACTCCCATGGACGGAAACGACGTGAACAAGGCAGGCAAATGCCCTGTGATGCATGGCGGAAACACGCAGATCGGCAGCAACACCATGGAATGGTGGCCTAACGCGCTGAATCTGGACATCCTCCACCAGCATGACACCAAACCGAACCCGCTGGGGCGCGACTTCAATTATCGCGAAGAGCTCAAGAAGCTCGACACCGAGGCACTCAAGCGCGATCTGCACGCGCTGATGACCGACAGCCAGGACTGGTGGCCGGCCGATTGGGGCCATTACGGCGGGCTGATGATCCGCATGGCCTGGCACGCGGCGGGCTCCTACCGGATCGCCGACGGCCGTGGCGGCGGCGGAACCGGCAACCAGCGCTTCGCGCCGATCAACTCCTGGCCCGACAACGCCAACCTCGACAAGGCGCGCCGGCTGCTCTGGCCGATCAAGAAGAAGTACGGCAACAAGCTGAGCTGGGCGGATCTGTTCATCCTCGCCGGCAACGTCGCTTATGAATCGATGGGGCTGAAGACCTTCGGATTCTCCTACGGGCGCGAAGATATCTGGCACCCCGAGAAGGACACCTACTGGGGCGCCGAGAAGGAATGGCTCGCCCCCAGCGACGAGCGCTACGACGATGTCGCCAATCCAGCCACGATGGAGAACCCCCTCGCCGCCGTGCAGATGGGGCTGATCTACGTCAACCCGGAGGGCGTGAACGGCCAGCCCGATCCGCTCAAGACTGCCGACCAGGTGCGCGAGACTTTCGCGCGCATGGCGATGGACGACTACGAGACCGTCGCTCTCACCGCGGGTGGGCACACCGTCGGCAAGACCCATGGAAACGGCGACGCCGCCGAGCTCGGCCCCGAGCCCGAGGCCGCAGATGTCCATGAGCAGGGGCTGGGCTGGAACAACCATGTCAGCCGGGGCATCGGCCGTGACACCGTCACGAGCGGCATCGAGGGCGCCTGGACCACCCACCCCACGAAGTGGGACAACGGCTACTTCCACCTGCTGCTCAACTATGAGTGGGAGCTCAAGAAGAGCCCCGCCGGCGCCTGGCAGTGGGAGCCCATCGACATCAAGGAAGAGGACATGGCCGTCGATGTCGAGGACCCGTCGATCAAGGTCAAGCCGATCATGACCGACGCCGACATGGCCATGAAGATGGACCCGGAATACCGCAAGATCTCTGAGCGGTTCTACAACAACCCCGCCGAACTCGACGACGCCTTCGCGCGCGCCTGGTTCAAGCTGACGCATCGCGACATGGGGCCGAAGGCGCGCTATTTCGGACCCGAGGTTCCCGATGAGGACCTGATCTGGCAGGATCCGGTCCCTGCGGGACGTACCGATTACGACGTGGCTGCGGTGAAGTCGAAGATCGCCGAGAGCGGGCTTTCGATCCCCGAGATGGTCGCCACGGCGTGGGACAGCGCGCGCACCTTCCGCGGCTCGGACATGCGCGGCGGCGCCAATGGCGCGCGCATCCGGCTCGCCCCGCAGAAGGACTGGGAGGGCAACGAGCCCGAGCGCCTGACGCGGGTGCTCAAGGTGCTGGAGCCGATCGCCAAGGAGACGGGCGCGAGCCTGGCCGACGTCATCGTGCTGGCCGGCAATGTCGGCATCGAACAGGCGGCGAAGGCCGCGGGCACGCCCGTCGAGGTGCCCTTCGCGCCCGGGCGCGGCGACGCCACCGACGAGATGACGGATGCGGACTCCTTCGCCCCGCTCGAGCCGGTCAGCGATGCCTTCCGCAACTGGCTCAAGAAGGACTATGTGGTCCAGCCCGAGGAGCTGATGCTGGATCGCGCCCAGCTCATGGGACTGACCGGGCCAGAGATGACGGTGCTTATGGGCGGCATGCGTGCGCTGGGGACCAATCACGGCGGCACGAAGCACGGTGTCCTCACCGACCGCGAGGGGGCCCTGACGAACGACTTCTTCGTCAATCTGACCGACATGTCCCATGACTGGGTGCCGACGGGCAAGAACCTCTACGAAATCCGCGAGCGCAAGTCCGGCAGCGCCAAATGGACGGCCACGCGGGTGGATCTGGTCTTCGGTTCGAATTCCATCCTGCGGGCCTATTCCGAGTTCTATGCCCAGGACGACGCGAAGGAGAGATTCGTCAAGGATTTCGTCGCAGCCTGGACCAAGGTCATGAATGCCGATCGCTTCGATCTGCAATGAGACGCCGAGCCCCGCGCGCCGCATCAGGCGCGCGGGGCCCAAGCACCGGCGACGCAACTAGACTGCCGGCCAGATCCGATACATTCACAGCGCCCTTCAATGACACTGGGCCACGCGGCACCCTACGCGATCCCCGCAGGAAACCGGGCCGCCGATCCGTGCCCAACGCTCAGATCGCGGCCGCGTCATGCGCGGCGGCAAGCTGCGCGTCGCGCGACCTGCGCGCCTGTGCAGCCGCGACCAGCGCCTGAAACAACGCCCGTTGGCGTCGCATCCAGACCAGATGCTCTGGGTGCCACTGCACACCCAGCGCGAAAGGGTCACGCTCGCGCTCGATGGCTTGAATCATGCCGCCTTCATCATGCGCAGCGATGCGGATGCCGTCACCCAGCCGATCCACGGCCTGGCTGTGAAGGGCGTTGACCCGCATCGGCGTGGTTCCGGCCACATCCGCAAGAAGCGTGCGCGGCGTCACCCGAATCCGCTTGCGCGGCAGTATGGTGCGGTATCGCCGACTCGCGTGATACCGGGCATAGGCATCCTGATGCAGGGTTCCGCCAAGCGCCAGGTTGAGCATCTGAGCCCCTCGGCAGATACCGAGGATCGGCTTGTCCGCCTTCAGCGCCGCCAGAACCAGCGCGCGTTCCAGCGCATCGCGCTCCGGATCGCAGCGTGCGACCAGGACCAGTTCACCACCGTAGAGCTCGGGCGAGATATCGTCGCCCCCGCCGACGATCAACCCATCCACCGCTGCAAGGTCCGCAGGCCGCCCCGTGCCCCAGCGCACGCCCTTCCCGCCGGCGAGCCACAGATTGAATGCCACCAGCGGAAAGACGCGCCAACCGGACCGGGCGGATGTGGTCACGGCGATGCGGGGCCTCATCCCTGCCATATGCGCGCCGGCAACAGGGCCCGCGTCACGACACGCGGCCAGTCCCAGGGGGTTGTCGACATCGAGGCGCGATGGGCGCGCCAATCCGCCGCCAGTTGATCAACAAGACCGGGCCGCGCGGCAACGCGCTCAACCAGGCACCAGATATTCCAGATGCGATGCAACCCGCCGCCGGGCGCCTGAAGGTCGGTTTCGGGCAGCCGGTAGTGCCATGCGGGCCGGCCCTTCCTGTCCATCTCGCCAAGCACCTCTTGCACCAATTCGGGCAGAAAGTAGGTCAGGAGCGGCAGCAAGTCGAGGCCGCGATTGCGGGTCGGGTTGTGGTGCAGATAGCAGCGCGCGAAGGTCTCCAGATCCTCAAAGCTCGAAAACGCGGCGATCTCATCGACATAGGCGCGCGGATGCGGGTCGACGAAGGGCAGCACCCGCCGCATCGGGTCCAGCGGGTCGACGAGGCGAAGCCAGTCTTCGAGCAGGGCATAGGCGCGGGACACCGGCACGACATGCTCTACACCCGCTCCGGCAAGCTCGACATTCAGATGCAGCCCGAATGCATACAGCGCCCCCTCCCGGCTGCCCTGGGCGCCTGCATCTCGCAGTGCTTCGAGCAGACGCCCGACCTCGCCGAGCCATGCCTGATCGAGCGGCGGCAGCACGATCTCGACAGGCACGACACTGCGCGACAGCTCCAGCGCCAGATCTCCGAACGGCGCTGCGGTATAGCGCTTGAGCGCGGTATCGAGCTCGACGCGCACATCCCCCGCCAGGGTGCCGCGCACCACCAGATCATGCGCGCTCTCCGTGCAGACCGCACCGCCCCAGATCCTTTGCACGACTTCTGCCGCCTGCGCCTCGTGCAGGCCGGAGAATTCGATCTCCACACCGACGCGCCGGGCGGCGCCGGCGCGTCCCGCGACATCGGGAAGCGGCCAGAAGCGGTCTTGCGGAATATGCTGTGTGATCCTGTCGGACATCGCCGCCATCCTGAAACGGCCTGAAACTTCCGACGGCGGTGGGGCGGGGGCAAGGCCCGCTGCGGGCAATGATCCGGTATGGGCGAGGAATTGCCGATGGTACCGCCTCCCCGACTTGAACGGGGGACCTCTGGATCCACAATCCAGCGCTCTAACCAACTGAGCTAAGGCGGCACTGCCGGCGAATTAGCGTTGCAGGCACATGATTGCAAGAGGGTTGTGCTTGAACGCGGCACACGCCACGCCTATTACGCACCTGCTTTGCACGGACCGTTAAGGATTGCGCGATGGGGATCGACAAGGAAAGCGATATCGAGGCCAATCTCCAGATCGGGCCGACGACCCTGGGTATGGTCCGGCTGTATGTCGAGGCGGAGGGCGGGATCGAGATCCCCCTCGACTTCGCCCCCGAGGAGGCCGAGGAGATCGCGGAAGAGCTGCGCATGGCCGCCGCAAGGGCGCGCGAGATCGCGAATGCACCCGCGGACGGCAGCAAGGGCCGGAAAAAACCTAGGCGCGATCGCTGAGACTGCCATCGGGGCGCAAGTGGCCGTGCCGGACCCCGTGCAGACGCAGCGCGGCATGTCGGGCGAATTTTCGGATCAGTACGCGGCGCCGGGCCGCCGCGATGCGGTGTTCAGGCGCTTCGCGCACGATCTCGGCACCATAATCGTCGCCGATGATGAGCCCGGTCGCCTCCGGCAGCAGCTCGGCCGGAAAGCCCGGCCCCACTGCCCAGTAGAAGCGATCGCACCATTCCAGATACCCTTGCCATTTGCGGTCCGAGGCGAAGTCGGCGCGCGACGACTTGCATTCGATCACCCAGATCTCGTCCTTCGGCCCCAGCGCCATGATGTCCACGCGCAGCCCCGGACGGGGGCTGAGCTCCTCGACGGTGACGAAGTCGTGGCCCAGAAGATGGCGGCACACCCCCCGCGCCAATCGCCGCCCCGGCGCCAGCGCAGCGCCGGTGTCGTCTGGGTCGGCTGGGACGGGCTCGGACATGCGGTTGGTATGCCTGTGCGGGCGCCCCGGATCAAGAAGCAGGGTTGCTACACCGCCAACACGGCCCTATCTTTGCGGTTGGCGGGTTCTGCTCTTCGCGTGAGAGGCCCTTTTCCAGTGGCCGATACCAACTTCCGAGGGAGCTGGCTCTGACGGGGCCCTGGTCTCGTTATTCCGGCGCCCACCTGAACTTTCAGGCTCTCGGGAATTGTAACGCCTCCACGGTCGCTGCGGGCCCGCCACATTCGCACCAAGGCATTGCGAATCCAATGGAAAGCGCGGCATCCGCTGTCGTGCGTATCTGCTCGGCTCTCCGCTTCAGGCGCGGACCGGCGCGCCTGCTCCCTTCCGTCCCGTTGGACGGCGCACGGATGGCAGGGCAAAGACGGCCGAAGGCGAGGCGCGTACTCGGCTCGCCGAACCTGATCCGGGCCGGCAGTCCCGCGCCCTGCGCCTCAGCGGCGGACGGCCTGGGCAGCGCGGCTCCGAGCGGGGGGTGGAGTCAGTCCCTCACGCAATCGCGCGTGTCCATCAAGCAGACGCTTGCCGCCGGGATCGTCATCGGGTTGCTCGGCCATGCGCATCACCGAAATGGCGAACTGCACGCCGGCGAAGAGCAGCCCGTTGAAAAACACCAGCAGGAACAGTGCAAGGTACCCGCCCGACGTATTGAATATCAGGTGCTGCAGGTTGCCCACATTCGCCAGCAGCAGCATCGTCACGAAGGCGATGGAGATGCAGAATCCGATCAGGACCTGCTGGATGTACAGACGGACGAGTTTCGGCAAGCCGGACATGACAGCTCCTTTCGGTTCCAGAGAGCAACATAAGGCCCTCGGCGGGTGCGTCCAATGCCCCAAAGCGGGACGAAACCGCGCAGGCCGCCGAACCGAAGCGCGGATTTCCTCTTTCAAAACCGGCGATGTCCAATAGGATGACCGCGTTCGCGCCACGAAGACGGGAAGGGATGGGATGAAGATTCGCTACCTGCACACGATGGTCCGCGTTCTGGACCTCGAAAAGACGAAGGCATTCTTCGAGTTGCTTGGGCTCGAGGAGACACGCCGCGTCGATGTCGAAGCCGGTCGCTTCACGCTGGTCTTCATGGCGCCCCCGGGTCAGCCCGAGTGCCCGGTTGAGCTGACCTGGAACTGGGACGGCGATGACGGCCTGCCATCAGACAGCCGCCATTTCGGGCATCTGGCCTACGAAGTCGAAGACATCTACGCGATGTGCCAGCATCTGCAGGACAACGGCGTCGTGATCAACCGGCCGCCGCGCGACGGTCGCATGGCATTCGTCCGTTCGCCGGACAACATCTCGGTGGAGTTGCTGCAGATGGGCACGGCGCAGCCGCCCCGGGAGCCCTGGACGAGCATGGAAAACACCGGTCACTGGTGAACCGGCGCGCCCATGCATCGCATTTCAGAGCGTCGGGCATCAGGACTGGCGCCAGTGGCGCTGCAGTTCCTGCGCCACGGTACGCTCGGCCGGGTCCCGACTGATCGCCAGTATCACCTCGCAGGCGAAACGCACGTCTTCCGGATCCGGACGTTCGATTTCGCGCAGAACCCGAACCGCCCAAGCCAGCTGTTCGTCACGCTGGTCCGGATGGGTCGCGATCCTGCGGCTTTCATAGGGCGGTTCGGACATCAGGTTGCCCCGCTGGGCGTCCCGCGCACGGCTGGAAACCGCTCCTGCCGGAGCGCCCTGAAAAGATGATATGAGAATACGCTTTTTAAGGCTTTGACGCCATCGAAAACAGTGGCCGACCGTGCCGAAACGCCGTATCGGCGGCAGTCGGCCGACAGGGGCAACAACCGCCAGCAACGAATTGCCGACACGCCGATCATGGGGACGGACACCCGCCATGCGGCACCACGTAAGGCCTTGACGACACCGCACAGCATGCCGGTCAGACAATC
>LFIK01003786.1_pt1 | contig 12270 bp, 1 predicted proteins | sample 643401 | NCBI WGS metagenome assembly LFIK01 (sample SAMN03777447, study PRJNA286221) | soda lake metagenome | biome: soda lake; feature: Kulunda steppe; material: water; isolation source: sample T5-Br brine of Lake Tanatar-5 | place: Russia: Kulunda steppe | collected 2010-07 | reverse complement strand
TAAGGAGGGGTCGGGGGTGGTTTCAGATTTTAAAACGAATTTATAATCGTGAAATTAGTTTAATAGCCTAAATCAACCACCCCTAAATCCCCTCCTTGGAAAGGAGGGGACTTCTCATGTTGTCAATTTCAATGATTTTATACCGAACTCACGTTAAATAAAAAGACTTCCGAAGTCTTTTTAATCTTTTTCTAAGCTGGTAGCTCAATGAAATGCCCAGATCTTTTTTTACCAATTGGGAGAGACTTCGGAAGTCTTGCCTAATAAGCACATCTAACAGATAAAAAAAGCCCATTTAACGCAAATTAGGCCACTTATGTAAAGGTTTTGTGATAGTTTTTGATAGCAAGAGTGAGTGGTTGGTAGCGTAAATTAGGCTTAAAATTTGGTTACAGATAGTCTCCAAGAAACAGAAGCGTAACGATTATATCTGCATGCATTCCAGGTGTGATTCTATCTGTGATTTCTTTTCTCAAAATAAATTCGACAAAAATATTCTGCACAGTTATATGTGAACATGACTTCGCTAAGCAGAACAGTTAAGCAACCACTATTTAAACAACTATGCGATTTACCGACTTTCTGAGTGCACAATCTAAGATGCACGCTGTATTTCTTTTTATTCTTTTGTTTATTGTTCCATCTAATGCAGAAGCCCAACAAGCCTATGCGCTTGATCAATGGGACTCTGAAGTCATACCAGGTGTAAACACACAGTTTGGTGGAATTAATGCGCTTGCTCACAACGGCACAAATACTTGGATGGCTATTACTGGTGAGCAACAGGTATTAACAAGTAGCGATGGCTTCACCTGGATAGAGATTACCTCTAATTTTGACGATGCGGGTATTACCGATCCTAATAATTTGACATACGACAATGGGCGATGGAAAATTTCATATACTGACGGTATCGCTTGGAGTGAAAATAATGGAGCGACTTGGATAAAAGCCGACAACCCACCTTCTTCAGCCCCTACCAATTCTCTTTCGTCAGTCTCGTTCACGTCCTATGCCTCCAAAGGAGATGTGTGGATAGGATTCAATTTTGATTTTGACGGACATGCATTTTTTATCACAACAGATAATGGTGAAACCTGGACAAAGGAACCGGTTTCTTCAATCGTTGGCTCTATTGCTTTCGGGGAAGATGATCGTGTTGTGGCAGTAGGAACTGATATTGCTTACAGTGATGATGATGGAGACACTTGGGTATCTGTTACAAATCCGGCTACCCAACAGTTTACAGAACTCGCAACGGATGGGGATGGGAATTGGGTTGCTGCAGGCACCCAATCTGTTGCATATAGTAGCGATAACGGAGCAACTTGGCAGCTAGCTACTACAAACCTAGTTTCTTCAGAAAATATAACAGCGCTTGCTTATGGCTCTGACTTTGAAGGCAATCCTGCATGGACTTTTAAAAGTGCATCAGAATTTGCAATACGAACAAAATACAGTGTAAATGGAGGTGTAGCTTGGAATCCCGGACAAATTTCTTTGCCAACATCATATAACATAAACAATTCATCTCAAGGGCAGGCTGCCTATGGCCCTGAAGGCTTTCGATTTACTTATGGTGATTTATTAATTTACCCACGAATTATACAAATTCCAGACGTAATAGAGTTAGTGGATCCTAACTTCGATAACCAAATTGTTAGTCCAGGTCAAACTATCAACCTCGCTTTTCGCGTAAAAGATACAGAGGAAGAAATTATTCTGGAACAAAGTGGTATTGTATATGGAGTGTTAAGTGGCGGCGGATCACTTGGCAACGATCCAGAAAGTACCACCGTAGGTCCAATGATAACTACAAACGGGACTGCTTCAGTCAATTGGACTGTGGGTACAGCTTTTGGTGTCAATACGATGAAAGCTGGAATCCAGGGTACAACTATTGAAACGATTGTAACGGCAACGGTTGTATATCCAGCGCCTACAAACCTGTTTGCTATTCCTGGTACGGATGATGTCGAAATCTTTTTTCAGCAAGAATTTGCAGATAACATCACGAATTATGAGTATCAATTAGATGATGGCACCTGGCAAGCATTAAGTCCGGCAGATGGCGCAAGTCCCATCACAATTTCAGGACTTACGCAAGGAATAGAAGTGGGTATCCGCCTGCGCGCAACGGACGGTACAACTTCCGGTCTCGAATCAGAACAGATTTTTGTCACTCCTGGAGGCCCCTCAGCACCTACAGGCTTGAGTGCCTCTGGAATTGGTGAGGCTGTAATTGCGTTTACGGAGCCAGAAGTTGGAGGGCCATTTACAAATTATCAATATTCCATAGATGGTGGCGCTTGGCAAACTTTTAGCCCTCCCGTTACAACCAGCCCGGTAACGATATCCCCGCTTACAGATGGGCAAGAGTATAGTATCCGCCTGAGAGCAGTAAACAGTGCGGGGACAGGTCCGGCGTCTGAGCCTGTAACGGCCATACCGGGAACCTTTGTGCCAAATATTAGCCTATCACCAGAAACCAATGCCTTTAAAGTGACCATTACGAATTGGCAGGATTTTCTGAATAGTGACCCAGGTCAGGCTACTCAAGCAGGAGTTCAGGTCAACCTCACCGCTAATGGGGTAACTACAAGTTATCAAGCTAATTTTTCATTATCAGATCTTAATGCTGGTGAGTTTATCTTTCCGACTGATGGTGGTTTTATGGGTTGGAACCCTATACCAAGTGTTGTGGGTGGTCAAGAATATCAGGTGTCTCTGCAGCTTGCTTATGAAAGTGTTCAAAATCCGCTTAGCCCAGTGAGCAATACGGCTGCAGTCACGCCAGAAGCACCAACACCTCCGCCAGTTCCACAAATTACAAACGTAATACCAGGAGATCAAACCCTTACGCTCCAGATTGAGATACCGGCAGGCTCGTCTTGGAATAGGTTACAATACCAAACCAGCAATGGAACCTGGCAAACGGCACAAGTCAACCCATCTTTCACATCTTTTACACAAACTGAAGCTTATACAGGTACAGCGATTATTGAATACGATACAGCTTTTGAACCATTTCGAGCTTGTATAGATGCAGATGGGAATCTTGTAGTGGGACTTGGTGAATCTGATTGTAGTATGGATTTGAATACAGGTGAACCTACTGGAAATACTTGGGGATTTAATCCAGATGCCAAACTTGTCAATGGTACTTTATATGGAGTAAGGCTTCGAACGCTGAATTTAACTACCGGACCTTCAGAAGTAAGTGAAGAAGTGAGTGGCACCCCGGAAGCTCCATCAGCACCCGAAGCGCCACAGATTACCGGCGTTACACCGGATGATCAAATCCTTACACTGGATTTTACAGTTCCGGCTGGAGCTGCATGGGATAGAATAGAGTACCAAACCACTGGTGGGATCTACATTGCTGGGGTTATTGATCCTGTAAATAGTGGCCTGGTAACAGAGGCTTACACCGGCACCATTACCATAGATACGGATACGTCTCAAGATGTTTTTCAGTGTAACCAAAACGGCACTATAATTAATTGGCTTGGTATGCTAGACGACGACCCAGACCCACCAATTTATTACTATGGTTTTGGAACTGATCCTACTGATGCGGGCTTACCCGAGGATTTAGATGAATATTTTCAAATAGATGAATTTATATGTGAGGCTCCATTTTTAGCCAATGGCCAATGGGAACCAAACCCTGATGCTGTTTTAGTGAACGGAACAGCATACAATGTAAAAATCAGAGCCTTTAATTCGATTAATAACCTTTTTGCAGAAAGTAATGAGATGAGTGGTACGCCGGCTGGTATTATCCTTGCAGACGCGCCATCGGGTGTGACGGTAACGCCGGGTGATGAAGAGCTGACGGTGGATTTTGATGCCCCTGCCAATGTAACGATCTCTGATGTAGAGTACCGCATAGCGGGTACCGATACCTGGGTGTCCATTGGGGCTACCGAAGGGCCGTTTACCATAGGCGGGCTCACCAACGGTTTGGAAGTTGGTATTGAGCTGCGTGCCATAGACGATGAAAGCGGCCTGCCGGGAACTGCCAGCGAGCCGGTTACCGGCACGCCGGTGGGTGCCCAGCCGGAGGCGCCATCGAATGTAACGGTAACGCCGGGAGATGAAGAGTTGACGGTGGATTTTGACGCCCCTGCCAATGTAACGATCTCTGATGTAGAGTACCGCATAGCGGGTACCGATACCTGGGTATCGATAGGGGATACCGAAGGGCCGTTTACCATTGGCGGTTTAACCAACGATGTGGAGGTTGGTATAGAGCTGCGCGCGATCAGCGCCGACAGTACGGCACCGGCGGGTCAGGCCAGCGAGCCGGTTACCGGCACGCCGGGCGGCGCGGCAGAGCTTGCCTTTGTTGACCAGCCACAGAGCGCGGCGGTGGGAGAGTCTACAGGCACCATCACCGTTGAGATTCTGGACCTGAATGGTGACCGTGTGACAAGCAGTACAGAATCGGTTACCCTGGCACTGGGCAGTAACCCCGCAGCGGGAACGTTGGCCGGTACTCTAACGGTACAGGCGGTAAACGGTTTAGCAACATTCAGCGGTCTGAGTGTGAACAAGGCGGCCGCCGGTTATACTCTAACGGCTAATGCAGGCGGGTTGCCCGAAACAACGTCCGACGGCTTTGCCATTACACAAAAAGCTCTGTCCATCACGGGCTCCTTTACGGCCGAAGATAAGACGTACGACGGGACGGCTGAGGCAAGGGTTAACGGCAGTGGTTTGAGCCTTAGCGGCCTGGCGGATGGTTCTGATGAGGTAAGGCTGAACCTGAAGGCTGAATTCTCTCAGACCGATGCCGGTGAAGATCTGGTGGTAACCCTGATCGGGACTACGCTGGCCGGCGATGATAAAAACAACTACACTCTGGACCTGAGCGGTGCACCAACGGGTACGGCAAGTATTACACCGGCCGAGCTAACGGTGATCGTAAACAGCGATGCCAAGTTTGTGACGACCGGCGACCCCGGTGGTTATCAGGGAGTGAGTATCACCGGGTTTGTGGCCGGTGATGGGGTGTCGGTGGTTGATCAAAGCGGTTTGCAGATTGTGCGAAGCAACAGCAGCGTGGAAGCACCGGGCGAGTATGAGGGGGTATTGGTGGCCAGCGGCCTTGCGGCTGATAACTACGAGTTTACCTATCAGGCGGGTGATTTTACGATTGTGCCGGCTGATGAGCTGCTGGTGAAGGTAGACCCTGTAAGTGTGGAATATGGCACTGAACCGTCTTACAGTGTGAACAGTGCGGGATATTTTAGCTCAACCGGCCAGCGCATTGTTGACCTTACCGGAAATGTAGCTATTCAGGACGGACAGGTTTCGCTGACAGACGGAGCAGGAGGGTCAGCCCAGTTTGATGTAACGGCAACAGGCCGTGTGGAAACCACCTCCGGTGAGCTGGCGGTGGGGAACTACACCCTTGGCGCATCCAACGTAACGGGAAGCAGCGATAACTTCAGCAACAACCTGATCCTGAATGGGTCGTTAACGGTAACCAAGCGCCAGATCAGTGCGATTGTAGCGGATGGCCAAACCAAACCGTATGACGGTGAGGTGACGATGCCCGGACTGGATCTGGATCTGGATGGACTGATCAGTGGTGATGTGGTGGGCGTGACCGGTGAAGGTGCCTACAGCACCAAAATGGCCGGCGAAAATAAAGAGTACATAGTAGGCTCACTCACGTTGACCGGGGCCGATGCGGCCAATTACACCCTGGGAGCTGCCACCGAAGTAATCGGAGTGGATGGGGTGATTACACCGATTGCCCTGCAGCTGGCGGGGGCATCAGACGTCAGTAAGCCGTTTGATGGCACCCGTGCCATGCCATCGGGAGAAAATGGTTATGGTTCATTGCAGGGGCTTGTATCCGGTGATCAGGTCACCGTAGCGGGTTCTCCGCGGTTCAGCCAGGCAGATCCTGGTACCGGCCTTGCCATTGAGCAGGGAACGGTAAGCCTGACGGGCAGTGACGCGCCAAACTACACCCTGAGCTGGTCAGATGGAACGGGGGCCATTACGGCGGCCCGTCTGCTGGTTCGCGCGATCGACGCCTCCCGTTTTGTGGTGGAGACCGAAGATACCGACTATGCAGGGGTAAGCATCAGCGGATTTGTCAATGGTGATGGCCCGGAGGTCGCAGATCTGTCCGATTTGCAGATTACGCGCAGCAATGATTCGGTCAATGACCCTGGGGCCTACAGCGGTGTGCTGGTGCCATCCGGGGTTAGCTCATCCAATTATGAAATAGAATATGAAGCGGGTAACTACACCATTGTGCCGGCCGATCAGCTGAAGGTAGAGGTAACTCCGGCGAGTACGGTGTACGGCTCTGAACCTGACTATGTGGTTCAGAAAGCCGCCTACTACAGTTCAACCGGAGAGCAGATTGTTGACCTGACAGATGGTGTAACGATTTCGGGCGCGCAAATCACCGTCACGGATGGTGCCAGCGGTTCGGCTGTATTTGACCTGAGCCCACAACAAGCCACCCAGAGTGGTGCCGGGGAATTGAATGTGGGGGCTTACACTATTGCAGCCGGCAATGTGACCCAAACCAGTGCTAATTTTAGTAACTCACTGGTGGTTACCGGAGCATTGACTGTGACGGCCAGAGAGATCACAGCCAAAGCGGTGGATGGACTGGAAAAAGAGTATGACGCACAGACCGGAATGATCGGCCTGAGCCTTGATGCTGAAGGGGCCCTGGAGGGTGACCGCCTGACGATAACAGGCGATGGCAGCTACAGCAGCAAAGCCGCCGGAACCGATAAAGCGTATGTGATTGAAGAGCTGTTGTTAGACGGACAGGATGCGGGGAACTATACGCTTGCACAAAACAGCATCAGCGGCAGTGATGGCGAAGTGACCAAGCGTGACTTGCAACTAACGGTTGTAGCTACTCCAAAAGTGTACGACGGCACCACAGAGATACCGGCATCGGTGACCGATAATCGACTCTCGGGTGATGAATTTACTGTTAGCTTCTCGGCCTCTTTGCCAGACAAGAATGTGGGGTCGGATCGGCCGGTAACGATAACAGGTGTAACCCTGAGCGGGGCGGATGCTGACAATTACCAGGCTGTGGTAAATAGCCCGACAACGAGTGTGACTCCTTTTGATATTACGGTGAGTGCGGATGCGGGCCAGTTTAAAGGGGCAGGGGAGGATGATCCTGAGGCGTTTACCTATAGCGTAGATCCGGACCTTTTTGCCGGAGACAGCTTTACAGGCAGCTTAACCCGCGCCAGCGGGGAAACACAGGGCAGCTACGCCCTGCAGCTGGGAACGCTGAGCGCCGGGCCGAACTACCGTATTACGTTTGTGCCGGCAACGTTCGAAATTCGTGGGATCAACATTGTGACAGATGCACTTGATGAATGGATTGAGCGCAAAACGGGCTTCAGTCAGACGTTAGAAGCTCGGTTTGGAACCGAACCATATACGTGGTCTGTCGACGAGGGGTCAGACCCGCTGCCTGCTGGAATGACGCTAAGCGATGATGGCGTGCTGAGCGGCACACCGGAAGTTCCCGGCACCTACTCATTTATTATTGTGGTCACTGATGCCAACGGGTTGTCGCAGGCCAAAGTATTTACCTTTGAAGTGAGCGAAGCGGTGCCAAATCTTCTCTTTACGCAATCACCGTCAGAGACAACTGAAGCCGGTTTTAATTTTGGTGAGGTAAGCGTTGAAGTACGCAACCAGGCAGGTGATCTGATGGATTGGTATGAGGGGGATGTGACCCTGAGCGTAGTGCCGGATACCCTGGATGGTCAGGTGCGTACGGCCGAGCTGTTTGGAACAGCCACTCTGTCTGGCGATTCGGGCAGTTACACCTACACCGATTTGTATATGACCAAAGCGGGTGAGGCGTTCAGGCTCCAAGCCGAAGCGGATGGAGCCGTTGGAGGGGTGTCTGATGCCTTTACGATTACCCCGGGCCCGCCATGGGCTCTGGCGCTGGTTGACCAGACAAAATCTGCAGCAGGGCAGTCTGCAAATGCAGCCGGCAGAGGAGATCGAATAAATACTTCTACCTATTCCGGAGAAGAAAGAGAGGCCGCTATGAGGGCTTTTGCATCGGCTGAAGCGGGGCTGGAGGGGTCTAGGCTGCCGGTAGAGGTAATCATTTATGATGAGTACGATAATGAAACCTTTTATGAGGAGGGAGATGCGCAAATTGAGCTATCGACCAATTCAGCCAGTGGAAATTTCTTTACCCGACAGACTGAGACGGAGCCAACGCGTTTAATTACAATCCCTGTTCGACAAAGCAAATTGCTGATTTTCTATGAGGATATCAGAGATGGATTGGCAACGTTGAGCGGGCAGCCAACCCCACCGCCTGGCGGTCGTCAAATATTGCCGGCCGAGGAGGATGTTGTGATACGCCGGCCGGCCGCTTTGAGAGCTGTGCCGGACGTGGTTCAAACAGAAGCCGGGCAGCTTGTAGAGCTGAAGGTAGAGCTGTTAAGTGAAGATGGCTTTTTGGTGAATGCGCCATTCCCGGGAGTTGAGCTTACGGTTGATAACGTATTAGAGAATGTAGAACTGTTTGGGGATGAGCAGGGAAGTGAAGCCCTTGAAACGCTATTGATTATGCCGGCCGAAAACAGCATGTCGCTGTGGTATCGAAGTTTTGAGCCCGGAGTCGATCAAATAACCTACCAGGCTGTGCAGCTGGGAGCCGTAACAGCAGAGCAGACAATAGAGGTTTCGACGGGTACAATTGATCCCGACAATTCATTCGTAGAGGTGGTAGATGGCTTTGCCGGCGAGCAGATACCATTGACGATAACGCTGCGTGATGCGTTTGGCAATGCCATTACAGGGTTATCCGGCTCACTGGAAGTTGAGGTGGCAGAAGGAGTGAACCCGGGTACGGCTTATGATGATGTGCAGGAAACGGCTCCCGGTGTTTATTCTACCTTCTATGAGCCGTTAAATGCGGGTCAGGATAGTGTAGCGGTTGAACTATCAGGGCAGCCGCTGCTCGATGCCCCGTATGTGGTATCTGTGCTTACAGGTGAAGCTAGTGAGCTTATTTTAGTGTCGGGTGATGAGCAGGAAGATTTTATCGAGAATGAGCTCGATGAACCGCTGGTCACCCGTGTACTGGATTCCAATAATAACCCAATTCAGGGTATTACGGTACGGTATCGGTTCACCGATACCCCTGAAGGCGCCAAAGAAATGAGCATTACTCCAAGGGATATGGTGACCAATGAAAATGGGGTGGCAGAAACAGCAGTCACGCTGGGTAATAAGTCCGGCACATACACCGTAGAGGCATTGGTGGTGGGTGTAGACCCGGTAGTGTTTACCCTGCAGGCCAATACGCGGCCTATTGTACTCGATTCGAACAGCGAGCAGTATAGCGGACCGTACTCTTTCAAGATTACGCCAAATAATCTCACACCGAATAGAGGAGATGTCGTACCGGTAACCGCACAGCTGGTGGATGAAAACGATAACCATGTGGCATGGGAGGGGTTAAGGGCCGAGTGGTCTACAACCAATTCGTTTGGCCAGTTCGCCGATACAACTCTTACGGCTGTTACAGACGAAAACGGAGCGGCTTCTATCCTCTATCTTGTTGGTGAGACGGTGGGTACGCGGCACGTGCTGAGTTTGACTACGACAGGGGTAACTCAGGAGAATGAGGTTACCATTGAGCCGGTTATTACCGGTACATCGAGGGAAATCAGAACCATGGGTGCGCCACTGGGCGGTTACCAGATTGTGGGACCCGGCCGGTTGAAGGCCGGTGAGTTAAGCGGTGCTTTTACCCTTCAACTGGTAGATACAACCGGAGCACCATTTGCAGCTACAGAAGATTTTGCATTCAGGCTGCAGATGAGTGAGTCTGAACAGGTTGAGTTCTATCTGGCAACAGATGATAGCCTGGGACAGGCGCAAAAGATATCGGATAATCGCGTGTCTATCTTAAAAGGCGATACTGAAGCGATATTCCGTATCCGACAGCGTGCGGTAGGGCAAAAAGTCATCAGTGGAACACAGGTGGTGGGTATAACCCGGCTTGAAGGTGAAGACAAACCGGTCTTGTTTGATCCCGGTCCGATTTCTGATTTGATACTGCTGAGCGGAAACGATCAGACGGGAGATGTGGACAGCTTCCTGGAGGAGTCTCTGGAGGTGAAAGCCGAAGATGAGTTTGGGAACCCTATCGAAGGTTTGGAGATCGTTTGGAGAATCTCTGAGGTTCCTTTGCAGGCCCGTGGGTATGGTTTTTCCTCTGATTCGGACAACTCAATACTTGAAGAGTCTGTGATTGTCAGTACGGATGCAGAAGGGGTGTCGTCGATCACATTCAGGTTTGGTGATGTAGCCGGTACCTATTTTATCTACGCAAATGCATCAAATAGTGCCGCAAAGCAGGCCAATTCAGTTACCCAGATTGATGATGTCGTGTTCAGGCTGGATGCTCTTCCAAACTCTTTTGAGATCTATCAAAACTATCCGAATCCGTTCAGAGATGAGACAACCGTACCTATTGAACTGCCGGTAGATAGTGAGGTTACACTGGACCTATTTGATGTAACCGGAAGCCGCGTTCAGCTGCTGCTAAATGCAGAAGAGCTATCGGCCGGGCGCCACTTGATTGTGCTGGATGCGCGCTCGTTAGCCAGTGATGTTTACATTTTGCGGATGATAGCCAAAGGGAGTGATGGCCGGGTATATACCGGAAGCATGTCCATAACGGTAATGAACCGCTAACAAATTTAAAACAGCAAGTAATCATTTTTACATAAGCATTATGGCAAGAGTAATCATTCTATGTACTTTTTTATTATCAGGTATGGCCGTCTCCGTTTTTGGGCAGGCCGGTAGCAGCGCGGTCAACTTTTTGCGCATAGAGCCGGATGCGCGCTCGGGCGGACTGGCCGGAGTGGGGTCAACCATTCTGGATGGAGGCTATGGCGGTTACTATAATCCGGCCCTTTTAGGGTGGCAGCGGGGTTCCGTAGCCGGGTTTAGTTACTCAAACTGGCTTCCAGGAGTGGGCGGTGAGTATCGTTATAACCATGTAACCGGTGGTATAGAACTCGATTCCAGAAGTTCTCTGGCAGCGAATATTACCTATTTCAATTTAGGAGAACAGACCGCTACAGATGATAATAACAGAAGGTTAGGTAATTTTTCTTCCTATCAAATGGCAGCAGGGCTGAGTTATGGCCGTTTAGCCGGGCGCCATTTTTCATGGGGATTGGGAGGTAAATATATCTATTCCAATTTAGCATCCGGCCAATTGGTTGATGGTGAGCAGATAGAGCCATCCGGGACCTTTGCTTTTGATGGGGGATTGATGTTCAGAAGTAGTCGCTGGTCTATGGGGTCTTCATCCGGAGAAGTGCGGGCCGGAGTGAGTTTGAGTAATGTGGGCGATGGATTGCAGTACATGGATGGGCAGAGCAAAGCGGCACTGCCTCAGACGTTTCGAAGCGGTGTGGCCGTTGAGCTTACCCCGGATGAAAAGGGTGTTCATTCCATTACGTTAATGGCAGACGCTACAAAATTATTGTCCAGGATGGAGCGTAAGGTAACAGCCTCCGGCGATACAACATGGAGCAGTATGCCACCGTTGAGAGCGCTGACCTCAGGGTGGGGAACCGTAGAACGTTTTAACGGGCAGGAGATGGTTGAGCTCAATCCATTTGAACAGTTTGGGCTGGGTGCAGGTTTGGAGTACTGGTACAATAATCTACTGGCACTTCGCGCGGGCTACTATGTTGAGCATGAAGACAATGGAGGGCGGCGTTTTGCAACCGTAGGTACAGGTCTTCGATTTGGGCCGGCTGAGGTTGATTTTAGTTATTTAATAGCTACACAGGAAAATCACCCGCTGGATGGCACGCTTCGCTTTTCACTAAAACTTCATTTTTCTAAGGGAGGATATCAGGCGCCAAGGCGTGTCAGATCTCGTAGTTGGGAAAGAACCTCGACATTTAATGAGATCTATGCAGCGGAAAAATTGACCGAACAGGTGGAAGATATATCGGAAAAAGAGGCTACCGAGACTATTGTTGAAGCTGACGTAGAGTACACAGATTCTGAGGAAAGTAAGATTATTGATACAGAGGGTGCTTCTCTTGATGTTCTGCTGGGAGATGAATTGAATCGTATAAATCTGGATTTAACGGGTTTTGCGAATTTATCTTCTGAACTGACCTATAGGCACAGGGAGGCGGTTGCACGTGCCGTGGTGATGCTACAGCGGCATCCTGAATTAACCCTGCATATCACCGG
>LFIK01003785.1_pt1 | contig 12271 bp, 24 predicted proteins | sample 643401 | NCBI WGS metagenome assembly LFIK01 (sample SAMN03777447, study PRJNA286221) | soda lake metagenome | biome: soda lake; feature: Kulunda steppe; material: water; isolation source: sample T5-Br brine of Lake Tanatar-5 | place: Russia: Kulunda steppe | collected 2010-07 | reverse complement strand
TGACTCCTTTCAATCGATATGGCCTCGAATGGGGTCGATGGGGAGTGGGGGTGGTTGGGGAGGCGGTTTGGAGGGCTTGGAGCCCTATTTTTCAGTTATGATAACTTTATCATAAATTGTGGTAAGTATGATTCGAACAATCGTAACATATACTGTATAGTATACGCCCAAATATACTAATATATACTTAGTATATACTAGTATATACATATACTATATATATATACATATACATATATATACTATATATATGTATATACATATATATACTATATATATATACATATACATATATATACATATACTAGTATATACTGACTACCAAACCTTACACATATAACACGCACACACACACACACACACACACACACACACACACACACACACGCAAACACACATGCGCATGCACATGCGCACACTAACGCGCACACACACATGCACATGCACATGCCCACTCACACCACACGCCCCCACCCTACGCACCCCCTTGTGCGGCCTGCAGCCATCGCCCTGCCCCTGGCGCCGCTGCTCATGTCGTGGCTCTTCCAGTGGGTCATGTCGGCCTGCCTGCTGCCCCTGGTGGCTGTGGGCGTGAAATGGGCGCTCGTGGGCCGCTTCAGGCGTGGCAGGTGTGTTGGGGCAGGCAGCAGGGCGGGCGGTGCTGCGTTTCGAACGAGGTGTGGTGCTGGTGCGGGAGGCGCTTTGTTTTGAACCAGGTGTGGTGCTGGTGCTTGTGTGGGGAGGGCAAGGGCAAGACGTTCGACAGGTGCTGTGTTGGGTGCTGGGTGTGTGGGTCAGGAGAGGTGGGCACAGGAGCTGGGCGCTGCAGACCCCTCCACGCACCCATGTGTGCATGTGTGTGTGTGTGTGTGTGTGTGTGTGTGTCCTGGCTGTTGCTCGGTATTGCACTCGCACGGCCTTGTTGCTGTGGCCCTCGGTCAGCTTCACTGCCTCCTCCAAACCATGCCTGCAGTGCTATCAGCTATCAGCCTCTCGTGCCTGTCATAACGTGCGCATTGTGTTCCCACCATTCCCTGTTGCTGGAGCACGCAGGTACCCGCTGTGGGGCTGCTACTACCTGCGCTGCTGGCTGGCGCACCAGGTGCTGTCCATGTGCGGGCGCGGGGTGTGGGGCAGCCACCCTGTGCTGCTCAACGCGTACTACCGGCTGTGCGGGGCGCGGATTGGGCGCGGCGTTATCCTGGACCCGAGCTGCAAGGTGCGGTGTGGTCAGCTCTGCGGCAGTAGTATTGACCGTGAACCCCATCATTCACCACTCCCCTCCTCCCTGCCCCCCATCCCCTTGTTGTGCAGTCCCATCAGCTGCAGCCCATCTAAACCCTGCACCCCACCCTGTGTGCCCTGCAGCTCTTCAACCACGACCTCCTCTCCCTTGGCGATGGCTGCTGCGTCGATGGCGGCGTGCTCCTCCAGCCAGCTGCATTTGAGTTTGGGCACATGGACTTGCAGGTGTGTCAGCGCACTTTAGCAGTGCATACTTGGAATGATAGATCGCTTGCACTCCCTTGCGCTCCCAGTGCTTTGATCTTCCTCATGAGGCTTCCACCATCAAACAGGCGGCTGAGCTCGATCCACCATCAAACTAGACGAACCTGATGCCCAGGCTCAGAAAGCATCCGCACCTGACCTGGCTGACCTTCACCCGCAGCCCATCACTCTGTCCGCGCACTGCTGCATCGCGGCTGGCTGCACCATCGCGCCCAGCACTTATTTTGCGCCAGGTGGGCGGTGCAAAAAGCCTTGCGCCTGCCATTGATTTGCACCTGTGCGTGCTCGTGTGCGACTCATTTTGCATGAAACATGGTACGGGAGCGGCGCACAATCTACAGCTGCTTTCATACCATCAATGCCACTTACTGGCGGGGTGGGCACGCTGTTCCCAAACAACACGCGTCCTCTCACCCCATGCAGGAACATGCATGCCCCCCCTGGCATCGTCCTACGACGTGCCTCAGCCCCACAACTCCCCCTCCCGGCATGCAGAGCTGGAGGAAGCCCAGCAGCAGGTGGGCAGGGGCAGCCAGGGGAAGGGCGATGTGGTGGCAGGCGGCTGGTGGTGGTGCACCTGCCGCTGTGCAGTGCCTCCAGCAGCAAGAAAGCTGCCTGTATTCATTTGGCCCGCCAGGCGCGCAAACAAGTGTGTGTGTATGTGTGTGTGTGCGCGTGTGTGTGTGTGCACCTGTGCATGTATGTGTGCATGTGCATGTGTGTGTGCGTGTGTGCGCGCGCGTGTGTGTGTGTGTTTGTGTGTGTGTGTGTGAGCGCGTGGCGTGTGTGTCTTATGAGCCCAAGTGACAAGCCTGCCCAGTAGCACACTCTCCATGGCACGCCACCGCGTCACACCCTGGCGCGCCTCCACCCCAGCAGGCCGGGCAGCCACGCACGGCCAGCTTCTTCTCGGGGGTGCCCGAACAGGTGGCCGCGGATTTGAGGGGTGGCCCTGTGCCTGAGGAGGGCAGCAGCTGGGGCGGTGAGCACCGCAGCCTGTGCAGGTGAGGCGGGCGGGCGTCCCAGTAGGAGGCCAGGCACCTCTGCTGCATGTGTGCTGGGGTGGTCACGGGCATTGTGTGGCGCTGCACCCCGACCCCTGACCCGCCCGAATCACAGAGAAAGGAACCCCTCCTGCCCGTGCTCCGCCCGCAACGCGCCACAGCAGTGCTGCAGCCCACCCACACCCACTGCGGCTTGCCCGCACCCTGGCAGGGCCACCTTTGACGGCCCCTGCCTGGCCCTGCGCACCCTCCTCGGCTGGCCACTGCTCCTGCTGGTGAAAAGGCTCATCCCAAGCCTGCCGGCGCTCGGCTTCATCTTGTGAGTCTGCTCCCCTCCCTCTGAGTCACCCCAGCAGTGGGGCTCCAAGCCCTCCCCCTTGCAAGCCACTCTTGCAGCTGGCACGTTCAGGACGGGCTAGCTAGGTGGGTGCTGGTGGGGTGGAAGCGGCCAGCAGGATGCTCTGCCCCAACACGCTCACCTTTCAGTGTCATATCGCCAAACATTGAACGACACGGCTGCACGCGGCCCCTCCCCCCCCCGCCCACACACACACAGCCTGATGCTTGACTCTGTGAAGCTGTCGGGCACGGTCGACCAGCTGGACCTGTGGGTGGCGTCCTTCTGGGTCCCTGCTAGGATTGGGTACCTCATCGCTGCTGCCGTCTCCTTCCGCGTCCTGGGTGGGTACCGGGGGATGAGCAATAAAAGTACAATTTGCAACTGGTCAAGCGTTTGCATTCATTGCACCAGAGCAGCAAGTTGATAGGTCACGCGTTTCTCGGGCGTGGGCGCGCCCGTGGAACACTGTGGATGCTGGTCGCCGTGTCCCACAGAGCTGGCTGCGCCCATGCGCTCCAGGGCCGAGGTATCACAGTCGCTGTGCCTGCACCTGCACTGGCCGCCCATCCTGCTCGCGCCGCAGCCTGCCCTCCTGCCCTGCGCCCACCGCCCAACCCCTCCACTCCCCGCTGGAGCTGCGCGCAGCACCCCTGGTGTACCTCTGCGCCCTCATCGCAACCAAGCACTGCGTGGTCGGCCGGTTCGAGCCAGGCCCCCGGGGGGGCACCCACACCCACCCCCGTGTCACCCCAGCTGAGGGGCCGGCAGTGGGGTCTGTACCTGCACCACAAGCAGGGGCAGCAGCAGGGGCGGGGGGGGGGGCGCTGACGTCCCTGCGCCTCAGCGCCGTGCAGCTGCACACAGACTTGACCCAGAAGCAGCAGCAGCAGCAAGAGCAGCAGCACCACCACCACCACCACCTCCCTGCCAGCGGCCTTATCGTGAGGCGGCCATCCAGCAGCTGCAGCGTGGACCCCTTGATGGGGTGAGCTTGGGCCTGAGCCTTGGCTGGGTGATGCGGCGGCATTTGTGGCAGGCGGGGGCTGTGGCAGCCAGGGGGCAGCTCGGTGTCTGCATGCTTGGCCACTTGGGATGCCCTCCCGCGTTTACCTCTTGACCCTCAGCGACGTATAGAGAGCACACGCGCACACGCACACGCACACACACCATGCACACACCCACACCCACACACCCACACCAACACACACCCACACCACCTGGTGCCTGTGTGCCCCGCAGTGGCCGCAGCAGCACCATCAGCCGCACCAGCAGCTGCAGCAGCCTCGGCGGCCTCCACCACAGCACGAGCACGGACTGCCTCATCCCAGAGCCCCATGGCAGCAGCTGTGCGCCCGCCGCTGCATCAGCTCCACACCAGCTGCCTGCCAAGGCAGCGGTGCTGGGGGCACAGCAGGGAGGCGTGCTGGAGGATGCTGGAAGGGGAGGGAGGGGCAGCAGGATGGGGGCGAGGGCGGGGCGGCAGTGGCAGCTGTTCCGGCACTGGCTCATGGGGGAGCTGATGGCGGGCAGGCAGTGGAGGGAGGCGTGCTGGCTGGTGAGCTACTGCTGGGTCGGGGGTGGAGGGCCGCAGGGTGCCGTGGTGGGGGTGCCGCCCAGCCAATACCAACCCAACCCCTGCCAAGCTTCCTGACCCGTGCCCGCAGCGCAACCAGGCTCACTGCTATCTTCCCCCCCTTGGTATTCCCATTCACCACTCGCATCCCGCGCACCGCAGCTGGGCCCGCACTACGAGCTGGTCAGCGCTGTGTACCGCGCGCTGGGGGCGCGGGTGGGCAGGAGGGTCTACTGGCCGGGCGTGAACCTGTCCGGCCTGTGCGAGTGCGACCTCCTTGAGGTGAGGGCCTTGCTGAGCACATTGTTCCTGTTGGCATACCAAATGCCTGGGGACACCTTTTAATGGACCGTGACGTTGAGGGTGAGGGTCTTGGGTGAAGTGGAGGCTGCCGGCAGTGTTGTCCGCCCCTCGGCACCTAGATGCATACAGTGGGGTGGGAAGGTGAGCTGTGGATGCGCAGTGGTAGGGGCGCTGGCTGGCTGCTGCCTCAAGCGTGCGAGGTTTAGCTCCCCCTTCAGGGCTTGAAACCTGCACCCAAATCAACTTGCGCCAGCACACAATCCTGCACACAGGTGGGGGATGACGTTGTGCTTGGCTCCCGGAGCCGCATCTGCTTCAGCGACGCCCAGCACGCGCGGCCAATTGTGCTTGAGAGCGGGGCGATGGTGTCTGACAGGTGTGCATGTGTGTGTGTGTGTGCGTGTGTGCGTGTGTGTGTGTGCGTGTGTGTGTGTGTGTGTTGGTAATGGCTGTACAATGGCGAGCAAGCAAGTGGCGCGTGGGGGAAGTAGCAGGGGGCACACAGCACACACACAACATAAGGGAGCTGCCTCCACACGCTCGCAGCACCAGGCCCTGCTGCACCCTGATTCATGTGCATCCCACCAAGGCGTATGCGTATGCGTGCTGCCGCTCCACCCCTCCACCACACGGTGCTGAGGCCGGCTACTGGCGCTGCGTCTGCCGTGCAGGTGTGCACTCATGCCGGGGGTGCGCGTGGGGGTGAACGCGCTGCTGGGCAGTGGCTGTGCAACCCGCCCAGGCGCCACTTACGCGCCTGGCTCGGTGTGGGTGGGCAGCAGGGGGGCCGGGGGGGAGGTGGGGGAGGGCACGTGCCTGGCGCCTGGCACTCCGCTGGGGGAGGCGGGGAAGCAGGTGCGTGGCGCTGGTGGGTGCTGGGCCTTTTGAGCGGATGTTGTGGTGAGCAGATGGGAAGGCAGGTGTGTGGCGCTGGTGGGTGCTGGGCCTTCTGAGCGGCTGATGTGGTGAGCAGCCGGGTGGGTGGGTGGGAGGGGAGCCTTACGACAAGCAACCTGATTGATTAAAGTTTGGGCTCACCTCATACACACACACACACACACGGCTGCAGGACACCCTCAAGCCGTTTGGGCGCGCCGTGTACCTCCGCCAGGCCTCGTACTGGGTGCTGCCCCACCTCGCCTTCCCGCTCATCAACATCCTAGCAGAGGGGCTGATCACCCTGTTCTACCTCGCGCCCACGCTGGCGCTTGTTCAGGCGCGTCCTGGCATTCTGACCTCGGCTGCGCTGCTGTGCTATTCCACCCAAACCCAGATGAGACAGCAGGAGGGGTGGCGGCTGCCTCGGGCATTCAATGGCCTTCCCCCACCCTGCTGCGGGCGGGGATGTGCTCCTCACGCCACCCTCACACTGCCCTCAGCGCCCCTTTTTGCTCCCCAACAGGCCATCACGGCACGCAGCCCCCCACCCCACGCGCACACGCAGGTGCTGCTGTGGGCGCAGCGCAGAAAGGCGATCGTCGTGATGTGGCGCTTCCGCACAATCCTCCTCGCCATCGCCGTCGCGCGCACCGTGTTTGTGCTGCCCCTGGCGCTGCTTGCGCTGGGGCTTGCGGTGGCCGCCAAGTGGGCGCTGGTGGGCGGGCGGCGCCGGCCGGGGCGGTACGACTGGGACACGAGCGCGTACAACCAGCGCTGGCAGGTGCGCTGCGCACGTGCGGCGGGCGTGTGCTGTGCACATGTGGCAGGCGTGCTGCGGACGTGGGTGGGTTACTTCTCGGAGGGTGTCTGCGCGGAAGTGTGAACCGTGAGTGCAAGGTCGAGTTGGAGAAACGGGGTGCACCTCACTCTCCCGCCCGTGCGTCCCACACTTCCAGGTGCTGGTGGCCGTGAGCCGCATCCTGGGCCGATCGTTCGAGGGCAGGGGTCCCCTTGCCCTGCTGGGCGGCAGCGCATACATTGTGTGGGCCTACAGGTGCGGCGGGGATGGTGACAGCAAGCACACGCCTAAACCCCAGGACATTGGCTCAGCACGGTGCCTGTCGGGGGCGCCTGTGCTCCACTGCCACGCAAGCACACACCTGAACTCAAACCCACATCCCCGCCTACCTTCCTCCCAACCAACCATGGGCCACCTTCCATCCCCACCCTATCCCCACCCACCCTACAGGGCCCTGGGCTGCAGCATCGGCCGCAATGTGTGCCTCTACCCCCACGGAGCGGATCCCATGGTGCGCGGCCAAGCGGCTGGGGTGCTGTGGGGCGCGTGGCCTCCCCCCCCCAAAGGATTGCGCGCCGTTGACCTGCGGTTGTGGAGGCATGCCAGGACTGGCTACCTTGCTAAGAAATTGCGGGGGGGCCGTCACCGCTCGCAGCACAGCGGGCGCCCAGGCAGGTGCTAGCAGCCGGCTCGCCCACTCGCTGCCCTGCCCTGGCTGTCTGCTGCTGCAGATGACTGAGCCGGACCTGGTCACCCTGGGGGATGGGGCGTGCGTGGACAACGCCGCGCTGATCGCCCATGTCAACCCACGGGGCAGGTGCGTGCGCTCAGATCTAGGAACTTGGTGTGCCAGCACATGAGCACGCACGCGGAGAAGGCAAACATACACGCGACCATATGCTCCACACACGCACACACACGCGCTCACGCGCAGGTTTGAGCTGCACACACTGCACGTGGGGGAGGGCGCTGCCCTGCGAGCTGGGTCACGCCTGATGAGCGGAGCGGCTATGGAGGTGCGCGTGCTGAGCGTGTGCGCACAGACAGAGAGCACATCGCACAGGAGCGCAGAGCTGGTTGAGGTCTGAGGGCAAGAGAGCGGGACAGCGCACCCAGTGGGCATTTGGGCGCTGCAACCTTATTCACTCCAACCACTGCTGCAAACCCCGCAAACACACAGGCCGGGTCACGGCTGCTGGAGGGTGCACTGCTGTTGACTGGGGAGCGCGCGGAGGCAGGGAGCACATGGCAGGGGGCGCCGGCACAGCCGGTCCACCGCAGCGAGTGGCAGTGGGGTTGAGCACAACATCGGCTGCAGCTTGAGGAGGGGGGACAACTGAGGCTCCGAAAACAATTTCACAAATATTAGGCGTTGCAGCAGTGAAACTGAACGGTCCGGTAAACTCCCCTCCACATCCCCCGCACCCCGGAACCCTAGCTAGAACCCCCCCCAAACACCCAAGCAGTGAGAGGCACCAGCCCTCATTCTAACTGCTTGAGCGCGCGCCTCCGCCTTGAGGAGACGCGGGCGCTCGACACCTGGGGAGGCGGAGGCAGCAGGAGCTGGTCAGAGAGGTTTTAGGCACACAGCAAGGAGGCGGTGCTGCCAAGCTCTTGCTACTTGCTCCCCAGCCCAGCGTGAGCGCGCTTCCACCTATCTTGTGTCTGTGTTGCTGGCTCGCTCAATTATGCCAACACTGCACAGACGGGCGCCACACCACACGCACACACGCGCACGCACGCACTCACACACTCAAGCACGTACACACCTGCTTGATGAGCCCGTTGAGCCCAAACAGGCCGCCCACGGCCAGCAGGAAATACCCAATCTTCACCCAGTCCTGCTCCGTGCGCACAAAGCTCAGGGTGCAGTACCGCCCCTGCGCGTGGATGTGGTTGGTGGGTAGTATGCTTGCCGTGCGCACAATTGCAAGGAAGCAGTGCCAGGATTGGGAGCTGCTTTGCTGCTGCTGCTGCTGCTGCTGCTGCTGCTGCTGCTGCCGCTGCCGCTGCTGCTGCTGCTGCCGCTGCTGCTGCTGCTGCCGCTGCTGCTGCTGCTGCTGCTGCTGCTGCTGCTGCTGCTGCTGCTGCTGCTGCCGCTGCCGCTGCTCTTGCTGCTGCTGCTCCTGCTACTCCTGCTGCTGCTGCTCCTGCTGCTGCTGATGAAATCATTTTGATCTTCAATCAAGCACCGCACGCACCGCAGTGAGCGCCCACGCCTTCAGCTGCTGCAGGGGTGAGAACACGAAGACGCCCGCGCTGGAGGACCTGCCGACCTGCGCGAGGCAAGGGGTAAAACAGTGTGTTGGGCCTCCTGCTCTTGCGCTGCGCACAAGGCGCACAGGGGGCGCCCGCCGCGCCAATACCCACCACTACCCACCTGCGGCTTGGCGCCGATTTCCGGCGTGTACGTCACTTTGCCGTGGGGGAGGAACAGGATCTTGCTCCCCCTGGACTTGGTGAACCGCATCTGGTAGGTGTGCGTGACCGAGCTGCCCACGGACAGCTTGCGGAAGGAGGCGGTCAGGCTGCTGCCCTCCACCAGCTCCGCGTCCTCCGGCAGCTCGTCGGTGTACTGCACGTCGGACGCGGTGCTGCGGGGGCGGGCGGGGGGTGGGCCGAGGCGAAACTGGCTGGGTGCTTCAAGCACGGGCTGGCAAAATGGGCGTGCTCACGGGTCCTGAGCGCCGCCAGCACCGTTGCGCAGGGGAGAGGAGTCACCAACGCAACAGGGGTGGGTCAGCTGGAGCCGTGGGCGAGCACAATGCCCGCATGCAGGAGAAGCGCACGCACGCCCATGCATGCGGGGCGCGCATGCACGCCCTCTGAGGCCCACCCCACCCCACCCACCCGGTGCCGCTGTTGAGGATAGTGACCTCCACCGTAACGTTCCTGCCCACCACCGCCACCGGGTACGCCCTGGTCACGTCGGGGTTGGCCACTGCCTTGGACACCAGCAGGAATGCGGCTGTGCTGTCCGCGTACCTGCGTGCAGCGCAGCGGTGCGGTGATGGTGGCAGGGCGGTGATGGTGCGGCCCCTGCATGCTGCGTGCTGCTGCGGGCGGCCCAGGCTTGCACGCTTGCACTCACTCATCGTCCACCTCGTCCTCCTGCGCCCGCGCCCCGCCCGCAACAGCCAGGGCGCACACCAGGAGCGCCAGCAGGCTGAGCCTCATCGTGTGAGGCTGCTGAGCAATTGGGATTTACTGAGCTTGATGTCCAGGGAGGGACGAGAGGGACTTTGGAAGAAGAGATGCTGTGCTGATCGATTGAACTCGCTGCCACCAGGCTGCCACTCAGCTAGGTGTTTGCTCGGATAAATCTAGCAGCCACAAGCAAAAGTGTACCCGCGCCCTCGCTCTCGCGCTGCGCGGCCCAAGCCTAGCCCCCGGGCAGGCCCCTCTTGATGGAGCTCTTGAACTTGCGCGCCGTGGGCAGCAGCACGTCCAGCGGCCACGCGTCCTCCACCGAAAACCCGCCCAGGCTCTCGCGCCGCAGGCTGTGCACGTGCGCGTAGCAGCCCAGCGCCAGCCCGATGTCCTGCGCCAGCGCCTGCAGGGGTGTTTGCCCAGTCGTGGCCCAAGGCGTGAGCCGCTGTGTGCAAGCACGCCGAGGGATCTGTGGGGCCGGAGCCGTGGGGCTTGCGCACGCCAGCACCCAGCTTGACCTGCACGCGCAAGTGTCGCAGAGAGTGGTCAAGCAGAGCTGCGTCCCACCCACCACCCACCCGCACGTGCCCATTCCGGGCAAAGGTCACACTGAAACCCAGTTCGCTGCCCTCCGGCTCAAGCCGCTTCAGCGTCAGCTCTGACGTGCGCACTGCAGCCGGCCGCCTGAAAGCAAGCATGCGTGCAGCGATGAGTGATGTGGATGGAGTGGAGGATGGGTAGGGAGGATGGGAATCGAGGGAAGTGGATGGAGTGGAGGATGTGGATCGGGGGATGTTCAGGCAGCAGCAGGCACTGGACGCCTCCTCGCCTGCGGCAGGCATGGACTGATGGAGGAATGCGGGTGAGGGGCCTTGAGCGGCAGGCACCCCCCATTGTCCACCTCCGGTGTGTGGTGTCCTCCCTCCACTCACAGCTCATCGAGTGGCCTCCGCTTGGCCAGGTCATACACAGGCCTGCTCTTCTGCTTCACGGGCGAGTAGGCGGGCGGCACCTGCGGGGCACATGGACACAGGGTATGAGGAGGGTGGGGGGGTAAATGGTTGGATGCTGATACCCGCTGCGCCAATGCTGAGACGGGTGTTGGGGCCAGCATGGGCCAAGCTGTGCCACGCACCCGCACAGCCCTCAGCACCTGCACGCCCCCCCGCACAACCCACCTGCACGAATTCTCCCCTGAAGCCTGCAGCAACGCCCTCAATCTGCTCATCTGCAGCGGGAAGTGTTGGGAAGCAAAGGGGTGGGCCAGGCCTCCCCCCTCGCAAGAGCCCTCACCAGCAATTATGGCTCGTGAGGGCGCGGGAGGGTGCATGCCACTCGCGCCCCTCCTGCAGGCGGGTGGGTACAACAGCCGCGCGCGTGGCCCCCCGCGCTCCCACCTGTGATGTGCGACCAGGCCGCTGTGGCCGTCACCCTCCCGCACGCGTCGTGCGTGTCGGTTTCAATGCCCAGCCGCAGCACGCCGGTGAAGCGCTGGGGCACGCCTCGCAGCTGCGGCGTCAGCGCTGTGGCCTACGCGCATGGGGTTGTTGTGGCACGGCTTGGGTACCCTGCTCCTGTGGAGCTCTGGGGCGTGCCCACGAGCGCTGGGGTGCCAGCACGCCTGGTGCAACAGGGGGGCAGCACTGTGCCCTCCGACAGGAGTGTGCACGACCCAGGGCCAGCCCGTTGCACAAGAGCAAAGCCTCAGCAACGCGAGGACACCCGCTCAAATGGCGCATGTAGCGCAGCCTGCATGGCGCAGCAACCACAGCGCTGTGAGTCACCTCCCCCCCACACCTGGCCCAGCAGCACCACCATCAGCCCACTGGCCATGGGCTCTAGGGTGCCAACGTAGCCGAGGCGCCGCGACTTGAGCGCCCATGTCAGCGACCTGTGAGGAAAGGGGTTGCGATTGCTGCGAGGATGAGAGTGGGCCTGGCATCCCCAACGCCCCAACAGGGGCAGGCTGGGGGGGCAACCTTGAGGAGGGAGGGGGTGGGCGGAGCGAGGGGGCTGCCCTGCAAGCCTCATCCAAGGCAAGTCCCAGGTAGTCAAGCCTGGCTGCTGCCACCAGACCCCTTCTCCACCGTTCTGAACCTGGATCCTGGGGCGAAGGGTCCTTGTCCCGCCCGCCCTCCCTTCCCCACGCACGCCCCTACCGCTCATGCCCTCCTGCCCTTCCACCTGGCGCATCCACCCACGCACGGTCACCTGACCACCTCGTCCGCGGACCAGTCCTGCGGCTTGTCGACGAGCAGCACCGCGCTGGCCAGAACGTGGGGCGACAGGTGCGCGGGCAGGCGGGTGATGACGGTGGGGCGGGCGGGCAGTGCCGCCTGCCTCGCATTCTGCCTGCAGCAGGGTGGGAGGGGGCCGGGGGGCGGGAGGGGTGTGCGGGCCAGGTCCGCTTGCACGCACAGGCTGCTCAGCGGGGTATGAATGCCTGTCCGTAGTGTCAACGTGCGTGCAGGCACAGGCCTACTCACGCACGCTCTGTTGCCTTGTTCAAGCAATGAGCCAGTATATGCACACACACACACACACACACACACACACACACACACACACGCACGCACGCACACACGCACACGCATGCACGCACACACGCATGCACGCATGCACACACGCACACACGCATGCACGCATGCACACACACACACACACACGCATGCACACACGCACACGCATGCAAGCACACACGCATGCACGCATGC
>LFIK01003783.1_pt1 | contig 12272 bp, 10 predicted proteins | sample 643401 | NCBI WGS metagenome assembly LFIK01 (sample SAMN03777447, study PRJNA286221) | soda lake metagenome | biome: soda lake; feature: Kulunda steppe; material: water; isolation source: sample T5-Br brine of Lake Tanatar-5 | place: Russia: Kulunda steppe | collected 2010-07 | reverse complement strand
GACGAGCCGTTGCGCCGCTTCGTCCATGACCGGCAGAAAGCCGGTGACGTTGCGCGCCGAGAAGAGCGGCGCGAGGGTGCGGCGCAGGAGCTTCCATTCGTCCCCCTCGGCGGTGAGCAGCCCTTCGCCGAGACCGGGGGCGAGCACCCGGCGCTGGAGATCGTCCTTGCGATAGTTGCTCGCATTGTCGAGCAGGACATGCCGGATCGCCTGCGGCTCATTGACCACGAGCACGCGCCCCATCACCCCCTTGCCGTAGAGGATGGGCTTTTCGAAATGGGCTTTGGTCCAGGTCGTCAGCGGATTGTCCCGCGCGGCGGCGAGGAAGCCGAACAGGTCGGGCGGGCGGTCGCGCGGCTGCGGCGCGGGCGGGCGCAGGCCCGGATTCTCTGCGGCGCGACCGGGATCGGGATCGGAACTGATGGCGTCCTGCATGAATTTTCATCCCTGAGCCGCACGATGGCTCGCTAGATCCACCCTAGAACGCTAATGTGGGGCGCGTTGCCCGCCGGAGGAAGAGCAGATGGCCGAAACCGGGACCCGTATCGAGACAGACAGCTTCGGCGAGATCGCCGTGCCGGCGGATCGCCTCTGGGGTGCGCAGACGCAGCGCTCGCTCCAGAATTTCCGCATCGGCGCCGAGCGCATGCCGGTGCCGCTGGTGCGCGCGCTCGGGCGCGTCAAGCTGGCCGCCGCCCGCACCAACCAGAAGCTCGGGCTGCTCGACGACAAGCTCGCGAATGCCATCGCCAGGGCGGCACAGGAGGTGGCCGACGGCAAGCATGACGAGGAATTTCCCCTCGTGGTCTGGCAGACGGGATCGGGTACCCAGTCCAACATGAATGCCAACGAGGTGATCGCCAACCGCGCCAACGAGCTGCTCGGTGCCGGGCGCGGGGTGAAGACGCCGGTCCACCCGAACGATCACGTCAATATGGGGCAATCCTCCAACGACACCTTCCCCACGGCGATGCATATCGCCGCCGTCGTCGAAATCCACGAGACGCTCCTGCCGGCGGCGATGCATCTCTACGAGGCGCTGTCCGGCAAGGCGGATTCGTTCCGCGATATCGTCAAGATCGGGCGCACCCATATGCAGGATGCCACCCCGATCACGCTCGGGCAGGAATTCGGTGGCTACGCGGCGCAGATCGCCCATGCGATCGCCCGGATCGAGGCGACCATGCCGGCATTGCTCGATCTCGCCCAGGGCGGCACCGCCGTCGGGACGGGGCTCAACGCGCATCCCGATTTCGCCCGGCATTTCGCCGAGGAGATCGCGGCACAGACCGATCTGCCCTTCGAGACGGCGCCGAACAAGTTCGAGGCGCTGGCGAGCCACGACGTCTTCGTCTTTGCCCATGGCGCGCTGACGGCGCTGGCCACCGCATTGTTCAAGATCGCCAATGATATCCGGCTTCTGGGATCTGGGCCGCGCTCCGGGCTCGCAGAATTGTCCCTGCCGGAAAACGAGCCGGGTTCCTCGATCATGCCCGGCAAGGTCAATCCGACCCAGGCGGAGGCGCTGACCATGGTCTGCGCGCAGGTGATGGGCGCCAATCAAACGATTGCCTTCGCCGCCTCGCAGGGCCATCTTGAGCTCAATGTCTACAAGCCGGTGATCGCCTTCAACATGCTCCAGAGCATCCGGCTCCTGGCCGACGGCGCGCGCAGCTTCACCGACAATTGCGTCACCGGCATCACCGCCAATCGCGAGCGCATCGGCGATCTGCTTGAACGCTCGCTGATGCTGGTGACGGCGCTCGCGCCGACCATCGGCTACGACGCCGCAGCCGATATCGCCAAGGCGGCGCATAAGAAAGGCACCACCCTGCGCGAGGAGGCGGTCGCTTCGGGCAAGATCACGGCGGAGGATTTCGACGCGATCGTTCGCCCGCAGGACATGATCGCCGCCAAACCGGGCAAGAAGCAGAACAACAAGACGGGTGCGAAGAAGGGGTGAGGCGATGAGCGGCGATGTCGTCAATCTGCGCCAGTTTCGCAAGCGCAAGGCGCGCGCCGAGGCTGAGCGCGAGGCCGCCGACAACCGGGTGAAATTCGGTCGCAAGAAGAGCGAGAAGCAGCTCACGGAGATTGAACGCGCCCGCGATGCGGCCCGGCTCGAAGGCCATCGCCGTGATCCGCAGGAAGGCGGCGATGACACCGGGTCCGGCAATGAGTGATCAGCCGCGCGGCGTCGTCAAGCGCTCCATCGCCATTGCCGGTCACCGCACCTCGATTTCGTTGGAAGAGCCTTTCTGGGAGGAGCTGCGGCGCATCGCGGCGCAGCGCGGCATCGCGATCGCGGCGCTGGTGGCCGAGATTGATGCGGCGCGCGCCGGGGAGAACCTCTCCTCGGCCCTGCGTGTGCATGTACTCGAAGATCTGCGGGCGCAGCGCGGCGAAGCGCACGAGGCCGCCGATGGTGTTTGACCGCAGGGCTGCGAGGGGCTAAACGCGCCGCCTCGACGGACGGAGAGTGGAAGCGGCATGGCCGGGATCAATCAGCGAATCGCTCAGGAACTCGGGGTTCGACCGGAGCAGGTGAGTGCGGCGGTCGCGCTGATCGACGAGGGCTCCACCATTCCCTTCATCGCGCGCTACCGCAAGGAGGCGACGGGCGGGCTCGACGATGCGCAGCTGCGCGATCTCGACGAGCGGCTGGCTTATCTGCGTGAACTCGAAAAGCGCCGCGCCGCCATCCTCGAAAGCATCGAATCGCAAGGCAAGCTGGACGATGCCCTGCGCGCCCGCATCCTCGAGGCCGAAACCAAGGCGCGGCTGGAGGACCTCTATCTCCCTTACAAGCCCAAGCGCCGTACCAAGGCGCAGATCGCCCGCGAAGCCGGGCTCGAACCGCTGGCCGATCAGCTCTGGAGTGATCCGTCGCAGCAGCCCGAGACGCGCGCCACGGCCTTCGTCGACGCAGCCAAGGGCGTCGCGGATGCGAAAGCCGCGCTGGAAGGCGCGCGCGCCATCATCGCCGAGCGTCTGTCGGAAGATGCCGAGCTGATCGGGAAGTTGCGCGAGCGTTATTGGGCACAAGGCGTTCTCACCGCGAAGGTGCGCACCGGCAAGGAGCAGAGCGGGGCGAAGTTCTCGGATTATTTCGATTACGCCCAGCCGCTCGCGAAGCTGCCGGCGCATCGCGTGCTTGCGCTCTATCGCGGCGAGAAGGAGGAGGTGCTTGATCTCGCCCTGCGCGAGAGCGCGGAGGAGGTGGTCGGGCGGATCGGGCCGATGGCCCTCGCCATCGCCCATCACTGCCGCATCCGCGACGAGGGGCGGCCGGGCGATGATTGGCGCATGCAGGCGACCGGCTGGGCCTGGCGCACGAAGCTCTCGCTCTCCATCGAGCTCGACCTGCGCCAGCGTCTGTGGAGTGCTGCGGAAGATGCGGGTGTGCGCGTCTTCGCCGAGAACCTGCGCGACCTGCTGCTCGCCGCCCCCGCCGGCGCGCGGGTGACGATGGGGCTCGACCCGGCCTATCGCACCGGTGTGAAGGTCGCGATCGTCGATGCCACCGGCAAGGTCGTGGCGACGGATACGGTCTATCCGCACGAGCCGCAAAAGCGCTGGGACGAGGCGCTCGCGACCCTGTCGCGGCTCGTCGAGGCGCATGATGTGAGCCTCATCGCCATCGGCAACGGCACCGCCTCGCGCGAGACGGACAAGCTCGCGGGCGAACTCGTGGCGGGCATGAAGGGGCGCAAACTCACCAAGATCGTCGTCTCGGAAGCCGGCGCCTCGGTCTATTCCGCTTCGGCCTATGCCAGCCGCGAATTGCCCGATCTCGACGTCTCCCTGCGCGGCGCCGTCTCGATCGCGCGCCGACTGCAGGATCCTTTGGCGGAGCTCGTCAAGATCGATCCGAAATCCATCGGTGTCGGGCAATATCAGCACGATCTCGCCGAGCACAAGCTCTCGCGCTCGCTCGATGCGGTGGTGGAGGATTGCGTGAACGCGGTCGGTGTCGAGGTCAACACCGCTTCCGCGCCGCTGCTTGCGCGGGTGGCCGGCGTGGGCGAGAGCGTGGCGCAGGCGATCGTCGCGCATCGCGATGCGCATGGGCGATTTTCGGCACGCAAGGCGCTCCTCAAGGTGGCGGGGCTCGGCCCGAAGACCTTCGAGCAGTGCGCCGGCTTCCTGCGCATCCATGGCGGCGACGATCCGCTCGACGCGTCCGGCGTCCATCCCGAGGCCTATCCGGTGGTGCAGCGCATCATCAAGGGGACAGGCAAGGATCTGCGCAATCTCATTGGCGATGCGACCACCCTGCGCGGCCTGCGCCCCGAGCAATTCACCGACGAAGCCTTCGGCGTGCCCACCGTGGCCGATATCCTGGCCGAGTTGGAAAAGCCGGGCCGGGATCCGCGCCCGGAATTCAAGACGGCGCGTTTCGAGGAGGGCGTCGAGACGATCGGCGATCTCAAGCCCGGCATGGTGCTCGAAGGCGTCGTGACCAATGTCGCGGCCTTCGGCGCCTTCGTCGATATCGGGGTGCATCAGGACGGGCTGGTCCATGTCTCGGCCATGGCCAAGACCTTCGTGCGCGATCCGCGCAGCATCGCCAAGCCCGGCGACGTGGTGCGGGTGAAGGTGATGGAGGTCGATCTGCCGCGCAAGCGCATCGCGCTCTCCATGCGCCTCGATGACGAGATCGGCGCAGGCCAGACGGGCGGCGGGAAGCGCGACGGGGGCAAGCCCGCATCGAGCGGAAGGGCTGAACAGGGCAAGCCGCAGGCGCCGCAACGGCAGCGTCCGCATGCGCCCGGCAAGGCCGCAACTGATCGCGGCGGCGCGGGCGGGGCGATGGCGGAAGCTCTGCGACGGGCTGCGGAGAAGGCGGGCGCGAAGAAGCCGCGCTAAGCGTGGGCGGCGTTCTGAAGTTGTTGCTGGACGCACCATTTCTCCGTCAGCCCATATCCAACTGCCGGGATGATGCGTCAGGCGAACAGCTTCATGAACCCGCGGTCGATCCTGTCCTTGGCGATCCACGGCAGGCGTCCGGGAAAGGCAAAGACGCGTCCGCGTGAGGCGATGGCGCGCCCGTCGGCGGTGGCGATCAGCATGAGCCAGTCCTTTTGCGGAACATGCGGTTTCAGCGGTTCGCCACGCACCAGCGCGCGGATATTGGCGCGCAGCGCCGGTCCCTGTCGTACGGCGAAGACGCCGGCTTTCGGGCGTGGATGAGCGGGCATGGTGGCGCAATCGCCGACGGCGAAGACGCAGTCCTGCCCCTGCACGCGAAGCGTTTCATCGATGGCGAGGAAGCCGTCCGGGGTTCGGGCGAGGTCGCCCTCGGCGAGGGCGGCGGGCGCCCTGGCATGGGAGGAGACGAGCACGGCCTGCGCATCGAGCCGCATGCCGCTTTCCAGCGTCGCTCCGGCGTCGTCGATCCGGGCCACGCGCGCGTTTTCATGCAAGGTGATTTCCGCCCGCGCGAGCGCGCGGCGCAGGAAGAAGCGGGCGAGGGGATTGATCTCCGGGGTCACCCCCTCAGCCGTGGCGAGCGTGATCTGCGGTCGCTCTCCCGTGATGCATTCCCGTTCGAGCCTGTGCCGGAGTGCGAAGGCGAGGCAGGTTCCGGCGGCGCCGCCACCGACGACGAGGATGCGACGCGGGCCGGTCGTCTCCCGCAATCGCGCGATCAGCGCTTCCAGCTTGCCGAGCAGATCCCCGATCGGCTTCACGGCCAGCGCGTGTTCGCGCGCGCCGGCAATGGCGTCGAGATCCGGCGTGATGCCGATATCGATCGAGGCGATGTCGAAGGCCAGATCCGCGCCGTTATCGAGCACAATGCGCTTCTGCGCGCCATGGAAACCGGTCGCGCGGGCGCGGATGAAATCTGCATCCGCCCGCCGGGCGAGGCGCTCCAGATCGATATGCATCTCGTCGCGGTCGTAGAGGCCCGCCACATGGCCGGGCAGCATGCCGGAATAGGGTGAGTCCCGCTCCGGCGACACCAGGGTGATCCTGAGCCCGGGCTCAGGATTCACGGCGAATCCGCGCAAGGCAAGCGCATGCGCGTGCCCGCCGCCGACCAGCACAAGATGCTTCGTCATGTGAGCGACCCGCTTACAAAGGCGCGCCTTGCGTCAGATACGTCTTGGCCAGCACCTTGCCTTCCTCGACCGCCGGCTGATCGAACGGATCGATGCCGATCGCATAGCCTGTCAGGATGGTCTCCAGCATGAAGTGCATCATCAGGGCGCCGAGATGCTCCTCGTCGAGCGTATCCACATGGATGGTGCGGGTCGGGCGATGGTTGCGCGCCAGCGTATCCGCCGTGGCGCGGCCCTGTGCCGCGACGAGATCACCGATGCTCTTGCCGGCGAAGCCCGGCTCGCCGGCGCGTTCAGCCAGTTCCTCATCGATCACGGGACCCTTGCCGGCGCAATCCGTCGTGATCACGGTGAAGATCTTGTCGTTGGGCCCGGCCAGATAGAGCTGAAGCTGGCTGTGCTGGTCCACCGGGCCGATCGCGGCGATGGGCTGCGAGCCCTTGCCGTCCTTGCCGAGACTCTCGGCCCAGAGCTGCACCCACCAGCGGGTGAAGCGCTCCAGCTTGTCGGCATAGGCCATGGTGACGACGCTCGCCTTGCCTTCCAGCGAAGCTGCCGTCATCAGCGCCGCCCCGAGCGCGACGGGGATGTCCTGCGCCGCGACGTCACCGGTCCGGATCGGCGCATAGACCGAAGCCGCGCCCTTGCGGATCGCCCGGATATCGAGGCCGAGGACTGCGGCTGGCAGCAGGCCGACATTGGTCAGCGCCGAGTAGCGTCCGCCGATGCCGGTATGGTGCTCGAGAAAGGCGACGCCTTCCGGTTCGAGCAGATCACGCAGGGCGTTCTTCTTCCCGTCCTTGCGGGGCTCGGAGAGGCCGACCACGTGATCGGCGATGGTCAGCCCGCCATGCTTCAGGGCGCTCATCACCGCCATGGTCTGCATCAGCGTTTCGCCGGTGCCACCGGATTTGGAGATGGCGGCGAAGCGTGTGGTGGTCAGAGGCAGCTTTTCGAGCGAACGCGCAAAGGTCACCGGGTCGAGATTGTCGAAGAAATGCACGCGCGGCCCTTCGGCGAAGCGCCCGAGGCCGGGAATCATGAAATCCCCCAGCTGCGCCAGGGTCTGCCCGCCGAGGCTCGATCCGCCCGTGCCGAGAAACACGATGTCGCTGGCGCCATCACGCAGCTTGCGCGCGGTCTGCTCGACCGGGCCGAGATCATCCGTCTCGTCCGGAAGCGAGAGCAGCGCGAGCTTGCCGGATCGCTCCTCGTCGCGCAGCCGCTGCAATTCGGTCTCTGTAACGGACAGGGCCGCCTCGATCGCGGTCTTCGGGATACCCGCGCCGCCCATATTGGTGCCCATCGCGTGTTCGATCGATTGCCGCAAGCTCATGCTGTCAGACCTCCTCGGTTGCCGACTGATCGTGACGTGTCCAACCGCTCCGGCCAATGCGGGAAAACCCGGTGCCGGTGCGGCCAATGCGGCAGGACAACGCATCGCAGAGCGGAAGGATGCATCGTTGCCCGGCCGGGTTCAATCTCCCGTCAGGCCCTCGGGGCGTCCGGCGACGACGACCAGCATGCGCCCGTCACCGAGGACGCGTGTCGCTGCACGCATCACATCCGCGCGCGTGACCGCCGATACGAGTGCGTTGCGCCGGGTGATGTAATCGATGCCGAGCCCCTCGAAGGCGATCTGGGCCAGTTGCTGGGCGATCTTGGTCGAGGTGTCGAAGGCGAGCGGGTAGGAGCCCGTGAGATAGGCCTTGGCCTTGGTCAGTTCTTCCTCGCTCGGGCCATCCGTCTTCAGCTTGTCGATTTCCGCGGCGATGACGTCGAGGGCTTCGACGACGCGCTCGTTCTTGGTCGCGGTGAAGCCCCAGGTCATCGCGGCGGCCCGCAGGCTCACGAGGCCGGTGCCGACGGAATAGGCGAGGCCGCGCTTCTCGCGCACTTCCTGGAAGAGCCGTGAGGTGAACACGCCGCCGCCGAGAATGTGGTTGAGCACGAAGGCGGGGATGAAATCGGGGTCGCGCCAGCCGATCCCGTTCATGCCGAAGCGGATCACCGATTGCGGCACGTCGAGATCGACGACATGGCGCGTGCCGATCCCCGCGAGGCTTGCCACTTGCGGCCTCGTGATCCGGGCGGTCGCGGGCAGGTCGCCGAACACGCCGTCCACCAGTGCGATTACCTGCGCTTCATCGAGCGCGCCGACCACCGCGACGCGCAGATTGTCCCGGGCGATCAGGCGCGCATGGGCATCGACGAGATCATCCCGCGTGATCGCCGCGACGCTCTCCAGCGTGCCGCCATTGGGAAGGCCGTAGATATGGCCGGGAAAGGCCTGGCTGAAGAAGGTCTTGGTGGCGCGCACGCCGGGATCGTTCATCTGGTAACGGATGCCGGCCAGTGTCTGCGCCCGTACACGGGCAATGGCTTCGTCGTCGAAGCGCGGCTCGACCAGGGCGAGGCGGGTGAGCGCGATGGCCTCGTCGAGATTGCGCGTCAGGGTGCGCAGCCCGCCGGAAATCGAATCCTGGCCGGCATTGAAGGAGAGCTCGATGGCCGATTCCGCCAGCTTCTCCTGATAGGCGTCAGACGGGTAGGGGCCGGCCCCCTCGTCCAGCAATTGCGCGGTCATCTGCGCGATACCGGGGCGCTCCAGCGGATCCTGCGAGGCGCCGCCCTCGAAGACGAAGGACATCGCGGCGACCGGCACCACCTCGGAATGAACCCGCCAGACCTCGATCCCCGCCGGGGTGACGATGCTGTCCGCCCGGGCGGGTGCGGTGGAAACGGGTTCGACGGCGATGGTCATGCTTACCTCGCAGGATGGGGGAGGGTTTCGGTTCAGTCCGCCTTGAGCAGGTGGCCGGTCACGGCGCGGCGGGGCTGAAGGTAGCGTTCTGCGACGTCGGCCAGTTCGGCGCGGGTCACGGCCTCGATATCCGCCGGCCAGCTTCGCACCGAGTCGATGCTCTCGCCGATGGCCAGCGCCGAGCCGTAGATGCGCGCCAGCGACGTCTGGCTGTCGGCGGCATAGGTCGTCTCGGCGATGAGCTGGGTCTTGGCCCGCTCAATGGCCTTCTCGTCCAGCGCTTCGTCCTTGATTCCGGCAATGGCGCGGTCGAGCATCTCTTCGAGCTGATCGAGCTTCACTTCCGGCGTCGGCACGGCATAGACGGCGAAGCGGGTCTCATCGACGGCGGAGGACATGTACCAGCCGCCCGCATTCACCGCGACGCCGCGCTCCAGAACCAGCTTGCGATACAGATACGATGTCGGCCCGCTGCCGATCAGCTCGGCCAGAACCTCCAGCGCGAAGGCATCCCGTCCCGGTGCGGTGAGGGAGGAGGGGGTGAGGTACATGCGCTGCAACAGCGGCTGCTCCACGCGCGGGTCGGCGACGGCGACCCGGCGCATGGCGCGCGGCTCCGGTTCGCGCGGGCGAATGCGCTGCGGACGCGCGCCGCGCGGGCTGATGCGGCCGTAACTGCCATCTGCAAGCCGGCGCACCTCGTCCTCGGCGACATCGCCGGCGACGACGAGGATCGCGTTTTCGGGGGTGTAGAAGCGCTTGTAGTAGTCGAGCGCATGGGCCCGGTCGAGCGTCTCGATCTCGTGCATCCAGCCGATGATCGGGATGCCGTAGGGATGATGCACGAAGAGGGAGGAGGCCATCGCCTCCGAAAGCTGCGCACCGGGGTCGGTCTCCACGCGCATGCGGCGCTCTTCCAGCACCACGTCGCGCTCCGGCGCCACGACCTCGTCTGCCAGCATCAGATTGGCCATCCGGTCGGATTCGAATTCCATCACCGTCGCCAGATGTTCCTTGGCGATGCGCTGGAAATAGGCCGTGTAATCGTAGGAGGTGAAGGCGTTCTCCTGCCCACCGAGGCTCGACACGACCTGCGAAAACTCGCCGGCTGGATGCTTCTCGGTGCCCTTGAACATCAGGTGTTCGAGAAAATGGGCGATGCCCGACTGGCCGATCGGGTCATCCGCCGAGCCGTTGCGATACCAGATCATGTGCGTCGCGACCGGTACCCGGCGGTCGGGAATCACCACGAGGTCGAGGCCGTTATCGAGCTGGAACGAGGCGATCTGCGGTCCCGTGTCGTCAGGGGTCTGGGCTTGGCGGCGCGCAGGGGAGGAGACGGGAGAGTCGGTCATGCAGGCCTCGGGAGAGCAAAAAGAAAAACGAGCCGCCGGGAAGCGACTCGTTCGAAGATAGGCATTGCCGAGCTCTTCGGAAAGCCCCTCGGGCTCAGTCCGTCGGCGCCGGTTGCAGAAAATGTGCAGGCGGATCGGTGAGGTAGCGACGCGTCAGCCCCTGCGGCGCGTCATCCCGATCCAGCGAGAAAGCGCGCAATTCATCGGGCGTCATGCGGTATGATTCCGAATCGGCATGCTCCTCGAACTCGCCGGTGCCACGGGCGCCGGCGCGACGAAACGAGCGGACTTCCTCGATCGTCATGCGGTCGGGATCCTGCTCCGTGCCGGTGAGGGAGTCGCGATCGAGCCGTTCCAGCCGGGCCGCGTCCGCCTGGCGCCGCGCCCGCTCACTGGCGTCGTCGGGCCAACGCGGATCTTCGCGAAGGGCTTCCGCGCTGGCCGGCGGCGGCAGATCGCGCGACGGCGGGACGGCGAGCGGGGCGCGCTCGCGATACTCGATCTGGGGACGCTCGGGAGAGATCAGGCCGATCGAACCGAACAGGTTGCGCATGAATTCGCCTTCCTGCGCCATGGCGGGTGCCGGCGCGAGGACGAGGCCCGCCACCAGCGCGCCCGCGAGAAGACCCGCGCGATGCATGGAGGCTCTGTTGTGCGTGGAACGCGTCTTCATATCGTTACCCCTGCTTCCGTTCCGGGAGCGTCGTCTGCGGCGTCAATCACCCGCAATCACGGCCATCTTGTGACGTGTCGCTGCGCGGCGCTTTCGCGCGCTCCCGTCTGCCCTCGAGCACGAAGGAGTCATAGACGAGACCGAGCACGCCCGCAACGATGGCGGCGTCGGCGATATTGAACACGTACCACGAAAAGCCGCCGAAGAATACGTGGACGAAATCGAACACGGCGCCATAGGCGATCCGGTCGATCGCATTCCCGATCGCGCCGCCGACGATCAGCGCGAGCGAAACGGCAAGGAAGCGATGCGGCGTGCGCAGCATCCAGATCGCCAGTCCCAGCGCCGCCGCAAGTGAGAAGATCACCAGCCCCCAGCGTCCGAGCTCCGTCTCCTGCTGGAGCAGACCGTAGGATATCCCGCGATTCCAGACCGTGATGAGCTCCACAAAAGGCGCCAGCCGCACCGGCTCGTGGAGGAAGAGATCGAAGACGAACAGCAGATACAGTTTCGACGCCTGGTCGAGCGCGAGTGTGACGAGGACGACGATGATGGACAGACGTGCGGCGCTCATGCGCTCCTCGAGGCTGGCTTTCGCACCGATATGCCCCCTCGACCACGAGATCGCAACCCGCGATGCATCATCTGCATCCATGTGAGATCATCCAACGTCCCGAGACAGGCGCCTCCCTCCCCAGCGGGGAGGGAACGAGGGTGGGGAGAAACGTCGATGCAGGTACCCCGCGCTGCGGAATGCGGAAACCGGGTGCACCCCACCCTTGATCCCTCCCCTGAGGGGAGGGAGACATGGCGCGGCCTTCGTGACGCGTTGCCTGATGCCCAGATCGCGTCTGCGCATCTCCCGGCGCCGCGCATCTTGTGTTTCCGCGTCGCCGGCTCTGATTCATCGGTCGACGCATCATTTTTATCCGTCAGCCGGTATCCACCTGACGGAATGATGCTCTAAGGTCCGGCGGGTGAATCGGGAGATGGATGATGAGTCTCAAGGTCGCGGTGCAGATGGATCCGATCGCGGCGATCAAGGTCGCCGGTGATACGACATTTGCGCTGTTGCTCGAAGCACAGAAGCGCGGGCACGAATTGCACTATTATACACCTGATCACCTTTCCATGCGCGACGGGCATGTCGTGGCGGGGCTGCAGAGCCTGCGCGTGAAGGATGTGCAGGGCGAGCATGCGGAGCTCGGCCCGCTCACGCGCTCGCCGCTCGAGGCGATGGACGTGGTGCTGATGCGCCAGGATCCGCCCTTTGATCTCTCCTATATCACGGCGACGCACCTTCTGGAGCGCATCCATCCGCGCACGCTGGTGGTGAACGATCCCGCCCATGTGCGCAACGCGCCGGAGAAGATCTTCGTCACGCTCTTCCCTGAACTGATGCCGCCGACCCTGAT
>LFIK01003782.1_pt1 | contig 12273 bp, 15 predicted proteins | sample 643401 | NCBI WGS metagenome assembly LFIK01 (sample SAMN03777447, study PRJNA286221) | soda lake metagenome | biome: soda lake; feature: Kulunda steppe; material: water; isolation source: sample T5-Br brine of Lake Tanatar-5 | place: Russia: Kulunda steppe | collected 2010-07 | reverse complement strand
CTGCTCGCTGTCGGCGCGGCGGCCTGGAGACTGACCGAGCGGCGCATGCTGCAGCGGCCGGTGGCGCGCTCTGTGGGGGCGACCCTGCTGGCGGCCAGCGCCGTGTTCCTGGTGCTGCTGGTCTGATCGGGGATTGGTCACGGTGCCGCAGCCGCCCGCTGGTGGTGGAAGCCGTTGGCTGGGCCGGCTGGAACTGGACTACACGGAACGGGCCGGCCGCACGGTGCTGGCCCACCGGCGCCACCAGGGGCCCTTGCTGGTTCAGCGCAGCTTTCACCCGGAAGGCCGCCCCTGTCACAGCTACGTGATCCATCCGCCAGGCGGCGTCGTGGGCGGGGATCGGCTGGAACTGCAGGCGCGCCTTGACCCCGGAGCCCACGCGTTGCTCACCACGCCGGCGGCGGCAAAGTTTTACCGCAGCGGCGGCCGGCAGGCGGAACAACGGCAGCACTGTGTGGTGGAGGCCGGGGCGGCCTTGGAGTTCCTGCCCGCCGAGACCATTCTGCACGGCGGCTGTGACGTGACGCTGCATAACCGCTTCGAACTGCACGGGGACGCCCGGCTTTGTGCTTGGGATGTGCTGTGCCTGGGGCGGCCGGGTAGCGGTGATCACTTTGCAGACGGCGCCTGCGCACAGGAATGGTGCGTGCTCCGCGACGGGCGGCCCCATGTGCATGAGCGCGTGGTGTTGCGGCACGGCGAACGGATGCTGGATGCGCCCTGGGGGCTGGGGGGGTACCCGGTCATGGGCCTGCTCATGGCCACGCCGGTGGAGCCGGGGGTCGAGCAGGCGCTGCGGGATGCCCTGCCGGCGCCCGCAGATGCCCGGTTCGGCATCACGCGCATTGACGATGTGTTGCTGGTGCGTTGCCTGGGCCGGGGTGCCGAGCCGGTGCGCAACCTGCTGGAACGGGCCTGGGCGATCCTGCGGCCAGCACTTCTCGGGCGGCCCGCCTGCCCGCCGCGAATATGGAGGACATGAGTGCATGGAACTCACACCGAGAGAAAAGGACAAGCTGCTGCTGTTCACCGCGGCCCTGTTGGCCGAGCGTCGACGGGCGCGGGGGCTGAAGCTCAATTACCCGGAAGCCATCGCGCTGATCTCCGCCGCCATCCTGGAAGGCGCCCGGGACGGGCGCAGCGTCGCAGAGCTGATGAGTGCGGGCGCGGAGGTGTTACAGCGCGATGACGTCATGGAGGGGGTGGCCGAGATGATTCCCGAGGTGCAGGTGGAGGCCACCTTTCCCGACGGCGTGAAGCTGGTCACCGTGCACGAACCCATTCGCTAGGAGGTTCCGCCATGATTCCCGGGGAAATTCTGCCCGCAGAGGGCGAGATCACGCTCAACGCCGGGCGCGACACTTTGTCCGTCTCCGTGACCAACTCCGGCGACCGGCCGGTCCAGGTGGGGTCCCACTACCACTTTTATGAGGTTAACGACGCCCTGCAGTTCGACCGCGAGGCCTGCCGGGGTTTCCGGCTCGATATCCCAGCCGGTACGGCAGTGCGTTTCGAGCCGGGCCAGGCACGCACCGTTCAACTCGTGGCCTACGCCGGTGACCGCAACGTCTACGGTTTCAAGGGCCGCGTCATGGGCCCACTGGTGGAGGACACGCCATGAGCACAAAACTCGGCCGCGGCGCTTATGCGGAGATGTTCGGGCCCACCACCGGTGACCGTGTCCGTCTCGGTGACACTGCGCTGGTCATCGAGGTGGAACGGGACCATACGGTCTACGGCGATGAGGTGAAGTTCGGCGGAGGCAAGGTGGTGCGCGACGGCATGGGCCAGAGCCAGCGCACGGCCGATCAGGTGGTGGATCTGGTCATCACCAATGCGTTGATCCTGGACCACTGGGGCATCGTCAAGGCGGATATCGGCATCAAGAACGGCCGCATACATGCGATCGGCAAGGCAGGCAATCCGGATACGCAGCCGGGCGTGGATATCGTCATCGGCCCCGGTACCGAGGCCATTGCCGCCGAGGGCAAGATCGTCACCGCCGGTGGTATCGATGCCCACATCCACTTCATCTGCCCCCAGCAGATCGAGGAGGCGCTGGCGTCCGGGGTCACCACCATGATCGGCGGCGGCACCGGGCCGGCCACCGGCACCAATGCCACCACCTGCACGCCGGGGCCCTGGAACATCCACCGCATGCTGCAGGCGGCCGAGGCCTTCCCCATGAACCTGGGCTTTCTCGGCAAGGGCAATGCGAGCCTGCCGGCGGCGCTGGACGAGCAGATCGAGGCCGGCGCCCTGGGCCTGAAACTGCACGAGGACTGGGGCACCACGCCGGCGGCCATCGACTGCGCCCTGGGCGTGGCTGAGCGCTACGATGTACAGGTGGCGATCCACACGGACACGCTGAACGAATCGGGTTTCGTCGAGGACACCTTCGCCGCCTTCAAGGGCCGCACCATCCACACCTATCACACCGAGGGCGCCGGCGGCGGCCACGCGCCGGACATCATCAAGGCCTGCGCGCTTCCCAACGTCTTGCCGTCCAGTACCAACCCCACGCGCCCCTACACGGTGAACACCATTGACGAGCATCTGGACATGCTCATGGTGTGTCACCACCTGGACCCGCGCATTCCCGAGGACGTGGCCTTTGCCGAGTCGCGCATCCGCCGGGAAACCATCGCCGCGGAGGACATCCTGCACGATCTGGGCGCCTTCTCGATCATCTCCTCGGACTCCCAGGCCATGGGCCGGGTGGGGGAGACCGTGATCCGCACATGGCAGACCGCCCACAAGATGAAGGTGCAACGCGGGCCGCTGACCCGGGACAGCGAGCTCAACGACAATTTCCGGGCGCGCCGCTACGTGGCCAAGTACACCATCAACCCGGCCATCGCCCACGGTATCAGCCACGAGGTGGGCTCGGTGGAGCCGGGGAAGCTGGCCGATCTGTGCCTGTGGAAGCCCGCGTTCTTCGGGGTGAAGCCCTCACTGATCCTCAAGGGCGGTTTCATCGCCTGCGCTCCCATGGGCGACCCGAACGCCTCCATCCCCACGCCGCAGCCGGTGCACTACCGGCCCATGTTCGGCGCCTACGGGCGTGCCATGACCCAATCGTGCGTGAGCTTCGTCTCCGGCGCGGCGGTGGACAGCGGCCTGGCGGAGCGCATCGGCCTGGAGCGGCGCCTGGTGGCGGTGAGGAACTGTCGCAGCGTCGGAAAGCGGGACATGCTGCTCAACGACTGGCAGCCCACCATGGAGGTGGACCCGGAAACCTACGCCGTGCGCGCCGATGGTGAACTGCTGACCTGTGAGCCGGCGGCGGAACTGCCACTTGCCCAACGCTACTTCCTGTTCTGAGGTGGCCGGGATGCTGGTGCTGGTGGAAAAGGTGCAGGACGCGAAAGGTGAGATCGCCGGCCAGTTATGTCTGCCCTTCGATCTGCGCCAGAAAAGCCGCTTCCGAGCCGTGCTCACCGACGGGCGCGAGGCCGGCGTTTTCCTGGAGCGCGGCCAGATCCTGCGCGATGGCGACGTGCTACGGGCGGAACAGGGTGTGCTGGTAGAAGTGCAGGCGGCCGCCGAGACGGTGAGCACGGTGCGAACCGTGGACGCCACGCAGCTTGCCCGCGTTTGCTACCACTTGGGCAACCGTCATGTGCCGCTGCAGATTGGCGAGGGTTTTGCGCGCTACCGCCATGACCATGTGCTGGACGCCATGGTGGCCGGCCTGGGCCTGCGTGCGGTATGTGAGCAGCAGCCCTTTGAGCCCGAGGCGGGCGCCTATGGCGGCGGTCATGGGCATGGACAGGCCCATGACCATGCACACCGGTAGCGTGCAGGACACGGGCCTGGCCCGCCGACGCCTGTGGCAGTTGATGAGCCCGACGCTGCCCACCGGGGCCTTCAGCTATTCCGGTGGTCTGGAGGGGGCCGTGGAGGCGGGCTGGGCATGCAGCCGCAATGCAGTCGCCGATTGGCTCTCCGGCCAGTTGCATTACTGCCATGCCCGGGTGGACGTGCCGCTGCTGGCCCGGCTGCACAGCGCCTGGCTGGCGCGCGATGCGGCCGCCGTCCGGCGCTACAGCGAATGGCTGAGGGCCTGCCGTGAGACAGCGGAACTGGCGGCGGAGGACCACCACCAGGGGCGGGCCCTGGCGGCCCTGCTGGCCGATCTGGGAATGGGCGAGGCCGAGCCCTGGCGCGAGGCGGCCCTGGCCAGCTGGGCCACCTTGTATGCCCTGGCCCTGGCCCGCTGGGCGATTCCCCTGCGCGACGGGGTGGAAGGCTACCTGTGGGCCTGGTGCGAGAACCAGGTGGCGGCCGCCGTGAAGCTGGTGCCGCTGGGGCAAACCGATGGACAGCGGCTGCTGCGTGACCTGGCACCGGAGATCGGCGTGGCCGCCGAGGCGGGCCTGGCGCTGGAGGTTTCGGCAATCGGCGGCAGCGCGCCGGGGCTCGCGATCATCAGCAGCCAGCATGAAACGCAGTATTCGCGCCTGTTCAGAAGCTGATGGAAAACCCATCAAGGAGGGGATCATGAATCGCAGTCAGTGCTTGCGGGTCGGCGTCGGCGGCCCGGTGGGTTCCGGCAAGACCGCCTTGCTGGAAGCGCTTTGCACCGCCATGCGCGAACACTACAACATCGCCGTGGTGACCAATGACATCTACACCCGGGAGGATGCGGAATTCCTTACCCGTCGCGGGGCGCTGGAGCCGGAACGGATCATCGGCGTGGAGACGGGCGGGTGCCCGCACACCGCGATCCGTGAGGATGCCTCCATGAACCTGGCTGCCGTGGCCGACCTGAACCGGCGCTTTCCCGGGCTGGATGTGGTGTTCGTGGAAAGCGGTGGCGACAACCTGTCCGCCACCTTCAGTCCGGAGTTGTCCGACCTGACCATCTACGTGATCGACGTCTGCGCCGGTGACAAGATTCCCCGCAAGGGAGGGCCGGGGATCACCCGCTCCGACCTGCTGGTGATCAACAAGATCGATCTCGCCGACGGCGTCGGCGCCTCGCTGGAGGTCATGGACCGCGACAGCCGGCGCATGCGCAACGGCCGACCGTTCGTGTTCACCAACCTGAAGCGGGCCCAGGGGCTCGCCGAGGTGCGGGATTTCATTATCCGTGAAGGCATGCTCCGGCCGCTTGGCGGAGAGGACGCAAAGGCAACAGCGTGAGAGCGGACAGTGGCTTGGCGGTGTGCGGCTTCCTTTTCCGGCCGAGGGTTTCTCGCTATACTCGCCTCCTGCTGCTGAATGCGCCGCCGGTCAGTCGTGCCCGGGCGGCTTCCATGTGAGGGGGTTAGGGTGAGCGAGCAGGACGATACCGCATTCATGAGAACGTTCGGGATGGTGATGATCGGCCTCACGGTCCTCGGCATCATCATCTTTGTGCTGGCATTGGCCATCGGTAGCTTCACGTCGGACGATGACGCCCGGGCGGAACTGCAGCGGGAGCGCCATGAGCGCAACCTGCAGCCGATCGGTGCTGTTCGGCTTGACGGCGAAGCCATGCCCGTCTCGCTGGCGCGGGCCGACAACGGCGATAATGGCGACGACGTGGTCCGTTCCGGTTCCGACGTGTACGAATCCGTGTGCATGGCCTGCCACTCCCAGGGTGTGATGAATTCGCCGGTCACCGGTGACGAATCCGTCTGGGCAGAGCTGCTGGACGAAAAAGGCTTCGAGGAGTTGGTCTACAACTCCATCAACGGGATTCGCGGCATGCCTGCACGCGGTGGCGACCGCAGCCTCAGTGACGAGGAAGTGGAAGAAGCCGTGCGCCACATGCTGGAGGAAGCGGGGCTGTCCGTGGACGACTGATCCATGGCGCCACGCGCGGTTCAGGGACGGGGCTGCCCATAGCGGGCGGCCCCGTTTTCGTTTTGGGGCACGCCGCCCGGCGCACCATGGGCTTGCATAACGCCAGACGGATGCCGCGTCATGGTGCGTGGCCAGCTGATGCTGGCCACGTCGCACCTTTTTTGATGCTGTAACTTTCTGATAAATAAAAAACAAAAGAACTGGCATGGACCGTGCCTGTGTGGTGGTGAAACGTTGCCTTTGCACGTTTGTTTTCATCATCACACAAGAGGCTTATTCCATGAAAAAAACGCTGACTGCCCTGGCGACCACGGGCCTGCTTCTGGGTGCGTCTCAGGCCACCGCCAATGACCTGGGTTACGGGTTCAGCTGGAGTGGGAATCTGGCGTTCACCTCCAACTACATTTTCCAGGGGATGAGTGACACCGAGCGCCGTCCGGCGGTGCAGGGTGGCTTCGACGTGGCCCACGAATCGGGCCTTTACGTCGGCAACTGGAATTCCGCGGTACGCTTCGGTGAGGCCTCGCCGGAGTACATGGAAGTTGACGTCTACGGTGGTTTCGCCACCGATATCACCGACATGTTCGGGATCGACGTCGGTGTGATCCATTTCTTCTACCCGGGGGCCGGCGGCTCCGCCGAGTTCACCGAGGTCTACGGTGGCGTGACCATGGGCTACATGGATCTCGGTGCCGCGTTCTACATCGCCTACGAGACCGAAGGCGACTACATGAACTACCAGTTGGACCTGGATTACGCCATGCCGATGGATACGTTCGCCTTCGCCTCGCTGGGCTATCGTGACTTCGACGATGACGACGTGGGCGAGGACCGGACCTACTGGCTGCTCGGTCTTGGTGTCAGCTACGCCGGTCTGGACTTCAGCGTTGCCTACGGTGACAACGACTACTCCGGTAACCAGGAGCAGTGGGCGTTCACGGTCGGCACCGAGTTCTAAAGCGCCGGCCCTTTGCCGCGGCCACCAGGTGCAGGTGGCCGCGGTCTACCCTTCCAACGCCCGTCGATAGCCCAGCGCCTCTGACAGTTGCGGTACCCCCACCCGATCCAAGCCCGCGAGATCCGCAATGGTTAACGCCACCCGAAGCGTCCGGTGGTAGGCACGGGCGGACAGGCCCAGCTTCTCCAGCGCCGCGGCAAGGAATCGGTGTTCCTCCGCGCCCAGGCAGCAGGCCGCCTCCAGTTCCGTTGCTCCCAGTGCGGCTGCCGGTGCCCCTGAACGCTCCAGCCGGAGTTCCCGGGCGCGGCAGACCCGCTCGCGCACCGCAACGGAGGGCTCACCCGGTGTCTGGCACTGTAATTCCTCCGCGGTAAGACGCGGAACCTCCACCTTGAGATCGACCCGGTCCAGCAGGGGGCCGGACAGCCTGCCCCGGTAGCGGCTGATCTGGTCCGGACTGCAGCGGCAGGGCTTCTGGGGGTCGCCCAGATGGCCGCAGGGGCAGGGATTCATGGCGGCAACCAGCTGAAACCGCGCCGGATACTCCACCTGCGCGGCTGCCCGGGAGATGGTGATGCTGCCCGTCTCCAGCGGTTCGCGCAGGATCTCCAGGCTCTGGCGGTTGAATTCGGGCAGTTCGTCCAGGAACAGCACCCCGCAATGGGCCAGGGAGATCTCGCCCGGTCGGGGTTTTCCTCCGCCACCGGCCAGGGCCACGTGGGAAGCCGAGTGATGGGGGGCGCGGAACGGGCGGGTTCCCCAGTCGGCCGGGTTGAAGCCGGCTCCGGACACCGAGCGCACGGCGGCCGCCTGCAGGCATTCCTCCTCGGTCATCGGCGGCAGGATGCCGGGTAGCCGGGATGCCAGCATGCTTTTTCCGGTGCCCGGCGGCCCCATCAGCAGCAGCGAATGCCCGCCGGCTGCGGCGATTTCCAGCGCCCGGCGTGCGCCGGCCTGGCCCCGTACCTCCTGCAGATCGGGCACCTGCTGCTGGTCCGTGATCAGGGCGGGCGCCTGCGCCGGGGCAAGGGGTTCGCGGCCACTGAGGTGGGCGCACACCTGGAGCAGGTGCCCGGCACCCAGACAGCCCTCCGGGTGCACCAGTGCGGCCTCCGCTGCGTTGTCCGCGGGACACAGCAGCCTGCGTTCCGCGCGCCGGGTCTGCAGCGCCACCGGCAGCAGCCCCGAGACCGGCCGTAGCGCGCCGCTCAGTGCCAGTTCACCGGCAAATTCGTAATGCTGGAGCGCCTGTAACGGCACCTGGTCCGAGGCGGCGAGTATGCCCATGGCGATTGGCAGATCGAAGCGGGCGCCCTCCTTGGGGAGATCCGCCGGGGCGAGATTCACGGTAATGCGCCGCGCGGGAAACTCGAAGCCGCTGTTCTGGATGGCGCTGCGCACCCGGTCGCGGCTTTCCCGCACCGCGGTCTCCGGGAGGCCCACCATGTTGAAGGCGGGCAGGCCGTTGCCCAGGTGGACTTCAATGCTGACGAGGGGCGCGTCCACGCCGAGCCCGGCGCGCCCGTAGGCGATGGCAAGTGTCATAACCCTTCCCTGGGTAGTGCCGAATGAAGTGCTTTCCTAATCCTGTTCGCGCAGTGCGTCTTCCAGTGCGGCGACGCGCGATTCCAGTGCCTCAAGCTGGGCCCGGGTCCGCGCCAGCACCTTGGTCTGGGCGTCGAACTCCTCTCGGGTCACCAGATCCAGCCGGTTGAAGGTGGATTGCATGGCCGTGCGCATATTGCGCTCCACCTCCTGCTGGAACTCGCGCAGCCCGCCGGGCAGGTTTTCGCTGAACTTGCGGGCCATTTCATCCAGTGTCTTCGGGTCCAGCATGGTGCATCCCTCGGTCTGTCAGGCATCTGATTGCACCGTAACGGTGCGTTACGCACGAATCTGGTGCGTGTTTCCGACTCATGCGCGTCGCCAAACGGCGCCGCATTCCCGGAAACCCTTTGTTCGTAACAGTTTACAACACATGGCACGGGAAATGCTCTGTACCGTCGCGAGTCGGGCGTGCCTGTCCCACAGCTCGCCACCACCGACTGCAAGCGGGCGCGATGGCCCCGGTCATCGCGCGCAGTACCTTCGCAATCGAGGCCCACGACGGGCCAGCGTATCAGGGAGTAACCGGGCTATGAAACTGATCACTGCGATCATCAAGCCATTCAAGCTGGACGACGTACGTGAAGCCCTCTCGGATATCGGGGTGCAGGGCATCACGGTTACCGAGGTCAAGGGTTTCGGGCGTCAGAAAGGGCACACCGAGCTCTATCGTGGGGCCGAGTACGTGGTGGATTTCCTTCCCAAGGTGAAGTTGGAAGTGGCCGTCGCCGACGACCTGGCCGACCGCACCATGGAGGCCATCGCCAAGGCGGCGAACACCGGGAAGATCGGCGACGGGAAGATCTTCGTCTTCGATCTGGAAAAAGCAGTCCGCATCCGCACCGGCGAAACCGACGCGGACGCCCTGTAAGCGAACAGACTGGCCTCTGAGAGGACGACCCAATGAACGAAGTCATTGAAATCGCATACGCGCTAGATACTTTCTACTTTTTGATGTCCGGGGCGCTGGTCATGTGGATGGCCGCCGGCTTCACCATGCTGGAGTCCGGCCTGGTCCGCTCCAGGAACACCGTGGAGATCCTGACCAAGAACATCGCGCTGTATTCCATCGCCTGTATCATGTATCTGTTCATCGGCTACCAGATCATGTACGGCGGCAGCGCCAGCGGCTTCTTCCCGGGCTTCGGCTTCGGGCTGGACGCTGAGAACAGTGTTGCTGACGTGCTTGGTAGTGGCGGTGATATCTACTACTCCAACACCTCGGACTTCTTCTTCCAGGTGGTGTTCGTCGCCACGGCCATGTCCATCGTCTCCGGTGCCGTGGCCGAGCGCATGAAGCTCTGGTCCTTCCTGGTGTTTGCCGTCGTGCTGACCGGCATCATCTACCCGGTGCAGGGTTACTGGAGCTGGGGCGAAGGCTGGTTGGACGGGCTGGGCTACTCCGACTACGCCGGTTCCGGCATCGTTCACATGGCGGGTGCCGCTGCGGCCCTGGCCGGTGTGATCCTGCTGGGCGCACGGAAGGGCAAGTACGGCCCCAACGGCGAAGTCCGGGCCCTGCCGGGCGCCAACCTGCCGCTGGCGACGCTGGGTACCTTCATCCTGTGGCTGGGCTGGTTCGGCTTCAACGGCGGCTCCGAGCTGAAGGTGTCCGACGTGGAATCCGCCAACGCCGTGGCCCTGGTCTTCACCAACACCAACATGGCTGCCGCCAGCGGCCTGGTGGCTGCGATGCTGGTCTCCCGCGCCATGTTCGGCAAGGCTGACCTGACGCTGATCCTGAACGGCGCCCTGGCAGGCCTGGTGTCCATCACTGCCGGTCCGGATGTGCCGTCCAACCTGTTGGCCTGTGTGATCGGTGCCATCGGCGGCGTGATCGTGGTGTTCTCCATCCTGGGTCTGGACAAGCTGAAGATCGACGATCCGGTCGGTGCCATCTCCGTCCACGGTACCTGCGGTATCTGGGGTGTGCTGGCAGTGCTGCTCTGGAACGCCGACGCCAGCTTCGGTGCCCAGATCATCGGCCTGGTCGCCATCTTCGCCTGGGTGTTCATCGCCAGCCTGATCGTCTGGGCCATCCTGAAGGCGCTGATGGGTATCCGCGTCAGCGAGGAACAGGAAGACGAAGGTCTGGATATCACCGAGTGCGGGCTGGAAGCCTATCCGGAATTCGACGGTCGCGGCAGCAAGTAACAGCGACCTACGAAGACCATGAAACCAACGGGCGCCTTCGGGCGCCCGTTTTTTTATGATAGGCGCTCGGGCACCAGCAGATGGGGGAAACGTGGCAGGTCGTGGACGAGCGCTTCGAATGGAGGGGCTGGGCTGCGGGAGCGTGCAGGATGTGAGCCTGCGGGTGGAACCAGGGGAAGTGGTCTGCCTGTCGGGGCCGTCCGGCTCCGGCAAGACCCGGTTGCTGCGCGCGATTGCGGACCTGGATGCCCACGACGGTGAAGTCTGCCTGGGCGAGCGCTGCCAGCACCAGGTGCCTGCCAACTGCTGGCGGGGCTGGGTGATGCTGGTGCCCGCGGAGTCCCAATGGTGGGCAGAGACCGTGCGCGAGCACTTGCTCGACCCGCCGGCCGGTGGTCTGGAGGCCCTGGGCTTTACGGCAGAGGTGATGGACTGGCAGGTAAGCCGGTTGTCCTCCGGTGAGAAACAGCGGTTGGCCCTGGTGCGGGCGCTGTCGCACCAACCCGAGGCGCTGCTGCTGGATGAGCCCACGGCCAACCTGGATGCCGATAATACCTTGGCCGCGGAGCGCTGGCTGACCGATCTGGCACGCCGCGAGGGCATGCCGGTGATCTGGGTGGCCCACGACCCCGCGCAGATTGCCCGCGTGGCCAATCGGCACTTCCGCATTCGGGCAGGACGGCTGGAGGCTGCGCCATGCAGGTGATCGAACTCGGCTGGCTGGATCTGTCCATCGGCGCTCTGCTGGTGGTGGCGCTTGCCGGCACCACCTACGCCACGCGCCTGGGCCTGGAGCGGGACCTGCTGATCGCCGCGGTCCGCACCGTGCTGCAACTCGCGTTGATCGGTTTCGTGCTGGAGACCCTGTTCGCCGTCGCCGCCCTGCACTGGGTGGCGCTCATGGCGCTGGCCATGCTGCTGATCGCGGGGCGGGAGGTGATGGCACGCCAGAAACGGCGATTGGTGGGCGGATGGGCCTTCGGCATCGGCACCATCTCCATGTTCATCTCCTCGTTCACGGTCACCATTCTCGCGCTGACGGTGATCGTCGGCCCCGACCCCTGGTACACGCCGCAGTATGCGATTCCGCTGCTGGGGATGATGCTGGGGAACACCATGACCGGCGTGGCGCTCAGCCTGGACCGCCTCACCGAAGGTGCCTGGCGGCAGCGTAGCGTAATCGAGTCGCGGCTGATGCTGGGCCAGCACTGGCAGCTGGCCGTGGCGGATATCCGCCGCGATGCCATGCGCAGCGGAATGATCCCGACCATTAACGCCATGGCGGCTGCCGGCGTGGTGAGCCTGCCGGGGATGATGACCGGTCAGATCCTGGCCGGAACGCCACCGGCCCTGGCGGTGAAGTACCAGATTCTGGTGATGTTCATCATTACCGTGGGCACCGGTTTCGGCACCATCGCCGCGGTCCTGGCCGGCAGCCGGCGCCTGTTCGACCAGCGTCAACGCCTGCGCCTGGATCGGCTGAGCGCCCCGACCTGATCGAAGCCCCCGAGCCCGGTGATGTACGCTACCTACTGGTCCGTGAACAGCTTCTTGCAGAACTCCGGCACGGCCAGCGCGGCGCGGTGCATATCGGCGTTGTAGTACTCGGTTGCGAACGGCTTGTTGCGCGCGTCTTCCTCGCGGAACCGCGTCAGATCCCCGCCCTTGCCCGCCATCGTGGCCGACCACCAGCCCGTGGGGTAGCAGACCACCGGGTACTGCAACGTGGCTACGCGGGTGAAGCCGGCGCCGCGCATGGCCTG
>LFIK01003781.1_pt1 | contig 12273 bp, 9 predicted proteins | sample 643401 | NCBI WGS metagenome assembly LFIK01 (sample SAMN03777447, study PRJNA286221) | soda lake metagenome | biome: soda lake; feature: Kulunda steppe; material: water; isolation source: sample T5-Br brine of Lake Tanatar-5 | place: Russia: Kulunda steppe | collected 2010-07 | reverse complement strand
TCCAAGGTCCAGCCGGGCCCCCGGTGCCAGCACGGAAAGACGCAGTCCCTGCACGCTTTCAGTGCCCAGCGCGGCGTCGCGGGCGTCCACCAGCGTGGCGCTGGAACCGCCCAGGACCTGCAGCTGTTGCGTACCCAGGTCGATGGCAACGCCGGTATCTTCATCGATGCCCAGGCCCACGCGGGCGTCCTCTGGCCGGGTCAGCAGCGCCATCACCAGCCGCCCCAGTCTTGCCCGGGCATCGAAGTGCTGATCCACCAGCACGCCGGGCAGGAATCCCAGACCTGTTCCCATGCTCAGCATGTTGTCGCCCGCATCGTCGACGTTCGGTGCCGGCGGCAGCGGCAGCGCGGTGGCCCGGGCGCTGACTGCCTTCAGCCCCGCCAGCAGCACCGGCAGGGTGTCGCCGCCGGTGATCATGGGATCACTCATGATGGCGGCGCCGGCAGAGGTGCCGCCGATGACAATGCCGGCTTCCAGCCGCTCGCGCATGGTATCGAGCATCGGCGTCGGGGTGCCGTCGTCGTCGATCAGCACGCGAGTGATCCGGCCCTGGTCGCCGCCGGTGAACCAGATGCCGCCTGCCTCGCGGATGCGGGCAATCTCCTGCGGGTCGTGGGCGTTGTCGCGCCAGGTCGACTCGTCCTCGTCCGTATCGGGATCGTCGCGCCAGGCCAGGGCGATTGGCATGATTCGTGCCTCGTTCACGCCATGTTCCTGCAGGGCCTCGGCGAAGCTTGCCATGGACGAGCTCGGCGCCACGGAGGCAGCGCCCACAAGGGCAATGGGCTGGTCTTCCGGCACGCGTTCGATGAAGGCCTGGAACACAGCGCTGTTGCCGCTGTCCAGCGCGCCACCGACGATGATCAGCTGGCCGGGCCCAGCCCCGTGGACTTGCGCGGCGACAAGCGTCAGCACGAGTAGAAGCAGGAGTCGCTGCAAGGGATACTCCCGGATCGGTGGGGACCTGCCGAAAGCTACTATGGCCCCGGGTGCGGCGCAATCGGGCAGGGCGGGGCGGTTTGCGCAGCTGACGGCGCGGTCTGCACTCCGCCCTGATCTGCCGGCTCATGCGAAACTCGAACGGAAAGCCAGCTCTGGAGTGCGTACCATGTCTGCCTTGCGACTCGTCCTGCTCGTCATCACCGGAGCCTTCATGATGACCGCCTGTGATCAACCCGAAGCGGCGCCCGAATCCCAGCGTCCCGCCTATGCGCTGGCCATTCACGGTGGCGCCGGCGTCATCGATCGCAACGAACTGGATGAGGAGACCGAGGCGGCCTATCGGGCGGTGCTGGCGGAAGCGCTGGCGGCGGGCCAGCAGGTGCTGCAGGCGGATGGCACGGCGACCGATGCGGTCATCGCCAGCATCCTGGTGATGGAGGATTCCGAACTGTTCAACGCCGGTCGCGGTGCCGTACTCACGCACGAGGGGCGGGTGGAACTGGATGCCTCGTTGATGCGTGGCCAGGATCTGGATGCCGGTGCGGTGGCCGGTATCACCCGCGCCCGCAATCCCATCCTGGCTGCCCGGGCCGTGATGGAACACTCCCCCCATGTGCTGCTGGCGGGCGCGGGGGCAGATGCCTTTGCCGAAGGCGAGGCGCTGGAGCTGGTGGACAACGACTGGTTCATCATCGAGCGGCGGCGCGAGCAGCTGCGGCGCGCGCGCGAGGCAGACCGGATCGAGCTGGATCACGACAACGGCGGCAGCCGCGATCCCAACGATGACCTGGGCACGGTGGGCGCCGTGGCGCTGGATTCCGCGGGCAATCTGGCGGCGGGCACCTCTACCGGTGGCATGACCAACAAGCGCTTCGGGCGGGTGGGTGATTCGCCCATCATCGGCGCCGGCACCTACGCCAGCAACGACGCCTGTGCCGTCTCGGCCACGGGCCACGGGGAGTTCTTCATTCGCCGGACCGTGGCGCGCGACATCTGCGCGCTGATGCAGTTCGCGGGACTCAACCTGGAAGCCGCGGCCCGGCGCGTGGTGCAGGAACAGCTGGTGGCGATGGGTGGCAACGGCGGCATTATCGCCGTGGACCGCGATGGCCGCATCGTGCTCGAGATGAACACTCCCGGCATGTACCGGGCCTCTGTCCAGTCGGGCACCGACCTCGTGATTGCCATCTTCGCCGACGAGGCGCCTTGAGCGAACTCGCACTGCAAAGATGCCGCCGGACGCTTTGCCCGCGCGGCATCGAGTTGAAGCGGTCGCTGGACGGACGGGGCCCGGTCAGCCGCCCGCTTCATCCCCCCAGATCTCCTGCAGGCGCGCATCGCGACCGCAGCGCCAGCGATAGAACTGATAGCGCACCGGGTTCTTCCGGTAGTAGCCCTGGTGATAGGACTCGGCTGCGTAGAAGTTGCTGAACTCGAGTACCGGCGTGACGATGCCCTGATCGAACCGTCCCGATGCTTCCAGCGCTTCCAGCGAGGCCCTGGCCTGCTCCAGCTGTGCCTCGTCATGGGCGAAGATGGCGGTGCGGTAGGCATCGCCGCGGTCGCAGAACTGGCCGCCATCGTCGAACGGGTCGACGTTGCGCCAGAAGATCTGGAGCAGCGTGCTGTAGTCGACCACATCCGGGTCGAAGACCACCTGCACCACTTCCCGGTGTCCGGTGCCGCCGCGGACCACCGCTTCATAGCTCGGGTTGGCCACATGGCCACCGCTGAAGCCCGAGATGGTCTCCACCACGCCATCCAGATCATCGAAGGGCGGCTCCATGCACCAGAAGCAGCCGCCGGCGAAGGTAGCGCGCGCCAGCCCGTCGTCGGCGCTGGCCGGCGACATGGTCAGCAGCATCCCTCCCATGACTGCAAGTAGCGCAGCGGCTCGGCGGATCAGGCCGAGGCGGGGAGCGGGCAACATCCGGGGCAGCATGGTCATTATCCGGGGCAGCATGGTCATTCCTCCAACCCTGTACTGGGGAACTTCAGGTCCGGCAGGCGTTTGCGTCTTCAGGCGCGGCGCAGGTCGGGCAGCGGCTCGCCTTCGGGCACGAAGGTCAGCGCCAGGCCGTTGTTGCACCAGCGCTGGCCGGTGGGCTCGGGCCCGTCGTTGAAGACATGACCCTGGTGGCCGCCACAGCGCGCGCAGTGATACTCGGTGCGGGGAATGACCAGCCTGAAATCCCGCCTGGTGCCCAGGTGACGCGCGTCGATCGGCTGCCAGAAGCTTGGCCAGCCGGTGCCGGAGTCGTACTTGTGGGCGCTGGCGAACAACGGCAGGTTGCAGCCCGCGCACAGGTAGGTGCCGTCGCGCCATTCCTTGTCCAGCGGGCTGGAGAAGGCACGCTCGGTGCCCTCCTGGCGGAGGATGCGGAACTGGTCCGCGTCCAGGATTTCCCGCCACTGGCGGTCGCTCAGGTCCAGGGGTTCGAACGGCAGGTCATCCGGGGCACTGGCCGGGGTGCTGCGGCTGCAGCCCAGCAGCGATGCCGGTACTGCAAGGGCCAGTCCTGCCAGCAGGCGGCGGCGAGTCAATCCAGAGGGTCGAGTACTCATGATCTGCTACCAGTGAGTCGTTGTGATCGGCATGAGTGCCGCTCGCCCGTGGATGCTGTCAGTTTGAGCCTGCGAGACGCCTATAGTTCCGGGTTATCTTCCAGCGGCTCGCCCTGTTCGTTCTGCAATTGCTGATCATAGGCCGCCTGCAGACCGCTGTCCTCTTCCTGCTCGCCATCTTCGTCTGCCTGCGGGCTGGCCTCTGGATAGAATGGCGACAGCAGGGCCATCAGCACGCCAAGCGCGGCCATCATGGCGAAGGCATCTGCGTAGCCGACGCGCTCGATCAACTGACCGACCAGGGGCGAGCCGGTGGCCTGACCCAGCGACACCGCCATGAATGGCAACACTGGCCCGACCGAAAGGCGGCCCGGGAGCAGGCGTATGCCAGTCATCAGGTAGAGCCCGGTCAGACTCATGTAGGCCAGCCCGAAGACCAGCGCGGAGAAGGTGGTGAGCAGCGTCTGGGCCGGGCTGGCCGCAAGCAGTGCCAGGCTGGCCGAGAGCATCATCAGCATCAGCGCCTGGGTGATGGGCGGGTTGTTGCGATCGGCCAGATCGGCCACCACTGCACCGCCCAGACCGGCCACGCCCACCGCCAGCCACAGCAGGGCCGTGGCGCCTGCCGGCGGTTGGCCAAGTGTTACCACCAGGTCCGGCGCGAAGATCCAGTAGGCGGAAGAGACCATGCCCATCAGGAACGCGAACAGCGACAGGCGGATCAGGCGCGACCAGGGCAACGCCACCAGCGGCGGGGGCGCTGCGGCGTCTGCCGGCACGATGCGCGAAACCGCCGGCAGCAGCCGCCAGGCCGCCAGCACGCCCAGGGCGGCCAGCACCGCGAAGGAGACATAGGCCAGTCGCCAGGCGCCTGCCATGAACAGCACCATGGGCACGGCCAGCATCACGCCGACACTGGTGCCCGCATTCATGACCGAGCTGACCCGCCCGTGCAGCGAGCGGCGTACGACCACCTGCATGGCGGCGGTGAGCGCCGGCATCATCAGCCCGGTGCAGAGTCCGCAGGCAAACACGCCGATGGCCAGGGCCATGGCGCCGTTGGCCTGGCTGATCAGGGCGAGCCCGACAGTGCCCAGGATGCCGGACAGGGTGGCCACATAGCGTGCCCCCAGTAGCGCGGTGACCAGGGGTGCCACGGCGGTGGCCAGCAGGAAGCTGAGCAGGGGCAGCGAGCCGATCAGGCCGATCACGCTGGTGGACAGGCCCAGCTCTTCGCGGATGGGGGGCACGAACAGGCCGAAGGCGAAGCGTGCCAGCCCGAAGCTGATGGCAATCAGCGCGGCGCCCAGAAGCGCGAAGCCGGTACTGGACAACTTCATCATGGGGCCTCCGCTGGCGCGGCCGGTAGACTGGCGTGGGCGCCAGCGTGCCGATCAGTTCTGCATCGGAATATCGTCCCTCCAGCGAAAGCCGACACCGCCGGCCTGCCAGACGCCGTCCCGGTTGAGCGGGTGCGGCCCGCCGATGTTGATGTACTGGGGCAGGCCGAAGTGGGGGGCCAGGTTGCGCGGCGAGCGCACAGTGACCCGGTCCATGATGCGCAGCCCCTGCTGGCTGGCGGGCAGATGTGCTTCCGGCGCGGCCCGGTGGGCGACCGCCCAGTTGTCGATATAGAGCAGGTCGCCGGTGTCGTAGTGGTAGCGGATACCATAGCCGGCCTCGAACGAGGCGTTCAGCAGGTCGTTGTAGTCATTGAACAGCTGCCGCAGTTCGGCCGCCGTGAGCAGGCGCAGCTGGTCGGTCCGGGCGGTTTGCTGCTGCAGCGCGTCGATGGGCAGGTCGGCTTCCGGCAAGCGCTCGATCACCGCGCCGGTCATGCCCAGATGCAGCCAGACACACTTGCGGCCGGAAATGGGGTGGGTGTGCACCAGCGGGTGGCTGACGCCGGTGGCGGAGTTGACCGAGACCAGTCGCTGCCAGAAGGCCTGCTTTTCCGCCGGCAGGGCATCGAACGCGGCCCCCTGGTGGGCGAAGTGGGTGCCGCCACCGTGCTCCGGCGCGCGCGCCATGTAGTAGGCCGAGTGGGAGAAGGTGGCCGCCTCGAAGCTGCCATCGTTGTGCCACTGAGGGCCCACGCCCAGGATGCCGTGACGCTCGTCGTTGGAGCAGCGGAACACGTCCGGGTTTTGCTCCGGCGTGGCCGGGTGCACCGCATGGGTGGAATGGATCTCGCGCCCGCCCCACCATTTGCTGACGGCGACCAGCTCGCTGGCGCTCAGTCCTGCCTGGTGCTTGAAGACGATGAAGCCGCGTCGGGCCATCTCCACTTCCAGCGCGGCGATCACTGCTTCCGGCAGCCGGGACCGCACGTCTGCGCAGTGTATCTCGATGCCCAGCGGCTCCAGCGCGACGACTTCCAGCCCGTGCTGCTCCAGCAGGGTGATGTGCTCCGGATCGATGGGAGGAATCTGCGGGGATGAAGGTGTCGCGGTCTGGGGGCTGTTCATGGGAGCGGCCTCCGGGTCGGCAGGGCGCGTGCGTTGCGACGCTGCTGGAGTTGCCGACACTGACTGAGGCGGGCGTAAGCATCAAGCCCCGGGGCAGGTCCAGCAGCCCGTTGATGCGGCCGCGTTGCCGCAGGTGTCATGATGGCCAGGGTCCGGGCGAGTCGCAACGGCAGGAGGTTGTTCCAGCGGGCGGCCCCGGGGGGCCGCAGATGCTGGAAGGAGCGCGATATATGCAACCTGCAGGCATGTGGCAGGTGGCGTCCAGGAGCGGCCCGATGCTGACCGGGGCCGGTTCACATGGATGAGGTGCGGCGCCACTGGCTGTCGTTTTTGCCGGACCTGCCGATCTGGGTAGAGACGCGGAGCATGCTGGGCTGCACTGATGCCCAGCTGCTGGAGCATCCGGACCGGACAGGGTGCGTGGTCTGGAGGCCGCAGATGCTGGCTTCGGTGGTGGGTGAGCCCGATCCGCAAGCCGTGGCACATGCCGCCGCAGCGGTTCCGGAGCTGCTGGCGTTCGCGGACAACGTTGAGCGGGTGCGCGCGCTGTTGCCGGAGTTTCAGGTGGAAGCGGCCACGATCTTCTCTGCCCCCGCGGTATGGCCTGAGGTGCCGCCCTGGCCGTGCAGACGGATCGGGCCGGAAGAGATTGCCGCCCAGTCCCACCTGCCGGCAGAGCTGCACGCCGAGCTGACCCTGGCCGGGAACGATGATGTGACCATGGTGGCGGCATTCGATGACGGCCGCCCGGTGGCATTTGCCTACGCGGCGTCGGAAACCGAGTCGTTGTGGGACATGTCCATCGACACGCTGCCGGGCCATCGGCGTCGGGGTTGTGCCGCGGCGGCTGCGGTGCACCTGGCGGGCCTGATGCAGGCGCGGGGCAAGACCGGCGTCTGGGGTGCGCTGGCAAGCAACCATGCATCCGCCAACCTGGCCCGCAAGCTCGGCTACCTGGCGTGCGACCGGCTGTGGCTGCTGACACGGCGCGTCGTTGACTGAGCCATCGCTCTCGCAGTTCTCGGTGACTCGCGGCGTTCATCTGATTGCTCACTCCGGCAGGTCCAGCGCCGAGTAGAACTGGCGATCCTGACCTGGGGGCGCCTGGACGCCGGCTGATTGACGTTCGTCAACGCACTGGCGTGGGGGCGGGTCCTGCTTGCTGTTTCTGGCGCGCGGCACGCCAGCCCCTGGCGGGCCGGGCTGGCCAGCGTCCTCGTTTCGCCTGCATGCTGGCCAGCAGCTTGCTGTAATCTTCTGCATCTTCGAGGTGAGGGCAAGCTTTCATCAGGAGGATGGCATGGAAGACAGACTCGATGGCAAGCGCGTGCTGGTCACTCAGGCCAGTGAGTTCATGGGCCCGGTGCTGTGCGAGGTGCTGGCGGAGCAGGGCGCGGACGTGATTGCCAGTACCGAGCCGCTGGTGGAGCCTGAAGCCGCCGAGCAGGTGGTGCGCCAGGCCGGACAGATCGATGTGCTGGTCGCCAACCTGGCGCTGACCGCGCCGTCTACGCCGGCGGTCGAAGTCACCGATGCCGAATGGACGCAGGTATTTTCCACGCTGGTGGATCCGCTGCCCAGGCTGGTCGGCGCGGCAGTGCCGGCCATGATCGCGCGTCAGTCGGGCAAGATCCTCGTGATTGGCAGTGCCTCTGGCCTGCGCGGCATGAAGCGGGCATCCAGCTACAGCGCTGCGCGCGGCGCTCAGCTTGCCTATGTACAAGCGGTAGGCGTGGAGCTGGCGCCGCATCAGATCCAGGTCAATGCCATCGCACAGAACTTCGTCGACAATCCGACCTATTTCCCCGAAGAGGTCCAGGCCAACCCCCGGTTCCAGCAGCGGCTGGCGCGCGAGGTGCCCCTGGGGCGGCTGGTCTCGGCGCGTGAGGACGCGCAGTTCGCCGCCTACCTCTGCAGCAGTGCTGCCGACTGCTTCGTTGGCCAGGTCTTTCCGGTGTGTGGCGGCTGGGTCGCGCGGTAGCCGTTTCTCCAGGCTGGAAACCCGGCCGAGCCCGGTGCAGCGCCGACGCGTCTGATCAGTCCACGTTCGGCAGGCTTCTGGCCCGCTACAGCCGCCTCAATCCCCGCCTTCGGGCACGTACACCAGCGAGCCATCGGGCAGCCTGTAGGTGCTGCCCGCGAGCACGCCTTCACCCTCGCCGATTTCGTCCGAAGCCTCGTAGCGGGTCATCTGCTCGCCATCCTTGATGGTGATGCGCATGTTTTCCTCGCCCGGGTTCTCTACCACCACCACCCGGTCTTCCGAGAAGGGGTTGACCGGATTGGCGGCGACAATCACCAGCAACACGGCGACGATCACCAGAAAGACGTCGATTACATTGACCACCGAGAGGATCGGGTCATCATCCTCATCAAGGTCCAGAAAGCGGTGCTGACTCACGACTGGGGGACCTCCTGCTCCAGGTCGGCCAATGACGCCAGCAGCCACCGACGCCTGACCGTCAGCACCAGAAAGGTGATGGACGCGGCAATCAGCGCAATGATGACGGCTGCAAACGCCACCACCAGATTCTCGCCCACGCGTTGCAGGTCGCCATCGCCAAGCGACAGCAGGGCCGGCCCGAGCGGAATCATGGTGGCCACCAGGCCAAGCATGGGGGCGGTACGGGTGGTGATGCGCAGCGGCTCCAGTTGCTTCAGGACCTGCAGTTGCAGCGCTTCCGAGTCCATGGGGCCGCGTTGGCGGCGCTGTCTGTGCAGCGCGCAGACCTGCCGTGCGCGCTCGGGATCACGACGCTGCCAGGCCTCGAACAGGAACGCGCCCAGGCTGTAGAACGCGTACACGAACAGGGCCAGGATGATCAGCAGCACGGGTGTCAGGAACACCCGCGCAACGTCGTACATCAGAACTTCAAGTGCATTCATGGGCAACTCCATGGGGTGCATGCTGGACGGGTTTCAGGCACTGCCGGGCGAGCGAGCACGGCGCGGGTCGCAACCGGGTCATGCCATGCGGGCCTCGACCTGGCGCAGGCGCAGCCATTGCCGGCTGGCGCCCAGCAGCACCAGCCCCAGCAGGGCCAGACCGATCAGCCAGTCGCGCAGGTCCAGAGCGGTGGTGGCAGCCTGTCCGGGTGCGGGCACTTCCTGCAGCAGCTGCCCGGTCACCGGTTGCGCGCCACCTTCGGCGCTCGCGTCGGTACCACCGGGCGCGCTCAGGCCGAAGCCGGTCGCCAGGTTTTCGATGTATTCGCCCAGCTGGCCATTGGTGCGGGCCGTGGTATCGGCAAGCTGCTGATGGCGCTCCACCAGGTCCTGCAGGACAGCCTCCGAGGCTTGCCAGTAGTCTCGGCGGGCGGCTTCCAGCATGCGTTCGATGATGCCGGTCAGTGCTTCCGGATTGTGTTCGGCAAACCACTCTTCCAGGCCCAGGTCCAGCGCGTCTTCCACGTAGATGCTGTGGAAGCTGTCCCACTGATCGTCCCGGGTCATGGCCGGGTCAACGACCTGCCAGCCGAAGAAGTTGTTGACGATGTTCTGCAGTTCCAGCGTGCCGGCATAGCCTTCCGCCTGCATGGCCTCGATCCAGCCCGGATGCTGGTAGCGGCTGCGCAACTCGCCGGCGAGGAAGCGCGCCGCACTCAGGTTGCGACCGCTGGCGGGATTGCGCAGATCGCTGACGTACAGGTCCGGCGTGCTGCCGGTCAGACTGCGGACCGCCATGGCAATGCCGCCCAGGTACTCGAAGGGGTGGTCGGTGGACAGCAGGCCGTGCAGGTTGGATGAGCGGCTGAGGACCGCACCTTCCACACTCTGCAGGTGCTCCGCATACAGATTGAAGTCGTCCAGCCGCACACCCCACAGGTCGTCCGGCCCGTACCCGTACTGCATCCGTGCCAGGTAGTCGGCGGCCAGTTCGTCGTCTGTTTCCCAGCCTTCAGTATCGAACAGGTTGCCCGGCACGCCGGTACCGTAGTTGCCGCTGGGGCTCGAGAAGACCCGCAGCGCAGCCAGGCGCGCGGCCTTTTCCGGGGCGACGCCGCCTTCCTGCAGGCGATTGGCCAGTGCCTGGCTGTGGCGGGCTACGGCGTTGTCGTCACCGTTGCTTTCCGAGAGCGCCAGCACGCCCCGGGACAGCTGTTCGATGAAGTGCGGGAACTGATCCCGGTAGACGCCGGTGATGGATGTCACCACATCCACCCGCGGCCTGCCGAGTTCGCCGGTGTCCATGACGCGCAGGCCCGACAGTCGTCCCGCCCGGTCCCACTCCGGTTCCAGACCCAGCAGGGCCAGTACCTGGGCTTCCACCACGCCCTGGTGGCGCATGGCTTCGGAGGACCAGAGCGAGACTGCCAGGCTGGCTGGATAGTCGCCGTGGCGCTGCTTGTGCTCGGCGATCAGGTCTTCGGCCAGCTCCCGACCCACTTCCCAGGCCCGGGGGGTGGGCAGCCGTGCCGGGTCGAAACCGAAAAGGTTGCGCCCGGTGGGCAGGATGTCCGGATTGCGGATGGTATCGCCACCCGGAGTCGGGGGCACAAAGCCGCCCTCCAGGGCGTTCAGCAGGCTGGCCAGCTCGGCGCTTGCCTGCAGTTGCTCATCCCACTCCAGGGCCTGCTCGGCGAATGCCTTCAGGTCCTCGTCTGCGATCGTGGCGGAGGATTCGCCATTCAGCAGGAAGCGCGCCAGGAACTGGTATGGCTCGGACTCGGCAAGCGTCTGGTAGTCGTCGACAAACAGTTCCTCGGGTTCATCCAGGGCCAGCGCGTCGTAGAAGGGTTCGCCCAGCATCTGCATGATGGTGGTCAGGCGGTGTTTCGGGTCGGGCGCGGCACCGAATTCGTGCAGGCCCAGTGGCTGGGTGTCGGCTGCCAGCTCGTGCAGATAGTCGTGCAGATCCTTCTCGAAGGCGACGAAGTCCTGGCGCATGTCGGCTTCTTCCCAGCCCAGATCGCGATAGAGCGATTCGGACAGCACAAGCGCTATGACCTCGTCTTCGGTGCGTGCCCGGACCGGACCCGGGTCCAGCATTTCCCAGTCGTGGATCAGCTCGTGCACCTGGTAAAGCTTGCCGGACAGTCCTGCGGGTGCGAATGGCGGGGGTTGGTGAGTCACTGTCACTGCGCGCCCGCGACGCCTGGCCTGCAGACCCTCGCCGATGTTGTCGCTGATATAGGGATAGATGACGGGCAGGTTGCCAAGTACCAGCAGCGCGTCGTCATGCGCGGCGAGGCTGCGCTCCTTGCCGGGCAGGAATTCCTGACTGCCGTGAGTCCCGAAGTGGATCAGCGCATCGGCACCCAGTTGCTCGCGCACGTACAGGTAGGTGGCCAGATAGGCATGGGAGGGCGGCGCGTCCGAGCCATGATAGGCCGATTGACCCCGTTGAGGCTGCGGCAGCAGAGTCAGCCCGCCCAGCTGCAGGCGCGGGATGAGGAATCCGGGCTCGACGTCTTGCTCGACGACCATGTCCGACTGCTCTGGTGCGCCTAGAGCATCCTGAAGCCGTTCCTGAACCGTTGTCGGCAGCGACTGCAACCAGGCGTGGTAGGTGCTCAGTGGCAGCACATCCCAGTCATCGTTGCGGGCCTGCCAGTCGCTTGCGCTGTGGCGACCCAGCCAGGGATCCAGCAGCTCGGGCAGTCGCGCCTCCAGCTGGTCTGTTTCCGTGGCGGCGACCGCATACCCCTTTTCCGCAAGCGCGCCCGTCAGCCGTGCCAGCGAGCGCGGTACGTTCAGGTTGGAGGCGGACACCCCGCGCTCTCCCGGCGGATAGCTCCAGTACATCAGGGCCAGCTGGCGGTCCTCCGGCGCCGTGCGGCGCAGCTGGGCGGTGGCAATCGCGCGCTTCAGCATGGCGTCGGCCTGCGCCTCCATCAGCTGCATGCTGTGGCCGTCATGGGCAGCAATCACGAGCGGATCCTGGGCGCCCATCTGTTCGGGAACGGCCAGGAATGCCGGCAGGGCCCGCTGGGGCAGGCCCGACGGGTCGGCGCGCCAGTCGGCTTCCGTGCCATCCCGATAACCGAAGCTCTGGATAAGCGGCACATTCAGTGCCTCGAGTTCTCGCGGGCGGTCCTGGACACCGAACATGTGGGTGGTGTTGATGATCACGTCCACCTGCGCCTGCTCGTTCAGCGATGCCATGCGAGTGAGACCGTCCGGCGCCTGGCTGGGGTAGTAGAAGACCCAGGCCGCGGCCCCCAGCGCCTCGATACGCTCGATGAGGGCGTCGATCATGCCAGTCTGTTCCGCACCGATGTCGTTTCCCGAGATGACCACGCCGATGACCGCGCTGACCTGGTCCGGGTGCTGGTCACGGCTGGCCAGCCACTCC
>LFIK01003780.1_pt1 | contig 12275 bp, 5 predicted proteins | sample 643401 | NCBI WGS metagenome assembly LFIK01 (sample SAMN03777447, study PRJNA286221) | soda lake metagenome | biome: soda lake; feature: Kulunda steppe; material: water; isolation source: sample T5-Br brine of Lake Tanatar-5 | place: Russia: Kulunda steppe | collected 2010-07 | reverse complement strand
TTTTTCGAAGAAAAATCCATTTGGTCAAATACAGTTGAGGCATCCGTAATAAAATATACCCTAACAGATTTATCATAATTTTCTTCAATTAGCGCCCAGTTGTGCTGGAGCATTTCTACGATCTTTATCCAGTAATCACGGCTTTGTATTTTAATCACCTCTTTACTCATTGCACATCCAGCACAATAGTTGAATTCCTATTTTTAATAAACTTGAAGGTTACTCTAAATTTAAAGATAATAAATCAAGCAAATAAAAAACTCTTAGTGGGTGTGTAATGGGTAAGTACGAGAAAGGGGAAAGAATAGAAACTACCGGGAGCCCCAAGAGAAGCGGTAACGTAATAAAATTTGAGACGATTTCAGGTGGGCAAGAATATTACACCGTTCATCTGGATGGAGATTCTCAATCAAAATACGTATCAGAAAGCGAGATCAGACCACTAACTGAAGCTGAAGATCCCTGGGAACGGCTTGTTAATGGATCCGTGAAGAATCATCAGGACTTTGGGGTTACTTCTACCTATTTCAAGGTTGAGAACAATGCTAACAATACGATTTCTTCTTTAAAAGCATCCCGCACGCTTTTCCATGCCCATCAGTTTAAACCTTTGATCAAGTTTTTGAATTCCGTTTCAAAGCGAATACTCATTGCTGATGAAGTAGGATTGGGTAAAACCATTGAGGCCGGACACATTCTATTGGAGATGTACAGCCGTAAAGAGATTAAAAGTTCTTTGATTATCTGTCCGAAATCACTGCTTAACAAATGGCAGGATGAAATGTTCGACAAGTTTGGTTTTGAGTACAAGATCTACGAAACCAAAGAACTGGCACAAGATCTATCCCATGACATTGAGCTCAACAGGCGAAGTGTATTTGGAATTATCACATATGACAAGCTTAAAAATGATCGCTTGCAAAAGTTGATTATTGACCAACACTATACGTTCGACATCATCGTGTGTGACGAAGCTCACCTCTTAAGAAATCGTGACACACAACGGCATAAAGCGATTAAGCCGATTATTCATAACTCCAAGTATGCAGCGATGCTAACAGCAACTCCACTCTGCAATGGGAAGGAGGATCTTTTTAATGTGCTGTCCATTCTTGAGCCCCAAAGATATCATAACTATTCGATGTTCTTGAATGACCTTGAAGCTAATAAGCCATTCGTGAGGGCATTAAATTATTTGAACCGTGGTGTTTCATTTAGCGAGGTAATGAAAGAATTAACTGATGGATCTATTCAGACTCAATATGAGTATGGAGATGAAGTAACAAGTTCATATGAAAGCCTTGATGAGGCTTTTATGGATGACCCACTGTATAAACGGGTAACTAACAAACTTCAATCGGGTGAACAGACCATCGAAAACCGGATCGATATCCAGTCGGATTTGATAGAGTTAAATTCACTGAATCATATCTATTCCAGGACTAAAAAACGGGAGGTTATAAAAAACAGAGTCATCCGAGTCCCTCATGATGTGTTTGTAACCTTTTCAGCTGAAGAACGACAACGCTACATTAAAGAGGAAGAAGCTGTAAAAGCTAAATATGCAAACGACAGGGATGCAACACTCGATCTAATTAATACCCGGAGGCAAGTTGCCAGCAGTTTACCGGCATACTATTCAGATATAGAAGAACTGGAACAAGGGAATTTTAGAGATGAATTCAATGATTCCAAATTTGATAAGTTAAAGGAGATCATCAGCGAGGTGGTTGTTAAGAACGATAACAAACTGATCATCTTCGCATTCTTTAGAAAAACTCTTCGTTATCTGAACCTCAGGCTGCAAGAAGAGTTTGGCATCAAATGCGAGTATATGGATGGAAGTACAGAGGAAAGAAGCAGTCTGATTGAAAGATTTAAGAATGAGCCGGAATTCAAAGTATTGATATCCGGGTCTATTGGTGCTGAAGGCTTGGATATGCAGTTTTGTGATGCAATCGTTAATTACGACTTGCCCTGGAACCCCATGAAAATTGAACAGAGAATTGGCCGGATTGACAGAATTGGGCAAAATTCAGATAAAATTCACATTTATAATCTTGTTATCAGAGATACGGTTGAAGAGGTTATTTACAAACGGCTATTAAAGAAAATCAAGGTATTTGAAGAAAGTCTGGGTGATCTTGAAGCAATCCTCCTGGATGAGGAAACCCTTGGGCAGAAGATTTCAAGACTTGAAACTGAGTTGTATACCCAAAACCTGACCGAGGCCCAAAAAGAGAAAAGAATTAAGCAAACAGCAACAGCCGTATTACAGGAGAAAAAGAATCTTGAAGAGATCGAGAAAGAGCTACAGGATAGCCTCATGAATGACTCCTACTTCAATAGTGAAATCGAACGAATAAGGAACAATAAGAGATACATCACAGAAAAAGAGTTAACCCGATATCTTCAGGTATTGATTCGGGAGACCATGCCAAGCTGCAATCTGTTAAAGCTGGATCAGGGAGTTTATAAACTGACAACTCCATCCAATGATCCGAACATCGTATTCAATTTCATCGAAAAGCATCTGAATACGGATTCATTGAATAATGGCGATGCTACTAACAAGATCTTCCACGATTTCAAGAAGAGGTTTTATAATCAACGAGAATTTCATCTCACCTTTGACCAGGAATTAGCTTTCAATGACAAAAGTCTCGAATTCATTAATTCCTATCACCCTCTGATTATAGCCGCCACAAAATATTTTAATCAGGCCGAATTCAGTGTGAATAATGCCTATAGTTTTTCGGTTCCGGCTCAAGAATTTGATGCTGATATTAAGGTCGAAAAGGGGAACTACATTCTTGCTTTGAATAGTATCAGCATTTCAAAAACGTTTAATGGAGAAGACAGTGAATTCACCTATCTCTATCCGGTCATTGCAAATCCGAATACGGAAGAGCTTAGTTTCCTGTCGGACAATGTAAGTGAACATATTTTGGGTGTAGCGAATGAAAATGCCGAACCTATTGACATCGATATTGACTTCACAGATTCAGGGTACAAGCAATTCATTGAAGCCGTTCGACCACAGATAATGTCAAAACTTGTATCCAAAAAAAATGACATGGAAGAAGATGAACGAGTGAAATTGGAATCGCTGAAGGAACGGATTCGTAAACAAACCGTCTCCCATTTCGATTATCAAATTTCAATCCGTGAACAGAGGTTAAGGCAGGGGAAAGGTATCCGCAATATTATCTTATCAGAGATTGAAAATCTGGAAATTGGAAGAGACAAGAAGCTTGAACTGTTGGAAAAATCATCGATTCAAGCTTCAATGAATCCCATATCAGTGAGTCATATCCAGATTGTTTAAATAAAAATAAGCGTTATGAATGTACGAGTTGGCTTGGATTTCGGCACCCACCAAACTAAAGTTTGTGTGAACTATAAAAAACCAGGACAAGTGCCGGTTTTTGAGTTTATCAATTTTGGTACAGATAAAAGTCCAAACTTATTTCTGCCTTCTATAATTAACATTCATGAAGATGAAAAAACCTCTGTTGGAAATTCCGCCCGTGCTTCTAAAAGCTATCGATACTTTAAAATTGCATCAGCAGAAGACGAAGCTTTCCGGGGGATATCAGGGCTTGATGAAAAAAAAGAGCATTATGACCTGGACCGTTTTGATTCAATATCGCCAGAAGTGCTTTCTATCATTTTCTTAACACATACCATTGGGATTATCAATAATCGTTTCGAGCAGCTACATAAACCATCTAAAAACAAAGCAAAAAAAGGGAGCTTCTTTAGTAGGTTTCTTGGAAGTAAAGAAACTAATGAAGAGAAGGAAGTTAATTATGACTACTTCTTTCAAATAGGAATACCAACAGAGTGGTCTGCAGAAAAAAACCGCTGGCGACGCAGAAAGTTTGAACAAATACTTTACTTGGCTAATGACATTATTAACACTCATTCATACGACTTTTTTCGTCGCTTACCGTTTAAAGAAGTATTGGAGCTCATAAAAAAACATTATTCAACACTCGAAGAGAAACTTGAACACTTATCTTGGAAACAGATAATAACCAGCGGTAAAATTTCAGCATTTCCCGAAACAGCGGCAGGATTAACTTATCTGGTAAAGTCTGAAAAAATTGGTAAGGGATACTATCTGGCACTCGATATCGGTGGGGGAAGCAGCGACATTTCATTTTTCAGGGTTCACTCTAACAGAACTTTTGAATACTTAGCCTCCGAGTCGCTCATGATTGCTTCTAATGATGTCTACGATGAGTATAAAAAAGCAAGTAACAGTAATGTATCATCCATCGAGTATGTACAGGAGCAACTTAGACATGCAAGTAAAAACCAATTAGATGCGGATCAACATTACAAATGTGCTTATAAGCTAACAATGAAGAGGTTAAGCAAAAAAATTAAACGCATTTATAACAAGCGAGTCTATTGGCATTTTAAAAAAACTGTAGCGAACCAGAAGTTTAAAGATCAATCATGTTATTTATATGGTGGTGGTTCTTTACTGCACCGTCCCTCTCAAGGAATCGGCAAATTGATGAATGAAATACTCTTGCACGATCAGGGAACCGAGTGGAATTTAAACGCTACAAGAACATATGCTCATGTTGACCCGGTCAAGAATTTGGACATTCCACGACGAGTAAAACCGGATGGTTGGAAAAAAGATTTGCCACTTTTGATAGTACCTTTAGGTCTTTCCTATATTCAACCTGATCAAACATACGATTGGAATGATACCTTATATAAGCCAGGAGAAGGATTTAATTATCTTGATAAAGATCCCAGCTTGTTTGATGTATTTAGAAGAAGATGGGTTTAATAATACATGATTTCCTTTTATTACTACATCAACCTTTTTCAAATACCAACCCAAATGTCACTTAATAATCGGTATTGTATTTTCAAAGCACAAAGTTTTGGTATTTATTGCCTAAGCTGTCCACTCGACATATCACTAATGGCGAAGAATTTATTAAAAGGTAAGATAAACACGAATATTCCACTCTCTTTTTAACTCTGTAAAATCAAAGTCTCTGGCCTTCTTAAATCATCTTCGTTACTAATGAATAGTTTTATGTCAACGGTGTCATGGTGACCAATGTGGCGGTTGCCTGGATAATTTCAAATTATGGGGCGTTTACAATAATTACATTAAAGCTGCTATCTTTGAAATGACAGTTTCCTTAATCTTTCGTGAATCGATCCCGCCTTTCTCATCATCCACAGTTACAAAAAGATTATCACCTTCAATAAACCCGTGCTCCTCATAAAACTTCTTTTTCATTTCCCAATCTTCCCTGTAAGCAGGTTTATGAAGCATCCCTAAGTGCTCTAAAATGATTAGTTCTCCACCAGGGTCAATAAAAGTAAAGTCGGGTAGTCTCCATCCATTTTCAGTTTCAAAGGGACGTTCATACTCATATTCTATTCCGGCTTCATTAAGTAAATTGCAAATTATCACTTCAGATTTACTACGTACAAACGTACCATCATTCGCTTTGTGAATAAGGTTCTCTACATAAGGAATAGATGATTGCGATTCCCTGATTGAACTGTTGAATAAAAGAGTGTTTCTTCTGGCTGTTAAAGATGCCTCTGCACTCGAATACTTGCCTATCCAGCTAAAGTCATCACCTTCTACTAAAAGTATCAGTTTATCTTTTGCCCTTGTTAGGCCTGTATACAAAAGTTCTCTTGATAAAAGCGGACTGTTTTTGGGTATAATCAGAAACACTTTATTAAAATCACTTCCCTGACTTTTATGAATAGTAATAGAATAAGCTAATTCAATTAAGCCACTATCTTCATCGAAATCTCTCCCACTAAATCCAAATCTTAAATTCGGATGACCGGAAAACGCCACATTAATGAATCCTTTTTTAGCACTTATCGCATAACCAATCTGACCGTTTGACAATTGATATTCACTATCGGATTTATATGGTTTCCGTTTCTCATTTTTCAGCTGAATAACTTTATCACCCTGCCATATATTTTGATCTCCCAGAGTTCTTTCCCAGTAATTTGAAGGGCGTTTTCTGAACTTTTCCTGTATAAATCTATTAAGTGAGTAACTACCCCAAACCGGATTTCTCTGTGGAGTCAGAATTTGCATATTTTCAATTACCCCCGGATTCTCCAGTGGGAAAAACCCATTTTCATTAGCTCCAAGTGCTATATTAAAATTCTGATGATCTCCATCACCATCCAGATTAAGTTCATTAGAAAGAATTTGTTCAAATAGGGGTTCTATGTCACTATCTGATTCCCAGAACGCTATTCTCAAATCATTGAGTTTATTATTATCTGCAATTCTTTCAAATATTGAGTCATTGTTTTTTTCTGCTTTTGTACCTGCAAACCAATTTGCAAGAGAAAGGGTATCAGATTCGCTTCCCTTTGTTGTTCTTACAACTATTTTTAAACGCGCCAAAGCATTGGCAGCTGCTTTTCTTACTGAATCAAGTTCTACATTATTCTCATGCTCTATATCAAGCCAAGAGCACAAATCTGCGAAAGGCCTACCTGCACCAATGGGTGGTAGTTGATAGGGATCTCCCACAAGTATTATACGATCTATATGCGCCATGTCTATTGATTGAAATAGTGCATATAAATCATCTTCAGTCAACATGGAACACTCATCAACTACAATTGTTTTCTCTCCTCTATATTTTTCTTTTCCGTTAAACAGTGGCTTCATTCTTTTCCAGTCAAACCGTCTCTGCCTGGTTAAAAACTGGGCAATTGTGAAAGCTTCAGCACCAGCCATATCTCCAAGTTTAACTCTTGCCTTACCGGTAGGTGCGAGTAAAAGAATTCCATCCTGCCGCAACTTTTCTGATTTTACAAATGCACCTAAAACAGAAGTTTTTCCTGTACCTGCAGGTCCATGCAACACACTTAGCTTATGAGTAGAGATTTTTTCAAGCGCACCTACTTGATCATAAAGAGCATCTACATGCCTTTCATTATTCTCATCGATTGTAACCCCTGTCTTCTTTACTGTCTCTTTAATTAGTTCTTTCCAGTTATCACCCGTACTGGGTAATTTTCTTTTTGCACGACCTGTAAATACCTTTCTTAAAAAGTCTTCGATATCACTGTATTTCCTCAGCTGAAAAGCTTTAACAGAGGTTGTGTCAAATTTAATGACTTTTTCTTCTATAAATTCTGAATGAGAATTCAGAAATATAGTATCAATTTCGAAATCTTTTGGAAGCCTAAGGCCATTAATTCGTTCACAAATTTCTGTAAAAGAGAGTAATGTATCTCCATCTTTTTCAGCTGCTTTTTTTAATAATTCAATGATTGAAGCTCTAACCCGCCGTCTGTCTTCATTTGAGTCTACTCTGAAACTATCCTCTGGCACACAGTTTCCTTGTATAGATCTGTCTTCAAATACACCAGCATCAATAGTTTCAACTGAGATGGGATACTCTTCAATTTCCGGATCATCTTCTTCAACCAAGATATATGGGTTGGCTAATATATCTTTGGTTGATGCGTCTGTAAATATCTTTCTAAAGTCAGGGTTGTACCATTTTTTGATCTGCTTAGCGGTTAAATTAAACCTTGAAAGTAATTCCAATAATTCTTCGAGTTCAGATGATAAACCTGCCCATAACGGTTGTTTCTCAATTAATTCAGGATAATATTTTTTAGATGACAATTTGCTGATTCTTCCATTTACTGCATCATGAAATACATCCCAGGGATTATCTTTGGTCCCGCATAATTTCAATTCATAAATGTCATTTGCAAACAGATGACCGGGCCTGAATCCAAAAGCTACCAAAGCTTGCCCAAAGGATGGAAAAGGCCCCATTTTTTCTTTAATGTTTCCTATTTGTCCACCAATCCATAGCAATCGCTCACTCCATGGTCCTTTTACTATACCATGTTTCCTTATATTTTCAATAACCTCGCGAAGAATAGACAGTGTAGCCAAAGTAGTTCCGTTACTAACGTGTTGACTGCCATATGAAAATTCATCAATTCTGCTCTGATCCTGACCTAAATCCAAAAGTGATACTGTTATATCATCAAGTAAATCCTGCTTTGTCTTAATTTCCCCATCAACTTTTAATTCGTAATCTTCCGGTAACGATAGATATTCGTGATAGGGGATTAAAAACCCGCGGGTGGCATCTTCTTCTTCATGATCCCGGATTGTATGGGTTATTAGACGATCCCAAATCGGGTAGTCTTTTCCTTCTCCGTTTTTATTATAACTGAGAGTCTTTCCAATCTTTTTAATTTCACCAATACCAATAAGCAAGCGCCTAACATCCTCGTCAATGGGCTGTCCGCTTTTTGTATAAAAGATAGCCAATGATTCTTTCGCTTTAAGCTGTCCAAAAAAATGACTCAAAATGTCGTGCTGCCTCTGGTGGTCAAACACCCAAGGTGACCTGAAAGGAGCTTTTTGATAATTCTGAACAAGATTTGGGTATTCTTCTGATATAACATTTTGATTTTTTTCCAACATCCACCAAAAAGGGACTGCAAATATTGTAAATGGGGGGACTTCATGAATTGCATAATCCAAGTGTTTATGAGTGTCTCTGAAGTTTTGATAAGGGTGATTAAATCCTCTTTTATAAGGATATTCATTCATAAATGCGCCGCCCTCGGCCTTACACGGAGGTAATTCTTCCGGTTGTAACTCGTGCCATTTTGCACCGGCAGGCTCATTATCCTTTTTGCTTTCATAGATGCGTGGCAGCTGTAAACAATAACTATTTTGATTTGGCCTGTTACAAACCGTCCCATTCCATTTATTGTCGTGCCAAGCTACTCTGATTGATAAATGTTTCATTGTACCATTTTAATTTTCAATATTTAATCTCACCACTCCAAAATAGACTTCAATATATCCGGGTCTTTCCCAAGTATCGTCTTCAGCTAATCTAAATTTCTACCTTCATATTCTTCAACATCCAGCCTAACGTCATTTCGAAATGAATTTCTTATAAATTCTCGTGTGATAGCTTCATTTTTAAAGTTATTCTCTAAAAAATCAATCCAGTCCTCTGTATAGACATAATCTCCATGCACCTCATCATACATACAATACTTTGTATTGGTATCAAATGGATCTGCATTTTCATCATTACTACGAGGCCTAATAGAAAAAACTGTATATAAACAACGCATATCGTACTGATTCAAATCAGTGTTTAAGCGTTTATTCAACTCATCAATAACAGATGTAAACCGGTACTTTTCAACATTCACAGCTTCCGTTTTAACAACTTTATCTTTAATTATGGTGGTTACCTGCTCATATCTCTCAATATCATCGTTTGATAATTCATCGAGTCTTACAAACTCTATTGCCAGGTCACTACGATTTGTATTCGATACTTTAGGTATTTGTATTAATTTTATACTGTATTCTTGGGAGGAAAAAACTTCATCGGGTAAAGCAGTCCGATATTTATCTACATAGTCTTTTATCTCTTTCACCTCCCTGGATAGAGCTCGTTTATTTGATTGCTGTTGTTCTTTTGTTCGTAGAGTTGAAAACTGTAGGCTGTAAACTAAATTCTCATTTAGTGCATATCCTTTTCCAAAAAGCTTAATCAATAGTGATTCGTAGTTATATAAAAATGATTGACACTCTCCTAATACCAATGAATCAATTTCACTTTTATCTACATGACGATGCTCTATTTTATTCCGTAACCCAATAAAGAAATGAAGATTGGCAACTACTGAATCCTTCAGCTCATCATCTTCAAGCTTATTATATTCACTAATACAAGTTTTTAATTCCCATGCCTTTCTTTCACCGTCAATTCTTTTATAACGGGTACCACTTTTTGTTTTGTAATAATATCTATTTCCAATAGTGTGATTAAACCACGCATGGAAAAGCTTGGTCCACGATATGATCATCATGGAAATAAAACCTTCGGTTCTAAACGTAGTACGAGGTTTGTTATAAATTTCTACAGCTAACAGTGCGGAGTCAATAGATCCCATCAGGATACTCTTTGTCCGCCCCTTACGTAGCTGAGTGGAAGCCATAACTATTTAATTTCAACCTCAAAAACCTGACTCGTATCAATCCCCAAAATATCTACCACTTTCACCATAATTTTATACCGGCCAGGCTTTTCATAGACATGTGGTGCTGACGTAAGATCTAAGTCTGAATTCTGTTTCGTTCTGAAGCTTTGCCATTCATTTTCGAAGATGTAGCTTCCCGTCCACTTCTCTTTGAGTTCACCGTCTTCCTCTACTTTTATGATCTCTTTGTTGCTTTCATAATTGAAATCAATCGCCCAGTAATCAATCCAGTCCGTCCAGGATTTGGTAAGCTGCTCTCTGTCATAAATATCGTCATCTTCCTTGGTGACTTTTATGATCTCTCCATTTTCTATAACAACTTTTGAGCTGCCTTTGCGAAGATTTTCTTCAACTTTCTCTATATCATCTTGAGTGTAACTGGTTACGAAGTTTGATAGCGTTACTTTTACTTCTTTTCCATTTACTTTTGTATCTGCTCCCAAATAAGCTACATCAAAGAATTTTACCTGCCCTTTTTTAACTGCTCTGGGATCAAATACCTCGCGTGGGATATTCTTTAAACGGATATCAACTCCTTTATCCCTCATTTGTTCTTCCACGTATGGGGCTAAACCCATCTCAAACTCGAAACCTAAAATGTCAACTTGAGTAATAAGCTTATCTTTACATTCTTGATATATGGCTTCTACTAAATCACGTGTAACGGGCATATTTAGTGGCCCCACATGCACAAATCGGGTAGATCGCTTACCGTGAAGGTATTTGTAGCCTTCAACTCTATTTCCTGAGTACCCTTCCAGTATTAAGCTAATATACTTTTCTTGCTTGGCTTCCAGAATCTTCTGTTGTTTATCTTCTGAAACATTAGTGGGTACACCGAAGAAATGTTGACGTTCGTATTTTCCAAGATTTAATATTTCAAACGCTCGGTAATCTTTTCCATCCTCTTTAAGTTCTCTTTGGACATCAATCATTCGTTTTCGAGTTGTGTGAATAGCAAATCGACCTAAATCAGCGGCAATCCATTTTCTATTTGTTTTCTCAGCAACCGCGGCAAGGGTTCCACTCCCACTAAAGAAATCAGCGACAATATCACCTTCGTTGCTACTTGCTTCTAGGATCCTATCTAACAGTTCTTCCGGTTTTTGAGTGGGGTAGCCAGTTCTTTCATGTGCATTACCCCTGATATATCTAATCTCCCAGACATCATCAATTGCTCTACCTTTTCCTACAATGTCGTCTTCATACTGTTTGATTGTTCTATTCATATTAGCATCTGGAGCTAGCAAATATCTCTTTCCATTATCATCAGTATGTATTTTTTCATGTCTTGACTTGGCGTACTCTTCAAAGTCAATTTCGTCTTTTGGTAATTTAAATGTATATCTGTTCTCGTTTTTTGTATAAAACGTTATCACATCATGTTTGCGATTATATTGTGAAACATTATGCATCATCCTTCCTCCATAATGCCATATCAAGGAGTTTCTAAAATTTTGCGACCCAAATATATCATCAAGTATGATTTTAATATAATTGCTCAAACGCCAATCGGAGTGGATATAAATGCTTCCGTCTTCAGCTAGCAATTCGTACATTAATTTTAAACGTTCGTAAATCATGCTCAAGTAGCTAGAAACTCCTTTCCCCCATGTATCCCTATATGCAATTTCTTCAATTACGTTCTGTTTTTTTACAAGTTCTTCTCCACTAATTTCTATTGTTTTTGAAAAATCTGCTCCGACTGCAAAAGGAGGGTCAATATATATCAACTTTAGTCCACCCTGATTTTCTATCTCTTCCCTTATGGGACCGTTTGCTAATGATGATAGAATTAGCTTATTGTCTCCCCAAATAAGCTTATTTGTCCAACCCTCAATTTGCCTTCCTCTTGTGTCAAATAATTGACCAGAACCCTCCATTTTTTCCTTACGAGGTTCATCAATGTGTTCTATTGAGTGAAAAGGAAGAACGATATTAGATTGATCTTCATTACGCCCATTCCAGAATAAAAACACATCTTCATCATCAGAGAACAACTTATAGATGTATTCTTTGGGTAGATTTTCATCATTCTTGATGAGTTCAATAATCTTATTCTTTTCTTTTTCTGACAGGTCTTCTATGCTCATAAAATTGATTATCTACTTTTCAATGGATTGAGGGAAAAGCTTCACAATATCGTCCAGATGCTTGATCTTCTTTTTATACTCTTCCCATTCTTTCTGTTGTATATAAATTGG
>LFIK01003779.1_pt1 | contig 12276 bp, 9 predicted proteins | sample 643401 | NCBI WGS metagenome assembly LFIK01 (sample SAMN03777447, study PRJNA286221) | soda lake metagenome | biome: soda lake; feature: Kulunda steppe; material: water; isolation source: sample T5-Br brine of Lake Tanatar-5 | place: Russia: Kulunda steppe | collected 2010-07 | reverse complement strand
TGGGGGCGACCTCTTAGCTAGTTGGCTTTTCTGGCAGTTCTCTTTTTCCTAGCGTTTTTCAGCTCTTCTGCCTTGCCTGCCTTAAGGACATTGCTGTGTCCGCTCGCGTCTTGTAACAAACAAACAAGAGAGCTATCCTTTACTCTTCTTCTTGGTATGGGAGGCTCTATCTGTACCTCACATACTTTAAATCATCTTGTAGAGCTCGGCCTTGGTACACAAAAAGCCCATAAGACCACTCTCATACTATGAGCTAGTAGTACATGCTCACTCGTGCGTCATGCACACAAACTGACTGCAACCAGACGTACCAAAGGCCTGGCCTTGTTTGTTTATGAGTGCTTAGAATGCTGTGCCTAGATTTCAGATCACAATCTTGCCTGCCTTTTGTTGGTTTTGGTTGCAGGCCCGTTTGGCTTCAGCTAAGCTGCCAGCAGTGCCCTCGTTTGGCAGGTACAGCTTTGTAGCCTAACCTAACCAAACCAACCAGACTCTTGAAAAATCCAATTGCTTTTAAGGTATCGGTCTGGAACAGGGGGCAGCTTGTCATCCTCCAGATCCTCACGAGTTCCTCCCTTTCCCTGGTGGAGGAGACTAAATGCTCTTTGGGCCAATATGTCTCCTTTTCCTTAATAGATGTAGGGAGTGGTATCACTGCCTACGTAGTTTTTCAGTTTTTCAGTTTTTTTCCTTTTCCTTAATTGCCACTTAAATCAGTGGTGTAGGGAGTGGTTTCACTGCCTACGTAGTTTTCTTTTGCTTTTCTTTTTCTTTGGTATGCTCCTTGCACATTGTTACAATGCTCTTCACATTTGGAACGTATCAAAGTTGTCAGCTAAGAAATGGACCATGTATGACAGAATGAGTGCGCATGTGTGTGTGTGTGTGTGAGGGGACAGTACAATGATTGGTGTGCAAACAAGAGCTGACTCTGCCTGTTGACCCTCCCAACAGCTCAGTTAGTCCGCAAATTCTGCAGATTGAGCCTAATGGTGAACAAGCCAACTTGAGCCAGAGCCACACGCAGACATCCTACAAAATGAATAAGTCCTTTCCTTGATGTCTGCTGCCTGCTCATAGACACATTCTTTCCTTGTTACCAGCCTACAACCACCAAGATGTCATGCTTTGGGTAAGGCGCACTGATGCACACCTGACACCCCCAGAAAGATGAACAAAGTACCATAGCATCATCATCATCATCATCGTTCAAAAAATGTCGTTTAGCTTTCGTGCACTAATTTGTCACTCAGCAGTGAGTGGGTTGCACATGCTGCAGCAGCAAATAATGATAAAAAATTGAAATGGCACTGTGATTAGCTTTGGACTAGGCAAGCGAAACGGATCATTTTAAAGGCAAAGTCCTGAGGCTATTGCACCAGAGTAAGAAGACTACAGGACAAGCTGGCCCTCAAACCATACAAGCTGCAAACCTCCTAGTCAATCCATTCCTAAAGGCGTACCTCCTAAATGAATTTTGCATGACAAATCTATACAGTCCTCGTGAGCGATGAGTCTGATTGCCAGGTATGTGGGCCATACTTGTGGCTCCTGGTGGTTGTGCTAAATGAGCTGCTACTCCCGGCAGGCTGAATGTAGGGCATGCAGCGAGATACAAGCGCATTATTACTGTCAACAGCTGGTGCTTATCAAGGATACAGACAAATGGAGCATTTGCACTCAGAGAATGTTTGCATGGCACAAAAGTAAGACAAGCGCACAAAAGCAGCGCTGCAATGCTCCCATGCTGCAGCTTTTGTAGACACATGATGTGTTTTGTAACTATGCAGCTGCACCATCACAGCCCTCACCTGTGGTACATGCCTCAACAAATGTGACTTTGAAGGAGGGCTCTTTTTGCTCAAGGACTGTGGCACGATTGCGCTGCGCGCTCCCAGTTGGCCAGCAGAGAGTCTGCTTGCCCTAATAGGTGGTTGGCTAACATTGAAGAGCCTGCAGAGGATGCAAGCAGCGACCAGCAGCTTTCGTGCGTCCCCACCTCTCAAGAGCTGCAGTAGCTGTCAATGAGCGGCATGCACACTTCCAGGGCATTACAGCTGCACCAGGGGGGGGCCACTAGTGTCTAGAGCTCTATGCTCAACGGCAGGTCCGGTCATGAGACCCAGGATGCCAGGCACTTTGTTGGAAAGCTTCAAGTGCTGCTTCCTTCCATCCTGGGTCTCATGACTGAAAGCTGCCTAACACGGGGTGAAATTCGGCAGGGAATCTAAAGCGTTAGCCTTGTTTCATTTTGCTGGCGCTTTGTCGTGGACAAAAACATTCTGCAAAATTACAGAATAAGAAGGCGCAATGGTGGGGGAGTCGTGTATTTTGGCCATTTATCTAGGGCTAATTAGCTCTGGAGGGTGACACCCGAACCCCAATGACCTGTAACATTTGTATTAAAATGAGTTGCGTCAACTTCTGTAAATAATGCATCTTTAGTGCAAAGTGGCACCTGTTGAGGCTCCCTTGCCTGCATAAAAAGTGCCCAGCTTCTGCAAGCTTCTGGTCCTCCAGCCTCTTTGCCAAGGCACTTCATGCCAATTTCTTCAAAAACATGTACTTCAGGAATAGGCAAGCCTTGAAAAGTTTAGGAGAGGTGCACTGTCGGGCCCAAAGAAATGGTGTTAAGGCCCCTCCCCCCCACCCGCCTAGTGGCACCCATACAGCTGCACCCATGACATCACAATGCTGAAAGCGGTCCAGAGTTAAGCACGCCGTCACCTTCCCACCACACGCCTGGCGCTCCATACCGCTGCTATTCAGGATCCATCCTCCTACCCTGCTGCCTGACTCACTTGTAACTCTTGCGCTTTGCACCTCCCACAGATGTCAGGGGTGTGTAAGCACCTGTAGTTCAAGAAAAAGAGGGATTAAAATTGCCATTGCTGCTTCCGATATACACACTGCAGATAGACCGCTCGAGACTTGATTGTGTCTGACCCAGAGGTAAGTTGCAGAAGCAAGCCTATCCCATCGAATATTTCAGGTTTGTCAGCTGGAAGTACACACAACGCAAAGAGGGGCAGAAAGACCACGTTCCTTGAGAGTCTCAGGCCAGTCCACTCTAGTCTTTTATCAAAGCTACTCTGGCTAAACCAAGAACCATGATCTACTTCCAACATTTGCTTGTTAATAAGTTAAAAAAGTCTGATATACATACATGGACAGGGTTAAATTACACCAGCAACAGGCACACGTAGGACTACGCCAATTACTGCCCAAACAATGCTTAGGCAAGCAGATGGCCGCAAATCAGAATCTAGCTACGTAGGCCAGGATACTGACAAACAGATGAAGTCCTACCTGGACCTAACCACTGGGAATCATCATCTTCAAACTTCCGGCTTAGTCGCATGTCGTTAATGCGTGCTCTTGGGAGGGGAGCAAGGCGGTGCTGCAGTACAAGAAAATGGATGGCGACAAAGCCAACAACGATCAGGCCAGCAGCATTTGCAAATAACAAAGAAATGTCACGCCAGAAACTAAGCATAAGTTATTAAGTAGCACAGCAACGAGCAAGCTGGCATATTTAGGCGAGGCAGGCTAGCATCTCAGCATGGAACACACACATACATCTGCCACCCTGCACCTTGTCCAGAAGAATCAGCCTACCTGTTTTGATTCAAAGGCAGATGTTGAAGACCTTGCTGGGCTCTTGGAGCGTGGTGCCCCTGCTGCTAACCGCGTGCACGCCCCTGCCATGTTAATGCCCTCAGCTTTAGGGTACTGGGCATCATATGGGACCTGCATTTCAAAGGGAGGGAGATGATTTTTATGAAAGCGGATGGCTGGATTGCTCTGTTTGAGAACATCGCCATTTGCTGCTACATTCCACGATGCATACCACCTGTTTTGTTTGCCAGCAAACATGGAATCATGAAACTTTGCAACCATGGGATGCCCAACTTTCTTTCTTGACACGTGCCATTTGCATCAGCAGTACCAGATGCTTTCAAGGTCTTTTTATGCCCCAGGGCAAGCACAGCTGAGGGTATGATGATGCACTCATACAACATGCTTTATAATTCCCAAACTCAACACTCAAGCTATGGCGTGTATATTGTGGAGAAGCTGTCGAGGAGTCAGGTGCAAAAGCAAACAAACCGGGTGCATTGCCCTTGCCTGCTTGTTGATCCAAAACGTGCATTTTCAACATGTTGCCTCAGTCAACATGCAAGCACTCACTGACCTCTTTCTTTGCTTCGCTGATACGCCCAGCTGATCGGTAGTCAGACACGTCAATGCGCTTGCTAGTTTGCTCACTCCAGGGGGCAATGTTGTTGCTCACAGGCTGCAAGCACAGCGCGGCACATTTGGCTTTGTACGTGAAATTGCAAGCCTCTTGGAGGCAAGCAGTCACATCTCCTTACCATATATGCCCCGGGGCAAGCTACAATTTAGGCAAGGCCATCCACAGCACAGAGATCTTAGGCACTGTGTAACTCAGCTGCAAAAGCACGCGTGCACTGAGCGCAAGCAGCTGCAAACAGCATGCGTGACGCACCATATTTGTTCCCATGCGCCAGTCGTCAGGCGTGCAGCGTGGGGGAAATGGGTCAGGCCTTGCTGGACTCCGGAAGGATGCGCAGGGTGTTTCTGGAACAAGCACCGCACCGTGCATACCATGTTGCCCATTAGTGTAGGTAACAGGGGGTAGGTGCACAGGGCTACCCTCTGGTAGGCAACAGGTGGTGAAGCGCAACATGTCACCAATAGGGTTGGCACACAGTGGCGTGCCTGGAGGCACTGGAGGGTGTCAAGCCGCACCAACAGGCACGGCTACATCCTCGACAAGTACCACAAGACAACAAAAGGCAGGCCCGTGATACACAAGTGACAGGCTAGGCATCACATGCAGTGACCGAGCAACTGAGCCATGCTCCCACTCTAGCATCACGAGCGGGAAGGATCATGGGGGCAACAAAGCAGCCGGGGCTGTCGGCACCTGGGTTGCGCAAGGGGCTGACGCTCTTGGAGGACATCTCCCTGGGCAGGGGTCCCAAGCTGGGCAGGCCCCCCTCTATCCAGTAATGGCCAGGACCTGCAGGCAAGCAGTTCCAGCAGAAGGCTAGGCCAGCAGACGTCAAAGTGATGCTGCTTGAAATGACTATGTAAGCTGCGCACCACCGCTGCGCATGCTATGCTTGTACACTGTGCTTGGGTCCTCCCACACACCCCCCGCACCGACCCCTGACTTCTCCTGCATTCAGCATCATGTAGTATCAATAATCATCAACCTGTTTTAACTTGTTGGTGTGTTCGCAGGACATGAGGCTACATTGTCAGTGCAACATTTGTCGACCAAACCAGGCCATCCGTGGCTTGCCTGATGCTCTGTGCCAATGGCTGCCCCCGAAATGCATCTTATGCACATATATTTTGCACACTTTGCTCGGTAGCTTGTCTCTAGGAAATTCGTTTCGGCTTACAAGCTCAAGGCACATAGTTCCACCATCCCACTAAGTTGGTCCCGGTGCTGTACCAGTCCCTGGGATTCCACAGCCACAGCAATGTGCCGCAAGGCCTCAAGTCAGCGATCAAATGGACAGATCAAGGCAGTGCCTCTGCATCCTCAAAGGCAGCTGTTAGTCCAGCATGACCAGGCGGCTGTCAATGCTCAAGGGCGTGAGCGTGCAATCTTCTTATGTTGAATGAAACACAGCTTTGAAGACCATTTCAGCAGCACAACCCAGCCGATGCAGCGAGTCACCAAACTCTGATCATGGCATGCCTGTCCAGGAAAGGAGGGGGGGGGGGCAAGCTTCTGTGCTTCTTCTTCTGCGTACCTATGGGCTCCGAGTATGAGTCTTTGGCATGGTTGTAACGTGTGTCGTTGTTCACAAGCGATCGGGGAGTGACTCTTTTGGGGGATGTGGACCTGATTGCAGGTGTAGACCACAGCCCTTTGTGCACCTGCATTTAACGAAATGGCCACCACAACCTTCTGTTGGAAACTGCAACTGCCTACGACTGCTGCCAAGCTGGTCAGTTGAATGAAACCCTCCCCATACAATTAGACAATCAAGCGATTACGCTTGCAATGTCAAGGGTGCTCATCCTTTTCTTTAAGCCGGCGCTCATACCTTTGTTTGCGCTCACAATGTCAAGGGTGCTCATCCCTTTTGTTTGAGCATAGCCCGGTGAGCAGGTCCAAGGGCGCCAAGAAGGCTTTGGGCTGTGCCACAAGTACTGGGTACGCATGTTCCAGGTACCCTCACACCCTCAAAGCTTGCTAGCAGCGTGCACATGCAAGCTGCTGTTCACTCCGCACCTGCTCGGCTATGTCCAGGTTGTGCTTAAATCCATGCATGAGTGGAGCAGAGAAGGCTGTGTGTGTGTTTGTGTCAACGTCCACATGTTTGGCTGCAAGCTCTAATCCTTGTTTGTCCCAACCTGTGAGCACATGGAGGACACTTCCCAAACGTTTTCCAACTATCTGCATGTGTATTACGCTGCGTAACTTATGCACAGAGCGTGCATATTGGGGGCACTTGTGCAAATCAGGCGCACCCCATCCAGACACAGCCTGTGCTAAGTCATCTGTGCCGCAGTTGTTTCCTTTCTGAAGGGGTACATGCTCGTTTAGCAGGAGTAGAAAGAAATGAACCTTGAAAACACTAAACGTGTTGTCGTGCTTCGTGCGGGACCACGACACTCAGCAGCTGCTCTCCTTCTTTTGCACATGTCCTCTTTGCTGAGCTAAACCATGCATGCTTGAATTCTTCGCGCACGCAGTCCAAGCAAGTGCCTTGCCAAACACAGCATAGATGAGCTCACCATTTAGGAAGTTCGGTTGCTTTTCTGGATTGTTCGTACCGTCCCGGACAAAACGAGGCGTGTGGGAAAAAGTTGTTGTCTGTGAAATAGAGGGACACATGCACAATATTCCTCAAATTAAGAGCAGCGGCAAGTTTCTTGACATTATACACAAATTTCAGGCATTGAGAGTTCCTCCATTCTAGGTTCTGAGCCAGTGACAAAAGCGAGTGCACAGAGGGATCAAGGGTGCACCCCAAACAAGTGTTTGAGCCTGCTAGGCATCTAAGAGCAGCCACTGGTATCCCTTCTAAGCAAACCTTCTTGTTTTCCAGCACGGAGGGTATCCCGTTTCCCAGGTAGGACACATGAGGCGAAGGCTCACTCGCCCATGTCTGCACCATTTAGCCCTTTTTTCCACCTAAGTAGTCATTATTTCATCAGTGTCGAGTGTCTATCACATACATCAAAAATGAAATTTCAGAAAGAAATAAAATTTGGTAACATTTTGTTTGTTTACTGTTAAAATATGATTTTCACTAATTTTCGGATTTTTGGATGCTCGTCTGCTTCGTGTGCCAACACGCCACCGGCAACGAACTATATACAAGCAAAAGTTAAAGAACCTTATTTATCAGAGATATGTCTGGCTAGCATGGGGTAACGAGCGGATTGAACTTCAAAACTTTGAACAGGATGAGATAAAGCTTTAGAGAACCTTGAACTGTAAGATTTTGAACAGGACAAACTTTGAACAGGGATATGTTATGTCTAAGTCAGAATTGATTTTGAACAGGACAAACTTTGAAAAGGGATATGTCATGTCTAAGTCAGAAAAGAGGTGCGTGGAGTACATATATTGACCACTGGGTCCATTTAGGTCTAAAAGTTTACCAATTTTAACGACCCCTGGACGTTTATGAGATCTCAAAGAGCCAATACGGGCAGAACTACAAAGGGCGATGACCAAAATAATACAAGGGGGGCTCCTTCTGGTTTCTGCACTCACTTCAAGAATTTTTGCCTGGTTCAGTATTTTCTAAATATCGAGGGACATCTAAGGTGAAGAAGCTTCCCGTGTTCAGGAGGAAAGGCAGCAGGCCACGGCATCCCAACCACTGTAGTGTACACAGAAGGACAGGTCCTTCTGCAGCATGCATCCAAACTTCCGCATGGAGTGAAGCTGTTGAATCTATCCAGGCTGCCTAGGAGGCCACCGCTGTGGGACGGGCAATTTCAGCAATTGCTGGGCTCTCAGGCTTGCACTTGTGGAGTTGCTGGATTTGCTTGAAACTTTGGTTGCTAAGTACAGAAGGTGTTTAAAAACATCTGCATACTCAAACTCTGAAATTTCTGGGGTGGAATGCTGGGCTCCTCTCAGGCAGGCACCCTGCTAGGTGCACTTGCACATGCGCACATGAGGATCTGCCAGAAACTTTGGCACCAAGGTTATCAAGTTGTGTTAGATCATCTGCATGCTCAGTTTTTCATTTCATGAGCACGCCTGCTACTCCATAAAAAAACTCCAAGTAACGGACTGACGAAATGGGGTGCCTGGGGTTGATCTTCATGTTTTAAAACGCTTGTGCCACCTCCATGGAAAAGGCTTGGACTTAATCAAGCACTAGGCGTGCCAAGATGGATCATTGTTTTGGGGCGTTTACACAATATAACTTCAATGCACAGCACCTGCACGCAACATCTCCTAGAGTTCCATGGGCAGCCAGCACGCAGGGCAAATTCAGGAGGAGGATGGGAAGGGTTGTTCTCTCGTTGCGCAGGTCTCACAGACTGACATCAAAGACACAGGCTCCTCCTCGAAAAGGTGTTCGTGAGTAGACTTACATGTTGGGGCACTTCTGGTGAAGCTGCAAAGAAAGGTCACCTGAGCACCACTTTTCTTACATGGCCCCTGATCACGAGCGCGAAGCTCCCGTCACTTGTGCCACGCTCTTGATGACACGTTGCTCCCTCTTTGTTATCCAAGCACTCGCGTTGTCTTGGGACGCAACCACCCACATCCACTTCCGCAGCCACTCTCCCAGCCTGTGCAGCAGGCCCTGCCTTGGTTGCCTCTCACATGAAGTGCGTGCTGGCTCCACCTCAAGCGCTTGCTGCTGGGCTTGTTGCTCCTGTGCCAGGACGGCATCCTGCCCACTCTCCTGGCCCTGCTCTGGCTGCTGGCGCCTCTGGGCAAAGCGCCTCAAAGGCTGTATGGGCAGGGCCTGGACGATGAGCTTCCCTGGCGAAGGCGGAGCCTGCGCGCATCAGACAGCTTAGGCGGTCACTCAGTTGGGCACCGCAGCTTGACTTTGCTTGATGACAAGCCCAACGTTTCAAGGGCTCTTGCCTCAGGGCAAGCATGTGGATCTGCTGCAGTGCTTAACAGCTTATTGCTGTGAATTACTAGGGCAACCGCACAAAATTGTTTTTTGCGCGATGAGGCACAGCCTGAGGTAGAGGGTTTGACAGCTTCATGGGTGAAAGCTTCATAGGCTCCATGAGACCATCCCAGGCAGTTGTACTGTACTTGGCACCAAGGTGGCCCAAAAATCCCGCTTTGGGATGGGACGCGTATCTATCCCCCTGTCAGGGTACCAGGCTCTTGTGGAATGTCGAACCTGGGGGGCAGGGTGCTGCTCTTGAGGTTGGTCTCCTGCACGGCATGGCAAAATGTGCACATCAACTAGATGTGCATGCTTTAGTAGTGTACCTGCCAAGCACGGGCAGCTTCGTCAAAGCCTGCCGAGCCTGCAGCAAAAGCTCGACCCTTCAAAACTGACTGAAAGATTTCTCAGTACAGCCTTTCCCTCTTTCCTCACCTCTTTCAGCTGCGTTTTGCCAGTCTTGAATGTCCCATGTCTCAAACTGCGTGCAAACGTCAAGGCTATTTTAATCACCAATTGGCAGGGGAAGTTAGCCAACTAGCATCAAAGCAATTTGCAAGAGCTGCATGCCGCTTGGCTCCTCCTGGGCATTACCTCTGCCTGCTGCTCTTCTGGGTCACTGAGGTCCCTCACCATTCCTCTGCGTGCAAAATTGCACAGTGTCGTGAACACAAACAGAGCTTGGAGCAGCGAGCAAACTAAAACAGGCAAGGATGAGGTTTCAAGAGTGGGGTGCTTGCTGGTTGGCCTGCCTGAAAAACTGCAGTTTGGCATGCGGATACCTACTTGGCCATCCACCTAGTAACAGGTACTCCTGAAAAGGCAGTCGAGCAAGTGATTTGATCAGGAGGCGAGAAAGGAGAAGAGAAAGGATGACATTGCTTAGGCTAGATTGGCGGCGGCTATCTGACAATCAAGTGGACTTGCAAAGGATGCTTTTCAGCTGGCGGGCATATCTTGCACTGGATTCAGATTGAGTCTGGGCTCAATCCACGGGCACCTGTGGAACCATGAAGGAACACAGAGACAAGCACCAGCCACGTCACAACAAGGTAGGCCTTCCTGGCATCTGAGGTGTCCTCTTTTCCCATGCGTGACAGGATCTCCAGGGCGTACAGGAATGAAGCTGCACCGCTGGGTCCAAACCTGCACACAAGGTGTTGAGCTCAACACAATACGAGGCGCACGTTTGTGCTTGATGAAAAGAAATGCATACAGAGAGCTCAGACCGGCAGCCTGCACAGCAAAAGGGGCTTGCCGCTGCCTTCAATTCTGCTGGCAATTGTTTTGTATTGTGGCTTGCCGGAGCCAAATGGCAATTGTTTGCACAAGCACATGGTCTTAAAAAGCAGAGGCGGGTAATGCACCACAAGGCCTGTGCACGCGTTGTAGCTCATTGAACCAACCATCATGCGTGGGCCTTGAATGCCTCTGGAGGCATAGCAAGCCTTTCAAAAAACAAGGCCTGTTAGGCTACAAGAGATGCCAAGCTGACCGCCCACTTACCAGCCCATATGTGCAGCCTCAGCAAAAGACCTGAGGTTCAAGGGGAGGAGCCTGGAAGGAGAGGACACGTGACGGCACAGGTACAGTCCCGTGGACATGCGCTACAGCCCATTCTAAGCTTTTTGAAGCATGTACCTGCAGGTACTGCACACTCATGCTATTGCAGGCACGGCGTACAGCCCTCGAGAATGTGTGTCTAAGCACAAGTGTCTCACCTGCTCAGGCACATTATCAAGGCAGTATTGTCACAGCTCAAAGCAGGGTCCAAGGGATCAACCACCAGACGGGCTCATCCAATTCAGACCCTGCCAGCTATAGGCAGACAACTCCTGCCTCACAGCTTGCTGCTCCCACCCAACCTCACTGTGTGCACTCACCGGTAGGATGCAATAACCACAGGGAGCCGTTTTGTCGTATATACAGAGACAGCCAGTAGCACCAGCCTAAACAGGTGCAGGAGAGAATTAATGGTTCAAAAACCGGTACGACTGTGCTTGACCTTAACATCAGTTGATGCATCAGTGCAGCCCATGCATACTCAATCCCCTATGATTGCCTCCATCAAAATCCCCTATGATTGCCTCCATCAAAAGTGATTGTGCCATTTTAAAGCTACGGGATCCCTGACACAATGCACAGAGGAAGCTGCCATCCAGGAAGGCAAGCAAGAAACCCAGCCCAGCACACACCCTTCCTGGAGGTCACATCTCACCTCCACCAGTCCAGCTCCGCAAACCACAAGCGCCACGGCAGGGCAGCACCAAGAAGCAAGAAGAAGACGTTGCCCGCCAAGAGGTCTGCTGTCTCCTGCGCATGTCGCGGGTTGGGCGCACCAGGGACATCTCACACAGCACCAGCACAACGCAAACATGTGCATCGCAAGGTTTTGAATGAAAGCAGTCAATGACACAACGCACAGGTGATCAACATACAAGGCAAGCTTGTGTAGCCATGCCTGCCAAACGAGGGCAGCTAAGCTGAAGCCCATCAGGCCTGCAGCCATGACCAGCACTAAACAAGCAAGGGTAACAGAGGCAAGGTGGTGATCTGGGCATTGTCATGATGTCTTGTAGGGTACTGAGGACGAGTCGGTTGGCAAGTTGGTTGGCTGGTTAAGTGCCAATGCGTGCTGTAATCTGATCATCATGAAACCTTAAGCACTGCTCGGTGTGCAAAGCATGGCTGACCCACAAGCGCACATGGGCAGGTCAGAAAAATTGTGGATCTCCTGGCATGGACATATATTGTGGATCTCCTGGCATGGACATATATTGTGGATCTCCTGGCATGGACATATGCAGCAGCCCTTGACAGGCGCTTGCATGCTGACCACGCTGCACCTGGAGCTGGAGCTCCTCTGTCCTCTCCTTGGCGTTCAGCCCCGCAGAGAAGAGGAGGCCACAAAAGAAGCACGCCAGGATTCCATTCATTTGCAGCAGTTGTGCGCCTCCTAGCTGCACACGCCGTACGGGCACAAGAGCAGCAGGGGCGAAAGTCACTTGAGCACTCATCATGACTCCCATGAACTCACAATTCAGCCCTTGCTTCTCAATAGTGCCCCTGACAGGGGCATTCCTCCCCCTCCTCCTCCCCTCCTCCTCCTCCTCCTCCTCCTCCTCCT
>LFIK01003778.1_pt1 | contig 12280 bp, 7 predicted proteins | sample 643401 | NCBI WGS metagenome assembly LFIK01 (sample SAMN03777447, study PRJNA286221) | soda lake metagenome | biome: soda lake; feature: Kulunda steppe; material: water; isolation source: sample T5-Br brine of Lake Tanatar-5 | place: Russia: Kulunda steppe | collected 2010-07 | reverse complement strand
GTGAATACTTTCTGTTGATATTCGATCGACATCTGAATCGTAACAAACAGCCACAGCTAATCAATGCTCCGGATGGAGTATTATCCTTGTAAGAAAAAAGAATGAGATCATATAACTGCCCCGGCGTAGGCAGTATTTTGAGTTCAAAGATATGATATTAATGAAAGGGTTACGCTGGGTTTGGTACTGCACCTCCGGCGCAGGTAATTGTTTTGAGGCTTTGTAGTTGTACAAAGTTACTGCTCCGCTGGAGCAGGCTTAACATGGGATGATTGTTATCGGTTGATACCTGATGGACATCTGAATCGTAACAAACAGCCACAGCTAATCAATACTCCGGATGGAGCATTATACTTATAAGATAAAGAGTGAGAGCATGATACTGCTCCTGCGGGGCAATACTTAGGCTATCAAAGACACGTTTTTAATGGTTACTGTACCCCCGAAGCTTTGAGGTTATGATTGTAAACTTATTACAAAGCTTATGCCCTCTGGAGTATCTATTTTGCGAAGGGAGTGATTCCTTCCAATGCCCCGGATGGGGCATTAAATTTGTAACAGAAAGTGACTGATCACTTCTGTCACTGCCCCGGCGGGGCAGTACCTCATCACATCCACTTCCAAATTTTATCCGCATCTAAATCTAATCGAGATCCAAATTTGAAGCTAACTACCATACCCCTTACCTTACGGCGTATCAAAAACCAGAAGAGCAACTTTTCAAACTGACTATAATAATTGTCATGATTGAGTACACCGATCAACAGCCAATCGTAACGGTGTCCCATGCATCCGGTTGATCTCACCATATTTATTCTCTACATCGTTGCTCTGCTTGGATTTGGATACTTCTTTTTCCAAAGAAACAAGAGCGGTGACGATTACTATGTAGGCGGTCGTAAAATGAAAAGCTACCACGTTGGCCTGTCGGTTGTGGCCACGGATGTAGGCGGAGGTTTTTCTATTGGGCTTGGCGGACTTGGTTTTGTGATGGGGCTTTCCGGATCATGGATGCTTTTCACAGGCCTTATTGGCGCCTGGCTTGCTGCTGTTTTTCTGATTCCCAAGATAAAACAGAACAAGGTATTTGATGACGCCTATACGTTCCCACAGGTTTTTGAACACTACTATTCAGCAAACGTGGCACTGGTTGCGGCTTTTATTTCCGCAATAGGTTATGCAGGATTTACAAGTTCTCAGATGCTGGCCGGCGCAAAGCTGGCAAGCGGCACATTTGCCGATCTGGATCAAACCATGGCGCTCTACATTATGGGAACTGTAGCTGTCGTTTATACGGTTTTGGGCGGCCTCAAAGCGGTAATCTATACCGATACCATACAATGGGCACTCTTGATGATAGGGCTAATTTTTATCGGGATTCCGATTGCCTATATCGAGATCGGGGGAATGGAGGCAATCCGGGCAACCGTAGCCCCGGAGATGTTGACGCTGACAAATGTCTCCTGGCAGGATCTTGTCTATTGGGCGGTAACCATCATCCCGATCTGGTTTGTTGGGATGACGCTTTATCAGCGAATTTATGCCTGTAAAGATGAGAAAACCGCAAAACGGGCATGGTATCTGGCAGGAGTGTTTGAATGGCCGATTATGGCATTTCTGGGAGTATTGCTTGGTCTATTCGCAAAAGTAGGAGCCGACCAGGGGATGTTTGAGTACCTGGGAGCTGCCGATATTTCAGACACCGATCCCGAGACCGGTCTGCCGATGTTGTTGAGGACCGTTTTACCGGTTGGTTTTTTAGGTATCATGATGGCAGCCTATTTTTCAGCCATATTGTCAACAGCCGACAGTTGCCTGATGGCATCATCCGGAAATGTAGTGACCGACATCATCGGGCGATTCACACCTTTTGATTCCGAAAATCCTAAATTTGTACGAATTTCACAGGTGGTCACCCTGGTAATCGGCGGGCTTGCACTGCTTTTGGCGGGAACAATGACCAACGTACTCGATCTAATGCTTGACTCCTATGCCTTTATGGTTTCCGGACTTTTTGTCCCCGTAATAGGAGCATTGTTCTGGAGTAAGAGTACACCGGCCGGCGCTATGACAGCTATGATTGTAGGAGGTTTTACAACGATCGGTTTACGATATTCAGGTATAGAACTGCCGTATGAACTCGACCCGAATGTATTTGGAATTACAGCGTCTGCAATATCATTTATTGGGGTGAGTCTGCTGACGAATGAAAATAAAAATGATTAATTTTCAATTCACCATTCAAAATTTTATAAAAATAAAATGGACATCGAATATACCATTATAAAGAACGACAAAGACAGCAAGCCAAAGTTTACGAGGGATGAGATTGCCGATTTTTTGTTTGATCATTTAGACCAGTATGGCGACGAGCGGGATGCAATATTAAAATGTATTTCCTACGCTTATGGTGATAATGTCGGGCAGGGGGGCTTTATTCTTGTTGCACACGAAAAAGATGAAATTCTGGGAACAGTTATCATTAACAATACCAACATGGGCGGATATATTCCTGAGCATATTTTGGTGTATATTGCAGTACACGAAAAAACACGTGGACAAGGAGTAGGCAAGGCGTTGATGGAACGTGTAATAGATGAAACAGAAGGAGATATCGCCCTGCATGTGGAACCGGAAAACCCCGCTAAATTTCTCTACGAAAAGTTTGGGTTTACGAATAAGTACCTCGAAATGCGATTAAAGAAATAGCAATCTAACGTCATGTTCAGTGATTTAACTGAAACATCGACAACTGACACACTGTCTACTGAATTTTTATGGCATACGTAAAATTATATCGAAGTGAGCTGAAGCATAATTTTGACTTTCTGGACTCGCTCTTCAAAAAAAACGGCATCAAGTGGGGAATTACGACTAAACTTCTCTGTGGTAATCGTGACTTTCTGGAAGAAGTCATCAATCTTGGCATTGGCGAGGTACACGATTCTCGAATCAGCAACCTTCGCCGAATTAAGGAGATCGATCCGAACACAATGACCATCTATATCAAACCGCCTCCAAAGGATATTATCCCGGATGTGGTTAAATATGCGGATGTGAGCCTGAATACGGAACTTTCCACACTTCACGAATTGTCGGAAGAGGCCAAACGCCAGGGCAAAACCCACAAAGTGATCATCATGATTGAGATGGGTGATCTCCGTGAAGGTGTGATGCGGGAAGATCTGATCAATTTTTATGAAAAAGTGTTCAAACTTCCCGGAATTGAGGTGATTGGCCTGGGAACCAACCTTAACTGCATGCACGGTGTGATGCCCGATGGCGATAAGCTGATTCAGCTGGCTCTCTATAAGCAGATTATTGAGTTGAGGTTTAAAAAAGAGATTCCATTGGTATCCGGTGGTACAACAGTAACTATTCCGCTACTGATGAGGGATCAGCTGCCTGATGGGGTGAATCATTTTCGAATTGGAGAAGCTCTGTTCTTTGGTAAAGATTTGTTTACAGACGGAGTGATTGAGGGAATGAGTGACCAGGTTATGGAGCTCTATACCCAGGTGATTGAGATTTCAGAAAAACCGGTTGTTCCATCAGGTGAATTGGGAATGAACCCACAAGGAAAGCAGACGAAAGTTTCTGAAGATGACTTTGGTAAAACTTCTTACAGAGCCATAATTGATATTGGAGTTCTTGATATACAGCCCGACTATTTAATCCCCGTTAATGATAATATCAAGATTCTTGATGCCAGTTCGGATATGTTAATTCTTGATGTTGGTACTAACGAAAAGGGATATAAGGTAGGGGACGAGATCCGGTTTAAACTGAAGTATATGGGAGCACTTGGGTTGATGAGCTCTGATTATATTCAAAAACGTGTTGCAGATTAAAATCCCTTGTTTTTCGCAGAGTTAAGCTGATGATATACTGAGCAGTGCAGAGAATAATTGAGCAAAAAATCTGTCTGAAAAGAAAGTATCTAAATGACTAATACCCAAACTCATCCGGTGATGAATCTGCCGGAGAATTACAAAGTTTTTGATTTTTCTGAAGGATATGACCCTGATAAAATGACTCAGTTTGTGGAGAATGGCGGCTGGGGAGTTGGTGGTTACAGCGAGAAGCGAAGTAATATGTACCTTGCCCCGCAGTACCAAAATCGAAGGAATATCCACATGGGGATCGATATCTGGGCGTCTGCCGGAGAACCGGTCTATTCACCATTGGATGGAGAAGTGGCATATATGGCCAACCACGCACAGGAAGGTAATTACGGCGGCACTCTGATTTTGAAGCATGAGCTGGATGATACTATCTACTACGCTCTTTACGGTCATTTATCACCGGAAAGTATTTCAGACCTGCAGCCGGGCCAAAAAGTGGAAGCCGGCCGGAAAGTGGGAGAGCTGGGGGATGAAAGTGAAAACGGAAATTGGCCACCGCATCTGCACTATCAGATCAGTATAAAAGATCCCGGAAAGGCGGATATGCCGGGAGTAGTATCGGATGAGGAGCACGAAGAGGCATTGAAAGCATTCCCCGACCCAAGGATTTTAATTGGCGAGATTTATTAATCAATTAGATTAAATCATAAATCCGCTTCCCGCTCCTTTAACGTCAGCTCTTTTGAATTTCAATTCAAATGTGGTTCCGTTACCATTTGAAATATACCGGCTCTCACCATTCAGTTGCTTGGTCAGCACTTCAATTAACTCAAGGCCAAGTGATGATGATTTTATCTCCTGAAAGTTCTTTGGAAGTCCCATTCCATCATCGGTTACGTTAATTGTGATCAGATCATTTTCGAGCTGGGTTGTAAGCTGAATCGTACCTTTCTCTCTATCGGTAAATGCGTGTTTCAGTATATTGGTGATGATTTCGTTCATAATGAGTGAACAGGGGACACTTTGATTTATGTTAAGCTCAATGGTTTCTAAATCCAGTTTAAGCTCCACATCAGTTTCAGTTTGAAGTGTATCCACGATATTCTCTGTTAAACTTTTCAGGCTATCGGAGAACTGTAGTTTTGAAAAGTTTTGCGCCTGATAGAGCTGCTCATGTATTCCGGCCATCGATTTTATACGAAGCACGCTCTCCATAAGCTGGCGGTTTAACTCTTCACTTTCACTGCTCATGGCCTGCATCTGCATTAAACTGGAAACGATGGCCAGATTATTTTTTACGCGGTGATGGATTTCGGCGAGCAGCGTTTCTTTCTCCTTAATAGAATCTTTGAGCTCTTTTTCATTCTCTTTATAATCTGAAACATCTCGCCCGATGATAATCCAGTGCGTAAAGTTGCCAAATTTGTCTTTTACCGGAGCCAGTGAGAAGTTATTCCAGAAAGTTTTTCCGTCTTTCGTGTAGTTTAAAATTTCAGCATCGCAGGACTCCATATTCTCGACCGAATCCCGTATTTTTTGAATCTCCTTATTATCCGTTTTGGGGCCATTCAGAATTTCAATGGATTCTCCCAAAACTTCCTCTTTGGAATATCCGGTGATTCGCTCAAATGCCGGATTTACGTAGATAATCTGACGCCATTTTTCACCATCTTTTGGTTCGGACTCTGTAATAACAACCGTATCGTTGGTATTGGTAATTACAGACTCTCGCAGTTTCAGCTCCTGTTGTTCTATGGTTTCCTGAGTGATATCCTGCATGGCACCGATAATCCGGACCGGTTCCCCTTTTTCGTCTTTCAGAACAAAAGCCCGGTCAAATACAAATTTGTAACTTCCGTCAGAAGCTTTAAAACGGTATTCAAGCTGGAACCGCTCTGTGCCGTTTGCAAGAACTTCCCGCAACTTCTGATTTACAATCGGCCGGTCATCGGGGTGAAGGTTCTCCTTCCACCACTCAAAAGCTGGATAGACCTGATCTTTTTCATATCCAAACATTTCATAGATGTTCTTGTTGTATTGTACAAGTCCGGTAGAAAGATTCATATCCCAGATCGTATCGCTGGTTGCCTTTGCTACAATTTCATATCGCTCAATACTTTCCCGCAGTTCAATCTCTCTTTTAATTTTTTCTGTCACATCCCGCTCTATGGCGATAAAATGTGTACAGTTACCCTTGTCGTCAAAAATCGGGTCAATATTGATTTCAAGCCAATAGGCTTGGCCCGATTTTGAGTAGTTCAGTACAACAGTGCTCACAGATTCATATTTATCAATTGCCTCGCGCATCGTATTTCGAGCCTTCTTAGCGGTTTCGGGCCCTTGTAGAAAATCACCGGGCTTTTTACCGATCACTTCATCCAGCGAGTACTCCGTAAGATCTTCAAATGCCGAATTGACCCAAGTAATTCTCTCAAGTGCATCCGTAATGATGACGATTTCAGTTGTTTTTGCGGCTACAAGTGAAAGCTCTTCCAGCTTTTGCTCACGGTGTTGCTGGCGGGTAACATCTCTGGAATTAATGACAAACCCATTAACACCCGGGTTGTCCATTGAATTGGTAATAACGGTTTCAATCCATCGCCAGTTACCTTTTCCATCCTGAAATCTGAATGGTTTCAATTCATATCGCTCACCTAAATAGATGGAATATATGATCTCTTCTATATAAGGGAGATCATTCGGATGAATAAACTCAGTTACGGATTTTCCTATGAACTCTTCCGAAGGAATGTTTAAAATAGACTCCGTATTGGGGGTGATATATTTAAAGACAGCGTTCTTATCCAGAATTCCAATCACATCACCGCTGTCCTGAACTAATGTACGGAACCGTTGTTCGCTCTGGAGAATTTCTTGTTTGGCAAGTACTCTGTCTGTGATATCCTGAAAACTTCCAAACAGTCGGATACACCGGTTATTGTTAAACTCAGCATTACCGATGCAACGTACCCACTTTCGATTTCCCTTAGCTGTATTTAAATTCAATTCAAGATCGAATGATTCACCGGTTTGACGGGCGTTTTCAATGGCTTGTTTTAACTTATTCTTGCTTTCGCTGCTGTAGAATTCATAGTTCTCAGGAAGGGAGGGAGAGTAGTTATCATCCACCTCCATTATTTTACGTGTGGTTTCAGACCAGAAGTGAGATTTTTGATCAACTTTTAAATCTATTTGCCAGCTTCCTATTTTTGCAAGATCACTGGTTTGCTGAAGTAAATTTTTCAGTTTTATGGTTTGCGTAACGTCTCTGCCAAATGCGAATACGAGGTTATCTTCACCAAAAAGGTCGGATGAGCTCCATGAAATCCACCGGTATTCCCCAGACTTTGTCTTCCAACGGTTGATGTAATTATCTGCATTTCGCTCACCTGTAACGGTTTCCTTATACTCCTTTTGGGTGGCTGTTAAATCATCAGGGTGAATAAACGTTTGGAAGGGTACTGATGTGAGCTCTTCTTCACTATATCCGGTAATTTCGCAAAATGCAGGGTTGACACGAATAAATTTACCATCCTGGGCTGTAATAGCTAAAATATCCGGGGCACTATCAAACAGCAGTTGTAGTTCCTCCTCTTTTTGGCGGCGTTTAATTTCAGCTCCTAAAAAGTCACCTAAAGAGGAGAGATGTTGAATTGTACTTTGCTGTTCGCTTAGTGGACGATCACTGCTCATTAAAAGAACACCGACGAACTCCTCGTTATGGGTCAAAAGTATACCGTAAGCAGACCTTAAACCGGCTTCGGCAGCAGCTTCAAACCGGATATAATTACCGGGTTCAAATATGTTATCCCAAAAAAGATGTTCATGTTGCTCCCACACCATCCCCGGGAGTCCTTCACCATGCAGGAACTTCTTAACGTGAGAACTACCCTCATAAAACCGGTTCCCCTTTTCATCATTTGCATGGGATGAGATTAAATTCAGATGGGTTTTTGTTTGGCTTAGCAGCCAGATTTCAGAGGTGTTTATATGAACATAGTCGGCAAAATATTCAAGGCAATCCGTTAAGATATCCTGCAGTTTTGAGTTTTTGTTAAAAAACTGTGACAGATTGTTTTGCAGTGTCTTCTGTATTTCAACACTTTTACTCTCAGTGATATCCCTGATTGCACCAATCATACGGATTGGATTTTCATTTTTATCTCGAATGATATAGCCTAAATCGGCAACAAATGCATATTCACCGTTCTTTTTCTGAAGCCTGTACTCTGCAGTGAATTTATTTTCATCCGTTTTGTAAAGAGTACGCCTCATTTCCTGCATTGTAGTCTCTTTATCTTCGGGGTGTAGCAGATTTTCCCATGAGTCTGACGAGATGTTCAATTTTTGAGTGTCATATCCAAGTAAAGAACCGAATCCGGCGCCCCAGTGCTGTTCATTTTTTGGAATGTTCCAGTCATAAATTGCATCGCGCGAAGCTTTCGATACATAATCATACCGTTCGAGGCTGGATATCAGCTCCTCCTGATACTTTTTCCGTTCATCAATATCAGTTAGTGAGCCGACAATAGCTACGGTTTCACCATTTTTAACGATGGGTGCTTCATTCACTTCCACCCACATTGTGGTACCATCACTTTTCTTTAACTGAAGCTCATAGGGTGGCTGAGGTTTGCCACTTTTGATGGCACGCTCAGTAAACTCCCTAACTTTGTAATTGTCCGGATGGTCGGTTACAAATTCTGACCAGTGCCGTTTGGATTCTTCCGGCGAGTATCCAAAGAATTCACGAGACTGGGGGCTTACATAAGTTAGATTCCCCTCCACATCGTGAGTGTAAAATAGATTGGTACTGTGCTCTATGATATTTCTGAGCTGATCTTCAGTTTCAGCCAGCTTTTTCTGAGCCTCCTTCAGTTCGCGCGCATCCCGGGCAATCGCGTACATTTTTTGATCCTCGTCACTCCAGCGTGCAGCCCATACAATAGGAACAACTTCGCCACTTTTATGAAGATATCGATTTTCGAAGTTTGTCTGATCTACACCGGACATAATCTGCTCTGCAGTGTGGATCGTCCGATCTCGATCTTCCGGAACTACATATTGGATATACTCTTCGCCTTCAAGCTCTTCGGGTTGATATCCCCACACATCCTCTGCTGCAGAACTTACTACTTCAAAGCGCCCACGCTGATCAATTACACAGATCACATCCATCGATTGATATAAAATATTATCAATCTGCTGGCGGTTTTTTTGTTCAGCAATCTCGGTTTTTTTCCGTTTTGTAATATCTTGTGTAGAACCGTGGAGCGCTATACACTCATTATTGGAAAAAATTGGTTTACCAACTACTCTGACCCATTTCTTATTCTGATCTGCAGTGGTGATTTTGAGTTCAAGATCAAAAGGGGCCCCGCTTTCCACGGCCTCTGCTACTGCCCGTGAAATCTTTTCTCTGCTTTCTCCCTCTTCATAAAAGTTTATGGCACTTTCCAGGTCGGGCTGATAGTCCTGAGGAACTCCATGCAGTTCCTTAACAAACTCAGACCAGGTTAGGGTGTGCTGAACAAGGTCCAGTATCCAGTTGCCGATTTTGGTCAGGTTATATATATCGTCTAATTGTGCCTGCAGCTCCTTTTTATTGGTTATATCAATGATAAACCCCCGCAGCAGATCCGGTTTACCATTTTTTAAAGAAACAGTTACGATATCCCTTACCCATATATAAGAGCCGTCTGATTTTCGAATACGATACTCAAACTCATGATTTCGCCCTTCCTGTGTTTCATGATGGCAATATTGGATGGCTCTAGTTCTGTCTTCGGGATGGATTCTATTTTGCCAGAAATTCTCCTCCCTTAGCCATTCATCCTGCGTATAGCCGAGTATACTTTCAACCTGACGGCTCACATAGTTAAAAGTAAATGTCTGAGCATCCGCCTCCCAAAAAATCCCATCCATGGATTGGACTAAAGACTGAAACTTTTCTTTAGACTCTTTCAGCCTGTTTTCAGCTTCAATCTTTTCTGTAATGTCCCGGAAGTTATCTACTATACCGCCGATTGCCGGATCATGCAGCATATTGGTGATGGTGCCGGCCATCCAGCGCCAGCTCCCGTTTTTATGGCGCATACGAGCCGATGTAACGCTTATTGGCATAGCGGGGTTGGACAGAGCAACTTCGATCTCCTTCATCACATGCGGCAGATCGAGAGGGTGGATAATCTCATACGGCTTAAACTGCATCGCTTGTTCTACATTATATCCCAGAACGTATGAAATATTTGGCGATACGTATTTTGGGGATCCGTCTTTATTTAATACAAACAGAACATCACTGCCATTTTCTACGAGTGCGCGGAATCGTTTTTCACTCTCCTCGATCTGTCTGGCTTTCAGTTTTTCTCTTGTGACATCCTGAATGGTATGAATGATGAGCTCAACTTCATCCGAATCATTTTTTATGGGAATATTTCGGAGATGGTAGAATTGAGCTTCAGGGAATTTATTATGAGCGCTGTTTGCTTTGACTTTTAGAACTCCTGTTTCATCAGGCTCACCCGTCTTAATTACCTTTTTGAAAGAGTAGAGCTGCTGTTTGCCTTCAGGTTCATCTTTATCCATTGGGAAAAGATCAAAAAAGGCTTTCCCAAGTGCGGTTGATATCGGTTTAGAAAAGACATCCTGAAAACTCTCGTTCACCTCTATGATGGTGAAATCATCCGATTTTGCATCCAGAACTATAGCCGGCAGCGGTATATGTTGAAATAGTGTTTTGTAGTCCTGAACTTGAGACATGAATTCAAGAGTCTGTGATTGTTTTCGTTTTGTAAGTGAAGATTTAGGAACCTCTTCTAAAGCAGATTTTGTAAGTCAACTTAATTATTAAAATTTTTTAATAAAATCCTGCTTAGTCTTTAGCGCTGAAATTGTCTTTTACAAATTGATGATCCGTAATTAGTATGCTTCGAATTTATATAAATTCAAAATGAAGCACTTAGAAAAGGTTCTTATTTATAGTTATAGCGCACAAATTTCTGAATTGAGGATCAAAAAGTTTGACGAATTTATTCGCGTTCGTTAATGAGAAGCTGTTATTTTACTGCTTCAAAATAATATTGATCAACAGTTGATGCCTTGAGTGAAATCGATTTAATAAAACTGAGAAAAGAACTTCATCACAATCCTGAACTCTCCGGCCAAGAGTCTGAGACAGCAAAAAAGATCATTAAGGAGCTGAAAAAGTGTAAACCCGATAAGCTGTTAACTCAAATTGGAGGTTCGGGTATAGCCGCAAAATTCAGCTCAGGTACTGACTCACCGGGCTCGATTTTGTTCCGGGCCGAACTTGATGCAATTGCTGTTCGAGAAGAGACTGATTTGAAATACAGCTCAAAAAATAGAGGGGTAATGCACGGCTGCGGACATGACGGGCATATGACGATCCTTTTGGGGGTAGCAAAAAAGTTGTCGGAACAAAAACCTGTCAATAAAGATGTTTGGTTACTCTTTCAGCCCGCAGAAGAAACGGGGGAGGGTGCTCAATGGATGTTGGATGATGAAAAATTTGATGTCGTTCAACCCGATATGGCCTATGCGCTCCACAATCTGCCGGGCTACCCTGAGAATCAGATTGTTGTAAAAAGTGGAGTTTTTGCTGCAGCATCCACCGGAGTTCAGGTTAAGTTTAAAGGTAAGTCGAGTCATGCGGCCTATCCGGAACAGGGGATGAATCCGGCACGGCAAATTTCCGAACTGGTTCAGTTTGCTGATGCGGAGTTTGGCAGTTTTAAATCGAAAAGCTCCATTAATAAAATTGTGACCACCTACATCAATCTTGGAGAGAGAGCGTTTGGGATTAATCCGGGAGAAGGTGAGGTTGGATTTACAATTCGGTCATCATCTGACGAAGAACTGGACATTGCAGTAAAGAAATTAAGAGAGAAAGTTCAGTTACTGCAGGAACAGTTTAATGGAGAAATTTCCTTTGATTTAGTTGAACCATTTGCCGCTACAGTTAATGATTCGAAGGGTGTGGAAAATGTTATTACCGCGGCTGAAAAGTGTGGTTTGAGCATAAATCAGTTAGACAAGCCATTTCCATGGAGTGAGGATTTTGGTGCGTTTGGCGAGAAATTCCCGATTACCCTGTTTGGCTTGGGAAGCGGTGAGGCTCACCCTCCGCTGCATTCGGAAATGTATGATTTCAATGACAAGTTGATAAAGACAGGGGGGGAGATGTTTTTGGAATTGATTGATTAGTCCGCTTTTCCTGTCTGCGTTTGGACTTTCCGTGGTCCATGCCTACGGCATTCGAATTTACTTCTGCATCTTGTTTACCACAGGTTGAAGTGTGTGTTGCACAACTCAGATTGGTGAGTTTTTGTTGAATGAATATATTGTTACAACTTGTCATTCAACACAAATAATAACAATAATATATAGGTTTGTATAAGTGGTTTTCTTATCTT
>LFIK01003776.1_pt1 | contig 12282 bp, 12 predicted proteins | sample 643401 | NCBI WGS metagenome assembly LFIK01 (sample SAMN03777447, study PRJNA286221) | soda lake metagenome | biome: soda lake; feature: Kulunda steppe; material: water; isolation source: sample T5-Br brine of Lake Tanatar-5 | place: Russia: Kulunda steppe | collected 2010-07 | reverse complement strand
CCGGTGGAAAAACTGGCGGTTGATCTGGGCGCGCATTGATGAACAGCCCACTGGTCTTCATCGACCTCGAGACCACCGGGATCCGCACTACCCGGGACCGCATCACCGAGATTGCCGCCCTGCGCGTCGAGCAGGGCGTGGTGATCTCGCGGTGGCAACGGCTGATCCATCCGGAGGTACGCATCCCCGCATCCATCAGCGAGCTGACCGGTATTCACGATGACATGGTCCAAGACGCTCCTACCTTCTCCGAGATCGCCGAAGAGCTCAGGGCTTGGCTGGGCGATGCCGCGCTGGTGGCCCACAACGCCCGCTTCGACTACGGCTTCCTGCGCAACGCCTACAAGCGGGCGGGCACGAGCTTCAGCGCCGATGTGATCTGCACCCTGCGACTCTCGCGGCGCCTGTCGCCCCAGCATCGCGAACACAATCTGGCCGCCCTGCTGAAGCGCCATGGCATTGCAACACTCACCCGGCACCGCGCCATGGCCGACGCCGAGGCCCTGCTCGCCCTCTGGCAGCGCTGGGAAAAGGAGCACCCCGACGCTCGGCTGGCCGAGGAGGTTCAACGACAGCGCCGCCTGCCCAGCCTGCCGGCCCATCTGGACCCAGGCATGATCCAGGCGCTCCCCAAGGCCCCGGGGGTCTACCTGATGCATGGCGAGAACGACCTGCCGCTCTACATCGGCAAGAGCCTTAACCTCAGGGCCAGGGTGATGAGTCACTTTCAGGCCGATCACCGACAGGATCGCGAAATGCGCCTGGCCCAGCAGGTGCGTCGCGTCGACTGGCAGGAGACCGCCGGCGACCTGGGCGCACAGCTGCTGGAGGCGCGACTGGTCAAGGAGCGCCAGCCGATCATGAACCGCCGCCTGCGCCGCGCCGGGCGGCTGACGGGGTGGTCATGGCCGCCAGGGGCCAGCCGGCCCGAACTGCAGCGCGCCGATGCCCTCACCGGCAGTGAAGCCGAAGCGATGATGGGCCTGTTCCGTAGCGCCCGGGAGGCCAACGAGGCGTTGCGCCAGATCGCCGCCGACCAAGGGCTCTGCCTTCGTCTGCTGGGGCTGGAAGCGGGAAACGGCGCCTGCTTTGCCAGTCAGCTGGGACGCTGTCGGGGTGCCTGCCGGGGCGACGAGCCTCTGGCACTCCACGCCGCGCGGGCCAGGCAGGCGCTGTCGCGACTGCAGATCCATCACTGGCCCTGGGAGGGGCGCCTGGCCATCGGCGAGCGGGGCTCCACGGGCGCGCAGGCCTGGCACCTGGTGGACCACTGGTGCCATCTAGGCAGTGCCGATTCGCTTAGCGGGCTCGACGCGCTCGTCGACGCAAGAGGGGCCTTCGACGTCGACACCTACCGGATCCTGCGCCGCTTCCTCGATGGCGACGACGCCGACAAGCTGACGCTGGTCACCCTGCCTCGCCGGGTGGAGTCCGCCTCGTAAGGCCTTCCCGACGGGCTATGCCGACGCGTGCGCGACGAGAAACGCCTCCACCGACTCGCGAAAGGCCTCGGGCTGTTCGGCATGCAGCCAGTGCCCGGCCTCCAGGGTCACCACCTCCGCCTCGGGCAGCACCTCCCTCAGGGCGGGAAGCATCGCGTCGGTGACGTAGGGGGAATTGGCGCCGCGCAGCACCAGGGTCGGCCCCGGAAAGGCGCCCTCGCCCGCCGGCGGTCCCATGATGGTCTCGTAGTCGTCCTGGATCTCGTCGAGCCCAAGGCGCAGTTGCAGACCGCCCTGTTCGGCACGCTCCAGGTTGGTGGCCAGGAACAGCCTGACCGCTCGCTCCTTGACGTGTTCACCCAGCAGGTCGTCGGCCTCCCGCCGGTTGGCCGGCCGACCCTCCTCCAGGCGGCGCAATCCGGCAAACACCGTGTCGTGGTCATGGCCATAGGCCAGCGGGGCGATGTCGCCGACGATCAACGAGGCCACCCGCTCGGGCGACAGTCGCGCCAGGGTGATCACCACCTTGCCGCCCATGGAGTGACCCAGCAGATGGGCGCTGGGAATCTCGAGGCGATCCAGCAGCTTGACCACGTCCTCGGCCATGGCGTCATAGCCCATCCCCACGGCGTGGGGGGAGCGGCCGTGGTTGCGCAGATCCACGCTAATCACCCGGCGCGTCTCCTGCCACGCCTTGACGTGGGAGCGCCAGTTATCGGCGCTGCCGAACAGGCCATGGATGACCACCAGCGGCACGCCCTCGCCACCGGTATCCTGAAAGTTGAGCTCTACGGTCATGACACTCTCTCCTTGGCCGTTTCATCGGCCAGACTCAGGGACGGGGCCGGGCCGCTGGAGCGGCCTGGGTCTCGACATCGGTGGCCACCAGCAGTCGACGGCTCAGGGTCGCCAGTAGCACACCGTACAGCGGTACGAAGAACAACAGGCTGATGATCAGCTTGATGACATAGTCGACCCAGGCGATCTCCAGCCAGTTGGCCGCCATGAAGGGGTCGGGGCTGTTGTAGAAGGCGATCGAAAAGAAGGCAAAGGTATCGGCCAGGTTGCCCAGCACCGTGGAGACCGCCGGCGCCACCCACCAGGCCCTGAGACTACGCAGCCGATCGAACACGTGCACGTCGAGCAGTTGGCCCAACAGATAGGCCATGAAGCTGGCCACGGCGATGCGCGCCACGAAGAGGTTCCACTCCCCCAGGGCCTCGAGGCCGGCGTAGCTGCCCCGCGGGAACACCACCGACACCACGTAGGAGATGACCAGTGCCGGCAGCATGACGCGCATCACGATGGCACGCGCCGGCTCCTTGCCGAACAGCCTCACGGTCAGGTCGGTGGCCAGGAAGATGAAGGGAAAGCTGAAGGCCCCCCAGGTCGTGTGAAAGCCGAACAGGGTAAACGGCAGCTGCACCAGATAGTTGCTGGCGGCGATCACCAGGACATGAAAAATGATCAACAGCGCCAGCAGACGGCGCTGCTGGGCATCGGAAAGCGTAAACATGACAACATCCTTTTTTTCGGGAGGGGTGAGGGAACCCTCATGGAACGGGCCGCCGGAGCAGCATGCGGTGGCGCATTATACGGACCGCACCCGCCGCTGGCCATGCCCACACAAGCAGACGCCGCCCCGTGGGGCGGCGTCATGGCCGGTGCCGATACCGCCACCGAGATATCAGACCTGGCGCGACTCATGAGCGGCGCCCACGGAGCGAGCCGTCATCGCCTCGTGGACGTCCTGCAGGCTCGCCGGGTCATCGATGGTGGAAGGCACCCCGTACTCCTTGCCATCGGCGATGTTGCGCAGCAGCTTGCGCAGGATCTTGCCGGAACGGGTCTTGGGCAGGCGATCCACCACCAGCACCTGCTTGAAGCAGGCAATCGGACCGATCTTCTCGCGCACCAGGGCGATCAACTCCTGCTCGAGGTCATCTTCACGGCCCTCGAAACCATCCTTGGGAATCACCAGGCCGATGGGCAGCTGACCCTTCAGGGCATCGTTAATGCCGATGACCGCACACTCGGCTACCGCCGAATGGGCGCCGACGACCTCCTCCATCTCGCCGGTCGAGAGGCGATGGCCGGCCACGTTGATGACGTCATCGGTACGCCCCATGATGAACAGGTAGCCGTCCTCGTCTACATAGCCGCCGTCGCCGGTCAGGTAGTAGCCCGGGTAAGCCGACATGTAGGCAGAGTGGAACCGTTGCGGATCGCCCCAAACAACCACCAGACAGCCCGGCGGCATGGGCTGCTTGATCACCACGCTGCCCTGCTCCATCGGCCCCATCTGCTCACCCTCGCGGTCGAGGATCTGCACGTCGAAGCCTGGCACCGGCACGGTGGCACTGCCCGCCTTGGTGGGCATCGGCTCCAGGCCATGCAGGTTGGCGGCGATGGGCCAGCCGGACTCTGTCTGCCACCAGTGGTCGATCACCGGCACCTCGAGCAGATCGTCCAACCAGTGGAAGGTCGGCGGGTCGAGGCGCTCTCCGGCCAGGAACAGCGCCTTCATGCAGGAGATGTCGTACTGCTCGAGGTGCTTGCCTTCCGGGTCCTCCTTCTTGATGGCCCGGAACGCCGTCGGCGCGGTGAAGAAGCTCTTCACCTGGTACTCGCTGATCAGTCGCCAGAAGGCGCCGGCATCCGGGGTCTTCACCGGCTTGCCCTCGTAGACCACGCTGGTGGCCCCGCGCAGCAGCGGTGCATAGACGATATAGGAGTGACCCACCACCCAGCCGACGTCCGAGGCCGAGAAGAAGACCTCACCGGGGGCCACGTTATAGATGACGTCCATGGAATAGGCGAGCGCCACCGCATAACCGCCGGTGTCACGCACCACGCCCTTGGGCTTGCCGGTGGTGCCGGAGGTGTAGAGCACGTAGAGCGGATCGGTGCCCTTCACCGGCACGCAGTCGGCGGGCTCGGCCTGGGCGACAAGGGTTGCCCAGTCGTGGTCGCGTTCGCCCAGTTCGGCGGTGTACTGCTCACGCTGGAAGATCACGCAGGCATCGGGCTTGTGGCTACTCTGCTCCACCGCCGAGTCGATAATTCCTTTGTAGGGCAGCACCTTGTTGACCTCGACCCCGCAGGAAGCGGCCACCACCACCTTGGGCGTGGCGTCATCGATGCGCACCGCGAGCTCATGGGGAGCAAAGCCGCCGAACACCACGGAGTGCACGGCGCCCAGGCGTGCGCAGGCGTACATGGCCACCAGAGCCTCGGGCACCATCGGCATGTAGATCACCACGCGATCGCCCTTCTCCACCCCCAGGCCCTTGAGGGCCCCGGCGAAGCCGGCGACCTGGTCGCGCATCTCGCGATAGGTCAGGGTGCGCTTGCTGTCGGTAACCGGCGAGTCCCAGAAGATCGCCGGCTGGTCGCCGCGACCCTGATCCACATGGTGGTCCAGGGCCGCATGACAGATGTTCAGTTCACCGTCGGCAAACCAGCGCGCGTGGTTGGCCTCGTCGTAATGGAGAATCTGGGTAGGTTCCTTGAACCAGGGAATGCGACGGGCTTGTTCGGCCCAGAAGGTCTCGGGCTGCTCGATGGAGCGGCGAAATTCGTTGGCGTAAGTGCTCATGGTGGTCCTATAGCAGGTCAGTGGCAGCGAATGATTGTTGACACTGTAATGCACTGAGCCGGCGCTGCCCTCATACGATAGGCTAACTTTCGACAAAAGGTGGAGAGATTCGGGGCTACATTGTCAACAACATGCCTCGCCGCCAACTCTCACTCAACGCGAAAGGAGCACTCTTCCGCTTCCGGTCAGGTGGTCTATGCTTTAATAAAGTGCTAAATCAGTGAAGCCCACTCGCTAATGAGCGGGCAGGATGGCTTGACCAGCGCGGGGAATCGACATGAGCAATTCAAACAGCATCTCAGCTCGCCTCCTCGCCGGAGGCGACGAGGCCATCGACCGGGCCACGGCGCTCCTCAAGGCCATGGCCAATGACAATCGGCTGCGCATCCTCTGCCTGCTCGACGGTCAGGAGCTCTCGGTGACCGAGCTCAACAGCCGGCTCACCCTGAGTCAGTCGGCCCTCTCTCAGCATCTTGCTATCCTGCGCCGGGAGAATCTGGTCAGCACACGGCGAGCCTCCCAGACCATCTACTACTCCTGCCAGGGCAACAGCGCCCGAACGATCATCGAGGCCCTCGGCGAGTTGGGTCTGGCCGATTAGCGCCGGCGCAACGGGCTCTGTTCCAGTACCTCGAGTCCCTTCTCCAGCGCCCGCTCCACACCGACAGAAACGGCCGCTCCTACCCGATCCGCCAGACGGCGGCGAGGCTCCAGGCGTAGCCAGATCACCCTCGCTTCCTTCATGCGCTCCACCAGATACGCCTCGCTGGTGCCCAGGGCATCCACCAGCCCCTGATCAAGGGCTTCACGGCCGTACCAGGTTTCCCCGGTCGCCACCGCTTCGATATCCAGCGCCGGGCGCCGCTCGGCCACGTGACGCTTGAACAGCTCATGGACGCTCTCCAGCTCATCGACGAACTTTTCACGCCCCTCCTCGCTGTTTTCACCGAACACAGTGAGGGTGCGCTTGTAGCGCCCGGCGGTCAGCACCTCCACGTCGATGTCGTGGCGCTTGAGCAAGCGGTGCACGTTGGGTATCTGGGCCACCACGCCGATGGAGCCCACCACCGCCAGGGGCGCGGCGCGCAGCTGGTCGGCGCCGCAGGCCATCAGGTAGCCACCGCTGGCGGCCACCTTGTCCACGCACACCGTAGTCTTGAGACCCGCCTCACGCAGCCTGTCGAGTTCGGCGGCCGCCAGCCCATAGGCATGGACCAGCCCCCCGGCAGACTCCAGCCGGACGATCACCTCGTCGCCCTTGTCGGCGGCATCGATCAGTGCCGAGACCTCCTCGGCCAACCGCCCGGTGGCGCTGGCGCGAATGTCACCGTGGAAGTCGATTACCCAGGCGATGGCGCTCCGCCCCGCCTCCCCCTTGCGCCCGGTCTTGTCGCGGACCTTGTCTTCGCGACGAAACCCCTTGATGAGGCGCTTGCGGGCCCCGGGCTCACTGGCGGCCAGGGTCAGGCGCCGGCGGCGAAAGTCGCGGGTGTCGTTGAGCTCGTCGAGGCGCAGCCGGGTGCGGTCGACCTGCTCGCCGCGTATCCGGGCCACCAGTGCCACCGCCAGGGAGACGATGACCACCAGGCTCACCAGCTGAGCCAGAAACATGCCGAAATCGGCCAACCAATCGTTCATCGTTGTTTCCTCTCCATGTCATCGGTAGCGTTAAATCGCAACCGCTAGGGGATCATCTCAGCACCCCAGGCGCTAGGCTTTGTCCGAAAAGTCCGCACGCTGGCAGCGGTCATAAAAGGTGCCGGCAACGTCAAGTAGCGGCAGAGGCGCCACACTTTAGCGCCTGAGCGGCTTAACTTGAATGCCGCCGCGATACAGGGGAAGATCAATTGACGGTGGCAAACCCGGCCGGCAATGTTGATCGTATAAATACGCAAGGCGACCCATTGAGATGATCCGCTTCTGGTTCGAATTCCACCCCCTGTTGATCCTTCCGCTGCTGCTGATTCTATTTCTGGCCTCCGCGGCCTTGATCCACTGGCTACAGTTTCATTCTCCGCTCAGCGCTCGCTTCAAAGGTGGCGCCCTTGGCTTGCCGACTTTCGTGGCCGTGTCGACCTTGTTTGCGCTGTTCGCGGCCTTCCTGCTCGCTGACACCATGGACCGGAAGGAACGAGCGTCCCAAGCCGTCCAAACCGAAAGCGCGGCGATCTTCGGACTCGGCGTCGCCAGTGAAACGACAATGGCCAGCGGAGAGAGGATCCGTGCAGCGATTCTCGACTACGCTGACTCTGTGGTGGCGGACGAATGGCCGCGCCTGCTTCAGGAAAGCGGCAGCGGCCGAACGGAGCAGGCGCTGATCGAACTGTTACGCGCTGTTCGAGACGCCGCGAACGACGAAGGCCACTCGGCTTCAGCCCATGGCCAGATGCTGTCTCTGGCACAAGACATTGTCGAGGCGAGGACAAATCGCATCGCCGTTGTGGCCAATCATTACCAGCAATTTTCGTGGAGTGCCTTGTTCCTGCTCGGCTTCCTGACGCAATTCGTGATGGGCATGGGCTTCCTCGACCGGGCGTCCGCGAACCGGCACGCCATTGTTGCCTTCAGCCTCGCTGCGGTCATCGCCCTGTGGCTGCTCGCCATCCAGGACAACCCCTTCCGAGGAGCGATCCAGGTTTCACCCGAGGCCATCGAACAGGCGGTGAGCGCCTGGCGCGATTGAGTCCGATTAGAAACTGGCATTGGCCTGCCGCACAGCGGCACCGGTCATCTCCGTGCCATTAAGAAGGAGTATCCCGCGCGGAACGATGACACCAGATTGGTACCGCTTGAATGAAACAATCGTTTGAAATATCCTGTGCGGCAACTTCCATTCCCACCCTGCCAGGAGCCCCGATGAGTCTCTCCACCCTCGACAAGCTGCAGTCCCGTTTCGACCCCCAGTCCGCCCAAGGCATGGATGACGTCTTCCAGTTTCACTTCAGCGATGCCGGCAGCCATTACCTGGTCATCAAGGACGGCACCCTGGCGGTCCAGGAGGGCGAGCATGACGATCCCACCGTCAGCCTCAGCATGAGCACCGATACCCTCAAGGGGATCATGAACGGCGAGGTCAACGGCATGACCGCCTTCATGACCGGCCAGTTGAAGGCCACCGGCAACGTCATGCTGGCCACCAAACTGACCAGCCTGTTTCCCTCTGGCTGACCCTTGCTGAAAAGCTCTTCCCTTTCGGGCCGCCACCAGGCGGCCCGACTGCGTTCTTGACCTGACGCTTCGTGCCGTCTGGCGCTAGCGCGCTGCCACCTCGGCCAGGTGTGTCTCGATCAGCGCCCTCGAGATCGAATAGAGCGGCGGCAACGACGGCAGATGCCGCGGCGAATACCAGGCGGCATCGGCGATCTCTACGCCATCGATGCGAATCCGCCGGCTGGCCGCTTCGGCGAAGAAACCTAGCATCAACGAGTGAGGAAAGGGCCAGGTCTGGCTGCGAAAATAGCGAATCCTGCCTACCTGTAGTCCGACCTCCTCGAAGACCTCTCGTCGTACTGCCTCCTCGGCGGACTCCCCGGGCTCGATGAAGCCGGCCAGCGTCGAATAGCGCCGCGGCGGAAATCGCGGGCTGCGCGCCAGCAACAGTGCATCGCCATGGGTCACCAGGGTAATGATGCACGGCGATATACGCGGATAGTTGCGGTGGCCACAGCCGTGGCAGTGCATGGCGAATTCGGCGTCGAGACGCTGGGCCGGGGCGCCGCAGCGGCCACAGAAGCGGTGATCGCGCAGCCAGGCCCCTACCTGCAGGACGGTGGAGAGCAGCGCGAAGCGTGACTCCGGCAGCGTGGCCAGCCAGCTGCGCCCATCCTGCCAGCCTTCACCAGGCGCTGACTCCAGGGACAGCGCCACCGGCTCGTCGCCCCAGTAGCAGATCGGCTGCATGGCCGACGTCCAGGGCTGCGTCGGCTGAAGCAGGTCACCGTCCGGGCCCGGCGCGATATGCCCTTTGGCCAGACGAATGACCCGCCCGGCGGCCGCCTGGAGAGGCAGCTCGCGGCGCAACATCAATGCGGCACTCCCTCGCCCATTCGATCCCAGTGACACTCGCCGGCCGCCTCGCGAATGCGCGACAGCTTGGTGCGATGGGCGGCCAGTTCCGCCTCGCTGGGGGCTGGCACCGCCAGGCATCCCGGCGTCAGGGTGAGACGGCGGATCGCCATCCCGCCGCTGCCGGGCACACCGTTGTCACCCACGCCCGAGGCGTCCAGGGAGAGCGCGGTCTGGCCGCCGGTCATCGCCAGATAGACATCGGCGAGGATCTCGGCGTCCAGCAGGGCCCCGTGCAGTACTCGGTGGCCATTGTCGATCTCGTAGCGCTTGCACAGGGCGTCGAGACTGTTGCGCTGGCCAGGATGCTTGTCCCGGGCCATCACCAGGGTATCGAGAATTCTGCAATGCGTTGCGACCGGGCCCAGGTGCGGCTCACCGCGCGTCCGGTTGAGTCTTTCGAGCTCGTGGTCGATGAATCCGACATCGAAGGGCGCGTTATGGATCACCAGCTCGGCCCCTTCGATGAAGGCCCAGAAATCATCGGCGATGGCCGCGAACAGCGGCTCACCCGCTACCCGCTCGTCGGTGATGCCGTGCACCCCGACGGCCTCGGCCTCGATCTCCCGCTCCGGGTTGATGTACTGGTGATAGGTGTTGCCGGTGAGCCGGCGATTGACCATCTCCACCGCCCCGATCTCGATCAGGCGATGGCCTTCCCGGGGGTCGATGCCGGTGGTCTCGGTATCGAGAATGATCTGACGCATGACGAACTCTCTGACTGGATGAGGCCACTCGTGCATAAAAGCTGACGTAGTGACATTGATTCAAAGGGCAGCGTGACTTTCATGAAGATCATTATGAAGGGCACGCCATACCAGGGGTAACAAGGTACTTGGAGTCGGTCCAAAGCTGGACGCGGCAGGCGCCGTCGGTATAGATGACCACTTCGGGGAGGGCTTCGGCGCCCGTCTCGGCAGCCTTCTCGGTCAGCGTCTCAGTCAACCTCTGTTACCCTTTTCTGATCGTTGGGAGGGTATGGCTCGGACGGAAACCGCGAATGGCCCAGCCGGGTAGCGCCCAGGGCAGAACTGCCGAAGGGGCTGGCGAAGCCAAGCCGCGCACCCTGGCTCTGCGCTAGCTGAGGACGCCGAGTCGCCTGGATCATGAAGCTATCGCCCAGCGGCAGATTATGTCGTCGTCCGAGGGTCTCGAGGGCCGCATTGCAGGGCAGCGTGCCGGGCAGATGAAAACCGCAGTAGTCTATCCGCTCGATCTCGAAGTCCACAAATGTCAGCCAGTCGCGCAGGCGTGCCGGGGCTCGCCATTGGCCTTGCCAGGGCAGGCGCCGCCGGCGACCGGGCAACATCCGTGACAGACCCCCCGCCGACAGCGGCATCCAGCCGAAGATGATCAGCCTTCCATCGTCGCGGGTCACCCGGGCAGCCTCCTGCAGCGTACGGTGGGGATCGGGCGCCACCTCCAGGAGGTGGTGAATCACCACCAGGCTCAGGCAGGCATCGGGCAGAGGCAGCGTCTCCGGTGAGCAGACCAGAGTGGCCGGATGGTCCGCCAGCTCCCGGGTAGGGGCCCAGGCCATCGGGTGACGTACCGGGCACATGTCTGCCAGCGCCCCGCCCAGGCCGAGTTCGAGGCTGTGAACGCCGAACATTCGCTCGCAGACGGGCCCCAGGCAGGCGCGTTCTGCCTGACGCACCGCCTGACCGGCGGAAGTGCTCCAGAAACGACGACCCTCACGCACCAGCGTGGCAAGGGACGAAACCGAGGGAGATATTGACATCGAAAGCAGGCTCCTCCATTCTGGGCGGATTTTGCGACCCGTTCATGCCCATTCAGGACGCCGTGACCATGTTGAGCGTGACACCGTTACCCGCATTTGGCGACAACTATATCTGGCTCCTGCGCCAGGATACGAGTTCCGAAATCTGCGTGGTCGACCCGGGCGATGCGGCACCGGTGGTCGAGCTGATAGAGAGCGAGGGGCTGACCCTTTCCACGGTGCTGATTACCCACCACCATCAGGATCACACCGGCGGTCTGGCGACCCTGATTGAGCGTTATTCGCCCCGGGTCATCGGCCCCGACAATCCCCGGACCGCCGGCATCGACGAGCGAGTCCGCCAGGGTGACGAGTTTCGCGCCATGGGACGACTGTTCGAGGTGCATGAGGTACCGGGACATACCCTGGACCATATCGCCTTCTTTGCCGCGGGCATCCCGCCACTGCTGTTCTGCGGCGACGCCCTGTTCAGCGCCGGGTGCGGTAGATTGTTCGAGGGAACCCATGAGCAGATGCACGAATCCCTTGGCAGGCTGACGGCACTGCCCGACGAGACCCTGGTGTTCGCCGGCCACGAATACACCGTTGCCAACCTGCGTTTCGCGTTGGCCGCCGACCCCCACAACCCGGATGTGACCAAGGCAATGGAAGAGTGCCTGCGCGCCAGAGAGCTCGACCGCCCCACGCTGCCGAGCTCACTGGCCCGTGAAAAACGCATCAATCCTTTCCTGCGCAGCCACGATGCCGGCGTACGTCAGGCCGCTTCGGCCCATGGCGACACCGGCAGCGACGTGGACACCTTTGCCACGCTGCGCAGTTGGAAAGACAGCTTTTGACCTTGCCCCGATTGGACGTCATGCGGTTTGTCCCGCTGTCGGCGGGACCGCACACGACCAGGAGAAACACTTCCGGATGACCTACCACACCAAGCGACGCATGCTGATCGGTTTCGCCAGCACCGCCGCATTGATTGGCGCACTGCTGGCCAGCAGCGTCTACAGCCAGGCCGGCACGCTCAGCCCCGAGCAGCGCAAGAACGGCCAGTTCGCCTCACCGTCCACGCCCCATGCCGGCCGACTTCCGGTAGAGCCGCACTTCTGGGATGCGCTGGCCCTTGAGCCGCGCGACGCCTGGAGTCGGCTGCGCGCCAGTCTGCAGTGGCAGGAAAGCCTGGACGAGCCGCGGGTCCAGCATTGGATCGAGCACTATCGCGCGAGCCCCCACAACATCGTCGAGATCACCGAGCGTGCCCGTCCCTGGCTGGCGTGGATCGTCGAGCAGGTCGAAGAGCGCGGCCTGCCGGGTGAGATCGCCCTGATCCCCTTCGTCGAGAGCTCCTTCGATCCCACCGCCCGGAGCCATCGCGGCGCCGCCGGCCTGTGGCAGTTCATGCCCGGCACCGGCGACGCCCTGGGCCTGCGTCGAGCGCGCGGCTT
>LFIK01003775.1_pt1 | contig 12284 bp, 8 predicted proteins | sample 643401 | NCBI WGS metagenome assembly LFIK01 (sample SAMN03777447, study PRJNA286221) | soda lake metagenome | biome: soda lake; feature: Kulunda steppe; material: water; isolation source: sample T5-Br brine of Lake Tanatar-5 | place: Russia: Kulunda steppe | collected 2010-07 | reverse complement strand
GTGTGTGGTGGAGTGTCCTAGGGTGGGTGGTGTGGGTGGTGGAGTGTCCTAGGGTGGGTGGTGTGGGTGGTGGAGTGTGGTAGGGTGTGGGTGGGCACCTGCCAATCCATACCGTGTTCAGTCAGTGGCGGTAGCTTTCCTTGGATCAGGATCCCATAGGTACCACACATATGGGCACCTCGCACGCAAACCTGCCAGGTGCCATGATGACATGCACCCAGTGCACACATGAGCACCTGCGTGGTATGACAGTGCCATGCACTGTGCATGGTGCCAGGTGGCTGAGCGGGCCCATGCAGATCATCGTGAAGGCCTTCTTCACTATTTGGTGTGCGCGAGACATCGGCTTCCTGAAGCGCCTCAACTGCTACTGGTTTTTTGCAAGGTGCGTGCCTTGGCAGCACGGCTGCTGCTACTGCGCCTCCCTGACAAAATTCTCAGCTGCTCAACGCTCTGCAGCATGAGACTTGCTGCGAACAAACTCCAGAGAGCTTGTCTTCACTCGACCTGCAGCATTTCTGAGTGTTCAGACCTGCGCTCCTTGCCAATACAAATACCTGTGTCCCTTGCCAATACAAATACCTGTCATCATGCCCATCAGCCAATCTACGAGCATGAGCTGTAATCAAAGCACATCACTGCAGGCACTTGTGTGCCTTTTCTACTGCCATATGAAAGTGTGAAACACTCAGCAACAAATCTGCCTGTGGCCTCCTTGGTGCCAGTCCCCATGAGTCTGGCAAGTACCTTATCGAACTGTTCGTATGCATGCGCCTGGCTCTCTTTAAATCATCATTCAAGCTGTGGCTCCTTGATTCTTGGTTGGATAGGTACATCCTGTTTGCCCTCATCACTTTGGCAGTTCTGCTGGTGCCCCCGGTCGCCATGTGGTGAGCAAATTTTGCCATGCACCTCTGATAGCCATGCATCAAGTGATAAGTAATACCATGCCTCCAATAAGCATGCATCGAGTAATAAGTAATACCATGCCTCCAATAGCCATGCCTCCAGTGGCCAATGGGCGAGTGATCTGATTGCCATACTGGCAGTCATATTTGCCCTGCTCTCTCTTCCATGCGCGAAAAGCCTGCTTTTAAACCTTGAGCATGCGCAGCTTCACCATGTGGCAAGCACTCCTCTTCATTACTGGGAGCTTGGTATAGCTTGTGCAGTTTCTGCATTGCCCTTGCTACTGCTATGTGAGCTCAGGATGTTCAATTTTAAGATCATGCCTAAATCCGAGTAACTCCGGTGGTAGCAGCCGTTTCTAAAAAAGCACATTATGTACAGAAGATCTGTATTCTGAAGCCAGATGTTCAACACGATAGCTGAATATTTGCATTTGCACAGAGGAAAAGTGCAAGGAAAGTAGCAAAGGGTGCCTGCCAAATTTCACGCAATGGAATGACGTTTTGCAATGGCCTCCAAATAGAGGCTTCTTGAAGTAAAAAGAAAGGGCTTACATGAGGCCGATTCATGATTCCTGGCACCTGTGTAACCCTGGCACCTGTGTAACCCTGGCACCTGTGTAACCCTGGCACCTGCGTAACCCTGGCACCTGTGTAACCCTGGCACCTGTGTAACCCTGGCACCTGTGTAACCCTGGCACCTGTGTAACCCTGGCACCTGCGCATTCCGGCAGGCTGGATCCTTGGGAGTGGAACTGGCCCCAGATCTTCTTCTGCGCATCCGTAAATTTTGCACTTGCTGTTTACCTGTGAGTGCATACCCATGCGCGTTGAAGCAGCCCTATCAGCATGTGAAGGGGAAATTGCAAGGTGGTGTGTTGCTTAGGTTCTGATCTTAAACAAAATTTAGAAGGCCAGAACAGCCTTACAAAACCAACGTCAATTTGCACCCAGCTGGCACGTGGGAATCCTTCATGCTCAAGGCACTCCTTTGTCTTTTCCTTGCAGATACATCACCCCATTCTCAATTGCTTACCTGGTCTTTAGTGTTGCTGTTGGCTACTACAAGGTGAGGCATTAATCTTCTGGATGGTTGTAGGGCTGCCTTCAGAATCAGGCAGCACCATAGGTCAACTACATGCACAAACAAGTATGCACAAACATTCATCTTACTCCCAAACAAAACACTTCAATTGAAAAAGAGGATGAGGTATCATGAAAAGCTCATGGGACAGAGCCGAGTAATCTGGAGTGACGGAGAAGAGCATGTGTATGCAAGGGTCTGCTGTACGTCTGTCTTACACCTCATGCTAGCAAGAGCCGTCAAAACAACTGCCCAGGAGTACAGGTTATGAGCTTTCTGTTACATACGCAAGCCAAACAACATTCATACAGATTTCAGAAAGCAGCAATTGATTGGCTTGCTTGCATGCAGACGTATGCCATGCTGTCAGGTCTTGTGGGAAGCAAGCAAAGCAAGAAATGGAAGGTGAGACCCTTTTCTGGCATCTGCATCCAAGCGTCATGTTACAGTGCCAGCAATGATTATCCTGTGAAAAGAATATTTTAGATAAGCTGCTGAACATTGGGTGTTCTTGTAGAGGTAGGCATGAACAGTGGCACGGGGTGTGAAAGTCAGTAGACAGACCAAAGAATTAACGGCATGACAATGCTGAGGACTACAAATAGCAAAAACAGTGGGCACCAAGTGCGCCTTGCAAAAGCAATGGGCACCAAGTGCGACAAGTTCACCAAGTGCAACAACGGGCACCAAGTGCACCAAATGCACCTTCCAAAAACAGTGGGCACCAAGTGGAACAATTGCAAAAAAAACGGGCACCAAGTGCAACAATTGCAAAAACAGGCACCAAGTGCACCTTCAGCACATATTTTGTGATGTTTGGCTGTACATAGCTGCGATATCTCCTCAGAGCAGGTTGTGCGTCCAATGGTTGAGTGTTGCAGCAATGCTGTCTTAACCTCCCTTGCTTGCAAAGTAGTGCCATTAAGGGGTGGGAGAGGAAAACGACAATCTATGCATGCCGTGGACTATTTAGCCCCAGAAGTGTTCTTCTGCAAAGAAGAGTGATGGAGAGTATCCATGATGCTCATTGCAAATCGTGAGGTTTTGCAACATTACGCGCAAGCAATGAGCATGGCATACTGCTCATCTTTTGTTGAGATTCTATAATACCGGACCAGGGGTTGGGGGGTATAGGCGCTTAGCTTCAAGGGCAATAAATACATGCTCCTCCTTTCACCCTCTTCAACCTCTCAATACCTGATGCCTGGCAGCGGTGAACAGACATGCCTGCCTGGCAAAATGAGCTTGATTTGAACAAGTTGATCTTTGCAGGTTACGCAAAAGACTGGAGCTATTTCCGCTGATGAGGATGGAAAGACTGGCGGGCTCAGGGTGTGCATGTCCAGGTACGCTTATTTCTGTGTGTCATCACACTCACAAAGGGGAGCCCATCAAATTGCGGAGCTTGCCAGGGAAGTTTGCTCTCATAGTAGTTCACACACCTAAGCCATAAGGAGTAGATGGGGTAGCAAAAGATTCAGCCTGTGGTCCCCATCAAACCTCAATGGAGAAAATGTTGTAGGTTTAAGCTTGGCTCAAAGGCATGGAAATAGGGCAAGTGCAAAAGGTTTAAAAAAGCAACTGCAGGTGGTTGGTCTTGCCCCATGGGATCAGTTGTGTGCACATCAAAAGATGCCCACACACTGGAATTTGCTCGATTCCTCCAGGCTTTGGCTGCGTGTAAGAAGCATCCAGCCTCCATATATCTTAGAGCTGTGCCTTGCCATGTACTATGGTGAGTAATTCAAACCAAAGGTTGTCTGCACGCTAGCCACTCGCCTCTTCTCAAGCAAACTATAAGGCGCTTGCCCATGCACGCACACATACGACTAGAAGCACAGAGTGTGCACACATGCAGTGTGCACAAACACAGGCCAGTTTGTTTTGCTGGTTTTAAAATGATTTGGGACTTGCTGCGCTAACCTTGATATTGTTTTGTACCATGAACATTTGCCTGCAACGTTGCACTTTTAGCATTTGCTCAATTTTCTTGCTCTCAGGATTCATGGCAGGCATGGCATTTTGGGCGCACAACTGGTTCATGGGAGGATATTGCGCTGTAATGGCCACCATCTTTGTTGTCCTTGCATGGGGTGATGAGTTCATGTAAAATAGATTATTGACAGATGGTCTGCGCCATATTGGTTTCTATATCTATGTGCGATGTACAATGTGGTATGGCTATCAGCTATTTAAAGCTCTTCCTGAACATCACTAAACCTATTTAAGGTGGCTATTCAGAGTCTTTCTTGAATGCCGCTTTATTTATTCAAAGTGAAACACCTTTTGTTATTCTCTATGGTCACTAGCGGCTGTTTTAATTGGTAATTGTACATGTTAGGCCATCAGATAAGTCTTGCATGCCACACACACCAGTCATATGAAAGCAGTGAAAGCTGAGTGCACAGTGAACTTTTTTTGTCTTAAACAGAGTCATGCATATGCTATGTGTATTTTGATGCGTTACACACAGGCACGTACATAAAATGGCTTGTATCTGCTTTGCTTAAGAAAATGTCTGTGTTCTTCCTTTTGCTAAGAAAAAGGTGGGTTTATAGAAACCTGTTACTTTTATAGAAAAGTTACAAAGAAGAACCAAAGAATGACAGGAAGGAGAGGAAGGGGGAAGTGTGGGGGGAAAGAAAGAGGGGCTCACCAAGTACTATCACCATGAGCGTGATGAAACAGGATCATAAGGCATTGACCTGAGATCTTATTTCATGATCAGCACAAAGTAAGCCAGTGTCCTCTTGGTCGTATCAGCTTTACTTTCAAACATTCAAGTGAGTTCTGGAGCTGGTGGATAAGCTCAAAAATTGCTGCTTTTCTTGATACCTTAAATTATGTAATTTGTAGTATCTTTCACAAGAGAAGGTGGGCAATTGCGGATCTGTATGGGAACAACTTAGCACTGCCAAATGATAAGAGGTTGGAGATAAGGTGCATTAACATTGGTGCATTCACTTGCTGCAGTAAGGAAGCCTGTTACTAAAAGTTTTAGGAACTTTGGGAATAACACCTTTTTTTGGCACTCAGGAACTGCGTGAGAAGAAAGAAAATGAAACAAACCACTGGCAGTGGTTGAAAAATCCGTCTTCATCATCATCCCTGCGGCAGGGTCTGGGTCGAACTGGGATTCCTCTGACTTGATTGTTCACATCATTCCAGTGTAAAGGCGTGGTCAAAAGCGAATGATTTGGCTGTTTTTATAAAGGCATTTTGGCTTCAAACAAGCCATCCCTTGGGGTGCTTCAGGCCTCCAAGCACCTACATTTTTCAGCTTTCTACTCCTATGCACGAGCCACGGCACCTTTCCCTGAGACTTCAGGTCTTTAGAGAAAGTCGGCTCCTATGAGGTGGTGTAAAGGTCAATGCATGGATTAGGTGTGCATTATTGCTGCTCCTGGCTAGGCCTCAGGGGGCTCAGCAAATTTTCCGTACCAGATCTCCCCAGAGCAAGACAACTGCCACCACTCTAATCCTCCACAGAAATCTCAGAAAAGGAAAGGATATAAGCTAGCAAACAATCTATTACCGAGAAAAAAGGGAGAAGCGTGTCCACGCATGTAACAGAAAGACTTAGCATTGCCTCAAGACTTTGAGCACACACCAGATTTTGGGAATTATGAGGTACATCTTCTTTTTTCACTCAGGGACAGGCTATCAAGGCTTGTGCTCCCACAGAAAGAAAGATTTGTACCTTTTGCTTCCTTTTTGGTAGGCCTTTTTCTGTGGTGGCCCTTCATTTCTTACATGACTTACATGACTTGCATTAGGAGACTGTCATTGATTGTCCTTTCTAAGCTGCACAAACCTTGCTGCACAAACCTTGCTGTTTCATTTCAGGTATCATGGGCTACTTATCGCTGGCACCAGGCATAAAAACAACCCTGACCAGGCATAGAAACAAAAAACAAACAGAAACAAAAACAAACAAAAACAAACACATTGTTTTCACAAAAATCAGAGCCCCTACCCATATTCCTCCTATGATGTGCCGTCTATATAAATACTGAGCACATGCATTGAGCAGAGTGTAGTATCCATGGATGCTTACTCCTTGCCAGGTTTTGAATCCTGCCCAACTTTGCTTATCAAAGAAGCAGGCTCGGACAGGGAAAAGAATAAAAGGATGATGTTTTCCTACAAGTAGATATTCTTACAGATATTTTATCTACTTGTTAGATATGGTTGGCTTTATTACCCCCTCTGATTAAAAAAAACGATATTCACATCTACTCCCGAAACCGGAAGCCACATCCATAATGTACGCTTCCTGAAGATGCTATTGGAGGTGAAAAGAAGGAAGAAAAACTCACTGCATTCTGACAGGCAAGACACGAGCTCAATGTCAGTCATAGGGAAATACACCTTGTTTAGTGCTGTAATTCACATCTTCAGAAGATGCACAGCCTGGACACCAATTAGAGGCCTCTGGAAAACAACGTGAGATTCTTTGCAAGCGCTTGAAGGCTAAAAGATTTATCTTCCCCACCGTCCTTCTTGGTGTGGGGGGCTCAATCTATACCACTCATTCTTCAAATCATCTTAAGCTTGGCCTTGACACACAAAAAGCCCATTAGACTGCTCTTAGATCACATGCTCACTCTGTGCTTTATGCACACAAAGTGACGACAACCAGACCAGTTGCGCTCTTGAAAAATCCAGTTGCACTCAAGGTCTTGGTCTGGAGCAGGGGCGGCTTGCCACCCTCCAGATCCTCACTCATTCTTTTTTACCTGGGTTTAGGTTAGGGTTAGGGTTTAGGTTAGGTTACATGGTGGAGGAGACTCATGGCTCTTCGGGCCAATGTGTCTCTTTTTCCTTGATTGATGTAGGGAGTGGTTTCACTGCCTAAGTACTTTTTTTCCAGGGCAATATGCCTCTTCGTTTCTACTGATTTTGCTGTTTTCCACCTGTTCTTGGTCCAGTCTGTGTGATTCCTATCCACACCTTTTTGAGCAAAATCAGTCAAGCTGACTTGCTGCATGCTCACAAAAAAGGAAGTTCAACATACTTGTTGCAACATACCTGGAAGCGAAGCATACATTTTTGCTATCACGAGCTGCTTAAAAAGAAAGAAAAAAAAATCAGAGGAAATACTTATAACTAGTATTATACGAATGACTTCAAAGCACTGCTATGCAAACATGTCATCAAGGGATGGAGAGAGATGCACCAGATCCACCTACATGACCTGCATGTCTCAGACAGACTAATGAGGACAGAAAGCACACTTTTTGGTGTTCCCATTGGGAGTCAGGCCGACTAGTGAAATTATCAGAAATGTGCAACTAAACCAACTCTCCCCTACAACCTATTATAAGACATTTCCCAATTATCTGTCACGCGCCCATTCCAGACTCAGGCTCTCCGGTCACCACCTCAATGTCAAACTGCTCCTTCTACAACACCACAGTCTGTGAGCAGAGAATTTGCACAAAATGGTACCTGGCACTGTGTGCATGTCACGCCAGGTAAGTGCAGTGCCAGATTTATGCTGCATTGTGACCAGGAGTTATGGTCATGCCATAAGTCCATTTGGCGCGCAGCAATCCCTCAGCGTGACATGCAGGATGGAAAGCACTTTGAGTGCCTGAGTCTGGACCTCAGAGGCTCTTCCGCACCGTCTACAGTGGCCCTTGCAGGCTGAGACTTCATTGGCCAACCAGACACCAGAGGACTAGCTTTATTTGTGCATGAACTTCATCATGCACTCAAAGTCCGAAGACCTGAAACCTGAAACCACCTTGCCACTCATGCCCTTGCTTTTAAAGTTGGTCTTTGTTGCAAGCTTGATTGGCTTCAGCTAAACTGCCCTTGTTTGGCGGATACAGCTGCGTAACATAAATTTACCTACCTTTGTTCAGCAGCCCAGCAGTCGACCCATCTGGCTGAAGGCCTAAACACATTGTAACTTCAACTTTGTTAAAAAAGCTCTCTGTACATCATTGATGTTGATTGCATAGCTTGGGACGTGCGTGGGGCGGTGACAGGGATAGCTGATGTTTGCGTGACAAACATGTTGTATGCAGATGATCTGAGCTTAACTGCAAATGAGCCAGGTCAACTGCTGATGATGTTGGATAGGCTGAGCGCCTACGCTCTAAGGAAGGGACTGATTGTGAACACATCTAAATCAGAGGTGGTGCACTTTAACTCTCAACGCACAAGGGTACCTGTGTTCACACTAGGAAAGTCGCAGCTTGCCAACAAAGATTATTTTAAGTACCTGGGCATAATCTTCACCAAGACACACAATATGGCTGCTGCAGCTGAGCATATGCTTACGCCTTTCATGGCTGATTGTCGTAGAATCAGGCAATTTGCATTGGAGCACCGGTTAAAAGATAGACCACACAGCATGCTTTGGTTAGCTTAAGGACATGCACTTCCAGCAAGCATGTATGCAAGTCAAATATGGGGCACTAGGTACATGAAGCAAGGAGCTGAGATGGACTGCCCTCTGCAAACAGTTCACATGTGCATGCTTAAGGGAATGTTAGGTGTAAAGCGCACCACTCCCAACTGGTCTGTGTTACGTGAGTGTGGCCAAGAGCCCTAGGGCTCTTGCAATTCTCTCGGTTCCGGGCGACTGAGAGACTTTGTAATGCTCTGCTATGCAGTAATATTAGCACTCTTGCCAAAGTCCTCAAGGCTGATATTGCGATGAGCACTATCAACAGGAAGTGCTGGAGTGCTGAGTTCTTGGATGCTTTACATGGTTTGGAAAGGAGCGGTGATTTCCGACATTGCTTGAGAACATTCCAAACGATCCCACAGTCAGAATTTGTTGTGATGTGAGAAAGAGGTTGAGGAGTATCTGGAACCAGGCAAACCAGCTAGGCAATGAAGGCTCAGAGGTTGCTTTGCCTCTCAGGTCAGTGACTGTTGATGGACCGCCTTTTCCTGTGCCTAGGTATCTGCATCTGGATTTGGGCAAGTAAACACAGCGCAACATGGCACGTTTCAGGTTACATTCCCATGCGCTGTGTGTCAAGACAAGAAGCTGGGAACATCATGATGGTACCTGTGATAAGTGTGGCTTGCAGGCAATTCAAGACGAAAAACACGCTCTTTTCCTGTGTCCTTGCATGCAAATGTGTTCGTTGAGGCTTCACTTTACAGACTTGTTTCACGATTTACCACAGGCACACAAAATTACTGTCAACCAGTCTGGAGCTTTTAATTTCTCTTAAGCTTGTTCTAAGGAGGTCTTCAAAACTTTCCAGAAACAAACTATTGATCCCTATCGTTTTATCTCAGAGCTTATGGATGTTTTCTGTATGGCTGGTGTTCACCAGCAACCTGAACAGTCAAACTTCCTGGCTGAAGTTCAAATTTAAACTTAAAAACTTAAACTTTGTTCAGCAGCCGGAGGCACAATTTTTTAAAACCTTACCCCGGCTTGTAAACTTGTTGGCAATGACCAGCCATAAACCGATCAGCTTTGTGGCCAGGCTGTTGGCAAGGAATAATTTTTGAACTTATACATTCGCTGTTGCAGGACCGTCCGTGAGGTGACCTAAGGCTATGCCCTCCAGCAAAAGTGCCTGCGTTTGGCAGGCACTGCTACTGTACCGTGACCCTTACCTTATCAGGCAGATCTGCGGCACTCCCTGAGACTCGACGCTCTGACTCCACTCGCACAAGAGCACACTTGGGAAAAAGACAAAACTAGGTCAGCAGGGATAACCCAGGTGGCACATAATGTGCTAATAGAGAGGTGTGTCCTGGTGCAAGCACCAGGCCCACTCATGCACCTGAACCTCTGGTTTATTTACGCGCAGGTTGCAGGCCTGGTAGATTAAGCTACCCACATTCGGCAGGTGTATGCATGCAGTCTGTACCCCTGCTAACGCCAGCTCAAAGCCTTAGGTCCTGTAGGTTGCATTCAAGCTTGCCAGTATCTGGCATACACTAAGCCTTGGCATGATGTTTTGCTTCCTGCTTGGTCTGCTGCTTAAAGCCTGATCAAGCCTTCCACATCGGGTGAACCAAACAAATTTTTTTATCTGGGTGCAAGTCCTTGCATGCCATTCCGATGATAGTTCAGCACAAGGGCCTACAAGCATGACAGGGGCTGTCCAGCACACGGCCAGCTCGCCTTTTCGCACCTCGTCCATGCACCTTATTTCACAAGACTTGCACATACCAAGGGCAGCTACATCTATTGTTCCAGCACTCACTAAATGCCAGGGCATCTAGTACGCACGCGCGCCAAGCATGCAAAAGGCAGGGCAGACCATGGACAATCCATTGCCACCCATACTTACATCCCCTCTCTTTGGCTAGCGTCTGAGCACTTCACTGCATGGCTTTGCTGTTTGGGAAGTGCGTGTGCCGAGCATTCAGATCACACAAATACCCCTTTTCCGGCAGGCGCCAGAGCACCTAACTCCATCCAACCACGCCTCACTAGTCTGCTGTGGTGGCGCAGCCACGCCTCACCAGTCTGCTGTGGTGGCGCAGTCGCTTCTCTGCTACGACCAGGCACACATACCTGTTGTTGCTCCCCAGCTGCAAAGCGGGCAGGGGCATAAGTGTGCAGCACATCCGTAGAGGCGGCAGGCCCACAGCAGGGCTGGGCAGGGCGCCTGCTAGGCAAGGCCACACGAACACTGGAGCCACCATCCCAGCCGGCGCTCCCCGCATCGCTGGCCGGCCTCATGGAGGCGCCGGATCGAGCACAAGCGCTCAGAAAGCACACACATGCGTGCGTGCGTGCTGGCGCGCCTGGCGTTCTTCCGCACATGAAACTGCTCGCCCGCCTCGCCCTGCAGCACCTCACGACCTTGCAGCAGCTCACGAGCGCCTCTTGCGCGGCGGGGTGCTGCTCCTGCTCCTGCCAGAGCCGTGGTCATCAGAGTACTTGTCATGCGCCCACCTGCACGGCACGCGCAGCACGTGTCCGGGTCAGCAGCACGCGGCAGCACGCACGAGACCTGCAGGCAGGCACAGCTTGTGGCGCGTGTGGTGATGCAAGGCGTGCATGGCTCTCAGCGCTGGCAGCGGACGCCCCGCCCTACCTTGCATGCAGGCTTGCAATCATGTGTATAGCTGCTGGGCCCCCACTCACCCAGGGTGCCTTCTGTTTCCCAATTCGCCAGATCGTCTGCTGTGCCTGAATGGGAAAGGGCTACTCACGCTGCTCAATCGGGGCACACCAGGCGGGCGCGCAGCAGCAGGAGTGTACGTGCACCGACGCACTGTTGAGGTGCGCCGTTCATTCTGTTGTATCGGGGCACTCTTTTGAGTCAGGGCACGAATGCCCACCCCCCCTTCCCAGGCAGGTTCACCCCGGCCCGTGCGCGATCCACCCCCCCCCCTCAAAAGCGCGCGCACGGCTGCGAGCAGCGCAATGTACACGCGCTCCCCGTGGTGGGCCGGGCACCTCTGCATGTCTCTCCACGAGCACTGCTATCTGGCTGGCAGAGCCACAGGGGTAAGCCTATCGCCCCCGCTGTGATGCGCGCGGGCATGCCCCTTTTCCCTACTCCCCACACTCAGCTCCAGGCGCTAAATCTTGTTGTTAACTTTTGTTGTTAACTTTTGTTGTTATTTTTGTTGTGACACACCGGCCGCATGAAGAACCAGAGTGAGGGGGTGCGCTGTTGGCTCTTCACAATGTGTCAAGCGACGCATTTGGTGGCACCGGCGGGATTAACTATGCTCGAACACACCAACGCCTTTTGATAAGCTCATGGGCAGAGCTGTTTGGCGCCATATGCCATTCAGCACAGGGAGCCCCGTGCCAATGAGCAAATGCATGGTGAGGCGACAAATAGCAGGGCGTCATGCGCATCGCACACAGAGACAGAGCGGCCCCCCTGCTGATGCAAGCCGACCCAGCCTGCAAGACCAACACAATGACTCATGTGGGCTCACCACATCTGCATCAGCGCATCTGGCTGCCCCCATCCACTCCACGCATGCGCATCTCCTGCCCCCATCCACTCCACGCATACGCATCTCCTGCCCCCATCCACTCCACGCATGTGCATCTCCTGCCCCCATCCACTCCACGCATACGCATCTCCTGCCCCCATCCACTCCACGCATGCGCATCCGCACACACCCGGCTGCCCCCTTTCAATCCACGCGTCACACACCCGGCTGCCCCCTGTCATTCCACGCGTCGGCATATGTCCCGTGCCCACCTCTTCCCTCGAGGTATCCTTCCCTTTCGCTGCGCACGCTAGTGCAAGCGATGCCCGTCCGTGACCTTTACCCGCATGATGCGCCCGCCCCCCCCCTGCGGCCCGTGCTGCAAGCAACAGCCGCCTGCACCC
>LFIK01003774.1_pt1 | contig 12284 bp, 16 predicted proteins | sample 643401 | NCBI WGS metagenome assembly LFIK01 (sample SAMN03777447, study PRJNA286221) | soda lake metagenome | biome: soda lake; feature: Kulunda steppe; material: water; isolation source: sample T5-Br brine of Lake Tanatar-5 | place: Russia: Kulunda steppe | collected 2010-07 | reverse complement strand
GGGGGGGGGGGGGGCGGTGATGCCTGTTCTGCATCATATGCATGCTTTCTATTAATCTAGTTCTTAGGTTGTTGGTGTAAGGTGCCACACAATTGCCCTACTGAGACATGTGTTGAGAACCAAAATCAGCAGATCACGCTGTCTGACCTACTGCTGTGCTTTGTTCGGGAGTTGGTCCGCTTGAGCAGTCCTACCTCATGGCATTCATTACACGTGCAGGCAAGGGCAGACTGCCGGAACAGACGCAGTGCCTTGGTGACTGTTGTTGATGGAGACGAACACAGGGAGTCGCTGCGTGTCCTTGTGGAGGACTACTTCACAACAAACCCAGACTGGCAGAGCTTGCGGGTAAGCCTTTTTGCATCCTGATCTGGCCTGATGATGTTTACTTCTCCTTTTCTCACAGACTTGCTCTCCATCCTCTGCTCTCAGTTTTGGATTGGCTACACTACAGATGAGGACGGCAACTTGGTGGCCATAGACCGCTCAGATGTGGGCTACGTGTCAGCTCGAATGACAAACAGTGGCGTGGAAAACGGATGCATTTTTGGTGACAAAATGCGCTCCATTGTCGGATCAGACAACTTCTCTGTCGACTTCAACACTTTCAGTGCCACACCAGAGTGTGAGGAGGCCCGGCCATACATGTGCGAGCGTTCGAGCTGCACGCTGTGCGACACCTGTGTGTCACGCATGTTCCACAATGTAAGTGAATGCACTACCACCTTATCTTGTTTCAGGGCACAAGCTGATTTCCTTTCTCCACACACGTGACATGTGCCATGGACACAACCTCTACCATGGAGGCTGTGTGGTGTTGTGCACATGCTTAGTGATGTACCCAAGGACCTGCTTTTGTGTGTTACCCTTAATGACTCTCAACCTCCTTTGAACGCTGCAGTTCACCTCCTTGCTGAGTGATGATATGGAGCTGGACACAGTCCTGGGAGGCAACGAAGGCTTTGTGGGCTGGGACGCGTACTGTAGAGGGCAGGGGTACAGCGCTGCTGATTGTGAGAATGCTGCCGTCTTCATCGCCTCATCATCTGACAACTCCGTGAGTGCTTGTGGAAGAGCAACCCGAGGTTCCCTGTCGCAGGAATGAAGCAGCTGTGACAACATGCATGGTCCAAGCATGGCCTGCTTGTTATGATCAGATCTGGACCCAGTCACCAGATCTGGTTTACCAAGGCATTGCACCTGCTCCCTTGCTGCCAAACCATGCACCCAGCATGCTTGACTTGTACAAGCACGGGATCGAATGCTGCTTTGTCCTTGACACACGCCTGCTCTTGCAATGTGCATGCAGATGAATGTGGCAAGGCGACCAGCAGCCCTGTGTCAATTAGTTGGAGACTGTGATGCAGAAGATAGCTGCAGGATCATTAGCCCCATTACTGGTGACTTGACTGACCCTCAGCCTATGAACTTTTGGTGAGTTCTGAGTGGGCTTGGCGTGAAATGCAATGTGTAAGACTCGAGCGCTTTTCGCGCTCAGTGTGTTGCATTACTTTGATGAGCATTTCTTCAGGCGCTTCATTCCCAGACCACCCAAGGCAGCCCAGACTTTTTAGTACCAAACTTGAATGGACCAGATATAGTGCCTCATATGGTGTATGCACCCCCCTTGCAAAAAGTGAAAAAACAAAACTTCCGCACAGTCGCATTTTATGGTGTCGTGAAGCCTGAACAGTGCTGTTTCTGGTGCACCTGTGCTACCAGTCAGGGCTAAGTGCCCGTGCATGCAATGTTGTCTGCACCCCTGCACCTCCAATGTAGTGGCCATCTAGATGAGATACCCACATTTGTTAATGGCATGAACATACGTGTCATAGCTAGTTTGGACAGTGTTTGTGCCTGTAGCACAGCCGCACAAGCCTGTGTCAGCATGCGCACGTGCATCGTGTGCAGGCATGTATTGACAGCTTGTGCGTCCATTGCCTTTTGGATACGTGTAAGCTAATTTGTGAGGCGGGTGGCTGCTGCTGCTCTTGTGGGGGAGAGAGAAGGAGAGAGTTGTGCAGGCAAAGTGACGCATCTCGTGATGCCATGCTCATGCTGCACTTTGCTGCGTCTGGCGCTGCTTGCACGCATTCTTTGGCCTTGAGCCCGAGTTTTTGCAGCTGACCCATATTTTGTGCGCTGCTTGCCTGCGCAATTGCCTGTTTACCACAGCTGCAGATCCCGGTAAACAACACAGCCGCCTGGGGCTCTCATGCCCGTGTCAGGTTGTCACGTAAATTAAGTTAAAATTATGGATATAAAATCAATTTTGGCCATTTTGGTCACTCCAGAGGAGCCGGAACACAGTGAACCTGCAGCAATCCTCTTGAGCACATGCCATGTAACTTCTTTCCTTGCTCGCTGTTTGATGCCTGCAGCACCCTGGATGGCACGAACGTCACAACCACAGAGAATACTTTTGTGGGCTCTGAGACTTTTCAAGATGACCTCAATGAGGGCGAGTGCATTTCGAACGATGACTGTGAAAGCGGCCAGGTGGGGTTGTCGTCAGAAGCATTCCTCAGTTTCTGGTTTGTTGCTTGCTTTTGCCCTTTGCATCTTTGTCAGGTCCCCGCTTGCTCTTCTTGAATTGACTGTGCCTCCCTCGCACGCTCCTGCCCGGCAGTTCTGCGACACCTCTGAGGACAATGGCTCTGCTTTTGCGTGCGATCCTGCCACTGGCATTGATGCCAGCAGGGCGAAGGTGAGCCCTCCGTGCAGTTTCCGTGGAGCCATGCCAACCCATGCGCCTTCTTGTTGATTTTGTCCTGTCCATGTCAGCCCTGCATGTAGTAGGTCACGCACCTCGTCTGACCTCTAAAAGGGCCTTATTGAATCCTTCATCCTTCCAAGAATTCTTCCAGAAGGTCTGGGAGTGTTTGAGCAAACGGGACCAAGCGAAGCCAAACAGAAACTCTTAAAACCAAACTGAACCTCTCACAACCTAGCAGAACCTATCGGAACCAAACAAAACCAATGCCAATCTCAATGCAAATTTTTGACCGTACTGCACCATATTTTTGGTAGAGCAAGTCAACAGTGGACACCGAAATGTGTCCTTTTGAGGTAGAATATATGGATTGCGTGGCATGGCGTCATTAAAATGTGCAAATCCTTACGTAGAGATGACGCGCGGTCTGTGCAAGCACTTCACGGCCTGTATGCGTATGCTTTTCAACCATCGTACAGGGCACCTGCAAGAGTTTGTGTGAGCAGCCTGCCGTTCGTGAGGAGGAGGATCGCCGGAACAACTTGTTTGAGGGCAGAACATGTGACACTCCAAATGGTGAACAGGGCGACTGCGATGAAGGTGAGTGTCAGTGCGGCAGGCTGCCTTGTCTTGTAAACAATGGGGGGCGAGGAAGGATGATGTTGGGCGCTCCAGGGCTGTGGCTTTTTTTGGTGATTTTGTCGCCTTACCCGGCACTGTTCATGCGCAGGTTTTGTCTGCGAAGCCCCTATCCCAGCCTGCCGGACCAACTTCAGTTGCACGATTCAAGCAGATACTTTCAGGCCCGTGGTGCGTGCTCACCTGAATGACATGAGCTTGCAAGCGGGTTTCAGGCATATGAGCACTCTCTTATTTCAGCTGGTTGTGTCTAGCAGCTAGGCAGAGGGCTGCCCCTGAGGGTGGCGCCTGTGCTCAAGCAAGATGATGGCCGATCTCCTTGGCGGCCTTACTGCAAGCCCTATCTCCGCGCCTCAATTCAGTACACTGTCTGTAACCTTGCTCGATCTAATGGAGTCTCCACGCAATTCTTGGCTCTGCAGGTGACAGGCGAAAGATGCGAGGGAATGTGCTTCCGCACTATCAAGCAGATGGAGAGTGCGAAGTTCGAGGACGATGTCCGAGGCATCAGGGTCCGTGCAATATGGGTGGCTTATTCAGCAGTGCGCACCTCAATTTTTTTTGACCGTTTCTGGGTGGTCACCTTGCTGGCCTGCAATGTGCATCCTCTATGAGAGACTGTCATGGCACATCTGGCGCATCGGTAAAGCAGCTCTGGTGTTTGGTTGTACCTGCAAACTGCACGCAGGTGAAGCTGAGCACAATGGCCACGGCCCTCAGTGCTCCCTGCGACACGATCTTCGACGAGGCCACGTCCAACCTGCTGGGAAGTGCTGAGTGCTCCGTCTCATCTGAGGTGCGGCCCTCCTCAAAAGTCCTGCGCTGGATGTCAGCAGCTCGTGCTGACTCACGTGAGCTTGTGTCAGGCGTGGATTCTGCTGCTTGCAAGGACTGGAGGCTGCGCATGCTGTGGCAGGGTGCGCCGCTGCATATCTTGTAGACAGCATCCGAGGCGGCTCTAAGTGCAGTCTGCGCATGATATCCTGGACTGGCTGGTTGTGTCACATGCATATAAGTTTCAGCGTCATGCTGCTGAATGAGTCGCGATGCCGGCACGCAATTGCACCATAGGCTGCCGGACCCTGGCTGTTGCCTCACTGATCCTTCGCCCACCTGCCACCCTGGCTGGCAGGACCGCGAGTTCTTGCACATCAACTTGGGCGGAGATGCAAGCATTGACCCCACCAGCGATGACGAAGACCAGAAGACGCTGAGACTCCGCCAGAACCAAGAAAGCAGCCCCTTGAGGGACTTTCTGACCCCTGACCAGAGATACAACCCTGAGGGTAAGCCTTGACTCCTGCGCACCAGCGGGCCGTGTCTGTGAGGTGCCATGAGCTCGGGCAGCAGCAACAGTAGGCATCCTCTGTTCCTCCCCTGCTATCAGCTGTTTTGACTGTGTCAGTGGGTCATCATGTGGTCTTTGGGGGTTGATGCAGTGCTTTCAATCAGCACGAGCGCCGCGCCTGAGCAGAGCCGTGCCCCTTGCGTACCTTTCTGCGCGCAGTGATTGTCCAGGTGGAAAGGTGCGACAACTGCATTGCGCCTGTCGCAAGGCTTTCAGGACCCAACTTCTTCAGGACGCCCTGTGATCAGGATGCTGGCTTCAGCACCATCTTCATCGGCTCTGACGCAAGTGGCGACCCAAGCGGCCGGCCCTTGCAGAGCAGGACCTGGGGCATCAAGACGGGCGAGCACGACAATGGCAACGGGGAAACCGTGAACTGCGCGGAGCCCTCGCAGGAGTTGGATGACCTAGTGAGCAGCAGCAATGGGTGAGTGCCTGTTGTGTGTGCGTGTATTGTATTTGCTGGCAGGTCCAAGGCATCATCATTGCTGGGACACGAAACTGCCGCGAATGCTCACCTGCACCCTCCCTTTTTTGCCTCTTGCCATTGAATTAGAACAATGGGGAGTCCGGCACCTGGTATGGATGCGTGTAGGGATTCCACGCTGAGGCTAGGTGACAGCGTTCTGGATTCCTTGGATGCTGCCTCGTACTGCATCACCATCAAGGTCACAAGCTTCTTGGACGTGGAATCTGAAGAGGCTGTTCACGTTGTGACAAAGCAGGTGCGGAGGGTGGTACTTTGGCTGGTACATGAGGCACTCGGCAAGGCTTTGGAATGATTGGGAGGAGGAAGCTGCGTTGGCACAGCCAAGGCTGTTTGCCACCAGAGCTGCCCATGTGTGAAGCGATGCCTGGCAGGTGGTGCCAGCCAGCGTGTCCATCTGCCACAAAGTGTTTGTCTGCCTTCAGCGCCCAGCACTGGAGGAGCGCAGTGCAAATACGACAGATTAGTTAGATGAGTGGCCATGATGATGCATGAGCCTGCACTTGTGCTTGTCTTGCTGAGTCCATTTCATGGCTGCATCCATGTATCTCTGCAACTCTGCCCCTTGCTGACTGCAACAGGATGCAGACAGCGCCACACCCACTGTCAGGATCTCTGCGCCGGCCAGGACAACCATTGGTGCTGGTGTCACGCTCTCGGGCTCGGTGGATGCCACCTCTGTATGCACGGGTGATGTTGTAAGTATGCCTGCTGTGCACGTGCACACGCTGTTCCCAGCTCTCACACTTCTCATCCATTGTGCCACCTCTGTGTGCGCGCGTGATGTTGTAAGTATAATTGCTGTGCGCACTGTTTCCAGCTCCCACACTCCTCATCCATTGATGAAGGCACTCACTGCCCTGTGGGCTCACTGTTTGCATGCACTACCAAGTGCTTTATGGCCGCCGCGCTTGTCTGTCTGCAGACCTGTCTCTCAAGCAGCTTGTAGATGGATGGGTGCTGTTCCAGTAATGGCACTTAAGCCCAGTACTTCTTAGCTCTCCCTCCCCACATCACTAAGTCCTAGCCAACCAGCTTGGGTGTGCCTTCCCTGGCATGCTTGGATGGCGTACGGCATTCTGTTGCGCATTTGTTGTGCACACGCTTCTGCATTTGCCTGATGACGTGTGCAGGCACAATACAAGTGGAGCTGCGTGTCTGCTGGCTGCCCTCTGCTTCGTGGCTCAGACTGGCAGCCTAGGGTCACTCAAGACTTGCGGTCTTCAAACTTGGTGGGCCGCGTCAGTCCTGGCACCTCCTTGAGGTTCAGGCTGAGCACACGACTGGCACCGACCGATGACACTCCTAACCCTCCTGAAAACTCCGTTGAGCAGGTGGGTGTGAGGGTGTGCACAACTTGTTCTTGCTTTTGCATCCCAACGTCATCAGCTGGAGGCATGACATCAGCGCGCAATGTGCTGTCTGTGTAGAGGAAGTTGGCATGACCAATCTTCAGGAGAAGACATGCTGCCTGGCTGTTGGCTCCATACGTGTAGGCCATCACCTTTGCTGGAGACCGCATGACAGCCTCCTTCACTACAGAAAGCCCGTCAGGAGACATCTCCAGGGGCAGGGAAGAGCCTCTTCTGTTTGATGCGAGCCCAAGCATTGATCCAAGTGACCCCAGCAATGCGGCACAGTCAATGAGGTGCGTGGTGTAAAACTAAGTTACATAAGGGGCGCAAGCGTCTGCGTGTATGTGTCGGCAGTTGCATGTGTGTGTATGTGTATGTGTATGTGCGTGTGCATGAGTAGAGAGGCCTGCCATGTGTGCAGTGTTGCTGTACAAAAACTTTCAATCGGCCCCCAAAGCAGTCCAGCGTAATCTCATGTGCCTACTTCCGCTGCTATGCTTCCATGCAGGTTCTCGTTCCGCTGCCGGCGCCCAGATGGAGTCTCTAGCTGCTTCAGGGACTCAGTTGACGGCATCTTCTACACAGGAACCATCATTGATGGCAACAAGTTTGAGCTTGATGTGGACGAGGTGAGGACATTTAAAAGCCAATGTACGTCTTACGACGTTGACACTCTTGGCCTACTGATGTCGTGCTTGTACTTGTCCCAGCAATGTGATGCAGACATACTGGTGGCAAGTTACTTGGGGATGCATGTGTGCCAGTGTGAAGATTTTCTCAGTTAACAGACTTGGTGTTCAACACCTCTCAGGAATAACCATAACCGATCTTTTAAACACGACCCAAGCTAGTAAAAGTGAGCATGCATGTGCATCTGTACAGATTTGATCTGCAGCAGAAAGCCGCTGAGCAGATGTTTGACTTCATGGAACACTGCGCAGTTTGTGACTGATGAAGCTGGGAGCCCCAATGACAACCAGTTCATCATCAGTGTAACCATCAGGAAGGGCTCAACCGACAACAACAACCTTCGCGAGGCCACAGCAACACGCAACTTCAGGCTGAGGGCGGCCGAAGTGGTCAGTTGAAAGGCATTGGCCACTTGCCTGGCTAGCACCTGAGGCAGTAACTAATTGGAGCATCTATTGTTGATGCCCAGCCATGCTCAGGGGAGGCTGTTGATACCTTGGTGAATCAAGGACTTTTGCAACTGAGCGCCTCTGTAGGACTTGTGCCCCTACTTTTTGCCCTCTTGCAAGTTACGGTGTGTAAGTGCTTGCCCTTTGGAGTTGGCCTGTCCTGTCGCTCCATTCCCAGGCCATGACTGTGGGCTTACCACCTCCGCACCACCTCCTCATGTAGTGGGCACCCTCGGGATGCAGGGGTGCGGCCATGCTCTGCTAAGTGCAGGCACACAGACCTTGTGCACGTATAAGGCGCGCCGCTGCTTGTTGCAACACGCAGACTGGCAATCTGTTGTGCTCGATCGCTCGCAGACCATTGTGAGCGCCAGGATTGATCGAGACTGCAGGGGTCCTTGCAGGTCTACAGCTCTGTCCAGTCGCTCGGTGAGTGCCCAATAGCTGATCAGTGTGGCTGCCACCACCATGGTGCTCCGCACGGTGGCCGAGCAGCCACATGCAAAGTGCACACCCCCAAGGGTTGGATGCCAAGCTAGGCCTACAGGGGGGATGGGCTGTGTGCGCACAGACATGCCAATATCAGGGTGTGCTGCAAGGTTCGCAGGGCGCGCGCGTGCGTGTGTGTGTGTATGTGTGTGTGTGTGTGTGCCGCGAGATTTAAAACAGATGGGCTGTGTTTGGTTGTTGCCAGCAAACCAGCACACTGCACGAGCACCTAGTATGCGTAATTGCCTCTGCATTCCTGTATCATGCTTCCAGTGCTTTTGCCTCACGTTAGTGGGCAGTTGATCATTGAACTGAAAGGTCTTGACCTCTGCAATTATGCTGCGTGAATTCCCGAACCTGGTTTTTAGGTGCTTTTCCTGTGCCGGATTGGATGAAAGACAATCATAGGGCAATGAAATGTACCTGTATGCCAACACTCGCAGCTCTCCTTTGCGGCTACGATCACAAATGCCAATGAATTTGGGGACGACAATGCCATCACATACCGGTCAGTCATTTCAACTACTACCTAAGCATTTCTTTGCTTCGTGCACTGGATTGCATGTGCTAAGGCTACGCACTGAGATGCCATTCTGCACATTCTTCTGCAGACCACCCACTGAAACTGATCTGCCTTTGTTTGAAACCAGTCTGCTTGTCTGGCATGCCTGCCTTGGCAGGGCCAATGACCAGGACCATTGTTGTGCTCGCAGGCTTGTTACACAGTAAATTAATGTCACATGCGTTCACAATCTTCTACAGGTGGCTAATGAACGGTAATGAAGTCCAGCAAAGGCACCTGCTGTCAGCCACCTCAGACGATGCAGACACTCCAGTGAACTCGCCCACCATCACTGTTCGCCCCTTCTCCATAAACGGCGAATCAAACATTCTTCCCAGGTGCGCGAGAGCGTGCACATAATCAGGATGCGTTTTTGCACTTTGACAAGAAGAGTACATCTGCCTTTAATTTATACACGTGTGTTTGCATTCTCCAAAACCCTGTGTTTTGCCCCCCAGAACTTCCGCATTTTAGTGTAAATTGCATGCACACACACAGTCCTTAAGGTTGAGTTTGCCACATGCTGGGGTTGACTTACTGCAAGGCATGAAAGAGGGTCTGGAACAGGAGATTCATGCCGGGCCAAGCAAGCCCACCTTACTGCCCAAGCATAAGCATGCATACAGAGAAGCTTTTATCAAGCGTGTTTTGCATCATGCTTACAGGTTTGGAACGCTTGCTGTGGAGTGTGAGATCCAGGTTGACCAAGGGGAGACAGCAAATGGCACATCCAGCTCCAGCGTTCAGCTGGAAGGGTAAGTTGAAAAAGGACAGGGTATCTTCAGGCTGCATGGAGGGAGGTATGGGGTATTCCAAATCACACAACTGGGTTGCAGCACATGCGGAGCAGGGTTGTACAGGCTTTTTTAGAAACATAGATGGGGGCCCAGATGCCTTAGAAGTTGTTTTCCAAGCAGGGTCCAAAATACTGCGGCGGCTGCAGGTTTTTGCCTCCCGCCCTCACTGATCCTCACAAAATCTCAGATTGTGTTGCATCTGACACAGCAAGAATTCCACAGGAATGAGTCATGGACGCCCTGCAAAAATGTTATGGGACCTGAGTTCCGTGGGACGACGAATGATAATGCGCAAATCATGTGCGCCCAAGCCTCTTAGAATTCCAATCAAAAATATTTTTCAAAGATCCAACAGACGAATGTCTAATATTTGGCGTGTCTGGCTCCACAAATCAGTGTTGCGGCGAGGTGATTTCATCTCATGAAGCTTCTGGTCAAACCTGGTTGCGATTCAGTTTAAAAGCTCATCTTTATCCTGTACTGTACACCATTAGCCGGAGACGTACTCGTAATACTGCACTCCTGGTCGAGCTTCTCTGGATCTAGCACTAGCAAATAATCTAGAGATATTTCCCAAAGTATAACGTCCCCGTAAGTAATCACTGCGTTTACTTGGAGCTCTTAAGCTCCTGCAACTACCGCGGCTTGGCATCAACATCGATAAAAAAGTTGGGGGGTTCAGAAGGATTATGGGTTAAGAAAATATTTGGGACGGGGGCCAGCAGAAGTAATTTGGTACTTCGATGTTATCTTTCTTCCTCTCCATTTCATCTCTCCACCTCTTTTTCTTTTTTACTGGATGCTGTAAAGCATTTTGTCTGATGTATCTTTGGGGCTGCCTCATCCTTCCCAGCATGTTTATAGAACCCGCATTCTGTCGTGCGAGTGGTTAATGGAGGAATGAGCATCACCTGGAACATTAGAAGCTAATTTTCATCTTAATTTGATCAAGTGCAACCAATAATTTCGCCTACCTAGCATCTTTACAGATATTATGCAGATCATGCTCTGCACTCCATGGTAAAACCCTGTCTCAAAAGCTTGCCTTGGTTTTCTCAACGTTTCCTCTACAAAAACCACCTGGCTTTCTTTTGTGGTGAGTTTTCTCATTGTTGTCTAGCCATGCTGCCTCTTATCTTCCTCTTCTTTGCCCTTAATTGCCATAATCATATCATACAATTCGTTGGTGCATCCCAAGTGGTGGCAGCACAACACCAGGTGCAGAGGTGGGGAACTTGCAAGGTCTTTGACTTCACAGGCAATGCCTTTCTGCTCCAAGCTGTCAATCCGACAACCAGCTCCTGGTCCGGTCAGGGGAGTCACTGCAGACTCTTGCCCGTCTTATGGCTTGTTGGCAGCTGTAGCTGCCTCATGCTGCTGCATGTGTATACACATCAATGTGAATGACCTGCAATGTTGATCTAATTGAACGGATCTGGTCCTGTGCAATTTGCACGCTCCCTGCAGGCCACCAATCTGCTCAAGACGGGATAGCAGCTGCCTGCAGCTACCTGAGTGAGTGCGCTCTTGTTGTGGTGGCCTGATATCTGCTAATTGCAGCCATGTTATGACTGATCCACAGCCCTGCATACTGAGAAACACTCACTTGTGGGTTTGTCTCCAAGGTCGCTCTTCCAAGCAAGTTAACCGATTGTCATCCATTTAGTGCCACTGCAGAAGTCAGGTGATGCAGCTCATGTCATTTGATGGATACCTTGACCGGTGTGACCTGCTCACATGCCTTCCAATGCGCAGGTCCCAGCTTGCCATTCCCGAGGTGTCTTTCCGGGCAGAAGCTGGAGGCTTCTCTTCCCCCAATGACCTTGCATACGAGTTTGGCTTTGTCACCAGCGACGAAGAGGACGACAGCACAGAACTTCAGGTGTGTCATACGCCACATGACGCTTCTGATGCTGTTGACTTCGTCCATGCTGGACATGCTCAGCTCTAGCCCCCTATCCCCTTGGCTGTCATACTGGAGACGAAACATTACCGCTCTACATCCCCATTCGCTGTGTCCTGGACAGCTCAGCATACATCCCTCCCATTCCCATGCTCATGTCAGCTGATTGAGCTCCACTTGAGGAGGTGCGCAGGACACACTGGTTACTTGTGCACCAGGGTGAGGCATGTCTGGAACCTTTCTTTTCTGGCTCACCCTCTTGCTAGACAGTCAGCGGTGCAGCTTACGGACCCCCATGTGTGCCGCACCTGCGGCAACCTGTGCAGGTGGAGCGCGCCGCCAACCTGGGCTCCTCGGAGACGCTGCAAGCCCAGAACGATGCCGGCGCCTACACAGTGTACGCCATTGCCGTGGACCGGGTGACAGGCGGACGCAGTGAGCCTGTGACTGCGCCGTTCAACCTGACTGAGGCAGACATTGACGATTGTGCGGAGTTTGGGCCGCTCGTGCTCGACGCGCTCGGCAACGTGAATCACAGAAACAACAGGAACACAGGCGACAACCAAGCCGTCTACAATGGCATGGGGAAGGCCAACGCCCTCGTGAAGGCCAGGCCACCTCCCTTCTGCGACCCTGACCACCCCAGCTTTGGCGGCCCGGGTGGCGGGAACGCTGGTGGCGGGAATGCTGGTGGTGGCAGTCAGGGGAACCAGGGCAGACGCCGCTTGATGGATGCGCACCTAACCGAAGAAGAGCAAAACATCCTGGAAGGATTGCAGACTGTGCTGGAGACCCTTGGGGTGTGTAATTTGGCTTGGGAAAATGTGTGTGTGTATGTGCGCGTGCATGTGT
>LFIK01003773.1_pt1 | contig 12285 bp, 16 predicted proteins | sample 643401 | NCBI WGS metagenome assembly LFIK01 (sample SAMN03777447, study PRJNA286221) | soda lake metagenome | biome: soda lake; feature: Kulunda steppe; material: water; isolation source: sample T5-Br brine of Lake Tanatar-5 | place: Russia: Kulunda steppe | collected 2010-07 | reverse complement strand
TCTCTCTCTCTCTCTCTCTCTCTCTCTCTCTCTCTCTCTCTCTCTCTCTCTCTCCCTCTCTCTTCCCTTGGTAGTGCAGGCGTATATCAATCAGCCAGCGTACAGCTTGCATTACAGCCGAGTCCCCTACCTAGGCTGCTGATCTTCTGCTTTTGGTCAAGAGTGAAGAGCTTAAGCAATCCAGGGCGTTGACAACTCCAGGAAGTAAGGCTATGCAAAAGAAGAGGCATGCTACGCTGTGTTCCAAGTTTGTGTGGGAGAGGGCCTGGACTCCAGAACTCTCTTGCATTCCCTACCAGTTTCCTGTGTCTGAGTTCATTGTGCGCACCTGAGGTGGGGCATCAGTTTCCTCTGCCCTTTGTTGAAGCGCAGCCCCGTTACCGTGACCTCCTACACCAAGCTCTCCTCCTGCGTCTCAGGGTCATGCATGCCCAGCCTTGACTTACGACTATCACATGCTCCTTTCCCTACCTACGAGCAACTTCCACACATGTGAACTCATCTCTTTCATCGCGTATGAGCTGGTTAGGTTCTATCAGAACCCAGCCTGCAATCCAAACTACCTGCGCTGCACCAAAAGTAGTTCTTAGTCAAAGCTGCAAGGAGGCACCAGCACCGCATGCAAGCCCATTTGAGGCATGAGGTACTCATTGTGCTAGAACCTGAGCAATCCAGGGCAGCGCATCAGGGTCAAACAATACCCTGCTTTTGTAATTGCGATGCGCACACACACACATACAAAGCTGTGCCCAGCGCAATGAGCTCACCCACCGTCGACACGCCTGGAGCTGGAAGGGTGCCTCTGCGTACCATCATCGTCTGCTGCTGCTTCTGCTGCTCCTGCGTCTCCATGCAATTGGCATTCATCCCGATCCCTTCTGATCCTAGACCTGCAGCCATCACAGTGCTCACAGCACCCCCATAGTGAGAGGACGCGGTGCGGGACTCCTGAGCAATGATTCGGCATGGCCCAGCCAAAGCACGCAGAACAGTGGGCATGGCTGCGAAAGGGAGGAGCTAGTCAGGGAATGAGACAAGTTGCACACACCCTGTATGGGCCTCTAATAACCACATTGATAAAAGACATCATCAAAGTGAGTCCATGGACACCCCACCCTTGCCCAAGAGGCCTACTACCAGCGGCATCCGACATCCTGCTCACATACAGAAAGCAATTAGCAATCATCAGCCAGCATGTGCTCATAACAAGTGAAGGACCTCAGCGCCCAGCTGCGATGCTGCCTGCTGGCCAACATGAGGTCATTGTCAAAGGCCACGTGCAGTTCTGCACGGCTGCACATATGCCCCCATCTCTACCTGTGGCCTACCTCAAATCTAAAAAGGCTACAACGGGCAAGATGATGCGTGTGCAAAAGTACAGTGCACGCGCGCCTGTTCCTGCGGGGTAGGTGCAGCTCTGCCCGCCGCTGTGCATGCCGTTGACTGCGGCGGCTGTGCAGGTCGCGTGTGCGCTGCCAGACAGTGATTGGGCAGCACGGGCATGGTGTGCCCATGCAGGTGGGGCAAACCTGAACCCAAGCAAGCACAGACATTGCTGAATGGCATTATATCTCGATAGGAATACGTTTTTGATAAACATTCAGGCTAATCCTTAGAACAATTTCAAGCTCAACATTATTGCAGCAGTCAAGCAATGCATGCCATGCAACATCAAAGTGTGCGAGAGCCAAAGCACGGGGAGAGAGCACAGCAAGTACCAAATAGGTAGTTTCGAAGCAAGGGCAGCTCAAGCAGCAGTTGACACAAATATGTTGAGGTCTTGTCGGTCATCCTCAAACACAACACAGTCATCTACTGTGCAACTTAGCCATACATCACCAACTTTGCGGCGTCTCTTCGTGGCTAAGCATGAAAACACACATCAGCGCGGAGGCAATTCATGCGCAAGCACGCACTTGGGGTTGGAGCTGCTTTATGTTGTAATCCACAGATCGCACTGCACATGGGCGGCAGACTGGATGCCCGCAAGCACTGACAACAAAAGCGTCTTGTACAGACACCTCGTCATCAAAGCATACAGGGCCTGCATTTGTAGTTATTCATGTACATTGCGCTTACAGTTCAGGGGTGTGTGTGGAGGCCTTTCAGGTGCCCTGCCTGTGATCAAAATGAGCCCATGGTTAGCCAACCTATCGCCATTGGACAACCCAGGGCAAGCAATGGCCTCTTTGCAAAATAAGGAGGGGGTGGGCAAATGGAGCACATAGGAACATAAAAAAAGTTGTTTGAGCTGAAGCCCAGAGTGAGAACCTAGGTTTCCCATGTTGCCTTTTCTAAACCCCCTCACATGTAAAGAAAGTCTGAGAGGTGAATAGGAGCGGCTCTCCTGTCTTCTGGATGCTGGTTTGGAGGTCTGCAGGGAACGCGCAAAGCGGGAAGATTTATTGATTGCCCTCCTTAGTGCACATTCATCGCTTACCCCCCCAACATCTCTCACATACCCCACACTAGCACCTCTCATACACCTCACACCATCGGCAGCGTGTTCCTGTCACACACAACTGACTCTCTTTACCTGCTTCCTCAACGATGTCTTCGAGCTCTGGAATGATGCGCTCAAGGGCAAATGCGATGGCGCGCATTTGGCTCAGCCTGTCAGTAGCCAGCAATTGATCCTCTGCACGCGAGACTCCCTCTTCTGTCTCTTGATTCAAGTGCGCAACACTGCCTGCACCTGCTGCTCTGTTTGCATGCTGCCTAAGCTGCTCAAGCTGAGCCTTAGCTTGGGCCAACTGTGCCCTGGCCACACGCAATTGCATGCGTGGTTGTTGTCTTGGGGCTTTATGCCTTTGCACCAGCCCCCAGGCCTCTCCCAGTGCTGTCTGAGCGGGAATAGCTGACAATATTTTCCTCAGGCATGTTAACGCAGCTTTGGTAGCCTGATCAAGCCGCATGAGTGGCCTGCTGCAATAGCTGGAATCCTTTGTCGGCTACATTTGGTTTGTTAGTCCCAGCTGTTCTGTCAGCAAGGAAGGTTTCAAATTTGAGAATCTGAAGTTGACTTAATTCTTTATTTGCTAATTGCTATTTTTATTAGCAGCCGGATCAGGCTTATTATTATTCCTCCTTGGTGACATGGATTATCATTACATGAAATCTGATATATGAATATATATCAGTATCTACTATACCTGTTGTATGCTATTCCTTAACACGCGCTCCTTAACTCGCTCTATTATTCATCAAGCTAGCTGGCGCCATTAGCATGGCGAAGGGATCTTTAGAATAGCAATATGCGCGCGTGTGCAATAAAGCAGCTTGCATGTGGTGTGAAATGTACATGTGTTGCGATTAATTGGGTAACGTGCCCATGCTTTGCGTTTTGAGGCTAGCATTCGGAGGCAGTAGCACATTAAATGCTATGACAGACGTTCTGCAAATGTACGGGATGTGTGTGTCTTCCGTCTCTAGAGACAGATCTGATGGAAGGTCTCCTGGTGCCTTGGCCCTAGGTGGCCCTTATCCGTAAATAATTTGCTGAGGGTGTTATTTTTCTTGCAAGGCCAACTTGCTGACTTGCAGCAACCTGGGATTTCTGCTCACGCACAACATGAATTTTACCATGCTGGTAACAGTGCTGAAGAAGTAGGTCCCACTTTCATTTCAGATATCATAGGTTTGTTTCAAACTAGGTGCGATTGGCCTACAAGCCCAGCAGTCATGACATACAACCTCAGAATCATTCAGAAGCAGATATGAATCATACTATGATAGGTAAGTCACAGGAATTGGACCATTTGCGGCACGAGGAAAGAGAGTGCTCTCATTTCTTTTGAATGTATGCACTGATCCTACACACTCACTCTGACTCTCACCTGTACATGTGAGAACCTCTAGGAACTAGTCAGCTAGAAAGGAAAGAAAGAAAACTACGCAAGCAGTAAAAAGCTCCTCACATCAATTAAGGCAAAGGGGCCATTTAGGAAGAAAAGCCCCTTCAACAGAGAAGAAAAGGGCTGCCAGTGAGGATCAGGAGGGTTGCGGGCAAACAAGCCAGCCGACCTCTCCTGATTGGTTTGAAGGTGATGAGAATGCTCAAGAGAGCGTCTGGTCTGAACAAGCTTATGAGCATAGCATACAGAATGAGCATGGAGCTTGAGAGCAAGTTTCTTGACTCTTTGTGAGTCAAGGCCGAGACTCCCCAGAGGAACCAAAGTGTGAGGAATGTAAACAACACCCCCTACACCTAAAGAGAATACCATGAAGATGGTCTCCTGCAAGGTTGATGTATATCTTAGTTTGCTTGCAGACACAATAGGCTTCAGCTGATTTTGCCCTTCACTGATATGGGGTTACAGATGTATGAAAGCCAAGTTGTTTTGGCGGCAGAAGTAGCTATTCAGCTCCTTCCCCACCTTTGAATATGCTAATGTTCTTCAGCCAGTACCTGTAAAGCCAGTACCTGTAACTTGGTCGTAGCTTGTAGTAATCTTCATCAGTACACAGCTCTACTCTGGCGACATCTTTCCAGGTAGGGAGTCTGAAATAAAGCCAAACAAATGCGAGGCCCATGATCAGCCCAAATGAACAATGTCACGCGGAATTCGGTGAAAAATTAGAGCATGGAAAAGAGGAGGAGAATGATCCATTAACCCACTGAACAGCAGGCACCAACGATTCTCTGACGCTTCTTGCACCTTTGCTGAAGGTTCAACCTAACAGAAAGGAATACCAAGAACTCTGCAAATACATGCCAGGGCTGCAGAGCAGGACCTGGGATGACCTCAGAAGCATGTATCTATGACCTAGCGAGCTTGAGCATTACGTACTCTCTGCATGGCCGCAGCAGCTGCCGCATGGCGAGGAGCAGGCAGCTGTGGGCAGGAGGATGAGGGTACTTGCTGCCCCTGTAAATCAGCGCGCCTGCAAGTATGCTTCCCTGCAGCCCTATCGCCGTCGTCTACTGCACATGCCTGCCTCTCGATCATGCGCGCCAGCTCTTCAGCATACTCCTCTCCGTCGCTCTCACTGTCTGGTTTCCCTCCTTTCCTTGACATCTGTTGCCCCCTTCCCTCCTTGCTTGAGTCATTGGCACTATTTGCGCTGTTGTCACAAAGCCTAAGACTGCTAGATGCAGATCCTTGCTGCTGCTGCTGCGGCTGCTGCAGCTGCTGCCGCTGCTCTGGCTGTCTGCAGGTGTGTGGCACTTTCTGATGGGCAATGCCATCTGTTGAGGCACCATTCTTGCCTGAACGCTGCCTCGTTTTCGCTCCTCCTCTGCCGCTCAGTCGGACAGAGGAAGTCCCCGCAGCTGGATGCGGCCTCCTCAGATCAGGCTGATGCCCTGCCAGCCTGCTCACGGGCTCCCTGCCCCTGCAGGTTGTGGCCACACCTCCGCCAGAGGCGCCACGGAGCCCTCGAGCATCGGCATGACCGCAGGAGCTGCCGCGACTGGCGGAACAGGGGCTAGCGTGGGTGGCTGAAGGGGTGTCACCTGCAAGGTGCTGTGCGATGTGAGATTCCAAGGCACACACCAGGCTGCCCTCCACATCCTCCTTCATGCTCCGTGGCGTCCCTGGCCCACCTCCACCCCCCCACCTGTCTAACTCTTGCAACCGAGCAGGCACCAGCTGTGCAGCTGCTGCTGGCCTAGCTGGTGCTGCCTGCTGCCGCTTGCCGCTGCCTGCAGCAAAATGCCGTGGGCTGCCCCCTGCAGCTGCGAACCGGTCTTGACTGCCCAGGGGGTTGCGTGGGGGCGCCACACGGGTGGGCATGCTGCTCGTACTGGTGAGAGTGCAAGCGCCATAGATGGGCGGACGGGGCGTGACTTGGTTGGGCAGGTGGGGGAGCTCAAGCTGAGTCAGGCACCCAGATAACTCATGCTGGATAGACGCCCGAGCAGTTGGGCAGATGGCGCTGCTGGGGGATGGTGCAGCTGCTGAGGCAAGGGCTCTGGATGCAACAGGTGGTGGGTCGTGTGCGCTCGTGCTCCGCTTTGCCAGCCCCAAAGCAGACACATGCCCAGCTGGTCGGGGCTCATGCAATGACGAGGATCTGCGCCACAAACAGAGGTGGCAAATGACGGAAAAAGCAGGGCATGACCACAGGCATGCAAGGCTTGAGGAGTGCAGCCCATGCGTAAGCTGCATGTTCTAAATCTTGGAGGGGGGCGGGGGGGGTTGCGCGCGCTGTGTGAGCGTTGGATGAATGTGCAAGCTATCCAGCCTATGAATTGGCGTCAATTGGCAGCATAAGTCTGCAAACATACAGACATGCACGGAGTGCTAGAAATTACTAAGACCTCCTCCTGTACCACTTGACCTGCTCCTGGAGCAACGATTAGCACTACGCATCCTTCCTCAAGGGCTCACCTTTGCACCGATGGCAGCTCCACCTCTTCGCCTCGCGCGTTGTAGTACCTGCTGCCCAGCAGAAAGACGGGCCCTGTAAGTGCGCATGCCTGCGCCCCTCCTGCATCCCCGCAAGATGTGCTGCTCAAGCCGCCCATGTGTGGGCTGCTGCTATCGCTGCCCTGGCTATCGCTGAAGCAACTCCTGCTGCTTTGCAGGCCCACTGAGGCCTCAGCATGCGCAGCTGCCTGCTGGATGGCTGATTGGCTGAGTGCACGTGGCACTGCTAGCAAGGGAGCCATGCTTGGCTTGGAGGGAGTCGGTTCAGGCTCTTGAGCAGACCCAGCAGAGAGCTGATGTCCTGGTGGTGGGTGCACAGTCGGGGCTGCAGCATGATTTTGCAGGTGGGGAACTGTCATGGGACGGCAGGCTTAGGTTTGGTTTGAGCAGGCCATGCAGGAGGCGCAGGCAACCTGCGCACGCCTCTCTTTTGCCTAGCGTGCAAGAAGACGATGAGAATGGAGCAGAAAGCATGCTTTGTCTGATGCTCTATGCTACCTGTTGCACCTCTCACGGTCAGGGGAAAGGGTGGAGAGCTGTACGCAGGAGACAAGGTGTTTGCTAGTCTTCTTAGACAGAGGTTAGGCTGTGCGTGGGTATGACTGTGAGCACATGCACATAACCAAAACAAGTAGTTGGTTGTTTAGATTGGAGCTGCACTCTGTCGGGCAAGTCGTGAAAATGTCTGCTTTCCCGTGTTTAGGAGGCGGTGCAAGCACGGCAGCAAGCAAGCAAGCACAGGGCCGGCACACACCCGGGGACCACACACCGAGCCAAGCGCATGTGCCAGGTACCACACCTGCACACACCCGGGGACCACACACCGAGCCAAGTGCATGTGCAGCGTGAGCCTGCGCGTTCCAGCTTTAAGCGGCGCACAAAATAGGACAGGAGGTAGAGAGCCAGCTGGACAGGTACGCCTGCAGCTGACACACCTGGGATAATGCAGGTAGCAACAGCGCTTCTCCCTTTGACGATGACTTGGTGCTCAAGCTGTGGGACTGGAGCTAAAGGCACGTTGCCAGGGGAGCTGCTCCTCGATGGGCTCTCATCTTCACTGCTGCTACTGGACATGGGCTGCACCAGCGGGAAGAGAGTGCAGATAAGGATGGTCACCATCTGATCCAGGTCACACCTGAATGAAATGAAGAAGGCATGCCTTGAGTACTATTGCAGGTCAAAGGGCACAGTTGACTTAGAAAGGCTGAGCCGTCCTGCACGCACATGCACAACTGTCCCTGCCCTGCATCAGCCACGCGCAACATGCAAAGAGGTTGGGAATTACAAAGGTGAATCCTTTAATCTTGGCTCACTCCAACATGCAAAGAAGGAGAAGATAGCCCAAGCGCAGACTGCAACAGATTATGCATAAACCCTCATCTCCCGCATGAGCCTGATCACCACCTTTGAAAAAGTCTCGGGGGGTAGTGGTAATCCAGCCTTGCAGCTTGCAACCTCGTTTATATCAGGTGGTTGGATGCCAGCATTGCCTTCAAGGAAACACGCACACGAGCTGCTCAAATCAGACCTGTTCCGGAGACAGCAGTCCCCAGTCACGTGAAGTGCGAGCCCTAGGCCAGCACCAGGCATAATAAAGCATGACCAATAGCAAATTGATCAACTGGACTTTTCCAATAGCAAATTGATCAACTGGGACTTTTCCAATAGCAAATTGATCAACTGGGACTTTACCCTTTTATTGTGTAGTCAACTTCACAATTTCTTGATGCCCACACCATTAATTCAGAGTCTCAGGAGTCCGCTCAGAAAGTCAAATGCTTATATATGTGAACACCATGCTCAGCAAGAGGCTCAGGATTTCAAGCAGAGATGAGTCATTCGCGCATTTCAATTCGTTCGCAAATTCAAAGTTTCATTTGCCAATTGAAAAACATCAATTCGCGGATTCTAAAGACCCTCCCCCAAATAGGCCCTGTGATGCACCTGTTTTGCTCCCTTTTGCACCTTAGGATGGCCCCATGTTAACCACCTTGCCTTAAGCATTGTGGTTAAATGTATGTATGTGGAATAAGGGAGTGGGGGGAAAGGGGGGAAGGGTCAGTTGGCGTCAGTCAGTGCCTCCCCCTTCACCCCCTCCTCTCGGAGCTCAGGCAAACATTCCATCAAATCATTCTTTGGCGCATGTTGAATTTTATGAATCATCTGCGCACTGCAAATCCAAAACAGGCGAATGACCCAACCCTGGTTTCAAGGCACAGAGAAGCAGGTGTAAGATAGATTGCATGAGCTGGGTTCGGAATGCAGAACACTGCGTTAGCTAGCAGCGATGTTGGCTGTAGCGTCGGCTGATAGCAACAAACCCTTTGTGTGCCTTATCCAAACTGTTCAGGCCAAGCATCCCCTGTCATCAGAATACTTCTCTGCAACCAGATTCCGCTCCAGAATGCCAAGCAGCGAAAAAGCAGAGAATTTTTGACCGCCTCTGAAGCGAAGTAAATCACAGAAAATGACAGTGCTGTCTCTAGAAAACCTCATGGCAGCTGCCAGGGGCCTGGAATGTGCTCACAGACTTGGCCCTACTCACCTGCTCTGCTGCCATGCAAGCATGGCGCTCTGGAACCATCACGAGGGAGGCTGATGCTGCTCCCTTGAGGGATGGCTGTTGGAAGTGAGGATGATGAGGTCAATGCGCGCAGGCTGAGCTCAAGCTGCAGTTGGGAAGCTAGCTCCACCACGAAAGCGTTGCAGCTAGCATCCAGCTGCTCATGGGGTGGAATAAATGGCAATTGGGAGAGCAGTGCCTGAAGGGAAAAGGAGCAGGAGGTCAGGCAGGACATTGACATGTACTATGCGGGCACCAAATCACGGGTGGTGAGGACAGCTCACAACGTCATCCTGTCTGCTGCCATGACGGCACTCAAGGTGCAGCACTCTCACAGCTTGACAGCAAGGACAGCACTCCTGTCCTCTTCAAACAATCAAAACCATCTGAAAATATTGCAGACACACACAAACCTGGAGACCTTCCCCAGCTGCAATTGGATCCATCTGCTGCCTGACTGCCCTCACAGGCACCGGCAATGCTTCTGTTCCAAACACAGCCACCAGCATGTCTGCGAGAAGTACATTGACGCTGAAGCTGGCACATGAGCAAATGAGGGTGTTGCTGACAGGGGCAAGGCAGACCCTCTAATGATGATTGAAAAAAGCAAAAAGATCAAGACGCTTACAACACAGCAAGCAGGGGTCTTTACCGATTCAAGCACCAGAAATGGTTGTTTGCGCTAACTTCCATGCTCACAGAAATCAGCAAGAAAATGACCCTGATTCTAGGCTAGCACCCAGGAGTACAACAGTAAAGAAGAGCCTGGAGAAGCTGACCATGGAGATTGTTGACTTCCTCTGCCGGTGGCAAGTGTAGCTTCACAACCACCTGCATGACATTAAGTGCACTGTAACAGTTAGAACAATTCCCATTGGAGCACATGCTTGCGAGCTAACAGTAATGGACACCTGTTGCCTTGTTCTTTTCCACTTCCTGCCTACTGTGTGCCTTTAATGGAACCTACACTGATGTCACTGCTCGCGCAGAACTCAGACTCCAACTACCATGATGTGATCAACCAGTAAGGCAACAGTGCCGCCTGCAATCCCGCAAACTTACCTTTACTGACCCATTTGGAGGAATTTTGGAAACGATACAAGCTGGGGATGTTTGCTCTTGGCTTGGGGCATGGCATTCCAACGTGAAGTATTGGGTGAATGGCAGAGAAACAAAGACAGGAAGCTCCTTGTTGGACCTGTTCTGGAGGAGAAGAGTCCTGAACTGATTGTTGCCCAGTGTCTGTGTGTTCCTGAAGATGATCGCATTCGGGACAGTGTAGAACTCGTCCATGTCTACATTAGAAAAAATCTGGGCAGAGGAAAATAGTCCTTATTGCTCGTCTTGCCTGTCTCAAATTCAACGACGGAGCTCGGTTGTAAAGCATGGATATTCAAGCAACTCTCCTTGTTATTATTTAGAACACTTGTGCTAGTCCCACTGGGCATATGCGCGCTGTCACAAAAGGCGATTTCTGGCTCTATTGGAACTCTATTGGAATTTTAAGGTTTAATCATGGTTTGAGGCCCAGTAGGTCTGGTGGTGGCTTTAGCTGAGCTGGTTTTTGAATACCAGGCACGGCAGTGATATCATCAGGCCTGGATTTTAGCCCATACACTCAGCTGCCTTCTCTGCCTTTGTTGCTGCCCCGCCCGGGTAGTGAAGGAGTAAGGGTACGTAGCTCCCCAGGCTACCTGTCGCCCTCTGTGCACCTCTCGTTTGTACAGTCAACATCGAAAGGTGTCCTTCGCTCGCTAGGGGCGTGGAAGTCCATGTGGTGGGGCAGTGGCCAAACAACCATTGTGAGCCTTAAAAAAAGTAACTTATCTAACTTCTAACTTCTGGCGGCTTCCAAGATGTGCTGGAATTAATTATTAAGTCGCAAGATCCCAAGGAGGACAACTGTATGGTTTACGAGGATCATGTCATAATGAAACTGCCATACTTGGAGCCATATGAGCACACCTCGATCCAGTCTGAAAATGTGCGGATGCACAATGACAAAGAGAGCATACCCACTCCCTTGTATTCTTAAATGCAGCTAAGCTGCCCTCATTTGGCACGTACAGCTATGTAATCCAACTTTGGTAAAATACCCTAATGCCGCCCACATGCATGGCCTGCAGAGCCAGAGCCAGAATAAAAATAACAAACCATAAACAGCAACGCTCATCAAATCATTTGGCGCACATGCTTAGCCTGTGTACAGAAAGTTCCGCCAGATACTTGCATTTCAGTTTTTAATACATCCGTAAAACACAACGAACAATCATAACGCATTGCTACTTTCTTCAACTTGCCATTGCATTTCCTCCCCAGCCCACATGGGCACCACCACATTTTCACCAAGGCTGTAGTGATCAGGGACTAAAAGAGGCTTCTTGACCAGTGTTATGCTGCCCTGCAAAGTAAGTAGCAAGGCCTCATGTGAAAAAAAGTTGTGGTCTCGCATCAAGTTCCAGTGCTTGATGATTTAATGCTCGGCTCAACGCGTCTGTCTGCCTTGGAACCAAATCCTTCTCTGTGCATGGCATGCTTAGTGTTGGGCATAATTGTACTTTACAAGCAGCTTACACACAGATCAGATGGCTGGTGCACCCCTGTGCTGCTGCTCCTTGCCAACATCAGGTGTGCTCACCTCATTGCATGGGAAACCATAGAACCTGGGACCGTTAAAGGATGCAAAAGCTTCCAGGTTCTGGAGCCTGCCAGCAGCCTCAAAGGCTGTGGCATACAGCCCCAAAGAGATTGGTGCAGAGTATATGCCAGCGCATCCGCATGCAGATTCCTGGGCCAAGCAGCAGCAGAAGAAAACAGGGAGGTTTAGGGTTAGGGTTAGTAGTGCTGGTGATGGTGGTGATGGTGATGATGTTGAATTCTTACCGCACCGCATTTAAGGCAAGCAGGAAAGCTCCCAGAGAACAATCCCTGCCTTGCGCAAAAAACATTAGCCCTAAGGTTATAGGGCTATTTCTTAGTTACTGTACTAACCTTTCTTTTTCGCGCCCCTGAATTTCGCAAGGCCCTCCAAAAATTCATAATTATTTTATTAAAATTTAAAGCTAACTTTGATGTTAACGAGCAAACCCAAGACAATCTGAAATTTGCTAAAGTTGCTGTTTTCGGGCCTGTTTTCACAGCAGTTCAGTCACTATCTTAGCAAACGTCATTTGCAGCCTTAAAAGCATCATCCTCCCCCTCATTCCTCAGCTGCCCCTCCGCCTCACAGCTCTCCTCCAAGGTCTCATCCACCACCAGCCTATTTCCCCTCCAGCACTGCTTGCGCACACCACCTCTGACACCCCTCCCGCCCCTGCTCTTTCCACCCTTGCTTCCCTGCCCGCCCCTGCT
>LFIK01003772.1_pt1 | contig 12286 bp, 11 predicted proteins | sample 643401 | NCBI WGS metagenome assembly LFIK01 (sample SAMN03777447, study PRJNA286221) | soda lake metagenome | biome: soda lake; feature: Kulunda steppe; material: water; isolation source: sample T5-Br brine of Lake Tanatar-5 | place: Russia: Kulunda steppe | collected 2010-07 | reverse complement strand
GCGCATGGTGCTGGACGAAGTTGATGGCAACAAACGCCGGGCCGCTGCCCTGCTGGGGATTGGCCGTCGTACCCTATACCGCTGGCTCGACGAAGAACCGGTTGATTGAACGCAGCTTCTGAACCGCCGCTGACACGAGCCCCTGCCGGTTCACCGAACCGCTTGCCAGCAAGGTGTTCACCCAGGCTGACACCCTCAGCAGTGACATCATGGCCAATCCACTGGCCGTCTGCGGCTGCTGACGTATACTGAGCTGACGTTATCAATAATCAGAGGCTGGCATGAACCTGGATTCGTTTTTCAGTGCCTTGTGGCAACAGTACCTGGACATCACGCCACAAGCGGCAAAAATACACGATGCTCTGCAGCAGCGAGGGGAAGAGGTCCTGAATGATCATGTCGCATTCCGCACCTTTAATCGCTCGCCCATGCGGCTGTCGGAACTGGAACCCCAATTACTGGCCCTGGGCTACCAGCCGCTTGAACCCTACCATTTCCCCAACAAGCACCTGGATGCCTGGGGCTACCTGCCCCCCGAAGATCACCAGCCCAAGGTATTCCTCAGCGAACTGGACGTGGATTCCCTGCCGGACGATTGCCAGGCCGTTGTCGATGGTCTGATTGCCCAGGTACCGGCTGACTTCGCCCAACAGGAAGACGCCTTTTTTTGTGGTCTGCCGTGGGCCCTGCCTACCTGCGCCGATTACCAGCGGTTGGCCGCCGTGAGTGAATACGCCGCCTGGTTGTCCGTCATGGGCATGCGGGCCAACCACTTCACCATTGCTGTACACAAGTTGCACCGGTTTGACCAACTGGAGCAGGTAAACGCCTTTGTGAAAGACGAGGTCGGCTTGCCACTCAATACAGCAGGAGGCGAAATCAAAGGCAGTGCCGAGGTTTTCCTGAAGCAGTCAAGCACCATGGCCGATCGGATGGAGATTACCTTCACTGATGGCAAAACGATGGCAGTACCCACCTGTTTCTACGAGTTTGCAGAGCGGTTCAGACAACCCGACGGCAATCTATACCCTGGCTTTGTTGCGGCCAGTGCAGATCGAATTTTCGAGTCCACTGATCGATAGAGAACAAGCTTAACACGAAACCTCCGGATTCCCGGCAGACCGGTTCCAGACAGTCTCTGGCCAAGCAGGTACAATGCGACCTGACAAGAACTGAAGTGACTATTTTCAATGTCTGCCTTTGCCGACCTGCTAACCCGCTGGGGCCCCAAACCATCGGGGCCCACATTACTGCTGAACACTGACGATCCGGACGTAGCAGGCGCGCTCGCGTGCAGTAGGCAGGCCCCGGCATTTCAGTGCCACTTTCGCCACGAATCGCACCAGGCTTACGAGCGTGAAGGCGAGACCGTGCCCTGCTTTTTCCCCGAGATCCCGACCACACCCTATCAACATGTTTTCTGGGGCTGGCCGAAGGCCAAGGAAGAAGCCGGCATGCTGCTGCATTGGCTATCCTGCGTCATGGCCTCCGATGGCCAGTTGTGGTTGTTGGGGCCGAACAAAGGCGGTATCAAGTCGGCCCCTAAAATGCTCACCCAGCAGGGCTGGCGTGTTAGCAAGGTGGGCAGTGCCCGCCATTGTGTGCTGCTCAAGGCCACACCACCCTCGACTGTAGAACCGTTCGCACTGGAGGCGTATTGGCGCAAGGTGCCCTTGCCAGGCAGCGATGCTGTGCTCTGGAGTTTGCCCGGGGTATTCAGCCATGGCCGTATCGACAAAGGCAGCCAACAATTGCTGCCCTGGCTGCGGGACCTCCCCTCCCCTGTGCTCGATTTCGGCTGTGGTGCTGGACTGTTGTCGCTGGCATTGGCACAGAACCAGGCAAGCACTGCGTTTACCGGCATTGATCATCACTGGCTGGCCATCCTCAGCGCCCGCCAAACCGCCAAAACCAACGGCCTTGATTTCAGTGCGCACTGGACGGATGGGCTTACCGACGTAACGGGACAATACGCTGGCCTGATTACCAACCCTCCGTTTCATACCGGGCTGTCAATCAACTACGAAATAACCCGGTCCATGATCGCGGGCAGCGAGCGTCTGCTGACACCGGGTGCCCAATGGCTGGCCGTAGTGAACGATCATCTGCCCTATGCTGAGTGGTTAAAACAGAGTTTTGCGGATATCACCTGTTTGCAGCACGAACGTGGGTTTAAAATCTGGCGGGCAATACGCTGACAGTGCGCTCAATGAGCGTCCAGAAAGTCCTCCACAAACAGATAGCCTTTGCTGCGGACCGTCTTGATACGACGTGGATGATCCGGGTCATCACCAACTTTCGGACGAATGCGGGATACACGCACATCGACCGAGCGATCCTGGCCATCGTACTCAATGCCCCGCAGGCTGGTGAATATTTCTTCACGGGTGAGAATTTTGCCGGCGTTGGTACACAACAGCCACAATAGATCAAACTCGGCACTGGTCAGTTCTATGGGCTCGTCATTAAGCCAGGCTTCGCGCATGGTGTTGTCAATGACCAGATCACCGAAATCCAGGCGTTCGTGGTGACAATGTTTGGGTTCGCTGGCCGCGTCCATCCGCCGAAAAACCACCGCCATACGCGCCGCCAACAGTCGAGGCGACACATCTTTGCGCACATAGTCATCGGCCCCCATGTCGAGGCCCAATACCTGATCCAGTTCATCCACCCGCTCTGACATCAACACAAACGGACCTGAGAAATGCTGACGGCTCAACTTGCACAGCGTCAGGCCGTTTTCACCTGGCAGGTCCACACTGGCCACAACCGTGTCCGGAGTTTCATCAGCTATGCGCTGCAGCGCCGTTTTGCCGTTGGGCTCCAGGCTGACCTGATAACCATGATGGGCAAAATAGTCGCGCAGCCGACGACTGTTGGCTGGATCATCGTCGACGATCATGAGATGTCGTTGCTTAACGTCTTCCACGCCCTGGTTTGCCATGTGGGTGTTACCGCCCTACCGGAGGTGCTCCATCGACTTGGGGTCGGGACGCACTGTTTCAGTCTGACAACGAATTGCAGACTTTGTTAACACTACTGTAGTCGGCTTCGTAAAAATTGCTTAATAAGGTACTGAAAATTCGCATTAAAGCCCAAACTCGGTTTATCGGTTCAATCCGGTATCGCCAATCAACAGCGAGCACCGCATGAGTGCACGTTGCATCCCAGCGCACCAGTTGGTAGCCGCTAGCGTTATTAGCAGGCCTGATTCACACCCGAAAAGTGGCCCCGGGTTTGCAGGTCAGTTGTTGTCACTCTCTTGTCAATTGAGGCGCCTCGGAACCAGTGTTTACGTGGACGGCCAATCACAGCCGATGAACACACTCCATCAGTGATGGCCGGTGATGGTCAGAAAAAAGAGTGTGAGATCGTTCAAAGGCATACCGAACAGAACGGACCTGAAACATGAAGTTACGAAAAATCCGCCAGCGTTCAGCAAAGCATGGTCTGGAGGAGACCCTGACTCGGCTTAACGACGCCCTTGACCTAACCATAACCGACAATCAACCGGCAGTGGATGGGCCACTAAGCAACTTTGTAAAACAGATTCATGACAGCCTGACCGCTGGCCTGAGGTCTTCAATTGCCATTGCCAGCCAGGCGCCCACGATGCTGTCAATGGCACGATCTGCCCAACGGGATGGGGCGACCCTGAACGATGCGGCTGCACAGGTTGCCAGTGCCAGCGAAGAAATCAGCACCACCGTGAACGGAGATTTGTCCTCCGCCACAGAAGCCATGCATCAACTGACTGCTGATGCAGCCACGGCAGTGAATGAGTGTGATTCCCGGAGTCAACAGATTTCGGATCAGGTAACCACCACTCGAGATGAAATCTCGGCGTTGCGTACCAGTATCGAGACAGTGGGCCAGCAAGCCGACGAGATGCAGAAAATCATTGGCCTGATCAATGAGATTTCCAATCAAACCAATTTGCTGGCACTCAACGCAGCCATCGAAGCAGCCCGCGCTGGCGATGCCGGGCGTGGTTTTAGCGTGGTCGCAGACGAGGTGCGTGCCCTGGCACAGCGCACAATGGATGCCACCAGGGAAGTAGAAGGCCGAATCACCAATATTCGAGTTCAGACCGAAGCACTGGCTCAGGGAGGTGAATCAGTCAGCAGACGAATGGACGAGAGCTGGGATGGCATCAACAACATTCGTAACACCTTGAAGGGCACCGCTGACATGATGGCTCAACTTGAGGATCGCAGTCACCAGGTCGCTGCCGGGACCCACCAGATAGGAACTGCGATCACTACTGTCAACGAGGACGTACAAGGAGTCAGCGATGTCGCTCAGCGTCTCAAGTCAACGGCGACCTCACTCAATACCAGCAGTGACGACATACGCCTGCAGGGCGACCTGCTGCTGGAAACACTCGGCTCCTTTCAGCTTTCACTGCACCAGTCGGCACGCCAGGATATTGAGGCGCTCGCCCACCATCCGGACCTTGCTCAACCTGCTCACAGAGACGTCGTCGTGCGTCGACTTCGAACCGCCCTTGACGACAGCGAAGAGCGCTACGAATTACTCTATCTGGTGGGTTTGGATGGCTTTCAGATCAGTCCGAACATTCATGCTGACTCATTGACAATCACCTACACTGGCACCGGCGAGGGAAGGGATTGGTCAAAACGTGATTGGTTTCAGCAAGCCAAGACTGCTCAGGCCAGTTATGTCACTCAGATATACCGCTCAGCAGCCACCGACGAGTACTGCTTCACCGCCAGTGCCCCGGTGGTGGACGACAACGGGACTCTGCTCGCCATACTCGGTGCCGACATGAAGCTTTCTGCTCTGCTTAGACTCGCCGCCGATACATAGGCACAAGACTCGAACTATCACTGTTTGCAGACAACAAAAAAGCCGCCACAGACCAGTCTCTGTGGCGGCTTCGATAGTATTGCTTTGCCGGTCGATCCGTGACCTGCTCACCCGGTTGTTCTTGTTCATGGTGTGAGCGCAGTATATTTTGTGCTCAACATTATGAGCGCTGCGCCGATGTGCTACACTTTGCTCAGAAAGGGCGGCCAACGTCGCGAGAACCGTTTTCAACATCAAAACGGGTGAGCCCGATATCACGCAACAGGTGATCAGGCAGGTCCTGCAGAGCGCGCTGCTGCTTGCGATCGATCATGCGCTTGGCAACGCGCATAAATGCTGCAACGGGCAGCTTGATGCGAACAGGCTGTACTATGGTGTTCTGGGTTACTTGTGCTGTCATGGTATTGCTCCTTACCGGGTAGTGGGGATCCAAAAGACCCCCTGTTTTCGATGTGTTGTATTCTCCTCATATTCAGCTATGCTCACAAACGATAGTTTTTTAATCACCCATAAGCACAGCTTAAGTAATGTTGAAATTTCCTCCGCTAAATACCCTGCGTTGCTTTTGGGTGGTCTGTCAGGCTGGCAGCTTCAAGGCCGCCGCTGAAGAGCTCCATATTACCCAAGCGGCGGTCAGCCAGCAGATTCGCCAACTGGAAGACTGGTTGGGGTTTCAATTATTTGATCGCACTCATAGACAAATACAATTAAACTCCACTGGTAAGGAATTATTGCCTTTCGTTCAGCAGGGTTTCGAACAATTGGCCGAAGGATTGCAAAGGGTATCTGGCGTGCCAGCACCCAATGTACTGCGACTGTCGGTACTCCCTTCCTTTGCCAGTGCCTGGTTATTACCTCGAGTACCCGAATTTCAGGACCAGTACCCGGACATCAACCTACAGATTGACATGGACCGCTCGCAGTCATTCTCTACCCGCAGCGGTAACGACCTGGGCATACGCTTTGGTACCGCGGATTATCCCGGCCTGCATACTGAGTGGTTGAGTTTTGACAGTGTGTTTCTGGTCTGTCACCCCTTGCTGCATCAGGACGAACAGGAGGACATCTGGACCTGGCTGAAGCGCCAGTACCTGCTGGCCGGGCAGGATCCGATGGACTTTCACTGGAATGATTTCTTGACCCAGAATGGTCAAAACCCCGCCGATTTCCGGCGCCGTCTTCATGTATCCGATACCTGGGCACTTACGGAGATGGCATTAGCCGGACAGGGAGTGGCTCTGGTCCGACGCAGCATCTGTAACGACGCTCTGGAGAAGGGGCAACTGGTGCGCCCGATGGAGTTGGTTCATGAGTCGGAATATGGCTATCTATTGGTCGCCCCGGAGCACCACTTTCGGTGGCCCAAGGTAAAAGCGTTTCAAACCTGGGTCACCCATGCCATTCGGCAGACGCCCTGGTACCGTGCCAACTGAGTGGTTAGAGCTGAGCCGGGGTTATACCCCGGCCCTTTATCAACGCAGGGCGATCTGTCGGTCCAGTCGGTCCAGATCATTGATCACCCGCCAACTGCCACCGTTCGCTTCTACCCACTGCTGCCAGTCATCCAGGCGCTGCCGGTAAGCACTGGGGTTGTGGTTGTCGCTGCGCAGGCGCGTCACGTTCAACGCCACGACTTCCACGCCATCCAGTGATACTGGAAAGTCACGCTCCAACCAGGGCGGTCGGTCTTCCTGCAAGTCAGATATCACGAACAGGCGTTTGTCTCTTGCATCCACGTCAGCCAGGCGTTCCGCTGCCAGCATGATGCCACCGGTAATGTCATTGTGATGGCTGGGCACGGATATGCCATCAATAAAGCCATCCACCGCTTCCCGAAACTGGCGTTTCTGGTTATTGGTCACGCTTGGTCGATGATCAAACGTCGTCTGAGCAATCACATTGCGATCGCTGTAACTGCTGTTGTCGATAAACGCGGCCCCGAGAAAGTCTCCGGTGGTCAGATCAGCCAGCAGATACCGAGTCAGCGCCTGAGCACTGTCCAGTTCCTGCACGTAATCGTCCGAGATATCAAACAACAGGTAGGCTGCCTGGCCCTGATTGCCGGTCTGGCTGCAACCAGCCAACATCAGTGCCAGCACAATACCGGCACTCAACCGCACTTTGTGGCCAAACAGGCGGGCACGAACCCGCCAGTCCTGTAAAACCTCTTGAAGTGTCAACGTCGGCTCTGTCATCACGCACCTGCCTCCGCCACGTGGGCGTTGCTGTCTAATGAGTCATCATTTGATTGCTCGGCATGTCTGGAAGACCGCCCGGACTTTTTCTTAGTGCGCTGAGCGGGAGCCGGGGCGGCATCAGTATCACCACCAGCCGCTTCCTGTTGCGCAATGCGACCTGACCGGGCATCCCGAATGCGCTGCTCCACGCCCAAAGGCAGCATGATGAACAGGTCATACACACTGATCAGCATGCGGCTGGTATGTCGCGCCAGCCCACCAAGGGCGCGCAGACCAATGCGTGCGACGCGCAGTAAGGCCAGCACCAGCACACCCAGCACCGTGCGCGCACTGTGAATAAAAGACTCCAGCGGAATGGCTACGAACGCCAACGCAAAAGGCAATATAAAGCCCAGCATCATTTGTGCGACCGATGGGATCCAGCGAAACTGGGCTTCTGCCACAGCAGCACCCGCCAACGATTGTTGCAATGCCTCACGGTCCAGCGCCAGCAGGTCGCGCATATAGGCCAGGGAGGCTTCAATGGTGGCGAAAATGGTGAGAATGGACAACGCTACCCACATCATGCGCTTGCGCATCCGGTCATCCATACGCCCGATCACCGGAAACAGCTTGGTGATACGCAGACTCTCCAACAGAAACAGGCCCATGGCGATTTCCACCATGATGATGACCAATGCTGCAATGTCCGACATGCGCACGGAACCGATATAAGCACCGCCGCCCACCATTTCTGACATGGGCAACGCAATCAGATGAAAATTGATCAACCCGCCAAAGGCAGCGATCACCAACACCAGGCTGGCAATGATCAATTGGGTGAACGAAGAGGCCAACAACGTATTCGCTGCCCGATCTTCGCCCCGACGCATGCTTTCGTATTCCGCCATCTGGCGATCAATGCTCTTGGAGTGCTCTTCCAATCCGGTAATGGTCTGTTGCATTTCACCCACCGATTGATTCAGTGACCGCCACTGCGGCTGCATGCTGGCCAGAATCTTGTGCCGTTCGGCGCAGTTTTTCTGATGCGCTTTCAGGGTCTGCTGGTGCGACGCCTCGACCGCGTCCTTAATGTTGTCCAAGACCTTGGTCACCGAGGGGTCGCCATTGCCCGGCAGGGACTGGATGGTGTCCATGACATCGGTCCAGGCCGGTGGCAACGGATCCGGATTGGTGGCCGCGTGATAGTCCGCCGCCACCTGGTCGATGGTGTCGGCCACTTTGCGGTGCAGTTCCGGATAGTGGCTAAGCTCCCGTTCTACCAGGGTATTGACCCGGTTGAACTCCTGCTCGATGGATTTCTCCATTTCTTCCCGACCCGCGGCCAGCAGTACATCCCGGTTCCGCGCGGCCACCCTGGTTTCCAGTTGCCTTACCGAGGTCGCAGCCAGACGCATGACGCTGTATATGGCCATGCCTGTGGCGTTGAACAGATGGTGGGCGTGGGGGCGCCCGAAAAACAGGACGATCATGGCAATCACCAGCCAGATGGCGGCAGAGACCGCGGTTGAATCTGACCAGACCAGCAATAGTTCGTTCATGGCGTTTTCCTCTTGCAGAACGTTGAACATGTCCGGCCGCGTTGTTACCCGCACCGGGTTGGATGTTCCTGATTCTGGTGAACGCCCGTGAAAAATCTGTGAGTTGCCCTACAATTTTTTTACAACGTGACGAGATTCCTGTCGGGAGCAGGTGCACATGGTATGGTGACAGCCCGTGCAGTTGACGCCGAGGAGCGGCAGGACGGAGAATTCATGGCAGACATACTCTGGGTTGAAGACCAGACTCACTGGATTGATAAATTCAAACCCATACTGGAAAGCACCGCCTTTGATGACGCACCAACCCGGGTTACCACGTTCCGGTTTGCCGAGGCGGCGTGCCAGCACATCAAGCAGTCCAAAGCGGACGAACCACCAGACGTCGCCCTGCTCGACGCCAACATGAATGGCAACGACGAGGCCGGGTTTACGGTGTCGCGGTTGTTGAAGAAAAAGTGGCCGCAGTTGCCCATCATCTACCTGTCGGAGCACAGCGGCACCGGCATCGAAGAGCAGGCCTTTGAACAGACCGACGCGCGGGATTTCATCGCCAAGCATCAACCCAATATCGAACAGGTACTCTGCTGGCGTATTCGGGCGGTGTTCAAGCGTCGCGCCAAGGCGGCAGTTGAGGACAGCATTGTGCAAGGACCACTGCGTATCGACACCACCACCTGGGAAGTCTTCTGGCACGGCCAGAAATTGATGAACCCGACCAACGCCAAGCGACCACTGGGGCCGACGCCACGTAAAATTCTGCGCTATCTGGTGGAAGCCTCACCCCGGCCGCTGACCACTTGGCAGATTGCCGGCAAACTCAACACGGACCCTGACAAGTTTTCCTACGCCAGTTATCGACAACACATTCGCACCTTGCGTCATGCCTTTGATCAGGCTTCCGGTCGCCGGGGCGCTTTCATGAAGCTCTGCCAATCGGGGCGTGGCATTGTGACCTTTGGTGACGAGGGCGCGTATTGCTGGCGGCCGATTGATGATAACGACGAAAACAGCAACCGCAGTGAGGGTGACGCCGCATCATGACCACAGATACCACCCAAGCCAGCAGTGCGCCTCAACACGCCAGTCGACGGGTAGAGACCGCATTCCCCTGGTTGAGCACTCTGATTGGTCTGCTCATCATCAGCTGGTATCTGTTGCACCTCGACCCCGCACTCCAGGGTTTAATCAGGGCACTGCCGGAGCCGATGCAGGCCGCTTCCACGACGAGCCATACTTTACTGGCCGTATTATACGCGCTCTGCTTACTGTGGGACGGACTACGCTATTGGCGCCGTCGACAGGCTATTCGCGCGGGCTGGGCGCGATTGGAGGTGGAGAACCGGGATCTCTGGCAGTATCGTCACCAACTTCAGGTCAAGGCTCGTACTTACGCCGGGCACGCCGACAAATTGAAGCGTTTCATCAGTGACAAGCTGCTGGAGTACATTGAATACGACGAAAAGTTCCTGCACTTTCAAAGCATCGCGGCAGAAGTCCGTCATAATGGCGTGATCGCCTTTGATACCGTCCAGTCGGCATTGGTCGAGGCACAGCGCGAAGAGACAGACACCGTCCGCCACCGCGCCACTGACGCTGAACACCGCATGCGCTATTTGTGGGACCTGCTGGACCTGGCGACCACCGACAACCTGTCCTTGCACATTGCCAACCTCCAGGCTACCTGTGAGGAACTTTACTACCAGAAAGACCTCAACCCGGATGACCCGGAAGCGCAGACCGCAGACTACTCACCGCGTCTAGCCGTCTGGCGGGCGGCAAAGCCCTTGTTCGATCAGGACACGGATACGGAGGCCATCGCCGCTGCCCTGGCAGACGACAATGCTAGTGTTCACCTCGATACTGACCCCAATGTGCGCTTGTCTCTGGCCCCCACCGGCAACCTGCTGGGCAAGGCCAACCACCTGACTCTGCTGTTGGACAACCTGCTAAAAAATGCCCAATTTTACACCCAGAAACGGCCCTATCGTCACCGCCAAAACCGGGTATCCGTAGCACTGGACGAAGTGAACGGACAAGCCCGGCTGCGGGTACACAATCGGGGGCCACATATCAGCGATGCCGATCAGGCTCAATTGTTCCAACTGGGCTTCTCCACGCGCCGGGTCAAAGAAAATCACGGCAAAGGCCTGGGACTGTTTTTTGTCCACGAGATCGTAAAGGGCTATGACGGCAGCATTCAGGTCAGGAATGTCGACAACCAGGCCCGGCAATGGCACCTGCGTATCACGCTGGACAATGGCGATGTGGTCAATAAAACGGTGAGGGTAGTGCTCGATCAGGGCCAGCCTAAGGTGTCGGTGGCAACGGATGCTGATCAAGGTCGACCAGAGAAGTCTCAGGCCTGGTCGCTCCGACGGCCGGTTACGCAGATAGAGGTTCGGGGTGATCACCAGGGATCGCCACACACTTTCTCACTGAACGACTTGAATGCAGCCACTGAGGCGATATGCTTTGACCCGTTCCAACCTCAGACCCCACGCTGGCTGCTGGCCCTGCACCCCAGAAAGCGCGGCGCCCGCCTGGTCTTCGAGCCCCTGGACCTGCGCGGCGTTGAGTTCACTGTTTATCTGCCCACGGCGCGAGCCAGGCTGGACAGCGTAGAGGGGATGACTGAGGGTGACACGCTCGATGACATCGACAATGAGGTGGCTCGTCTCAATGAGGCCTTTCCGGGCTTTGACGATTGATGTGTGAGTCAATTAACCGGAACTACCGGGCCTCGGCAAGGGCCTGGCGATCAGTGCCGCCAGCAGAATAAACAGTGCCGACACCAGCAGGCAGGCCTGCAACCCGTAGACCTGAAATACCCAGCCCGACAGGACGGTGCCCATCAATCGCCCGGCTGCATTGGCCATGTAATAGAAGCCCACGTCCATGGATACGCCGTCAGCTTTGGCATAGGACACAATGAGATAACTGTGTAGCGAAGAATTCACGGCAAACAGAACCCCGAAGATCAACAAGCCGATGACCAGCAGCGGAGCAACGGGCACCGTGCCCTCCAGCCCAACCGCGATCAGCGCCGGCGAAGCCGCCAGGGCCAGGGCCCACAGAGCGGCGGTCATGCCATTGGGTAAGGTGCCAGACTTTGACCCGGTGAGCCTGGGGGCAAAACTCTGCACGACGCCGTACCCGATGACCCAGGTCGCCATAAAACCGCCCACCAGCCAGTGATCCCAACCCAGTTGTGTTGCCATGTACACAGGCAAGGCCACCACAAACCAGACGTCCCGGGCACCGAACAGAAACACCCGGGCGGCAGAAAGGCGGTTGACGCGGTCATCTTTGGACAGGATTTCCTTGAATTTCGGCTTGTAACTGGCTTTGCCAAATTCACGGCGCAACAGAAACAGGCTGGCGACCGCTACCACGCCGAGCATCACCACCATAAAGCCGATGGCGCCGGTAAAGCCGAACAAAGTCAACAAGCCCGCACCCATAAAAAAGCCGACGCCTTTGAGGGTATTCTTGGACCCGGTCAAAATCGCCACCCAGCGATACAACTGATCTTGTGCGTCGGCGGGAATCAGCATCTTGATGCTGCTTTTGGCGCTCATTTTATTCAGGTCTTTGGCAATGCCGGAGAATGCCTGGGCGGCCATGACCCAGGGCACGGTGAGCATGGCTGCGGGCACCATGAGCATGGCAAGCGCCCCAAGCTGCAGAAAGAGGCCGATGTGCATGGTGCGATTCAGG
>LFIK01003771.1_pt1 | contig 12292 bp, 9 predicted proteins | sample 643401 | NCBI WGS metagenome assembly LFIK01 (sample SAMN03777447, study PRJNA286221) | soda lake metagenome | biome: soda lake; feature: Kulunda steppe; material: water; isolation source: sample T5-Br brine of Lake Tanatar-5 | place: Russia: Kulunda steppe | collected 2010-07 | reverse complement strand
AGCCGTTCGCAAGCAGGCGGGCAGCAACACGGTCGAGGTGGCGCGTCAGGTGCGCCAGGAAATGCAGCGGGTGGCGCGCGACTACCCGCAGCTCAACTTCATGCCCATCATCGACCAGTCGGAGTACATCCAGAACTCCATCGACAACCTGACCACCACCATCATCTACGGCGGCATGCTGGCCATCCTGGTGTTGCTGCTGTTCCTGCGCAGCGTGCGTGGCACCCTGGTGGTGGCGGTGGCGATCCCCACCTCGATCATCACCACCTTCGCCCTGATCTTCTTCGGTGGCTTCACCCTCAACCTGATGACCCTGGGCGGGCTCGCGCTGGGGGTAGGCCTGATGGTGGACAACGCCATCGTGGTGCTGGAGAACATCGCCCGGGTGCGCAAGGAGGATCGGCTTGATCGTCAGCGGGCGGCGGTGGAGGGTACGTCCCAGGTAGGTCCTGCGATCATTGCCAGTACCACCACCACGCTTGTGATCTTCGCGCCGATGGTGTTCGGCGAAGGGATCAGTGGCGAGATGTTCAGCCAGCTCGCCTATGTGGTGGGCTTTGCCCTGATCTGTTCGCTGCTGGCGGCACTGACGCTGGTGCCCATGCTGGCCTCGCGCCTGCTGGAGGATGATCCGGTCGAACCGCCGCCCGGCAGGCATCCGTTCAAGCGGATCGGAGCGAAGCTTGGCGAAGGTTTCGAATGGCTGGAACAACGCTACCGGGCGCTGTTGTCGGTGCTGCTGGACAACAAGGGCACCACCCTTGTGGTGGCACTGTCGCTGTTTGCGCTGTCCTTCCTGTTGCTGCCGCGAATCGGCGCCGAGTTTATGCCGTCCACGGATGAAAGCGAAGTCCGCATCAGTGTGGAGATGGAGCCGGGAACCCGGCTGGATGCCCTCGACAACGTCATGCGGCAGGTGGAGGAAATCGTCATCCCCAGGGTGCCCGAGATCGAGTCCAACTATACCCAGTTCGGCAGTGCGGGCTTCCGTGGTGGCAGCAATCGCGGGCAGCTCAGATTGTCGCTGGTCAGCCCCACCGAGCGCAGCCGCAGCAGTGCTGACATTGCCAACGAGCTGCGTCCGCTGCTCCAGGACATCCCGGGTGCACAGGTGCGCACGCGTCCGGGTGGCGGGCTGTTCCTGCTGCGAATGGGCACGGGTGGGCCGGACGCCGATCCGCTGGAAGTCGAGATTCGTGGTTTCAACCTGGAGCGTCTGGAAGGACTGGCGCAGGACGTGGATGCAGTCCTGCGCGGCATTGCGGGCATTACCGATACCCAGCTGAGTCGGGACACGGGTGTGCCCCAGGAGCTGATGCGCATCGATCGCGATCGAGCCGCCGACCAGAATGTGTCCGTGCAGCGTCTGGCGAGGACGCTGGAAACAGCGATTGGCGGCGTCCGCGCCGGGGATTTCTCGGAAGCCGGACGTGAATACCTGATTCGACTGCAGCTGCGGGGCGCAGATCAGCTGACCCAGGACCAGATCCTCAATCTGACCGTGCCCAGCAGTGACAACGGTCGCGCCGTGGCGCTGCGCAACATGGTACGCATCGAAGAGGGTATCGGTCCTCTCGAGATCGACCGCAAGAACCAGCAGCGTCTGGCGGTGGTGACGGCCAACATTGCCGGGCGTGATCTGGGTTCGGTCGCGGCCGACGTGCAGGCGGCACTGAGCGAGATTGCGGTACCCGAGGGTTACGACCTGATCCTGACCGGCGAGTTCGAGGACCAGCAGGAGGCATTCTCGGAACTGGGGCTGGCCATGCTGATGGCGGTGCTGCTGGTCTACATGGTGATGGCATCATTGTACGAATCACTGCGCGACCCGTTGATCGTCATGTTCACGGTGCCGTTGTCCATCATGGGGGTGCTGGTGATGCTGTTTGCCACCGGTACCACCATCAACATGCAGTCCATGATCGGCGTGATCATGCTGGTGGGCATCGTGGTGAACAACTCGATCCTGATCGTGGATCAGAGTGCGCGCTTGCAGCGTGTGGATGGGTTTACGGTACGCGATGCGGTACTGGAGGCAGGGCGTCGGCGGCTGCGTCCGGTGCTCATGACCACCCTGACCACGACCAGTGCCATGGCGCCGCTGGCGCTGGGTATCGGTGAGGGTGCCGAGGCCCAGGCACCCATGGCCAGGGCGGTCATCGGTGGTCTGAGCAGCGCGGTATTCATCACGCTGCTGGTCATTCCCGTGATCTATGTGCTCTTCCATCGCAACGATGACCGCAAGCTGGCGGCAGCGCAGCAGCCGGAAGCAGGGTCGGCGCCGGCCCCGCAGCCGGGCTGACGGACGTCGTCTGCTGCCGCGTCCATCACTGACAGGACGCAGCGGCTTCCGGCACGCATAATGCCCCGAACTTTCGGGGCAGGAGCACGTCCATGGGAATCGACGGTCGCGGCGTGCGGTACAGGCGATCGTGGTTGCTGGCACTGATGATCGGCCTGGGCCTGAGCTGCGTCCCGCTGCTGACGGCGCAGGCGGACGACAGCGCTTCGGAAGCATCCCCGCTCTGGCGGGGCGGTTATCTGACCTTCTATCTGGACAACGACCTGTTCGCAGGTACCGACCGCAACTACACCAACGGATTGCGCCTGTCCTGGGTCTCCGAGTCCGAACCACTGTTCGATGTCTTTCCGCTACAGGGGACGCTGGAGCGGCTGGCCACCTCCCAGGAAGAGTTCGACTGGCTGGCACGTTTCTCGGGATTCACCAGGGAAAGCCTGGAGCAGCAGTCCCTGCAACTCAACTACGGCCTGTCGCTGACTCAGCTGATGTTCACGCCGGAAGACCTGGAGGCGACGAGTCAGCCACCCGGCGAACGTCGCTATGCGGGCTGGCTGGGGCTGGGCTTCTCGGTTCATGCGCGTGATCAGCGCGCCGTCAATTCGGTGGAGCTGACCCTGGGTGTGACGGGCCGATACTCGCTTGCTCGCCAGGCGCAGGATCTGGTCCACGATCTGCGCGGACTGGACAAGTTCAGGGGTTGGGATGATCAGGTGCCGACCGAAGTCACCCTGGATCTGGCGTTGCTGCAGAAACGTCGCCTGAGCCTGCTGCCGGGCAGCGCATCCGGCTTCGGCATGGATGGCATCAGCGAATGGGGGCTGCGGCTGGGGACCTTTCGCACCGCCGCTCGGGTAGGGGGCTTCTTCCGCGTCGGCTTCAACCTGGAGGGGGACTACTCTGACCCGCGGCTGTCGCCGGTGGCCTATTCTCATCGCTACTTCGAAGGTGATGCGGTTGCCGGCTGGTCCGCCTTCGCCCTGTTCGGGGCAACCGGTACCGGAATTCTTCACGACGCCACCCTGGACGGGCCCCTGTTTCGTGATTTCGATACGGGCAACACGCGAGAGCCCTGGGTGGGAGAACTGTTCGCGGGCTTCGGCGTCCGCTGGCAGCGTCTCGAGCTGAATTACGTGCATACCTGGCGCACCCGCGAGTACCAGGAAAAGGGCAGCAGCTTCGACTTCGGTTCGTTGTCATTCCGGTTGCAGCTCTGAGCCGGCTTCAGCGGTCACTGCTGAAGTGCGGTGGGCGCTTTTCCATGAAGGCCCGGAAGGCCTCGCGGGCATCCCCGGATGCCGTGCTCTGCATGTGACGCAGGGTTTCCAGCTGGAGGTAGTCACCCAGGCCGAGCTGCTCGGCGGCAACGAAGTTCTGTTTCATGTAGCGCAATGCCATTGGTGCCCGTTCGCTGAGCTCATGGGCGCGTGACTGGACTTCGGTCAGCAGCTGTGCCCGTGGATAACAGGCCTGGACCAGTCCGATCTCCAGCGCCCTGTCGGCATCGAACTTGCCCGGAAACAGACACAGTTCACGGGCTCTGGCCCCGCCGATAATGCGCGACAGGGTCCAGGGCACGCCCATGTCCCCGGAGGCGCCGACACCCAGAAATGCCGTGTTGAACACCGCTTCCCGGGCTGCGTAGCGCAGGTCGCACGCCACTGCCAGGCCGAAACCCGCGCCCGCACAGGCGCCGTTGACCGCGGCCAGGGTGATCTGCGGCAGCTCGTGGAGCAGGCGCGCCATGTCGAACCAGCTTTCCTGCAACCTTTCGTCATCTGCACCACGGGTGTAGTGGTCGAGATCTGCGCCCACGCAGAAGCTGTCGCCGGCGCCGGTCAGGATCAGTACCCTCAGGCCTTCGTCAGAGTTCAGCGGCAGCAGGCATTCGTGCAGTTCGCGTACCATGCGGTTGATCATGCCGTTGCGCTGTTCGGGCCGGTTCAGCCGCAGGGTGGCGATCGGACCCTGGCGTTCGAAATGGATCGTCGACGGCTGCATCTGTTTTCCCCTCCAGGTTTGTTGTGCAAGGGGGACTATAGCAGTCGATTGGCGCGATCAACTGGAGGTGCCCATGGGACGGGATGACATACGCTTGCTGCAGCGGATGCTGGCAGAGGACTGGCAGGAAGATCCGGGCCCGATCGACGGGCTGTCCGGTCCCCGCACCCTGGGCGCGGTTCGTGCGGCGCTCTGGGGGCGTTCCGGTCTGCCGGATGGCTGGAAGGACTGGCCGGATCGGCGCCAGATGGTACTGGCTTTGCAGTATGCCTGCTGGCGTCAGGAGCTGGAGGTCGGGCCGCTGGACGGCTGGTGGGGGCCGCAGACCGAATATGCCGTGGAACAGCTGCAGCATCTGCGTGCCCATGGCTGCCCGGAATCGCCCTGGCGTGATCACATGGCGCGCGAGCCAGCGGCTGCGAAACACTGGCCGCGCGAACGGGACGTGGCCGAGCAGTTCGGCGAGCCGGGCAGCCAGCTGATGATGCTGGATCTGCCGTATCCGCTGTATCTGGCCTGGGACCCGGATACCCGCGTATCACGGACCCAGTGCCATCGTCAGGTGCGTGACAGTCTGCGTCAGGTGCTGGAGGACGTGCTGGAACAGTTCGGCCTGGACGGCATTCGCGAGTTGCGGCTGGACTGGTATGGCGGCGGCTACAACCATCGCAGCAAGCGTGGTGGCTCGAGCCTTTCAATGCACGCCTGGGGTATCGCCTTCGACTTCCTGCCCCAGGAGAACAAGCTTCGCTGGGGGCGGGACCGGGCCCGGTTCGCGCGGCCCGAGTACGAGCCCTGGTGGGCATGCTGGGAACGTCAGGGCTGGGTCAGTCTGGGACGATTGCGCAACTTCGACTGGATGCATGTTCAGGCGGCACGACTGGACTGACAACGCTGCGGAGCCAGCTGGCATCGGGTGATCGTCTGATTCGATGGATCCCAGCGGTTATTTGCGCTGGTTGCCACGGCGCGCCCACGCGACCATAAGGCTTCATTCAGGCATGGAGTTCAGGCATGGGACGGCTGGTCAACGGCGAATGGAAGGATGAGTGGTACGACACCGAGTCCACTGGCGGCAAGTTCGTGCGCGAGGATGCTTCCTGGCGCAACTGGGTCACGCCTGACGGCCAGCCGGGACCGTCAGGTGAAGGCGGCTTCAGGGCCGAACCGGGGCGCTATCACCTGTACGTCTCCCATGCCTGCCCGTGGGCGCATCGAACGCTGATCCTGCGGGCACTGAAGGGGCTGGAGGGCTGCATTGGCGTGTCCGTCGTGCACCCGCACATGCTTGCAGACGGCTGGACCTTTGCCACCGACTTTCCCGGTGCCAGCGGCGATGAATTGCATGGCGCGCGCTTCATGCGCGAAGTCTATCTGCGGGCGCGCCCGGACTGCTCGGGACGGGTCACCGTGCCGGTGCTGTGGGATCGCGAGCGCGAAACCATCGTGTCCAACGAGTCGGCAGACATCGTCCGCATGCTCGACAGTGCGTTCGAGCAGGTGGCAGGCAATGACCTGCGGTTTTCTCCACCGGCGCTGCGCGAACAGATCGATTCGGTCAATGGACTCGTGTACGACCGGATCAACAACGGCGTCTACAAGGCCGGCTTTGCCACGTCCCAGAAGGCGTATGAAGAGGCGTTCGTGGCCCTGTTCGATGCCCTGGACGAGCTGGAACGGCGCCTGAGCCAGCAGCGATTTCTGCTGGGGCAGACCCTGACCGAGGCAGACTGGCGCCTGTTCACGACGCTGGTGCGATTCGATGCGGTGTACTTCGGGCACTTCAAGTGCAACCTGCGTCGCATCGCCGACTATCCGGCGCTCGGGGGATATCTGCGCGACCTCTATCAGTTCCCCGGAGTGGCGGAAACCGTTCACATGAATCACATCAAGCAGCACTACTATTACAGCCACGACATGATCAATCCCACGCGTGTGGTTCCGCGTGGCCCCGAGCTGGCACTGACCGCGCCCCATGGTCGTGCCGCGCTCGGCGAGCTGATCATCAAGCGCGCCCGGGACGTTTGAATTCCCGCTCCGGGTCCGGTAATGATGCGGAGGGTCTGGGTCACCAGGACTGGGCATGTTGCGCGAGCAGTACCAGGGACAACGACTCCCGCAGGTTCTGCGGGTCAATGTCGGCGGGCAGCCGGTCGAATGGCTGACCTGGCAGGAGGCAGTCTGTCTGTATGCCCGAGACATGGTGGTCTGGACCCTGGGGGATACCATCCTGCGTATTCGTGGAGGTTTTTCCCGGGCGTTGCAGCGTCAGTCGGAACTGCTGATCCACAGCATCATAGGCTGCGATGGACGGGTGGTGCCCCGAGCCCGGACCACCCCGCCCCTCACGAACCGAGCCCTGTTCCGGCGTGACCAGAATCTGTGCATGTACTGTGGCAGGGACTTCCCTGACGCAACCCTGACCCGTGATCATCTGGTACCGCGCTCGCGCGGAGGTCCCGATCAATGGGATAATGTGGTGACAGCGTGCAAACGCTGCAATCACTACAAGGGGAGTCGTCTGTTGGAAGAAATCGATCTGGACCTGAAGGCCTTGCCGTACACGCCGAATTTTGCCGAATACCTTGCGCTGATCAATTCCGGCCGCATTCTGGGTGACCAGATGGAGTTTCTGCAGGCCCAGTTCGGCCGTGATTCCCGCCTGAAGCACTGATCCGGTGAGTTCGGAAGGATTGACCGGGCCGGCGCGCCCGGCAGGGCGTTTCTATGCCGGCTGGAACATGGTGGCGGTGGCGTTCACGCTTGGCTTCATGACCAACGTGTTCTACGCCTATTCCCGTGGCATCTGGCTGACTCCAGTGGCTCAGGATCTGAACGCCGACCGTTTCCAGGTGTCGCTGGCATTCTCGCTGGTCAGCATCGTGTCCGCACTCAGTGGACCCTGGGTAGGACGGCTCCTCGACCGTCTGCCGGTGCGACGGGTACTGGTAGTGGCCACCATCTGGCTGGCCATCGGCTACGCTCTCATGTCCGTGGTCACCGGCCTCTGGGGGCTGTATCTGGTCATGGGCGTGTTCATGGGGCTGGCGTTCGTCGCGCTTGCAGATGCCGGTCCGGCCAAGCTGGTGGTGAACTGGTTCAGTGCGCGTCGTGGCATGGCCCTGTCCATCGTTGCCATGGGTGCTTCGACGGCGGGCGTGTTCACGCCGCCGCTGATCGCTGCCCTGATCGAGGCGGTTGGCTGGAGAGGCCAGTTCATGGTCTTCGCGGGGGTCCTGCTGCTGTTCATCCTGCCGCTGGTGGCCCTTGCCATTCGCAATGATCCGGCCGAGGCCGGGGTGGAGCCGGAACCGGCGCCCCATGGGGTGGATGATACCGAGGATGAGCGCGACTGGGGCCGGGCCGAGTTCCTGCGTTCGCCTGATTTCTGGGGCATTGCGCTGGTGTTCGGCATCATGCTGGGGACCTTTGGCGGGACCTCGACCCACTTCTTTGCGCACATGTCCGATATCGGCGTTTCCGCCGGTGCGGCTGCCACGGTGCTGTCGGCCATGGCGCTGCTGGCGTTGCTGGCAAAGCCGTTCTTCGGCTGGATGATCGACCGCTTCGACCCGCGTCTGGCGGTGCTGGTCTCGATAGCCTGTCAGGCCATTGCGCTGGCGCTGTTGCTGTTCTTCAAGGACTACGCCTGGTTGCTGATTGCGGCATTGCTGTTCGGGCTGGGGTACGGGGGCATGGTGCCGTTGCGCAACGCGATCACGGCGCTGGCCTTCGGGCGCATGTCGTTCGGTTCGGTATCGGGTGCGCTGCGGCCGGTGCAGCTGCCGCTGGTGGTGGCATCGATTCCGTTCGCCGGCTGGGTGTTCGATACCTTCGGCAACTATGACCTGGCATTCGCCATCTTCTGCGGGCTGCAGCTGCTGAGTCTGGGCGCAATCCTGCTGTTGCGGCAGGCGACCGATCGTTCGGCACGACTGCGGGCCGGGCGCGCCACCTGAGTTGCAGCTGCACGGCGTCGGTCACGCGTCGACGTCGTGGGCTGCCGTGATTCGCAGGATCGACTCCACCAGCGTGACCGGGTTGGAAAAGAATGGTGAGTGGCCGCTGTCCATCTCGACGACCGGGTCACAGGGCACCCGGTCGCACATCCGCTCCTGCATGGTCGGCGTGATGGCACGATCGGCGCGGCACAGCACATAGCCACGGGGGACACTGCCCCAGTTCTCGTCGCTGCAGTGAACCGGTTGCCTGAGCGGCGCGATCGCCTGTGGCGTCAGCCGCGTCAGTGCCAGTTCGGCATCCTCGCCACGGCAGTCGTGATAAAAGATGCTGGTGACCTGCTCCGGATCCAGTTCCAGCGTGCCGGCCGTTGCGCCTGGGCGAATGGCTCCGTTCAGCAGGCTGTCCTGATCCTCCTGGCCAAGCTGGCCCAGGGATTCGCCATCCCGTGGCAGGAAGGCGCAGACATAGACCAGACTGGCAACATGGCTGGGCAGGCATTCCGCCACTCGAGTGATGACGGCACCGCCCATGCTGTGGCCCACCAGTACCACGCGTCGGTCCAGTTCCCGCACCCAGCGGCAGACATGGTCCACGTAGCTGTCCAGGTCGATCTGCTCGGTCGCCACCGGATTGTCGCCATGACCTGGCAGGTCGGGTGCGGACCAGCTGATGTGGCGTGCGTGCAGCTCATCCGTGACGCGTTGCCAGCACCAGGCGCCATGCCAGGCGCCGTGAACGAGTACCCAATGCATGTCGGTGGTGCCTCCCTGGAGGTCGCCGGCGCTACTTGAAGCGCCGGACCGGGTCATGGCCATGCAGCCAGTCGAACTGTGCCATCGCAATCTCGGGCAGCAGTCGACAGCCCATGCCGAGCTTCAGATTACGCCCGATCTGCCCCCAGTACGACCGCAGGTGGAACATCTCACCCTGGCTGCGGGAGGCTTCCTGCACTCTGGAGGTACGCAGCCGGCGCAGTTGTTCGTACTGTTTCAGGGCCTGCTGGGGCGCTTCCTCGTCGCCGTGCTCCAGCAGTCGCGACAGTACCCAGCCATCCTCGATCGCCATCGCCGCACCCTGAGCCAGGAAGGGCAGCATCGGATGGCAGGCGTCACCGAGCAGGGTGACGCGTCCCTTGCGCCAGGGATCCAGCACCGGACGATCCAGCAGCGCCCACTTGTGGCAGTCGCCGGCTGATTCCAGCAGCACTCGGACCCTGGGGTGCCAGTCCTTGAACGCGGCCAGCAACTCTTCCCGTGCGGCAGGCTGCTGCCAGGACTCCTCCTGCCAGTCGTCGGTCTCCACTACGGCAACCAGATTGATGTGGCTGCCCTCGTCCACGTAGTAGTGAACCAGATGAGCCCCCGGCCCCAGCCAGACGGTGGCCACAGGCTCGACCAGTCCGTCCGGCAGTGCGTCGGCGCGTACCAGTGCACGATAGGCCACCATGCCCGTGAAGCGGGTCGGTGTGTCGCCGTGCAGGATGCTGCGCACGGTGGAGTGGATGCCATCGGCGCCGACCGCCAGGTCCGCCAGCACCTCGCCCTGTTCAGTCTGCAGGCGCACCTGGTCATCGTGCTGATCCAGATCCGTTATGCCTGCGCCTGCATGCAGTGGAATGCCGCGGGCCTCGACCTGTTCCCGCAGTAGCCGGTGGAGGGTTTCACGACGGACATGGAAATAGGGGGCGCCGTAGCGGTCGGCGGAGAACAGCCCCAATGGGCGATAGGCGATCAGGGTACCGCTGCGATAGCCGCGAAAGCGCACGGCCTGAGGCTGGAAGCCGGATGCCTCCAGTCCCTGCCGCAGTCCCAGCGCATAGAGCACCTTGACCGCGTTGGGGGACAGTTGCAGACCCAGCCCTGCTTCGTTCTCGAAGCTGCTGCGCTCGAACAGCTCGGGGCGAAAGCCGGAGTTGCGCAGAGCCAGGGCTGCGGTCAGACCGCCGATCCCAGCGCCTGCGATCGCGATCTTCATTCAGTGCTGTCTCCGTTACCCGATTCGACAGTTGCCATGATAGCAGCACGCTGTTGCAGTCGTGGCCGCCAGCCCTTGGTCGGACCCGAGGCCGAGCTTCCGCACCGTTCCACTCGGCCTGCTGCGATCAGCGTTTCCCTACAGGTAGTGCCAGGATGGGCCGTCGCGACTGTCCTTGATCTCGATGCCTGCCGCGGCGAGCTCATCGCGAATGGCGTCGGCGCGGGAGAAGTCGCGTGCCTTGCGGGCCGCCTCCCTTTCCGTCAGTTTCGCTTCGATCGCCGACTCAGTCAGGGCGTTGTCCCGGGCGCGCAGGGCCTGGTCGGCTGCATTGAAGCTGGCGGCATCGCGTTCCAGCAGTCCAAGCAACTCGCTCGCGCCACGCCGCAGCGAGCAGGCCAGTGCGCTGCGCTCGGTTGCGGAGTCTGCTGTACGCAGCTGCCCCGCAAGTTCGTGCAGTACTGCCAGCGCTCGCGGTGTGTTCAGGTCATCGTGCAGGGCTTCGCGGAGTGCTGCGGGGATGGGCGCAGTCGGGTCGCGCGGGTCGCCGGCTTCGGCCAGGGCCTCGTGCAGGCGTATCAGGCTGCGACGTGACTGCTCCAGCAGTTCCTCGGACCAGACCAGCGACGAGCGGTAGTGGGCCGACAGCAGGGCGTAGCGCAGTACTTCGCCATCGTATTCCTGCAGCAGCTCTGCCACCGTGACGATGTTGCCCAGCGACTTGGACATCTTCTCGCCGGCCAGGGTCAGCATGCCGTTGTGCAGCCAGTAGCGGACGAACTGCGGATGGCCATGGGCGCAGCGGCTCTGGGCGAGTTCGTTCTCGTGGTGGGGGAAGGTCAGGTCCTGGCCGCCGCCATGAATGTCGATGACTTCGCCCAGGTGGCGTTCGATCATGGCCGAGCATTCGATGTGCCAGCCCGGTCGGCCCCGACCCCAGGGGCTGTCCCAGCCAGGCTGCTCGGGTGTGGACGGCTTCCAGAGCACGAAGTCGGCCGGATGCCGCTTGTAGGGCGCCACCTCCACTCGTGCCCCGGCAATCATGTCGTCCAGCGAACGCTTCGAGAGCTCGCCGTAGGCGGGATCCGAATCGACGGCAAACAGGACATGGCCCTCTGCCTCATAGGCGTGGCCCAGCGCCACCAGGCGTTCGATCATGGCGATCATGTCGTCCAGGTGGCCGGTGGCGCGCGGAGTCAGGTCCGGTGGCAGGGTTCCCAGACCGGCCACATCGCTGTTGTAGGCGTCGATGTAGCGCTGCGTCAGGGTATCGATGGGCACCCCCTCCTGCTCGGCGGCGGCCATGATCTTGTCGTCGATATCTGTGAAGTTGCGCGCGTAGGTGACCCGAGGGTACTCCGCCCGCAGCACCCGGTAGAGGACGTCGAATACCACCGCTGCACGGCCGTTGCCCACATGGATGCGGTTGTAGACCGTGGGGCCGCACACGTAGCAGCGCACATGGTCCGGATCCAGTGGCTCGAAGACGCGCTTGCGCCCGCTCAGGGTGTCGTGCAGCTTCAGGGTCATCGTATCGTCCGTCGGGCTGTCTCGGGTTCGTCATGCAGTGGCGGATTGGAGCGCTCGTACCAGCCGGCACGAAGGGGCTCAGGATTGTCCGTACAGCGTGTCCGGGTCCACCTCCACCGCCATGAATACTTCGGCCGCGGTGCCTTCCGCGCGGGTGTAGAAACAGTTGTGGCGACCGGTGTGGCAGGCGGGGCCGCGCTGGTCCACCTGCAGCAACAGGGTGTCGCCATCACAGTCGATACGCAGCTCGATGAGCTGCTGGGCGTTGCCAGAGGCTTCGCCCTTGCGCCAGAGCCTGCCGCGCGAGCGGGAAAAGTAGCAGACGCGGCCGGTCTGCAGGGTTTCCTCGATCGCTTCCCGGTTCATCCAGGCGAGCATCAGGACCGCGCCGGTATCGTGCTGCTGGGCTATGGCGGGGACCAGGCCGTTATCGTTGAACTGCAGGGCGTCGAGCAGTGCGGACAGTTCCACCCGGGTTCCCGTGGCGGCCCGCTCCAGGGTCTTGAACATGATCGCATCCTCGTT
>LFIK01003770.1_pt1 | contig 12293 bp, 8 predicted proteins | sample 643401 | NCBI WGS metagenome assembly LFIK01 (sample SAMN03777447, study PRJNA286221) | soda lake metagenome | biome: soda lake; feature: Kulunda steppe; material: water; isolation source: sample T5-Br brine of Lake Tanatar-5 | place: Russia: Kulunda steppe | collected 2010-07 | reverse complement strand
TGGACTGCAGCGTCATGCTGCAGAGCCAGTTGCAGAGGGGGTTGCAGCAGTGCACATAGATGTGAGGCAGATGCAAGTGGATGAAGGGGGGGGATGAGCAGCAGGACTCCCCGGGGGGTGAGCAGGGGGAGGGAGACGAAGCATGGGAGGGGTGAGCTCACCTCAAGGAGTGGAAATGGGGAATTTGAATTCCAGAGGAGACCTTTGGAACCAGACACAGCTGCCAAGCCACGGGCCTCATGAGTCAATGATCATAGACAGGTTTCTGAAGCAGCTGCAGGTGCATGCGTGCTCAAGCTTGCCTCAAAGACAGGCCTCTTAAGCAGCATGCTGGCAAACTTGAAGTCCCATAACTGGAAATAGGGACATTTAGTTACAGGGGTTTGAGTGGCACGTCAGTGTCGCTGATCCAGCGCGGATGAAGTGCAACTTTGGGACAAAGGATCGATGTTACCTTGAAAATATCGAAGAATCTCAATCATTGTTTATAGTTCATATAACGTAGGCTCAATCGTGAACCTTCAACCGGCCGGAAGCTTTGCGATTGCACTTCAGCACATCCTGTATTCCAGCGTGTTCCGCATTTGTGGACATAACATACATTTGAATGCTGGACTTTAAATTACTGTACTTGTGACACAGTTTTCAGACGGAGTCTCAGGGTGCCGGTCCGTCCATTATCCGGGGAATATCTATCCACCGTCCCGCGGAGCCCAGGTCCTGGACCTCTCCCGGAGGGCGTCAAAAACTTAATCCTTCGTTTCCGTGGAATTCTCGCGGCGTCAGGGCGCAGGGCGTTCCGGAGTGTGACCAAGATGTGCGGATAGGTTACGTATGCCTGAGGCCGCCGCGGTGCTTCGCCCGCGGCTTGGAAACAGTTATGCAGCAAAGGAGACAAATTCTGTCTCAGATTGCCTATCTGCAATTTCTGACGGTTTTGCACCGTAAATATCCGGAAACCCGACCGTCTGACGTCAAAAATTAAAATCACCGTAAATTATGCCTGCAACTCAATTTGTGACGGCCCAAACCGTAAATTACGCCGTACCGTCAAATGACGGTTGACGGCGTCAGTAGTAAAGTGCACAACTCTGGTTACAATGAAGTAGCGCTGTTTCGGTGTAAGGCCCCATATCTCCATGGAGGTGCTGCACCAGGTCAACCCTTCAACACATGGATGCCTGTTAGGACCCCCTGACCAGCTCTGAAAGCTCAGGTCGCAAGCATGCACAGCAGTGAGGCTCAAGAAACAAATCGATCCTGTTAGGGGGTGTCCAGCTGCGGGGGCGACCTGAAGAGAAAGGCTATGAGAAGAATCCTTGGAAGACCTAAACCAGGAAGTGGCAAACTACCTCACCAGGTGTCAACAGCTGTGAGAGGCAAGTACTCAACAAGCGCACGCAAACATCATATTTTGAACATGCCATTCAAGGACCAACACTGAGCAAATTGTGCCCTTGTAAGATGACAGTAGGCACTGTGGGCTACTTATCCATACCATGGCTTCCACAGCATACATGGCTCTGCGATCCTGATGCCTCCTGGCCTTACTTGCAAAGCTCAACGATGACGGCCTCGGGTTGCACACTCAGAATGCAGTTGTAAACATCATCTGCAGCAGTCATGCATTATGTATGAAGAGTCTGGCAATGTCGATGTAACAGCATCCATCGTTCTCCTCATTCAAGTGACTCGTTGCAGAAGTGCATGACCAGAAGCGCACTTAAACACTAGTGTTGCAAATTTCTCACCTAGGCTAAATATGTTGTCTTAACTTTTGCACTCGCAGGAAGCTGAGGCCGCGGGCACATGCAAAAAATTTTGGGGTTTTTGGGGAATTCGAATACCCAAAAAATTTCAGCGGTCACACGTGTTTTCTCTTTTGCTTAACTGAATTTCTTTGAAACGCCCATATCTGTGCAACCTATTAGAGAAACACTGTCTCTGTTGGCCTTATGACCTCCAGTGCTCATATCATCCATACCCACAATCTCGCTAGCGAAATTTCATGGAACTATGATCTCAACAGGTGGAAAATTAGGGTTTACATTGGTCTTATTATCCTGCACAGGGCTGCTTGCAGCCTCACAGTATGGCACACAGCCTGCCATACAATGCACTACATGGTGGAGCTGCTCGAGGCTGTGGCTATGCAGCAAGTAAGGGAAAGGTGCACATGCATGAGCATGAGCAACAACTCACCAACACTTATAAGATGTAACATGTATACGCCACCCAGCAACTCATCTATGCACTCACACATGCGCAGGTTCGCATGCAGACCAACTCCCATCGATCTGTCTGGCAATTTGTCTCTTAAGAGTCAGTTTCTTTGGCTAGGCTTCCCTTTCTGTGCCTTTGTTGCTGGGCATAACACCTAACTTATCCATTTTCTGCTCAAATGCAGTGTTTTGCAACTCTCATTGTACACCAGTACACTGCTCCTACCCATGCCCACGCCCATAGATAACTTGCTGTGGCCTGCTTGGTTGAGCTATCTCTTTATCATGCTTCAGCATTGGAAAACGCAGACCGGGTTGGCCCCTGGGCAGGCTGGGAAGCCTGGCCGCAGGCTTGCACACACTCATGGCACCTTGGTATGGGCTGCAGCCAGGTGGGGCATCTCGGCCTGGCCCTGTCTGCCCTTTTCGGTGAGGTTTTCATGTTCATGCTTCACCATCTTGAGATACTGTAAATGCATGAAGATATGCAGCTTTCAAGCAAAAAACCTGTGTTAAGGGCATTTTATTCAAGGGGAAGTCGTTTGGTGAAGTTCCCATGCAATCCTCATTGGAACTTTTGGAATTCCAAAAAAAAGGGGCCAATCATGCACCCCGGTCCTCTGTTCACAATTAAGAAATTTGATAATTCCGAAATTTTTTTTGCCTATTTCCCTATATTGTTTTGCCCAAATCACCAAGAAAATTTGTCTGAATTATGAAAAATGTTGCGTGTGACCGCGGCCTTAGCATAAGAGGAAAACACGGTTGAGCAGCTCAAATTGATCCTGACTTTGCTCCTGTTCCTTCTCTTGCTCATTACAGCAACAGTAGGACAGAGAACGGATTACACAACTAAAAAGGCAGATATCTTGAAAAGAGGAGCCAAAGCCACTGCGAAAACCTTTGACACTGTTAAATCAAGCCGCGCAAAGCATTTGACTAGCAGCACTGTATACTGCCCCCAATCCAAGCCCCCAAGAACAGGCAATGTTGTGCAACCTTTTCGGCTATTGCAGTCTTTTTGCAAATCATACAAAGGGCACACAACACATAGCCTTCACCTGCAGTCTGACGCGAAACATGTGCAGTTCCCAGGATGAAGACTTCATCAGGTAATGGTCGGTCATATCCAGCTGGCCTGGGTTGCACAAATGGAAAAGTGCCTGGGACTGTAAGCACAGCTTTCGCTGAAAGCCCTTCAATAAGTGTTTCTGAACTGTTAGCTACAGGCGGAATGCGCATTTGCTCTTGAAATTGCGTGGACCCTCACCCCCCTCCCCAATTGCACAGGAGCGCACGCACAAATAACAAAGCACAGGATTTTTACAGCGTCAATCTGGCTCCTGCATTAAGGAAATGCAGCCAACCAGGAACAGCTACTTGACTGATGCAACGCACCTAGCACAAGGGACGTTGCACAAAGCATCTTGCATAAGAGCACTTGCAAGCCATGTCAGCCTCGACAGTTTCCCTTTTGAAGGCACATACCTTGTCAGCACATCCAAAATTCCTGCGAGACAAATAATGATAAGGTGCAAGTGAGCAACAGTTTTCTGGCAGTTTAGCTGCCTCCGGCAAATGGATTGATTTTTTGACAAGGGGTGCTAAGCTCACCTCGGTCAACCATGTCGATGAGGTCCGGGTGGTGAGCTGCAACATGATCTCTGGTGGATGCTGTATCTTCTTGCCTGTGGCTGTAATCTTTAGGAGGAGTGATACTCCCTAGCCTGCCGAATGCAAGCAGGTCAACCACAAATGCCAGGAACACCATGGTGATTGAGGCCCAATCTGTGCGTTTGCCTTGCTTTGCTGGCCAGGTGCTACGCGGCCTGGGCAAGCAGTAATGACCCACTGCCTGTAAAGCCATCATGCAAGCACACAGCAATGTCCAGCCTCATTTTAGAGGCAACAGTAATGATCATTTGAGTGTCAGCAAGGAAACTGGCAGGAAGGAAAGGAAGCTGCGCTGCCTAAGTGCTCTGGACGCCCTTGTCCTCACCTCCATGCACAGCGGTGGGTACACATTGTCATGAGATACTAGACATTGTTTGTCATGAGGACATCTAACTGCTCACCAGCTGTAAGGCGCTTCATAATGAGACAGGAGGCGCCAAACACGGAAAGATCCATACGCCACCAGTCCACCAGACACTCCTGCTGCAACCCAGAGCGCTTTGCCCATGTGCAGTTATGACATCGAGGATGTTTGATCCTCAGCAGAAGCAATGTCGGGGAACTGAGAAGCTGTACTCCAATTAGATGTCGTCAAGAGAGGTCTATGTTAGTTGATGGCATTCATGGCTTGCATTGTAACAGCCAGGTTTTGAGATTAAGTCTTGTTGTCCCACCGAGGAAAACCAGCCCTTGTGTGCTCAGCTGGGTGAGATTCCCCCTAGTCTAGTCCCCCTAGAAGTACCTCCAAGCGCATACGAGAGTCAGGCTTGGCCCGGTTAGGGGAGGTCACCCTGACGCTTATGATATTACTAGTTATAACATACTTACCGCAATAATAACGGTTGCGATGCAGAATTTCAAGACGAATTGTATGACGTTTTGCATGCTTCCAGTGTGCTGCCACCCAAATTTACTCACACCTCTCCAATAATGAAGGTCCGGTTGGGATGGTTGGCCGTGTAGCCACACGGGCGGGGTCAGTCCTGATCGTCGAAGTAACCATGACCTTTTTAAATTGCAACTATGCTGTACCAAACATGCACAGACATGCTCATGTGCTATCAAGCCTTTCTTGTGAGGATTGCACATGCTGCTCTCAGTCTTAGGAGAAAGGCACATGCTGCTCTTTGAGATCTCTCAAACTTTTGTCTGGAAGTAGGTATTGCTGTCTTCGCAGTCTCTCAGAGGGCTCCGCTGCAGGTTCTATTTATGCAGTATACGCTTTCAACTGCATGCAGCCCTAAAAATATACGAGAACAAGTACTTTGCGCTGTCTTGTTCCGTCAGATTTGAAGTCAAAAACCAGTAATTGCAGCGTGGACTTTTCGGAGTCTTGCTCCTTCAAATTTCCAGTCAAAAAACCAGTAATTGCAGCCATGAAGTGCAGCCATGCAGTTCTGACATCTTGTGAGCCTTTGAGGGACTGCAGGACTAGTGCTGTGACATGTACACACATGCCCTCTTACACAGGAACCCTGTTTATTACTTAGATCGAACTGCTCACCAGACCAAACAAGTCAAGAAGCCAAAGACTAGCACATGTGAGCCTTACCTGACCACATACTCAAAGCACTACAAACATGGGCTACGGTGACCAAGGGCAGATCAGCATCAGATGCAAGCTATAGCTCTTCACTTGAAGCAACATAGAGCAAAAATGAAAGGGACATAGCTTTCTGATCCCACTTCAATCCTTCAGTAACAAATTTTGCAGGCTTCTTGGTATGCCACCCAAAACTGTCTCTCACCCCTTTGGGGATCTGCCTATGACAATGGTGTCGTGTTCAACATGGTCTGCCATGCAATCCACTCATCTCTTTCCACTGACGATGGCACTGCTCCCTTGATGCTCTGCCTACACTGGAAGGGCCTTTGTGCAATTGCTTACATGCCAACTTAAAGAGAATATCCAACGCAATGTACTATTTTAGGGTCTATTTCTCAGGATTCAGTAACCTACAGATGGATTGGGAACAATGCAAGCATTTCAACTCCTCAATGGGACCTCGAAATAACTGCTGTATGGAATAAAGAGGCACAAAACATGCTGAGAAGTACCCCACTACCCCTGGTATGCAGCCTTAACTAATGCCATTCCTAAGGCAATTTATCAAGCCTTGCCCACATCTACTCATTCAGAGCGCGGCTAAACTAACCCAAGTTATATGACTATTGACGAAGGAACTGAGTGATTCAGCTCTTATAAAAAGCTTCGGGTCTATCACAACAGCTCCTAGCCCCACAGCGCTCACAAACAAAAAATTAAGACTGAAGATTCTATGTTGGTCGCATTGGAGCAAGAGCCTTTATATCTACATTCAAACAGCTGTCTTTGTTGATTCTGGTGCAATTGGGAAAAGCAATGCCATAAACAAAACTGAATGGCATAGCTTCTACACCTAAGGCAAAGTGCACTCACATAGCCAGATAGTGCTTGTCCCTGTCTTAGATCAGGAAACAGGTCTCGTTTCATGATTCACAGAGAGCACATGCAGGTGAAACTCCTGGAACAAGTTGTCTCCATAATTAGCAAATCAGACACACATATACACTATTACAGACTGTGAGCCCACACTGGTGAAATTGAAAAGGAATCTGCTAATACTATAGCAGAACATGCAGCTATCCGATAAGTATGGGCACGATAAAGCATTTTCATCACCCTCAAGATGGCGATCCTTTCTCCCATACATACATTCTTCCTTGCATGGCTCGCAGAAGAGAAAGATGATATTACCCCCTATCAATAGAACCAGCCTTGCTCCACTACAAAGTATGAAGGACACTAAAAACTTACATGAGCAACCATCACAGACTTGACTATGAACATTGGGCGAGATGGCTTATTTATTGAACGATCAAACTAGTTATTGAATTGCTGCAGTTCTTAGCAATTCTCTCTGGAACGATCCAAAGATAATTGTGTCACAAAGAAGCAACGTCATGAAATTCAAAACGGACACTGTGCACACCCAGAGACTAGCCAATCTCTATGGCAGAGCCACGGATTTATTGTGCCTGGTGTCACAACAGTGGTATGTCATCAGTCAGATAGCCAAATTTGGCTATCTGACTGATGGATTTAAATCCATATGCTTTCTGGCTTTCATGCTTTAATCCAAAACATGCTGACTCAAAGACATAACATTGCTTCCAGGCTTACCAGTAAAACCTGAGCATAAGTTAATTTGGAGGAAACACAATTTTTGTAGGTAATGGATTGAAGCGCGGCTCGACAAAGCCTGTTTTGCCTTCACATGCACCAGCCAACAGGACTTCTCTTTAATCGCTTGAACTAAATGCTATTTTTTAGGGTTGGGTCATTCGGTCATTTCACCCTTAAAAAGCGCGAATTATTCGATAAAAAGCGAAATTCGCGAATTATTCGGTCGCTTCTTCGTTCAGTGTTGCAAAACAATCGGGGATTGGCCCAGGAGGGCCCTCTCCCTAGCAATTTCACCCAGTTTAGGTCCTGCTCCCTCTGTTTATGCACATTCTACTCAATCTGACTGCATGAAAAGTTGCAGAAAGAAGGAGATGGCAGGTTGGAGCACTTTTGCTGGAACATGCATGATCATGTGATGAATTGCAAATGTTGCAACCTTTGCAATTCCTCCCAATTGGGAGGCAGCCGGGATTGCCTGGAAATGACAGTGAAACGTAAATTAAATTTTGTAAACCATGGAACTTACGTAATACCTCGACTTTCCAGGGGTCGATGAGGCAGAAAAGGGGATAAATTGGTCGAAATGGGTGTGAGGGGTATAAAATTCCCGAATGCCACTTTTTAAAAGTGCGAATTATTCGTAAAAAATGGGAAGCGATAAATGCGTAAAAACCGAATGACCCGACCCTACTATTTTTACACCGTCAGCTGGACTGCAGAATGGCAATCAAAGTAACATTCACACCCTTTACACCCTTTGCACTGGAATACGCACATCGGTGCATATTCCAGTCTAATATTTTGATGAGATACGACCAGGGCAACAACTAGCTAGGGCAACCAAACAGAATTGTGCATTAAAGTGCACACTTGTACAGCAATGCCATAAAGTGAGCTCACATACTTTCCAAATTGGAGAAATGCGGACCATCTGTCACTGACATGCTGACTCAGTATGTAATTTACACTGCGTGCCCACTGTGTCTGCGCGTGCTTGCATCTTAAGACCTCTGAAAGTGGTGATTAGCGCTGGCAGCCACCCGACCAACGATGCTGCTGCTGCTGCTGCCTCTGCTGCTGCTGCCTCTGCTGCTGCTGCAGCTGCAGCCACCGCTGCTGTTTCCGCTTGACCCAATGCCAGCTGAAACCTTGCAACTTGTGCGGCTCTGGCCTGTGCTTGCATCGACCAGCACCAGCAGAGCAGGTCCTGGAGGGCACGCAGCGCATGAGAACGTTTTAGTAAAATGATTTTACCACTGTTGCAGATTTAGTTGCACCGAGGCATTGCGCGCAACACTGCGTCAAGACTGCCCGGTCGAGGGCGCTGGTGCTGGCAGAGAGTGTTCTTTTTAAACTCCTACCGTCATCGCACCGTTGGGCGTTGTTCAGCTTGTATCAGAGCATCTGTATTGGCGCTACCCCGCCGACCGACTCCCCAACCAACCACCTACACCGCGAACTAAACACAATTACACTGTCCCACGGTTCATCATAACTACTCGCCCGCCTGTTGCCCCCCAAAGGGCTTAGAGTGTTTACTCCATCCTACAGAATGCCAGGGACAAACAAGGCATTTTTGCGAGTTTGTCTCTGTTGTGCTCAAATACGGCTATAGCTGAACTGACCACATGATCAGATATTTCACTTACCTACTCAATCAACCTCCTGGTTTATTAATTCACACAACAGGGGTTTCCCTTTGGCATAGTCTTTCCTCTTCTTTTCCTCCTGGTCACAATACAGAACAAATCTGGCACTGCACTAATCTGGTGTGAATGTTACAAGGATTATGAGCAGAATTCGCTTGCGTGCACACTCTTGCAGTCAAATGCCCTCTTTGGCAAGGTGAAATTAGGCTTTATGACAAGTACGCTTGTGCTGCTGTGCAAAATGAGGTCACGTTCAAAGAAAATATGCACAGTGCATGTTCTCTTTCAAGGTCGGATTAAGTTTTATAAAGTTTTAATAAAGGTTGGATGAAGTTTGAATAAATTAGTGTAATAATACATACATTAATGTCAAGACTTGCTTGTGTGCTCCCTCATAAGAAAAGAAAATAAAAGAAACTACTTAGGCAGTGAAACCACTCCCTACATCAATAAAGGAAAAAAAGAAACATTGGACCGAAGAGTCTCCTCCACCAGGGAGAAAGATGAAATAGTGGCAATTTGGAGGGTGAGAAGCCGCCCCCTGCTCCAGATCAAGACCTTGAGAGCAACTAAATTTTTCAAGAGCGCGTTTAGTAGTTGTCAGTTTGTGTGCATAGAGCACAGAATGAGCATGTAACTTGAGGGCAGTCTTATGGGCTTTTTGTGTATCAAGGCCGAGCTCTTTAAGGTGATTCAAAGTGTATGAGGTAAAATAGAGCCTCCCACACCAAAAAGAATGGTGTGAAGGATAAATTTCTTAGCCTTCAAGCGCTTACAACTAACCTCGTGTTGTTTTCTAGAGGTGTCCAGGCCATGTACCTTAACAGTATCTAACCTCAACGAGGTGTGTCTCCCTCATGTTGACATTGAGCTTGTGAATTCTGCGTACATCTCTGCTGGGTTGTCTTGGGTGTGACACCTGGTGCAAATGAGGAGTGGTTGGCGATTTGGGTTTTTTAGTAGGTGTAAGTATGGGGGTGACCAAAATAGCATCAGGGCGACTAGAGGTGAGTCTATCTCTAGCAGATAAACGAGCATCAAAAAGCCAGCTGGGTAGTGTATGCTCAGGAATTTGGAGATTTTGTTGGGCCAAACAATCAGTACTGCCGGCATCCAAATGGACCGGACAACCTGCCAGCGAGCCTTTGCTGATAGCTTTCATGATGAGCCTGCAGGTAACATTATAGGGTTCAGTGATGCTATTTACATGGCAAGCTTGGTATTTCTCAAGGGTATCTGCACATTCATTTCCGGCAATTCTGGCACGAGATGTTAATTTATAAAGGAAGATGTGGGATTGAGAGTTTTGGATAATATTAGAAAGAATTGAGGTCTCCTTGACATGGTGACGGTGCTTCTCTGGATACAATACTTGTTTCCTTATTTGATTGAGTGAGGTAAGGCTGTCGGTGGCAATTTGCATATGATCATGAGTGATAGCTGCAGCTATAGCTGCTAGTTCTGCTCTCCCTATGGTGTTGGTTGTACCGGCACCATTTGGTACAACCAACTTAGAGTTGCCCAAGCTGGGGTGGTAGACCCCTGCCCCCAATAACTGTTTTGCCTTCTTAGATATGGCAGCTACCATCCATGTAGGTCCAGGATTTCCAGTCTGCAATTTTAAGTGTGAGTCCCGGTAGAGAATGATGGGAAGGGGGGGCCACTTCACCCAAAACAGGTCTGTGGGAGCACCTGGTATGGTTTGCATTTTGTCTGAGTGAAGTTTTTCAAATTTCTTGGAATTGAGCGCTGTCTCAGGGTGCCTAGCATTACATATGGGGTGGCTAGCAATGTTGTTGAGGTACCAATCTGCTTCAGGGATGTCACAAGCAAGATTTTGCAACCATGTAGGGTTGTGTTTATTAAGGTGAAGCCATGCAGCTGTATTCCAGACTGCTGTGATGGAGATTCCAAGAGATTCCCTGGGGAAAGGGAGTCTCTTGACTTATCCAGGATTGAGGGGAAGTGTCAGCAATCTCATTAGCTGGAATTGTTCCAAGTACATAACACAAGTGGAGATAGGCTATCTGTAGACTTGTGTAAGGGTTGGTGATCATGGATCCATTCCAAGATGGTGGGAACATGAAAGTGGCAGTTACCTCGGTACTGAGGATGGCTGAGTAGATGGCATGCCTAAGGCTAAGATTCATGATACGTTCGTTATAGATGGGATGGCACACAGAGAAACCAGTGAGTTGGGATGAGAGGGAGTTGAGGTGCGCACCAAGGAGTGCATCTCGTGAGTCTGCGCTTCAATAATGGGAGTAGCTAGGGTTGAAGTCTCGGGGAGGCCATTTTTCCTGAGTTACCAGAGAGGGCAGTGTGTACATGATTTGACAATGCTCGCGAGTACGAACCTTTGATCTTCTTGCTGCGGTACTTCCTTTCTAGCTTTGTTTCTCTAGTAAGCAGCCCTAGTAGCTCAGATGCAAAGGTTTTAGGTGTAGGTGTTATGTTGTTATGGAGACCTTTTACTATAGCTTGGCTGTATGGAAAGCTGTATGAAGGATATTGATATGCTCTGGTGCCATCATGCCCTGGCATATTCCGTCTGTGCTGTAAATAAATGCTAATCTTGATGAGTAGATTTCTGTGAGAGTAAGTGGTGGGAGGTTTGTGTTGAGGGAAGGCTGCTTGTTGGTAGGTTTAGACTTGTACCTAACAAGGTCTAAATTACGGATCCAGAACTCACAGCTCCCGGTGGGTTGTATATCTAATTGTGGGTTTGTGGGGTGGACATCAAAGGTGACTTTATTCCGTAGATCAGTGTCCACTTTTTGAATCCAGGTGTTGGCCTTGTCGGACATGCCAAAGCCTTGTCTTTCCAGGTTGTCTAAGGTTTGATCTGCTGTGGGCAGAAGGAGATCAGGCTCATCAATCCGTGCCTCAAAATCATGGATACACCCAAGGAGGTTGGGCAACGTGTCTTTTAGCTCTTCAGATTCCCAGGTGGGTTCCCAGGTCACGTGTATGAGTTCTTTGTTAATGGATTCAGAATATCTTTTTTTTGTTCATTATTAAGGTGAGCACAGCCCAGGCAGGCCCAGTTGTCGTTCTTGTCAACTTCCTCTTTCTGCCTCTGTGTGTAGCAGCCAGTGTTCTTGAGACACACCCAATGGTATGTCCGGTTGCAGACCTCACAGACCTCACATGATTGAAGGGGGGGGCACATTTGTTTCAAGTTGGAGGCCAAAATTATAGATGCAAATTTCACAGCATGCACACCCAATGGCAGAGCGGGCTATATGGTGAAGTTTCTTTAGTGTGAAGCCAGCCTTTTTGAAAGTAGTGAGTGCCCAATTTTCTATGGTCATGGGCGCAAAGTATACATGGTATTGTTTTTTGTTTCTGAGATTCCTGAGCATAATTGTTGGTAGGTTTGTTTGTGACAATCCTCCAGTTATCTATGGAGGTTACTTCCAAGTCATAGAAGTAGATGGTGTTATCAGCATCTGAGGCATTGAGAAAGTTATTTTGTACTTCCAAATCGCATGGGCCATGGATGCTGGGTCTAATGGTCGAGTGCAAGGGCCTGGGCATTCCAGGTTAGTGTTGAGCTGCAGGATTTTTCTCCTCTTTTGC
>LFIK01003769.1_pt1 | contig 12294 bp, 8 predicted proteins | sample 643401 | NCBI WGS metagenome assembly LFIK01 (sample SAMN03777447, study PRJNA286221) | soda lake metagenome | biome: soda lake; feature: Kulunda steppe; material: water; isolation source: sample T5-Br brine of Lake Tanatar-5 | place: Russia: Kulunda steppe | collected 2010-07 | reverse complement strand
TGGGACGCAGCCCACACGACCCCGTGTCCGTCCGTTCCGTCCGGTCCGGCCACCAGCTCGGCCACGGCCGCTTGCAATTCTTCCAGTCCGGTGCCGTCCACGGCGCTGGTGCGCACCGTGCGTCGAAAGGCGGTCTTCCACGGATCCGGAAGCGCCGCTGTTCCCAGCTGTCCACCTTTCAGCATGTCCGCTTTGTTGATCACCAGCACGGCGGGGGGATGCTTCGCGATCTCCGTCGCGCGTTGCGTCGGCTCGGGATCGTCCTGGTCATGGACGAGGTGCGACGTTTCGCGTCCCCATACGGCGCGGGCGATGCGTTCTTCTTCCTGACCCCAGCCCAGTTTTCCGTCCACCACCATGAGGACGGCGTCGGCCGCTTTGGCGGCTTCTTCTGCGCGTGCGACGCCGATCTTCTCCACCAGATCTTGGGACTCTCGTATGCCTGCGGTGTCCAGCAACCGCAGCGGTGCGCCGTGGAGGGACGTGGCTTCGGCTTCCACGACGTCTCGTGTGGTGCCGGCCACTTCCGACACGATGGCTTTTTCGCAGCCTGCCATGGCGTTGAGCAGGCTGCTTTTTCCTGCGTTCGGTCGTCCCACGAGCGCCACGGATGCGCCTCGTTGGAGCACGAGGGACCGCTCGGCGTCCTTCCGGATCCGTCGCACGTCCTCGCGGAGCTGCTTGGCGTTTCGGACGAGTTCTTGGCGTTCCAGCGGCGGTATGCCGTCTGCGTCTTCGAAATCCACGCGTGCTTCCACTTCCACCATCATGGCCATGCACGTTCGCTTCATGCGTCGGATGTGCACGGACGCGTCGCCGCGCAATCCAGCCAAGGCGGCGTCGGCTGCACGTGGGGTGCGTGCGTTTACCAGGCGGTCGATGCTTTCGGCTTGGGCCAGGTCGATGCGTCCGTTGAGCACGGCGCGCAAGGTGAATTCTCCTGGTTCGGCCATCCTGGCGCCGGCTTGGAGCGCACAACGAAGCACGCGTTGTGCACACACGCTTCCACCGTGTCCGTGCACTTCCACCACGTCTTCGCGCGTGTACGACTTGGGTGCGTGCATGGCCAACAGCAGCGCTTCGTCCACCACGCATCGACGGTCGTCCACCACGTGTCCGTAGTACACGCGATGGCTCTTCGGCAGCCAGTTCGACGGCGTGGAACGACCTGCGTCGCCACGCGCACCGCGACGAAACATCCGTGCGCCCACGTGCAGCGCGTCGCGTCCGGAGATGCGCACCACCGCCACCGCGCCTTGGCTCGCACCTGTGGCCACGCCGGCGATGGTGTCTTCGCCACGTCTTCTCGTGCATCCCACGTCTCCACGTGTTGCATCGTTGTCCACTGCGCCTGGTGGTCCGTCGGGTTCCATTCCTTCCCTTTCACGTCGGCGCGCTGCCGCGTGCGTGCGCGATGGCGTCCACGACGGACGCCTTGCCCGCTTCGTGGCGTCCTTTCCGACGCACGGACGCGCACGGAGGCAGGTGGTGGCCGTGCGGCGCATGGCAGCTGTGCGTGCAACAAGCGGTGGGGATGGCGGTGTGGGCGCCGTGGCGGGCGTGCTTGGCGCTGCTGTGCACGCTGTGCTTCGCCGCGATCTGCGCCGTCGCGATCCCGCCGCCGGGATCCAAGCGCGTCGCGACCCTGCGCACGAAAAAGGCGGTGGCGCGGATGGGACGTGCCGCCTCGCGGTTCGTGCTGTGGACGATGGGCGTGGCGCGCATCCACGTGATGGACGTGGCGTGGGACGACGAGCACGACGACGGATTGATCCCGTGGAAGCCGAGCGAACCGGACGAGGCGTGTCCGTGTGCGTTGTGGGTGTCCAACCACGTGTCGTTCGTGGACGTGCTGGTGCACATGGCGTTGCAGTTTCCCAGCTTCGTGTCGCGAGAAGAGACCGGAAAGACGCCGCTGGTGGGCGGCGTCGCACGTGCCATGGACTGCGTGTTCGTGCGTCGAGAGCCGCGGGCGAAGGAAGGATCCGACGGGAACGGGATCGCGCGTGCGTCCGAGGAGCTGTCGCGTCGCGCTGCGTGGCGTGCTCGGCTGGTGGAAGAAGGCGCTTCGGACGTGGACGTGCAGGTGCCTCCGGTGGTGGTGTTCGCCGAAGGAACCACCAGCAACGGCGAACAGCTGTTGACGTTTCGCACGGGTGCGTTCTTGTCCAATCGTTGGATCCGTCCCGTGGTGGTGCGATACCGTCCGTTGTGGTGGGCACCTTTTTCGTTGGCGTGGGAGAGCATCTCTGCGTTGCAGCACGTGGTGTTGACGTTCTCCCAAGGATGGTACGCGGTGGACGTCTTGCGTCTCCCCCCTTGTGCTCCTCCGCCTGGCACCTCCATGGATCCCGCCGCCTTCTCTCGTGCGGTCCGTGCACGCATGTCCTCCGCCAGCGGCCTCCCGTGCGTCTCCGCCACCTTCGCGGACAAGCGTGCGTACCACGCCCACCTCCGCGCCGCCATCGCCACGTCCACCAAGCAAGATTGAAGCGCACTTGGACCCCTCTCCTCGTCCTCTCCCACACCCACTGGTCCAAGCAGAGAAGATTCTCTCTTGGGGGAGGGGGGGTCCGAAGAGGAAGAGGAAGGACGACGATGGATGGATGGAACGATCCAAAGAGAGAGAAGAGAGAGGCGGCATGCCAGGCACGGCGTTCGACGGATCGACGTGGGTGACGGGGGCGCAGGTGGGTGCGTTGGCGTTGGGAAGCGCAGCCTCGGTGGCCGTGGGAGCAGCCTTGGTGCGAAAAGCAGCCTTGGAAGAAGCGGTGGGAGACACGAGGAAGAAACGAGACATAAACCAACCGCACAAACGAGAACGCGTGCGATTGAACCGTGCCAAGCACGACGCCAAGCTGGAACGGAACGCATCCGAACCTAGAAACGAAGGCCTGGAAAAAGAAGAAGGAAAGAAACGAGACGCGTGGGACGAATGAACGAAGATACAGACATGGCCCGCACGCCTCGTATCCGTGCCCACCGTACAACACCCGAAAAAAAAAACAGGAGCGAAAGCAAAGGAAGGAAACGGGACGCGACCCAACGCGCCTCTTTATTCGTGGGATCCTCGTGCGGAGGAAAGGATGCACGGGACGAGGACGCACACGCATGCGTCGCCAAAACGTCCTGCCGACGAAAAGGACGAGAGGAAGCGGTGCTCTCCTCCCCCCCAAAATCCCACCCAAGAAGAAAAAAAAAAAAGAATACGGACCGGATCAAATGGCCCACTCTTCGAGCTCCTTGCGATCTTCGGGACCCACCAGAGGTCGGGTCAACGTACCCACCATTAATACACTGCAATATGGACACGCGGAAGAAATGAGCTCGTTCACCTGGATCTGGTTGCGTTCAATCTTTCGACTCACCTCCTCCAATTCTTCTTCGCCATCCGGAATGGTGGCACCCATGGAAGACAAACCGGCTGGCAACTGCATGTACTGACGCTGGAGCTGAGCGAACTCCTTGCTGTCCCGTGCCAGCTCCTCCTGCATGCGCTCCAGACGAGCACGTACCTCGCCGCTCTGCTTCTCCAACACGTCCTGCAACAAGCATCCTTCGTGAAACGTGTGCGTGCATGGAAACACAAAGAACGGATGACAGGCCAAGCCGTCGGTACTCGATGCACGGACGGCGGTGGGACCGGGGCAAAGCATCGTCTTGTTGCACGAGCTGCATCGTGTCTCCGGGGTGACCTCCACAAACCGACCCGGAAGTTCCCGCAAGTCCTTACGAATGACCTCCGCTTCTTTCGTGGCACTGTCCATCTCCCGCTTCAGCTCTTCGATTTTGAGGCTGTATTCCTCCAATGCATCCCCCACCGCACCTTTCAAGTCATCGATGAGAACAGTATCCGGGAAGAAAGGAAGGATGTCCTCCAGCTTCAGCAAGCCGTCTGTCTCCTTCAAGAAGCTCACCACGTTGCCGACCTGATCCCGTGTCGTTCCTTCTGATTCCAGCTGGATGACATGCTTGGCGACCATCAGCCAAAGCTTCCTTCGCATTCCTTCGTCGTCAACGGGCATTTCTGCCACCGACTTGGCCAGCTCCAGATCCACCTTCAGCGCCAACGAAACCGCCTCCTGGAACATGCCTTGCGTGGCATACAAGTGGCAGCAAGAGCGTAGCCTTGCTCGCTCCAGGCACAACCTGAGAGCGTACTGGATGTCGTAGTAGGGTTCCCCATTGGGTTGCACAGCATTGGATAGATATCGCAACAGGTTGGTCTCCGCATCTTCTCGTGTCAGCAGCTGAAGCATCAGGTTATGGACCGCCACATCCTTGCATTTGTGCCGGAAGATCACCACCTCCAAGTAACGCTGCGCTTCCAATTCCTGCTCCGTGGTGCGTGCGCCAGGCTTCTTTGACTGCTTTTCGCTGACAAGAAGGGCCGGGAGAAGGTGCTTTGGATCAAGATGTTTACCCATCACCAACCACGCATCCACCGTTTCCTTTGGAGAAAGCAGGAAGAGGTCTGGTCCAAACTTGTACCAAAGGCCAGGGGAAACGTCTGGGTGCCGTAAGACAGCAATGGCACGTTTGGCATTTCCCTCCTGTATCATGTGCATGCAGGCGACATCATACATCGCCCTGGCTGTGGCGTAATAAACCAGCTCTTCGATTCGTCCATAACCAGCCAATAGATTCAGGGTGGTTCCATCGTCCAGATCGTCCTTCTGGTCCATCATGAAGTCCTTCAATTCCTCCACCGCGGCCCTGCTTGTTGGCGTGGACAGCTCACCTGGTGGTATCTTTAGCTCCTCTTGGTAAGCGGCGTCCAAATAAAGCTCCAGGAGCCACGTTGCCAGCATGGTCCGTTGTGGACGTTCCGACCGCGGGAGACTGTCCAGCTTTCGTAGAAGATATGTGCTAAGTGCTCCTCTATCACCAGTGCGAATGAGACGCAAGGTGACCTCCTCAAACCTTGGACCGGCAACATGGCTGCATCGTGCCCAAAGCGCTGCGGATGCTTCCAAGTCCCCCTTCGCAAACGCCTCTTCGGCTTGTTTGTTATAAACCGCATCTTTCTGGCTTTGGGTCCTGCAATGCTGTATGGCCAGGTACCACTCCTTTCTCCGAAGGTAGATTTCCCACATATCTTGTCCCTCGTCGTACAGGATGATTTCGAAAATTGTGCTTTCATTGAACGAGTAGACCGCCCCAGTCGCCTCGTCTCTCACCAACGCAACCAAGCCTTGGTTGAAATACTCATCGAAAATCAATTCTTCACTGACCCGGTTGAGGGCAAGTATACGGTCCTGGTACAACAAAAGGTAGTGAAATTCAGTCACTGCTGCTGAGATGGGGGTCTGAGATGGCCTTTCATCTTCACGTGCCTGATCCCCAAGGAAAGGGTAGGGGATAAGCTTCTGATCGGTGACAAACGCTTCCATCGATCCCCCCCGCAACTCCCCTTTGCTTTTGCCCACCCCAAATCTGCCGCAGTATAACCCATCGCCCGTGAGCCAGACCAGCCTATCTGCGGTCTTGTTTTTGGTGAGGGATACGTGCAATTCCGAATGAGGCATTCCATTCACCAGAAGTTCCCCTGGCATTTCTACAAAGTGTTCTTCCCCAGCGAATACTTGATCGAGCGTAGGTCCTCCTTGAAACACGTACAGGCGTGTGCTGGTGACAACGATGGCGCAGACTTGCTTCCCATCGTCGAATGTCTCGAGATGGATCCCTTGGATGCTGCAGGGATGTCCGTTCAACATCCCGACTTGTTTGACGGTCACTTTCTCTCTCCTGGTCACGCCGTTGCCCGTTCCAGACCCACCAGGATCATCCACCACGCACTCGTAGATCGCCCCTTTGGCGTTTCCCATCACAAAGCTGGTGCTCGCGCCTCTTCCCAGGCTCTTCCGGTTCCATGCCACGGCCGTGATCACTTGTCCTTTGAGCCTTGGCAATGCACGTGCACGTTTCGCTTTGGTGTGGCAGACGTGGTGGGTACTTGGATTCCTTCCTTCATGGTCGCTGGTCACCACGGCGTGCACACCTGTTGGATCGCAGAACACCTTCTTGACTCGGGACGGTCCCGTCCAGACGTCTTGCGAGGTCGTTTCGGCCTCGTTTCGAAGGTCGTACCGTGCGAGTGCGCCACGTGCGGTGCCAAGGAGGATGGCGTCCGACCCTGCGGCCAAGCTGGTGGCGTTCCCGTGTCCTCTCGAGGCGCTTCTGTCCAGCGGTGCCACTGCTGCTCGTCTCCACGCACCGAACGGACGCGCCATCTGCGTCAACGAAGACGAAGAAGGCAGCGAGTTGCGTCCAATCGATGCGTCATCTCGCGCCATCGCGTCCATTCGTTCCTGACGTGCGTGTCGGTTTGTCCCATCCCCGTTATCGTTTGAAAGGGATCAGGCACGGATTAGTTGGACGACTCCTCCTTTTCCATCGGATGGGAGAACGTGGACTCCCATCGGTCGGGTGGAGACGAAGCACCCAGAGGAACAACACACGTGGAACGAGTCATGGTGGCACGATGAATGGCATGGACATGGACATGGATGGCAAACAGTCGTGCGTACACGGATGGCACGAGGAAACGAGGACGGAGGAAGGAAACGTGGCATTGCTAATCCAAGGAGAATGGGTCCATGGCAAAGCCTTTCCCTTGAAACCAACCTGCATGCACACGGGGAAGAGAGTGGCGAGGTCCTTGATGACCAAGGCAGTGGAAGTGCAAACAATAGCAACGTGGATGGTGCGGCAACTTAAAAAGTGGGAGATACATACCTTTTGTGATTATATTTCACGAAGGACGCACCACATTTAAACTAAATGCTACACATTAGATGAAGGAGGAATATCTGAGCACATCCTTGCACAAACGCACATGCAAAACTTCATTTTCTGAAGGTTATCAACAAAAGCGTCGTGTCACACCATATTGCCCATGGGAGATGTCCATAATGACTCGTCCATGGAGCGCGTAGCTCCTATCGTTGCACGCCCACCAAACCAAGCGCATCGTGGAGGATGGCAAGGCAAGGACACGGAAGACCCAACGCGATTAGTTCATCGACATGCACTTTTCGAGGTTCCCTTGCACGTATGTTCCATACTTCACCTCTGGACCGCAGCGAGCATCAACCATCGAATTCTCACCCACGTGGCGTATTCACAACTATGAACCACCTTTTGACGAATCATATGCTCCAGTTTCGATGTACTTTTCATCTGTGAAGATGCCATCGTGCTTTTGCCTCCACGGATCACGTGCTATCACGTATTCGCAGTTTTCAACGACACATGGACCATGAACCATCCCTCATTGAGTCAAGTCATTGAAGGATGCGGTCTGCTGCGACGGTGATGGCGATGGCGCTGGCGGTGGCGATGGCGAACGGAGACGACGGCGGCGTGGAATTGGAACGTTGCGATCCCGATGGAAGCAGGAGGGTGCGTCGAGCTGCGTTGGAGGCTCTGGCGCCACCTGGCGGACTGCGAAACTTTCCGAGAGACTGTCCTCTGCACGAGGACCGTGATGTGTGGAAGACGTTCGAAGACAAGAAGATCAAGAAGCGAAGGACGAGATGGACGTGTGGCTTCTGCGGGAAGCAGTTTCGAGGCGAAAAGTACTTGGACCTGCACATGATCCATCGCCACGCTGGAGAAGGACGGCCTGGGGCCGACGTGTGCCTGGCCGACCTCTACGACGTGCTCCAAGTCGATGCCTTCGAGAAAACCATGGCATACGATCGGAAGAACGAGAGGTGGATGAGAGAGAATAGGTTGTGCAGGCCTTGGGAGGTGAAGGAATGGAAAGCAGAATGTGAAGCAGTCGCACGGCAATGTTTTCCACCCGAGACCTCTCGTGCCTCGAAGCACATGCATCACAGATTCTTGGAAGAAGTGTGTGCGTTCCATGCTTGTGGGATGCTCGGAAAGCCGTATGTGACCTTGGCACCTGCACACACGGCTACCCGTGTGCTGAAGCTGTTGGGATTGATTGTTTCGCTTCTTGGGGTCTTTGCGTTCTACGGGTTGGTGTTTGTGGAACGTTGGCAAGCGCGCACGTACGGGGATCTTCGAAGAGTCACTGCACGGGACCGCACCTGGTCCGAAAAATTGCAACGTTGGATGTGGGCTCAAGTGCCAGACACGCTGCGTTGGAAGTACAAGCGCATGTAGCCGGCATTCTTCCGGGATACGTACCCCACACATTTTTCTCCACCTCCCCACGAAGAATAAGGCCGAAGCAAGGCGTGTTGGCAGCGCCGTGTTTCTTCTTGCCATCTCACTTTGTAACACAAGCATGGTCAGGGAACGCAGACACCGCCACTCGTTCCGGTCTGTTTGGATGTCCCGCACCTGGCGAATCCCATCCCACTTGCACCTTGGCTGCATCATGTCCATAGTACATGTTTCGGATCGTGGCCAGGGTCGTCCCCCCTCTGCTCCAGGGGCGGTAGATTTCGACCCCATTGGGCGACCGACGTTCTTCGGCATTCCATCGTCGTTTGCACGCGCATCCGGCACCAGTTCGCACCTCTTTCGGCGCATCATGGCTGATGGAAAGCCACCTCTGGCCTTTGGATTGAAAGTGCAGAAGAGGAAGCTGCCTGTCCCCGCACCGATGTTCGCAGCGGAAGACGAGAGCGAAGGGGAAGAGGGCCACGAAGAACACCCAGTGACGAGCAATCGAGGACAGGACATACAAGCGTCGGAAGAGACGACAGAGACCGAGAACGATGCGAAAGGATCACGTGGAACAACGGAAGAAGAGCAGAAGACGGCCAAAGTAGCACGTGCGTCTCTTCTGGGACGAGAGGCCAGCCTCAACTACTACATGGAAATGGAAGCCAAGAGAGAAGAGGAGAGACAGAAGTGCAGGGAAGCCATCGAATGGGAAAAGCTGGAAGAAGAAAAGCTTCGAAAAAAGATGGACAAGAGAAAGAAGTTGTTGGAGCCAACCAAGCATCACATGGAAGATTTCATACCGGAAGATGAGAAGGCCAAGTTCTTAGCCAAATGCGGAGATGCAGCTAGCCAAGCGAAGGCGAAGGAATTTGAAGACGCCAAGCGGATCAAGGCAGACAATGTAGGGCACAAACTTCTGGCGAAAATGGGGTGGAAGGAGGGAGAAGGACTCGGGACCAGCACCTCGGGAAGGGCCGATCCCCTGCAAGCAGCTGGACAGACCTCCACAAGACTCGGGTTGGGGGCCACCAGAGCGGAAGAGGTCAAAGAAGACGATGACATCTACACACAATACCGCAAAAGGATGATGCTCGGATACAAACATCGCCCCAATCCATTAAACAATCCCCGCAAACCTTACTAGCAAGCCCAAGGTCTGTGTGATTCCTATCTGCACAGAAGACAATTTGATTTCCTCCACCACCGAAATACTCCCTTGGAATGGCCGCCTTCGCCTAGGACTGAATAACAGGGTACAAAGTTCTTCACTCGCTCCTGCGACAGCTAATCAAGTGTAAAAATGTGTGGTAGGAGAGTATTACCACCAGCTTACCTAGGCAAGTGGATTTTGGAATTTTGATTTGACACTCACCAACAAATTATTCAGCAATCTCTTCGTCTGCATGGATTTCGACGAAGAACCCTGAAAAATATGTCAAGAATCCAACGCTTAGTCTTTTTTGGTACACACCTGTATCGTCAAGGGACGTATTGTCGACTTATCACGGCATTTCTTGAATGAAACTGTCCTGAGTTCCCTTGAAATTGCCATGCCCTAGCAAGGCATGTAGATGATCACACTTTGAAGTGCTAGACGTCCACAAGCATTTTGGCATGAAACACACTCCTCTTGTGCTGGCAGAACAGCAGTGTTGCTTGTGCCTGTAAAAAATGCTTGTATGTGAATCCCATGGCCTTGCAGAACAGCTCGCAGTTATGAACAACATGATATGGTCATGTTGTGCGCTACAAACTGGTCTGTATACATGCCACTTTGTTCTTCCTTGTCCGGCCGAGGCAAGCTGTGTTCGAAGAGGCTTTTCAACACGAGGAACTTCTTTTGAGCAATAAGCCTGGTGCTCGTTTTTGGCAAACCGAACGGTGTTGTGTTCAGCTTTTATCTAATCGAATCCATAGAATGCATCGTGCCATCATGCCTTCCAGTAAGCCAAAGCTTACCTACCTAAGGCAAGCAAATTTCCTGCATCAACGTGCAGTGCTTAGGCTGACATACTTCCATAAGTCCTTGAGTTCCTACAGCTGCTGCACAGCACGCAATGTGGCCCACCTTGCACTTGGCACAGATGTACCTACCTCGGATAGAGTGCAGTTCTGTGCTATCGGCTTGGGACTCTCTGGGTATTGAAAGTTGGGGAGACAACACCATCCATGAATGCTGCATCTATTACGGAAATGTGCGGACAGTGTGGAAGAGGGGGAAGGATGCAACCCTTGGGCAGGGGAGACAAACAACTTGGATCTCGATCCACGGACAGGTTTCGACTTAAAGGAGGGCCGATGTGGGTGTGCTGCTTTCTACCTCAGAGGGACGAGCAACCAGTGGGTGGCATCGCTCGCATATAGTTGGGTGATCTTTGAAAGTGCCTACCAGCGTGCTGTAATTCCAACATCGCTCACACTTGCTGCCATCAGCACGATCGACACCAATCTTCAAAATACCAACACCATCCAAAGAAGCAGTTGTCTTGTACTTCAATGCTTGAGCATCGAATGCCTCCATAGGCACTAGCTCGGCACCTGAAGTGATAAACAAGTATCTTAGCTCATCCACACCATTCTGTGCATCTTGAAGTTTTTGCAAACGGGAGAGAAGGACAGCATCATCCAGGCTCAAGACCACTTTTGCTTCCAAGCTAGCACCAATGGTTTTATCTGCACGGGCCAACTCCATGGCTTTATTCACTTCCGCACGGACCAGAAGGATCTTGTCCCAAGTGCTCACCTCTTGGTCATCTAAAGAGGCCCACTGGGGTTCCATATCAAACCAACCCATCTGAAAGACAGAGTCAAGACCCTGCCCATCCCTGTCTACCTGATATGGCATGGCCAAAAATGCATCCTCTGCCATATGTGGGAGGACCGGGGCAATGCCCCGCAAGAGCAGCTCCAGCACTGCATGCAGAACGGTTTGGCAAGTTCTTCTCCGAGGACCTCCTAACCCATCTATGTACAACCTATCCTTTGCAATATCCAGGTAAAAGTTAGACAGTTCAGTCACTGTCAGCCTCTGCATGATAGCATAAAATCGAGAAAAAGAATAGTTATCAAAAGCATCAGTGATTTCCCCCGATACCTTGCTCAGTCGGTAAAGCATGTACTTGTCTAGAGCTGGAAGCTCGTGGTATGGATAACGGTCCTTCTTGGGGTCGAAGTCATGAAGATTTCCTAGTACAAATCTGAGCGTACCCCTAATCTTCCTATAAACTTCTGACGTTTGCTTGATGATGTTCTCCCCGATGAGCACATCGCCAGTGTAGTCAACTGAAGCCACCCAGAGTCTCAACACATCTGCCCCATAGGGAGGCTCCTGCTTCTGATTCTTTCCCCCTTCGATAACTTTCGTGGGGTCTACTACATTGCCAAGGGATTTGCTCATTTTTTGACCACGCTCATCCAGCACAAAACCATGGGTCAATACTGATTTGTAGGGAGCGCAACCTTCAGTTGCAACTGAGGTGAGTAAACTGCTCTGGAACCACCCCCTATGCTGATCTGACCCTTCCAAGTAGAGATCTGCAGGCCAACCCAGACCCTCGCTCTGTTGCAGTACCCCAGCCCACGACGAGCCACTGTCAAACCATACATCCATCGTATCTGTACCTTTCACGTAGTCCATTGCTTGGCCTTTGAGAGAGTCAGGAAGCAGCTGCTCTACAGACATGTTGAACCAAGCATCGCTCCCTTTCTGTGAAATGATATCCTTTACATGGTCCAACGTTTCTTTGTTAATCAGAGGCTCATTGGTGTCCTTGTGGTAGAAAACGGGTATTGGAACACCCCAAGTGCGCTGCCGAGAAATGCACCAGTCTGTCCTGCCCTCAGTCATTCCAGTAATTCTCTTTTCCCCCGCAGCTGGAATCCACTTGACGCCTCTGATAGCTTCCAGCGCTTCCTGACGAAATCCCTCCACCGAAGCAAACCACTGCTCCGTTGCACGGAATATTGTTGGCTTCTTTGTGCGCCAGTCGTATGGGTACTTGTGAGCATATTCCTCCTCCTTGAGAAGTGCCCCAACTTCTTTCAACGCTTCAATGATAGCCGTGTTGCCATCACCCAACACATTAAGGCCGGCAAATCTGCCTGCCTCCTCTGTGAAGTTCCCGTCTGCATCAACGGGCGAGAGGGCAG
>LFIK01003768.1_pt1 | contig 12294 bp, 22 predicted proteins | sample 643401 | NCBI WGS metagenome assembly LFIK01 (sample SAMN03777447, study PRJNA286221) | soda lake metagenome | biome: soda lake; feature: Kulunda steppe; material: water; isolation source: sample T5-Br brine of Lake Tanatar-5 | place: Russia: Kulunda steppe | collected 2010-07 | reverse complement strand
GTCGGACTGAAGGCGGGGGGGGCGGGGGGCGCGCGTGGGGGGGGCGGCGGCAGCAGCGGCGCAGGGGCAGCAGCGTGCCGGGGGGGGCGGCGGCAGCGGGGAGCAGTGCAGGAGGAACAGCGGCAGCAGCAGCAGCAGCAGTTGTTGCAGCTGCAGCCACGGCAGTGCGCGCAGAGGAGCAAACAAAGTGCGGTGCTCGGGCGGCCCGAGGCTGCGGCAACAGCTCCGCGAGCGTGGCCTTTGTGTGACGGGTCAGTGTCACGACTCTCCCATCCCTGGCTGGAAGCGCCGCCGCAGTGAGAGTATGTTTTGCAAGCGTGTGGGGGAGGGGGGGTGAGGCGTGGTGCCCGACCCGCTCCGCCCCTCCTTCCCCACGACGGGCACCCTGAATGAGGTCGGGCATTTCTCGGCTACCCAGGCTGACGGGGGAGTCCAGACTCCAGACTGTAAAGAGTTCAAAGCTCTCCAGGCACGGCAACAGCAAGGTCAAGGCCAAAATTACAGAGGCATTGTCCACCTGGCGTTGCAGGTCAGTCTACAAGGAACTCCAATGCAAGGGTCATGTGTGCACACCGGCGCACTGCCTGCGCGCACCACCCACAAAACTGAACCCATCGAATGAAAGCCCTTCCCTTGGGCACAGCACACACAAACACACACATACGTCTACAGCCCCATCTAGACCAGCATTTACATGCCGGAGCGGCCCCACACCACAAGGCTCAGGGAGAAGCTGAACATGACGCACACGGCGGCCCACCCCACTTGCACAATGAATGGCTCACCCTGCAGAGGGGTGGGGTGGGGTGGGGTGGGGCAACATTGGTCGAGCGCATGCAAGGGCCCCACAGAGAGCACGTTCGATGACCTGGCCTGATGCAGGAGGTGGCGCTGCAGCCGCATGTGCATGTGCTGGAGCGCGTTCTTCAGTGATGCGCTGCGTGCCCTTGTGCAGGGCTGGCGTGTGCTCCGCAGGTGCAGAACGGGCACCATCAAACAGGCGTCGCAGATAAGCGCGTGCGCAGGCCGGCTCGTGCGTGCGGGGGGCATACCCATGCCAGTGGTTGCCTAAACAGTATCTTTGCCAGCAGCTGCATGGGTGATGCGCCAGGCAGACGCAAGCGCGCAAGACATGGCGCCGCCGCCCAACCAGTGCCGTGTGCAAGCACGCGTGCGCGCGCCATGCACCATGCACCCCCACAATGGGGCGCCCAACACGCTTGCTGGGTGCATGCATGCATGCAGTGCTGCGCCGTGGTGGCGTGCGGTGTGGCACCACGCGCGCAGCCACCACCAAACCTCCATCCCATCCTCTCCTTCACTTCTCCGCCTGCCTGCCGAACACCAGCAGCAGCACGCAGCACCACCACGCCAGCCCCACGCACGCACGCACCTCAGCCACCATGAACGCCTCCTGCGCGGCCTGCGCGGCGGGCGCGACGGCCAGCGCGAGCGAGGACACGGCCACGCCGGTCGCGACCTGCGGGGGGGCGGGGGGTGTGCGTGCGTGTGTGCAAGCAAGCAAGGGCGAGGCGCTCACTGCCTGCAGGCGGGGCGTCATTGCGCGTGGAGCACGAGTGTGTGCGTGCTGCCGCAAGCGCAAGCGATGGGAGATGGCCCGCCCACTCGCTCGACGTGGCTGCCCCTGGGCGACCGCCCCACGCGCACGCCCCGCACCACGCGCGCACCCACTGACCTTGCTGGCTGCCTGCTGCTGCTGGCGCTGGCTGCTGGCGCGCACCACGGTGGGGCGCCTGCTGGGGAGCGCGGGACGGCACGAGGCCGATGGCCGGCTGGAGCTAGCGACCGACACGGAGCTGCGCGCTGCGAGGGCCATGGCTGCTGGGGTGGCTGGAGTGTAGAGGTTTTATACAGGCTTCACTCTCTCTCTGTGCGCACAGCATACACGCCCTCTCTCATCCTCTCTCCCTCAACCCTCAAGGAGTGCGTGCACACACGCACGCACTTGTGCGTCCACGCAGCCCTGCAGGAGGAAACCGCGTGCCTCGCTCGTTGCAGGTGGGGCCCCGCCCCCCCTCTCCCCCCCCTAGAGGCAGGGCTGCTGCAGCCCCACTCCTACACCATGGCCTTGAGGCAGCTGATGATGGCCTCCGTGTGCTCGGGCTTGCCCACGCTGATGCGCACGTAGCCGCTGAGCTCCTTCTTGGCATAGTGGCGCACCTGGTGCAGCACCAGGACGGGGGAGGGAGGGAGGGGTGCAGGGCGAGGTGAGCAGGGCTGTGAACACGGGGTGTCGATGCTGCAGGCGGGTGCTGCCAGCAGGAGCCCCAAGTCAGGCAGGCAGGCTCTGCCCCACCCTGCACCCGCAGCAGGAGATGCGAAGGGGCCCTCACCATGATGCCGTGCTCCGTGGCAAGCCTGTCCTTCACCTCCTTGGCGTCCCGCCCGACAACCTGCGCAGCAAGGGCGCCCAGGAGCAGGTGATGTTGCTGGCCTGGCGGCAAGCAGCAGCATCAGAAGCAAGTTGATGCCCCACACACGCGGAACGCCTGCCCACGCCCGCATACGAGGCCGCATGCGGGCAGCTGCCGCAGCATGCCCCAGGACAGCACGGCGTCGCCCACCCACCCACCTTGGCCAGGATGAAGTTGGCGTGCGAGGGGTAGGGCTCCAAGAAGGGGATGGCCTGCAGCGCGGTGAACAGCTTCTCCCGCTCAGACACGAGGAGGTCGCGGACCTGCGGGCAACGAGCAAGGGGGAAAAAGGGGCGGACCACTTAAATACCGCCTTAAAAACCACTTGAAAAAGAATATGTTGTATACCATGTACTGTATGTATGCCGTATACATGGGTAAGTGCTCCCATGATTGGACAGGGGCTCCTTGCAAGGGAGGATGGCGCCTCAAGCCTCGCACGCAAGGCCACAGGCAGGCCATGCCCGCCACCTCGCCAGCCGATGTCATTCCTCCATCTTGGTTTGTACACCCATGACAGCCCTGCGCCGGCGACGCGCCGCCCGCCGCTAAAACCCACCCTGTTCAGGTAGTCCATGTTGGTGAGCGCGGCGCAGCCCGCCACCTCGGCCGCCACGCTCACGTTGTACGGCTGCTTGGCGCGCCACAGGTACTCAATCATGGCGAGCGGGAAGGCACCGTAGCCAACGCGCAGGCCCGCGAGGGCTGTGGAGGCGGAGAGGGGTGTGTGGGTGTGTCCATGCGTGTGTGTGTGTGTGTGTGCGTGCGTGTGTGTGTGTGTGTGCGTGTGTGCATGCGTGTGTGTGTGTGCGTGTGTGCATGCGTGTGTGTGTGTGTGTGTGCGCGTGCGCGCGTGTGTGTGTGTGTATGTATGTGCATGTGTGGTTGTGTGAATACGCGCGCTCTTGTGTGCGTGTGATATTGATTGGAAAGGGGGGGGGGCTTGATGCAGCGCCCCTGCCACTGCCAGACTTCAACACGGCCTGCATCGCATCAGCACGGCCATGCAGCTGCCCAGCATGCACAGCCGCAGCTGCCCTCCCACAACAGCCGCTCACCCCACACACGCACGCGCACGCACCTGCGCTCTTGGAGAAGGTGCGCAGCACCACCAGGTTGTCGTGCTGCTGCACCCACTTGATGCGCGAGGGCACATCACTGAACTCAATGTACGCCTCATCCAGCACCACCAGCACCGGCAGCGCCAGCACAGCCTTGATCTGCGGTGGCCGCGTTGGTTGGAGGTGGGGTGGGCGGGGCAGTGGGTTTAGGGCTGCAGGCAGGGGCAGTTGGTCGGGCAGATGATGGAAAGAAGGAGGTGAGGCCAACATGGGGCCCACTCAGAAAAGAGGAGTCATCATGAAAGAGGTGTGGGCCTGATGCACAGCTGCCCTACGTTGGTGTGCACCAATCCACAGCTGGTTGCATGACTCTGCCATGCGCAGCACCCAGCACCCCCTGCCCGCCCCGCCCACCTCCTCCTCGCTCATCATGGAGCCATCCGGGTTGTTGGGGCTGGTCAGGAACACGATCTTGGGCTTCTGCTCCTCCACAACGCGCCTGCGGGCAGCACACAAGGCCAGCGGCATTTGCCCTGGCTGCTTTTTTTTCTGCATAGCGGTGCCAGCCCTGTGATGGGCCAAGTACTACACACACACCCAGCTGCTAAGGGCGTTGTAAGGGCTGGAGCACTCCAGGCCAGCTGCCGAGATGCATGGCTGCTTGAGCAGCAGGGGCAGGCAAGCAGGTGCACATAGGCACACCCCCAGTGCAAGTGCTGTATTGACGAGTGCTGTATTGACGAGGACAGATGCAGGCGACAAGGGACAGGGAGCAGGCTTGTCGCTTGTGCTAGTACGATGATGGTGAGCGTGCGCTGCGCTCACCTCACGCCCTCCATGTCCACCTTGAAGCCGTCCAGCCGGGGCACGGTGATGATGCGCGCATCGTTCACCTCTGCGTCAAACGCATACCTGCGGGCGAGAGTTGTTGGGGTGGGTGCGGAGGCTCGCTCAGCACAGGGCAGCAAGTGTGCATGCACGCACGCACGCCCTACCCCCTCACACGCGAACACCTGTGAGCGCTCAGGCACGGGAGGTGCCGGAGCGCCTGGGTCCTCTGCTCCCCAGGACGGAGCATTCCTGGCCGCGGGCGACCCTGCTGCGCTGCCTGCAACAAGGACCAGCCCCTCACCACTCACATGGTGAAGGTGGGCGGGCAGTCCACGATGGAATCCCCGGGCTCCAGCACGCAGCGCATGAGCAGGTCTATCAGCTCGTCCGCGCCACAGCCCACCTGCGCGCACGGGGGTGCGTGCGCGTGCGGTCTGCCCACAGAACACAGGCGTTTTTGTGTGCAGGCTGCAGCCCTTGCCCACAGCATTCCCACCACACCACGTGCCGTGTGCGCCCCTGGCTTTGCATCCGTGCGCCCATGCACGCTGCTGGCTTCTGCTGCTGCAGCCACATGTGCCGCGCGCACAAACGGCTCCCCCCTGCCCCAGCCGTCACGCAGGCGCGCGCACGCCCGCACCCGCCAGCAGCACCCACCAGCAGGTGCTCCACGGGGATGTCGTTCATGGCTGCCAGCGCGCCACGCAGGCGCCGCGTCTCTGGGTCCGGGTACACGTGCGGGAAGCTCATGCCCGCGAGCGCCGCCAGCACCTCTGGGGGCGGGCCGTACGGGTTCTCATTGGCGTCCAGCTTGATGATGTCCTCCGGCTTGCGGCCAAACCGCTGCGACAGCACCTCAAAGGGCTCGATGGGCGTGTAGGGCGCCAGCTTCAACAGGTGCGGGCGCAGGTACTGCGCGCCGCCCGCCGCAGGTGGGGCTGCGGCTGGGGCTGGGGCTGGTGGGGCGGAGGCGGGCTGCGCGGCTGCGGCAGCTGCCGCGGGGGCTGCGGCTGCCGTGGGCATGCTGCTGTAGCGCCTGTGGCCGCGGGGGGCACGCGGCGCAACGCTGCTGCAGGGCTGCTGCCTCACCGAGCTGGCTGGGGCCTGTTGCTGGTGGAGCGGGGAGGCCTGCATGCTGGCAGCCCTGCTCCAAGCCCAGCGCCCGCCGGGAGCGCGCCTTTGCCGCGTTAATTTGAGTGCACCACACTCTCACCCAATGAGGGGTCCCTCATTCAGGATGGTGCAGCGCGGCGGGCTGCTCCTCGCCCTGGCCGCCCTGCTCACCCTGCTGCCTGGCCCGGCCCAGGCGTCGCAGCCCAAGGTGGCCCGCGCAGAGTTCGTGGTGGGTTGTGGGCAGCAGAGGGCGTGGCTGGCCTGTGCAGCAGCAGCAGCATGGCAGCATACGCGCTTGCGCACGCCGGGTGCATGCAAGCATTGTGGCATGCGCACACCTGCATTGATGTGCACGCGCACACACGTATGCTCGCAATGCGCGCAGATTGCATGCACGCACGCATGCACGCACGCACGCATGCACACATATGCACGCACGGACGCACGCACGCACGCACGCATGCACACACGCACGCACGCACGCACGCAGTACATATGCACGCACGCACGCACGCACGCATACGCACGCACGCACGCACGCACGCATATGCACGCATGCACGCACGCACACAGTACGTATGCACACACATGACAAGGCCGCGTCCCTCCCAAACGCGCAACTGCACACTCGCAGTCCTGCCCCGGATGACGCCTGAACCACCTCCCGGAAGTGAAGCGATTCCTCCGGGAGGGGGTGGAGAAGGGGAAGTTTGGGCCGCAGGTCACCGTGAACTTGTGAGTTATGCTGCACTGGGGCCCGGCCCAAGAACCTCCTGCACTCCGAATAACTGTGTGTTACGAGTTGTTGCAGTTGGACCTGCCCTGGTCCCAGCTGCCTGCTAGTATTCTGCAAAATCTACAGAGCCCGTGCTCTCCTCCTGCGGGCACACACTCACCTCTGCTCTTGGCCCACCACTGCGCAGCGTCAAGGGCAGGGTGCCAGAGCTATTCACCTACGACAGTTCGGGGAATGAGGTCTCTCGCATGTTCGTTGACAAGGTGCGCAGCCCCTTCCCTGCACAGCTGTGGAGCCAGCATGCGCTGGGCATCATCACTGATTGGCCGCTTGCAGGACTCTCACGGAGTGCTGAACCAACCCCACACCCTCCCTGCCCATGCCTGCAGCTCAAGTACGAGGACCTGATCACCCTCATGAACTCGTACGGGTTCCACATGCAAAGCAGCTAGTGCTGGGTGAGTGCGTGCCGGTCGCGCGAGCACCTGCCGAAGTGCACGCCCTCTCACACCAAGGCTGCCTTCAGTTGCACCGCTAGCAGCTTGACAATGGCCCAAAGCGTCTTGGTCTGCTATCTATCTGCCGCAGGAAGGGGGGAAGGAGGGCTGTGATGCAAGCAGTCGCGGTCAGTGGGTGGATCATGACGGCCGTGCAGCGCTAAATGTCGCAGCTCTGCTGCGGGGCCTGCAGCCTGAGGGCACACCGCTTGCTGAGTATGCCTTGCTTGTCCATTATGGGCTCCTTGGGGTGCGATTTTGGGGGGGCGGGGCTAGCGGGCGGGGGGAAAAGCCATTTGCGGAAAAAGGGGGAATGTATGATAATTTTTGGGGTCTTTCTGACAGCAGCTGCAGGGCTGCCTGACTGCCAGGTTGGCAACCGAGCTTGTCAGCAAGCATGTTGAGGCCAGGACTTCCTGGCAGGAAGAGGCAAAGACTTTTTTTATACACAGTTGTGCGTCACTAAGCAAGCACCAGCCCAGAGCATCGCCTCGCCCCATTCCATCCGAAGTCGCGTTCAAGTGAAGCGCTGCTCCAACGCCCTGAAGGCGTACTCAAGCTCATCTTCCGGCACGTACTCCCCTCGCTTGTAGCGCCGCATGATCGCCCTGACCTGCAGGTCGCAGCGCGCGTGGAAAAGAGGTCAAGCAGGGGCACCGGTAACAGGGTTGAAGGAGGACTTGGCCAGAGTGCCCAGCAGGGCCCCGCAAGCCTCCACTGGGGCACAGCCTGCAGCGTCTGTGAGCAGCGCTGCTCTGATGGTCTCCCGACCATCCCAGGCAGGGTGGTGCCCGGAGGAGCACAAGGGTCAGGCATGCCCAACGCCCACCTGGTCCAGCACCTCCTGGTCCTTCAGGCGCAGCCGCTCCTGGGCCTCACTGATGCTCTCTGTCGTGCTGCGCTGCGATGCACGCACCCTGCAGTGTTGCAGGCAGAGGGGGAGGGCGGACCGTTCGACCGTTCGAGGAGGAAGGGGATTAGGAATGGGAATGGGAAGGGTGACCACACGCGCGCACGCACATGCCGCCGAGGGGTAAAGCCCAGAACCCAGATCACCAAGGAACTTGGCCATCACAAGGCCTGCCAGAGCAGCTCAGCCGCTCTGCAGCACAGCATACCAGCCCACCACTCAGGCCCTCCTGCACGCAGCCCAGCCGCTCTGCAATGCAGCACACCAACCCACCGCTCGAGGCCGGCGCGCAGGTCCGCCTCAGCCTGTGCCCTCAGCCTGTCACGGGCCATGGTGATCGACTCCTGGGCGCTCAGCCTGGCGCTCCGCCCCGTTGCTCGCGCCGAGGCCTCCTGTGGGTGTGCAACGTGAGGGGGTGCACGGGTGAGAAGGGTGAGAAGGAGAGGGGGCATTTGGGGGCGCAAGCGGAAGGCGAAGGGTGGCCAGAGGTCAGTCCTGCGCCCTCCTTGCCCTGCGCGCGCCGTGTCAACCAGCCAGCGTCCTGCGCAGCAGCAGGCCACTAAGCTCACACCTCTTCCTGCAGCCGAGCCCTTGCCTCCTCCAGGCTCTGCTGCCACTTTGCCTGCGGCCCAGAGCCAAGGGGCTCGCCGTACGAGGGCGGAGGTAGAGGCGACATGCCGCTGCTACTGCTGCTACTGCTGCTGCCGCTGCTGCTGCTGTACGGCTGGGAGAGAGGGCTTGCAGAGGTGGGGAAGGGGCTGTAAGAGGGGATGGGGGGGTATTTGGGCAGAGAGGGTGGCGATGGGGCGGAGGGCCCAGCCTCGCCCGCAGCAGAGGGGAAGGAAGGCGGGGGGGGCCAGATGGGGAGGGGGGAGGTGCTGGTGCTGGTGCTGGTGCTGGTGCCGCGCTGGGCGGCAGACAGCTGCTCTTCCTTGGCTGCGATGACAGTTGCAAGCTTTTGCACGAGCGCCATGTTGGCCTCCGCCTGCATGGGGAGGGTGGAGAAGCAGAGGCTGGAGCTGGAGGGACTGATGCGACCTGTCATGGGGGCCAGCGCCCGTGCAAGGGATGCGCGCGCTGGCTGCTTCAACAGCCTCACCTTGGCCCTGTTGCTCCCGAGGGCCTCCTTCACTTGTCCCTTTTCGAGCAGGATGGACCGCGCCCCCTCCTCATCCTGGTTGCGCATCTGCGGCCACGGAAAGCAGCAGCAGGTAGGGCTGGGTGCAGGGTGTGCAGGTGTGAGATGTGATGTACAACTTGAGGCGTTAAAGTGGTGCTGCTGCTGCCGGGCGGCCCGACACCGGCCGAAAGGGGTATATGCTTGTCCGGTCGGGCCCAGCAAGCACTCAGCACCTCAAAAGGGAGCTCCACCACATGCACCCCACCCTCTTCAGCGCGAGGTCGTCCAGGAGGGACACGATGCTCGCCAGCTTCTTGTCTGTGGCGGCACAGGCTTCCGCTGCGAGGGAGGGGGGCGGTGCTTGTGGGCTAAAGAAGCCTGTATGACAGCCCCTTCACCTTCCGCACGCCCTGGCGACGCCCAGTGGCGCGCGCGATGGCCCCAGGCACTCCGAGGCGTGTCAGCACGACAACCAGCATGCACTGCTTCCATTCCCCCCCGACACCTGACGCCTGTGCAGCAATGTGGTGCATTTAGAAGCTTCCTTCAGCACGCACCGCGCGCCCTTGCCTCATCGCTCTCCTGCTGCAGAGCCCTCAGCTGCGCCAGCTCTCCGGCGCTGCTGCCTCCCCCTTGGGAGCCTGCTGCAGCTGCTGCTACTGCCCGGGCTCGCCCTGCGGTGATGCGAGCGTGCGAGAGCGTACGTGCACACAGCACACATCATGCACACGGTCCCAGCACGCATCACGCACGTGCGCACATGCATGCATGCTCAAGTCTGGGTTCCTGCTCACGAGCAGGGAGGGCAGGCGCACACACCTGCGCGTGCGAGCGGCGCTCTGCTGCAACGGTTGCTGCTGCTGCGGCTGCTGCTGCTGCTGCTGCTCATGAGGCCCAAGCTGCCGCTGCTGCTGCTGCTGGCCCTGCCGCTGCACTGCCAGCCGGCGGCCAGCAGGGGGCATGCACGTGGAAGGCAGAGGCCCTTGCTCCTTGTGCCAGGCACCTGCACCCTTGAGCTGCCAAGGGCCTTCATGTTCGGTCCAGAAGAAATGAATGGAACGTGTGGCAATTTCAGGGCTCCGCGAGCGCCCCCAAACCGAGTGAGACAACGCACGCACACACACACGCACGCACACACGCACGCACGCACACACACACTCACCCGCACACACACACACACACACACGCACGCACATGCACACGCACACACGCACACGCACACGCACGCGCACGTGCACACGCATGTAAACGCAACGTGCGCACGCACACGACACGCACACGCAACGTGCGCACGCACATAACACGCAGGCCGCAACCTGCGCGCCGTGCTCGTCCCCATAAACTGGAAGTTTGAGAACAGCGAGACGTCGCTGAGCAACTGGGACTTGTGGGGGCCGCTGGTGCGTGGGCCCAGTGCCCGAAGGCGGCAGGCCGTGGTGTCATAGAGGTGCTGCAGCGCTCGGGTGTGCCATCCATCTCCCCCATCCTCCCCTCACCCCCGTCTCTCCTCTCCCCCCTCCCCCCCCTTGCCGCAGCTTTTCATGCTCTTGCTGGCCACCACGCTGTCTTGGGGGGAGCAGAAGGCGTCGCAGGTCTTCTCGGTGGGTGGCCCCCGTCCCATGGGCTGCTTGCCCAGGGTGCCATGCGTGCTGCCTTGCAGCGGTGGTTCTGACGCGGATGGCCAGGAGGGGATGAGGCGCGTGCGCCAACCCCAACCTCTGGCATCATTTCTGCCCCCCCCCCGCGATTCCTCCTCCCCCCCCTCGTGCACTGCGCAGCTGGTGTTTGCGGAGTGTGGGCTGGGCGCCATCGTGTTGACGGTGAATGTGATACTCCTCGGGGGTGACATCGTGTTCTTCCAGGCGCTGTGCCTGCTGGGCTACTGCCTATTCCCCATGTGCGTGGCAGCCATGGTGTGCGCGGCCACCGCGAACAAGGTCGGTGGGGCCTGATCCCTGTGCCTGGCGCTCAAGCTGGCTGGGGTGCTGTGGCTGCTGGGCTACTGCCTGCCTGCCTTTGCCACGTGCTCGGCCACCGCAAAACACGGTCGGTGGCGCCTGATCTTCCCCGTGCGCGGCGCTGATGGGGCTGCTGCCTATTTGTCCCCCACGTGCGTGGCTGCCATGGTGTGCGCAGCCACCGCAGATGAGGTCGGAGGGGCCTGATCCGATCCCCCCCCTGTGCGGCGCTTGAGCCATTTGGGCGCCGTGCCGTGCCTGCTCCAGTTGGCTGCCACGCAGGGTGGTGCCAAGCCTCGGCTGGCGCATGCTGCCAGGTGCTGCTGTGCTGGCCTCTCCATGCCACACCCATCTGCTCACCATATGTGGAGAGGGAGGGGGAGGTTGTGCAGCTCCTCATGCGACCCCTCACCCATGATCTCAGCCGGCCCTCTTCCGCCTGACCCATCTCGCCCTGGCCTGCAGATTGCACGGACAGTGTCATTGATGCTTGGCCTGCTGTGGGCCTCCTTTGCCACGGTGCCCTTTGTTGGAGGGGCCGTGCCTGAGAGGTGGGTGGAGTGCACCACCCTGCTGGTGCTCGCGTGCCCAAGAGCTGAACGCTGCAGCAAGGTTGGGGGATGGGGTGCTGCAGCTGCTGCTGCTGCAGGGTGGAAACGGACAGCGACGCCCCATTGCACCGTGCGCTGCTCCCAGCTGCTGAGATGAATGGCAGCAATGCCATCAGCTGGGCTGGACAGAAGCGCCATGATGATCAGGGAGCGCTGCCTGCGCCGCACTGTGCATTGGTGTTCATTCTTGATTTCTTCCCCCTTCACCTGACCGCTGCCGATGCAGGCGCAAGGCCCTGGCTATCTACCCGGTCATCTTGTTGTACGCATCGTTGGGATGGTTTGGGCTCGTCAAAGCATAGCCCATATCCCTTCAGCTTGTACATATGTCATGCTGTGGCCAGCAAATGCTGGAGGCCCTCCAGGGCGTGAGTGGAGGGGGGGATTTGCGTCAGCGCTGATCAGGGCCCCCAGGGTAGCCTGTGACATGGCTGATAAAGGTTAACTGATTGGAAGCGATTTGGCTGGCCGGCTCTTCGTGCTAGTGCTGAGCTGGGCTTCAGCCTGAGGCTGGGCCTTGGCCCTGCGAAAGCGCCTGCCCGCAACGACAAGGGCAGGGGCAGCCGCGGCAGCAGCACTGCCAAGAGGAAGTAGCGCTTCAAGCACGCTTCATGGTCGCGTCCCTTGCATACCAAGCCAAGCTCAAGGGAATTCTGAACGGTTCAGGCCACAACACTCCAGAGCGCGTGAAAGTAAGTTACGCTAGCTATTAGTAACTACCAGTAGACACCAGTGGCTGCTGAGCGCTGATAGCACGTGCGCCCACAAAATCCATCAATTTGCCCTTCTAGAGCCCCCCCCCCCTTACGGAGTCCGCATCTGCTCCGTAGACCCTCCTTATCTCCCCCCAAATAAGGGGTTTTACGGGGTCATAAACGTCCGGTGGACCCTTATGGACTCCGTATCTCCCCCCGCCTCCAGCGGCCTGGTGGGTCCGTACGGACCCCTTAAGTCTGCTACGGACTCCATACGGACTACCTCCTCAAGCGCGTGTGCACGCTCAACGCACACAACGCACAAGT
>LFIK01003767.1_pt1 | contig 12294 bp, 11 predicted proteins | sample 643401 | NCBI WGS metagenome assembly LFIK01 (sample SAMN03777447, study PRJNA286221) | soda lake metagenome | biome: soda lake; feature: Kulunda steppe; material: water; isolation source: sample T5-Br brine of Lake Tanatar-5 | place: Russia: Kulunda steppe | collected 2010-07 | reverse complement strand
GTTACAAGGCAATTTTTTGAAGGATAGCCTTAGCTATCGTGATAAAAATTAACGCAGTAAATGGATGTTCTTATTGAATAAAATAGAGTAATCAGTTTTAAACAGCAATCTACTTTACTTTTTTACTATTTAAAACAGTTTTGACAAAGTGAGAATAATCGAACTCAGGTTCATAGATTAGGCTAAGATTAATTTGCACCCCTTTAGTATAGAAAATAACGAACAAGGATAAGAGAAAATACATGAGCTAAATACCATCATTTAGTGATTAAATTGATGTAAGATACAAATTGCTTATATCAAAAAAAGGAACTCAGCAGAGCTCCTCTTTTTAATATAAAACATTAAGAAAATTAGTCTTCTATTTCTCTAAGTTTATCTCTAAGCTTTTCAGCTTTTGAATCTTCACCTAATTGAAAATAAATATTCATTAAAGTTCTTGTTGCATCTACATTATTTTCATCAAGTTCAATAACCTTTTCAATATAAGGCAAAGCCTCTAAATAGTATTTAGTTCTCTGTTTTGTAAGTTCTTCAAATTTTTTGTTATCAGCTGCTGAATGACCTAATTTATTAATCTGTTCAACAATTGGCTCTTCATTTTTAAGAATTGAAACAGCTATGTAAAGATAAGCATCTACGTTATCTTCGTCAAGTTCTAAGGCTTTCTTGTAATACTCTACAGCCCCCTCTGTATCACCCAATTCATCTGCAGTAATACCAAGGTTTATAAAGAACTGTGGGTTATCTGGAGCAAGTTCTATAATCTCTTCCATAATAGATTGATACTTTTCAACATTACCAAGTTGATAGTACAAATCAGCTTCAGCTTGCATCAAATCTAGATCGTCTGGATTAGATTTTTTGGCTTTTTTGATAGATTCAATAGCTTTTTCTTTCTCATCCTTTTGAATGTAAATTAAAGAAATATTTTTAGCAATTTCACCTTTTAAACTTGTAGTTACTTCATCTTCTGGATCTTCATATGAACCATCCGCCAAAGCATACTTTCTAACCTCTTCATTTGCAAAGTTCTCTTTCTCTCCTGTTTCTGTGTTTACAGCATAAAAATTGGTTTGCTTCCCCTCAAAACCTAAATCTTGAAGTTGTATAAAATATTTTAAAGCAGAATCATAATCTTCAGCACCAATAAAATTTCCTGCGGCATAATACAAATATATAGTGTCTCTCTTATCTAACTCATAAGAAGCCAACATATTTTTAGCAGCAAATTCATTCTTACCGGCTTTTTGTCCTTCTATAGCTTGTTCAACTAAAGCAGTTTTCACAGATTCTAACCCAGCAACCGCCTCTCTATCAGTGTCTGATATTTTAAGAGCCTCTTTGTAAGCCAATCCTGCGTTTACAATTTCCTCAAGCTCAGGATTATCTAAGGAAAAATTCATTGTATGAGCCATAGCCTTTGCTTTAAAATACCTAAGCTTATAACGATTATTTAAGTCATCAAGCATACTAGAAGCTTTTTCCAACTCTTCAAATGCTTCTTTTACTCCTTCAACAGACTCTTTCTTTAGTGCTTTTTCTGCATTTCTTACCTCCTTTTTTTGGGCAAAAACACTAACCGAAAGAAATAGTACAGTTATTAAAAATATCTTCTTATTTATCATTTTAAAATATGTTTGTTTAATTCAAATTCAATAAACTAAATTTATCCGATTTATTCGTCACCCTTAACAGAATTTTGAGCATCATCACTATTCTCAGGGTTAGCGGCATCACCATCTTCATCTTGTAACTCTTCATCATCAATAGCAATTTTAGCAACTGCTGCAATAGAGTCTCCATCTTTTAGGTTTACCAATCTTACTCCTTGGGTATTTCTTCCCATGGTTCTAATTTGGTCTAAAGACAAACGAATAGCAACACCTGATTTCTTGATGATCATTAATTCATCCGTATCGTTCACTGCTTTTACAGCTACAAGATTACCTGTTTTTTCAGTTACTGAAATAGTTTTTACTCCTTTTCCTCCTCTGTTGGTAATTCGGTAAACGGCTTCTCCGCTTTCTGGGTCATCCACAAAGGTTCGTTTTCCATAACCATTTTCAGAAACAACTAGAACAGTCTCTTCTTTAGGTTCGTTAATTATTACCAAGTCAACAACTTCGTCTTTTGGTCCACCTAGAGTAATTCCACGTACTCCAGAAGCTCCTCTTCCCATGGGGCGAGTTTTACTTTCTTCAAATCGAATGGCTTTACCAGACTTTAGCGCTAACATTACTTGGGACTCTCCTGTTGTTAATTTAGCAGTAAGCAATTCATCTCCTTCTTTTATTGTAATGGCGTTAATTCCATTAGATCTTGGTCTGGAGTATTGTTCTAAAGAAGTCTTTTTAACTTGACCCTTTTTAGTAGCCATTAACACGTAGTGGCTATTTACATATTCTTCATCTCTTAAGTCTTGCGTACAAATAAAAGCGTTGATTTTATCATCTGGAGCAATACTAATCAAGTTCTGAATAGCTCTTCCTTTTGAAGCCTTACTTCCTTCAGGAATTTCATAAACCCGCATCCAGAAACACTTTCCGTTTTGGGTAAAGAAAAGCATATACTGGTGGTTTGTTCCCACAAATAAGTATTCAGAAAAATCTTCATCTCTAGTGGTGGTAGCTTTCTGGCCAACACCTCCTCTACTTTGTGTTTTATATTCTGAGAGCGGTGTTCTTTTAATGTATCCTGCATGAGAAATTGTTATAACAACTGCTTCATCTGGAATCATATCTTCCATGCTTAAAGTTCCGCCAGAATAATCAATTACACATCTGCGGTCATCACCATATTTTTCTTGAATCTCAAGTAATTCATCAGAAATAATTTGCATTCTTCGCTCTTCATTTGAAAGAATGTCCTTTAAGTCTTCAATTGTCTTCATCAACTCTTCGTATTCAGACCTAAGTTTATCTTGCTCAAGTCCAGTTAATTGACGAAGACGCATTTCAACAATTGCTCTAGCCTGAATTTCTGTTAATTCGAAGCGTTCAATCAGTTTATTTCTTGCTTCATCAGCGTTAGAAGAACCACGAATAATCTTAATTACCTCATCAATATTATCTGAAGCAATGATTAATCCTTCTAAAATGTGTGCTCTTTCTTCTGCTTTACGAAGTAAGTATTTTGTTCTTCTCACCACCACATCATGACGATGATCTACAAAATGAACAATTAAGTCTTTTAGATTCAACATTTCAGGGCGTCCCTTTACTAAAGCAATGTTGTTGATACTAAAAGATGATTGTAAAGCTGTGTGCTTGTATAAAGTATTTAAAACAACGTTAGGAACTGCATCTTTCTTAAGGAAATAAACAATACGCATTCCATTTCTATCAGACTCATCACGAATTAATGAAATTCCTTCAATTTTCTTATCGTTAATCATGTCGGCCGTTTTCTTAATCATATCGGCCTTATTAACTTGATAAGGAATTTCTGTAACTATAATGCACTCTTTTCCATTCACTTCTTCAAAATTAGCTTTAGCGCGCATCACTACTCGACCTCTACCAGTTTTGTATGCTTCACGAACACCATCATAACCATATATGGTTCCTCCCGTTGGAAAATCTGGAGCCGTAATATGTTGCATTAATTCATCTACATCAATATCTCTATTTTTGATGTATGCTAAAATTCCGTCAACTACTTCGGTTAAGTTGTGAGGGGCCATATTTGTAGCCATACCTACGGCAATACCACTAGCACCATTCACTAGTAAGTTGGGTACACGCGTAGGGAGTACAGTAGGTTCTTCTAGAGTATCGTCAAAATTAAGCGAGTAATCAACAGTTTCTTTATCTATATCAGAGAGCATTTCCTCGCTGATTTTTTTCATTCGGGCTTCTGTATAACGCATAGCTGCAGGGCTATCTCCATCTACAGAACCAAAGTTACCTTGACCATCTACAAGTTGGTACCGCATGCTCCATTCTTGAGCCATACGTACCATTGTATCATATACAGAAGTATCTCCGTGAGGGTGGTATTTACCAAGTACTTCACCGACAATTCTTGCTGATTTTTTATGAGATTTATTTGATAAAACCCCTAATTCATTCATTCCAAAAAGCACTCTACGGTGTACTGGCTTTAAGCCATCACGCACATCCGGAAGCGCTCTCGATACAATTACAGACATTGAATAATCAATGTATGCTGTTTTCATTTCATCCTCAATATTGATAGGAATCAACTGTTCACCATCTGCCATAAATTAAGTTTTAAATTAATTTTGTTCAAGGGGCTAATTTACATTAATTTTTTGAAATTTAATGCTTTATTAATCCTGAGTTTTCAACATATAGATAAAGACTTTATTCATTTTTTTAAACTCAAATTTCATCAACTTAACTATTCTTTTTTTTTAGAATTATAATTAATTCTAAGTTAGAATAGTTGACAATAATAAAATCATTCAAAAATCTCTATATTAGCCCCAAATTTATCAACTAAACATCATGACCGAACCTATTCTTGTACTAGACGACGCTAAGATTTACCAACGTGAAAACTTTATTTTATCAGATGTTAATATTAAAATTAACAAAGGAGAGTTTGTGTACCTCATTGGTAAAACTGGAACAGGGAAAAGTAGTTTCATGAAAACGCTTTATGGTGATTTGCCTCTTTTGGAAGGAAATGGCCAAATTGTTGATTTTGATTTAAGAAAACTAAAAACTAAACAAATACCACATTTAAGAAGAAAATTGGGTGTGGTTTTTCAAGATTTTAAACTGCTAAATGATAGAAATGTTAAAGATAATTTGATTTTTGTTTTAAAAGCTACAGGATGGAAGGACAAATCCAAAATGGAAAATCGTGTTGAAGAGGTGTTAGATAAAGTTGGTATGAAAACCAAAAACTTTAAATATCCATACCAGCTTTCTGGGGGTGAGCAGCAACGGGTAGCTATTGCTAGAGCTATGTTAAACGATCCCGAACTTATCTTAGCAGATGAACCTACTGGAAATTTAGATCCGCAAACTTCTGTAGAAGTGATGGAGGTATTGCAACAAATCAATAAAAATGGAAATACTATTTTGATGGCTACGCATGATTATGCTTTATTACTCAAGTATCCTTCCAAGACACTTAAATGTGATGGCCAAAAAGTTTTTGAAGTAGTGCAAAAAAAGTAGTCCTATTCTTCTTCTTCTAAAGACTTAACTTTTAAACCGTAGGTGTTTTTAAACTGATGAAACACTTTTGTAAAATCTTTTTTTCGCACAGAAAGCAAAAAATCACAATCCATTTCTAAGTTTTGGTGTTTAATTACTAAATCTAAGTCTTTTACCAACCGCATTACAACATTCATCATATCGTAATTACACTTGACTTGAAAATCTAAATCAATGGTCTTTTCTATTATAGTAGAAGCTTCTATAGCTAATTGAGCGCTAGTTTTATAAGCTGAAATTAATCCGCCAACACCTAGTTTTGTGCCCCCAAAATACCGAACTGAAACGACCAAGCAATTAGTCACTTCAAAAGATTGCAATTGACCGTAAATGGGCATTCCTGCAGAATTTGAAGGCTCTCCATCGTCATTGGCTCTAAATTGTTGATATTGTTTACCTAATTGCCAAGCGTAACAAAAATGCCTTGCCTTGTGATGCTTGTTTTTTAACTCCTCTAAATATTGATTAACTTCTTCTTCAGAAGTAACAGGAAATGCATATCCAAAAAATTTACTTCCCTTTTCTTTAAATAGTGTTTCTTCTCCGGGCTTGAGCAGAGTTTTATAAGCATCTTTTTCCATTGTTAAAGTTTAGGCTGAAATTTCTTGCGAAGATAAATAAACAATAGCAATACTAATTACCGCAATAAATATTCCTAACCAATTTTGCTTTTGAAGCTTTTCAGAAAAAAATAAAACCCCTATAAAAGTAGAAAGCAAAACAATTACAATATTGTTGATTATAAAAATTAAAGACGACTCAAAGACTCCAGATTTTAAAGCTTGAATAAAAAAATGAATGGAAAAGTAATTAGGAACACCTAAAGCTAAGCCTCCAAGAATTGATTTTAACTTCATACCTTCAGAATTATAAAAGTACTGAACAGCAAAAATTACCAAACCTATTAAACTAGCAAATAAAAAAACACTTGAGGAAAAAGCAGGAACTTCTTCGCTTTCTATAAAGGCATCTTCTAAATATTTCAAGGTGCTTTCTACAGTTCCACTTGCTAAAAAAACAAGAAAAGGAAGAAGCAGTGAAGAATTGACTAATTCACTTCCTGTTTTTTTCTTAATAGAAACCATATATACCGAAAACAAGGCCAACAAAATACCCAGTATTTTTAAAAAATTAAGTGATTCTCCATAAAATACAATCACAAAAATAACAGGAATGGAAACACTCATCTTACTCGCCACAGAAACCACAGACATTCCGTGTTTTTGAGTAGTAGAAAACATTAAATAGAAAGTGAGAATAAAAAAGCTACCTAAAACAAATGAACCCAAAAACCAATCTTGATTTGGATAGTCCAGCAATGAAGTGCCTATTGGACTTAAGAAATAACCAAGAAAAAAAGCTACAACATAGTTAAAAATAAGCGCATGTAATTTATTAACATTAAACTTCCCAAGAACGGTAAAAGCTAAATAAATTAATGTTGAAGAAAGTACACTCAATACTAAGGCTGTCAAAATAGAAGGTCTCTTTTAATTTTAAATAAATCAACTACATCTTCTTGCCCAGCTTGTAGGTGCCAAGTTTTGATTCCTAATTGGTTGGCTCCATCTGTATTCTCTTTAGTGTCGTCAATAAACAAGACCTCTTCAGGCTCAAGGTCGTGGTTATCGAGTACAAATTTATAAATGTCTTTATTAGGTTTTCTCAACTCAATTTCATGTGATAGATAGAAAGCATCAAAACAGTTTCTAAATGTATTAAAAAAACTGATGTTTTCCTTCACCCAATCAATGTGCAATTCATTGGTATTGCTAAGTAAAATCAACTGAAAAGATTTCTCTTCTGCAAGGCGTTGAATAAAATTTAATTTGTGTGGTGGAAAATCTATTAAAATAGAATTCCATGCATGAACGAAATCTAACTTATCAATCTGAGGGAAGTTAGAGGTATAATAAGCAATGAAATCTTGTGTAGAAATTAAGCCCATTTCGTAAGCTTGGTTTTTAATTACCATGTCCTTAGTGAATTCCTTAATTCCAAATTTTTGAAGATTTTTCTGGGTTGCCGACTTGTCTAAAGTTAAAAAAACATCTCCAAAATCAAAGACTAAGCTTTTAATCATTTTTCAATAGTTTTAAAAGATCTGTATTAATTTGCTGTTCATTTACTAATTTTCCATCAATCCTTGGTGCAGTTGTTCCACCTCCAAAATGTGCATGCCCACAAAAAATACGTGCTTCATCCCACAACCCTCTATTGATAAAAGTTTGCAAAGTTAGGTTTCCACCTTCAATTATTAAAGACTGAATTCCTTTTTTATACAAAATTTCTAAAATTTGTTCTGGGATATCTTTTTCAATTTCAATTGTCTTGTATTCTATGGCTTGTTTATTTAAACTTGGAGTTTGACTAGCTCTATGCAAAACTAATGTAGGATTTCCATCGGTAAATAAGTAATGATTCTCTCCAACTTCTAAGTTGGGGTCTAATAATATTCGGAAGGGATTAGAACCTGCCCACAAACGTGTGTTAAGTTGAGGATTATCTGCCAGAACAGTTTTACTTCCCACCAAAATAGCTTGTTCTTCTGCACGCCATTGATGTACTAACTGTTTTGAAGCTGGACTAGTAATCCAAACAGGGGCTTGTTCTTTTGGTTTTTCTGGCCAAGCATAAGGAGATAAATAACCATCACTACTTTGTGCCCATTTCAATATAATATAAGGGCGTTTTTTTAAATGAAAAGTAAGAAAACGCTTATTTAAGTCTTTGCAAGCCTCTTCTAGAATACCCACTCGAACATTGCACCCCGCTTCCATCAATTTTTTAATTCCTCTTCCACTTACTTCTTCAAAAGGATCCACCATGCCAATCACTACATTTTTTATTCCTTTAGCAATGATTAAATCACTACAAGGTGGCGTTTTTCCAAAATGACTGCAAGGCTCTAAACTCACATAAATAGTGGATTCTTTCAGCAAATTTTCATCTTTAATTTGTTGAATGGCGTTCACCTCAGCATGTGCTTTTCCAGCTTGATGATGCCAACCTTCGCCAATTATTTTATCTTCATGAACAACCACAGCGCCTACCAACGGATTTGGATAAGTAGTTCCCAAACCATTTTTAGCCAATGCTAAACATCTTCTTATGTATTTTTCTTGTATTTTCACGCCACAAAAATAGAATTAAAATTTAATGTCAAAAATTCAAATTAGACCAATTCAAGCATCAGATAATCAAAAGTTAGGTAATTTAATTCAATTGGTTTTGGAAGGTGAAAATGCACCAAAAACAGGAACTGCTTACGCAGATAAACATTTATTTAACCTTTTTGAAGTTTACCAAAATCCAAAAGCTCAGTATTTTGTAGTCTGTAAAGAAAATCAAATTTTAGGAGGCGCTGGCATTGGTATGTTGCAAGGTGAAGAATCTATTTGCGAACTTCAGAAAATGTATTTTCATAAAAGTATTAGAGGACAAGGATGGGCCGAAAAAATAATCAATACATGCTTAGACTTTGCAAAAAATAAAGGATTTACCCATTGTTATATTGAAACTTTACCTTTTATGAAAGCAGCAAGAAGACGTTATGAAAAGTCGGGTTTTGAATATATCAACCAACGTATGGGAGAAACTGGACATTTTAGTTGTACTACTTTTATGCTTAAAAAATTGTAATTGAATTATGCAATTAAATCAACTTAAAAAAGAATTTACCCAACAGCTTAAAAACCTATATTCTGAAGGCGAATTAAGAACAATGTTTTACTGGCTAGCTGAAACTTACCTACAAAAATCAAAAATTGAATTACTAAGTCATCCTAAATTAGTTTTAAATCAGTCAAAAGTTGATTTGTTTTACAAAGCTATAAAGCGGCTTAAAACTGCGGAGCCAATTCAGTATATTCTTGGGTTTACTGAATTTTGTGATTCCAAGTTTAAGGTAAATTCATCGGTTTTGATTCCACGACCAGAAACAGAAGAATTAGTAGAATGGATTTCAGAAAATCACCAAGGTCAATCACCTAAAATAATTGACATTGGCTCTGGATCGGGCTGCATAGGCGTAAGTTTAGCCAAAAAAATTAAAAGTGCTGAAGTTGCTTGCTTAGATGTGTCTGAAGAAGCTTTGCAAGTAGCACAAGAAAATGCACAACTAAATCAGGTAAATTTAAAATTTATTCAAGAGGACATTTTAAAAATTGATCAGCTTGAGGATAACTATCAAGTTGTTGTTTCTAATCCCCCTTATGTATTAAAAAATGAAATGAAATTAATGCGAAGTAATGTTTTAGACCACGAACCTCATTTGGCTTTGTTTGTAGAAGACAACAATCCCTTAATTTTTTATCATAAAATTGCAACATTAGTGAAAAAACAAACTAAAAACTGTGTACTTTACTTTGAAATTAATGAGCAGTATGGGTCTCAACTAGTCAAAGATTTAATAGCAATGGGGTTTCAAGACGTTCGCTTTAAAAAAGACTTTCTTAACAAACCAAGAATGCTAAACGCAACAATGAAAGCACATTAATTCCTTTTATTAGCTAAATAAGCTACTAAGAGCATGTTTCTTCTTGGTATATCCTCAATTTTTTTTAAGCCTTGTTTACTTCATTTGGGCCTTAAGTTTATAGTTTTACATGTGATTTTTTAAGATTTACCACTTGCTATAAACCAATGGAGATTTACTTAGAAAAAATAAAGTTGAGTTTTCAAAATAATTCAGCTCAAAAACATTCAACTTCAAATTAAAAATTAAGTTCTTTGCAAAAGCACATAAACTGAAACATGAAAACAAGTGTAAATAATTTACAGATACTTTTTGAGGACAATCACTTATTAATTGTAAATAAGCGCGCTGGCGATTTAGTACAAGGCGACCGAACAGGTGATGCGCCATTGGCTGAAATTATAAAAGACTATATAAAAAAAAGAGACCAAAAACCTGGTAATGTTTACCTTGGTGTTGTTCATAGAATTGATCGCCCTACCTCTGGCATTGTTGTTTTTGCAAAAACCTCAAAAGCGCTGAGCCGTCTTAATAAAGCTTTTGCAGAAAAAGAACCTAACAAAACTTATTGGGCAGTAGTGAAACAACAACCACCAAAAGAAGAAGACCAATTAACTCATTTTTTATTAAGAAATCAGAAGCAAAATAAATCTTACGCGCATGATAAAGAAGTGCCTAATTCTAAAAAAGCTTTATTGAATTACAAAATTATTAAGGAGCTTAATAATTATTACTTACTTGAGATTGATTTAGAAACAGGCAGACATCATCAGATAAGAGCTCAATTAGCTAAAATTGGGTGTCCAATTAAAGGCGACTTAAAATATGGTTTTAACCGAAGTAATAAAGATGGAAGCATTCATCTACACGCTAGAAAGATTGAACTAATTCATCCTGTACGCCAAGGAAAATTGAGTATAGAAGCTGATGTTAATTTAGAGGATTCTATTTGGAAAGCCTGTGAAAGTAATTAATCAAAAGGAATAATATGTTCTTGTAAGTCAAGTTCAAAATTTCCTGAAACCTCAACTACATCTTCCGTATTTGGTCTTCTTGCGTTAAACTCATAAGACCCGACCAAAAAAGCACCGCTAACTTGACTAAAAACAATATTTCCAGATACGTCTTGATTATAATTGGCCTGTTGTCCAGGCTCACTACTCCCAGGTAGGAAATGCCATACAAATCGGGCCGTTACCTGTGGTGCTTCTCCAGTAAAATCTACAATTTGATAGGTAACATTTTCCTCTAGCGCTTCTCTTGGCGGTTCATTAGCCACAAAATCGATAATTACATTAATAGTATTAACAGAATTTCCATCATTATTTTGGGCAAACAAACGCATAGCAAATTCCTCTGCTACGTCAGAAGCTCCTTCTTGTAAACGCATGTGTGTGTCAAAATTTCCAGATCTTGAGTTACCTACAATTGCAGAAGAGTTTGGAGTATCACTCACCCAAATACTAAGGTCTTCAATTAAGTTGGTAATCATGTCGTCGTCAATTTCGCAAGAGGAAATGGAATAAATCAGCATAAAAATAAAAGGAGCATAGTAATATTTTTTCATAAGTACAGTTTTAAAATCAGTACAAATTATAAAATACTATATTTTTAAAGTCTAGTTTATGTATAATCAACAATATAAGTTTACAACTGGTAATTAATTCGACCATATTCAATTAGAAGTTCAATCAATTTAAATCAAAATATTTTTTTAAAAAAAATTAGGGCTTAATTCTGAATATCGAATAAATATCGAACAACAAAAAACCCAACTACTTAAAAATAAAGTAATTGGGTTTAAAAAAAGTGGAGTCGGGGAGACTCGAACTCCCGTCCAAACAAGCAATTCAACAGCCTTCTACACGTTTAGTTTTTACTTAGATTTTCGATTTTGAGCTGGCTAAAAACAACCTACTCAAAACTTATCCTCAATCAATTTCAAAAAAGCATCAAGGCCCTACTTTTCCTAGATTTATTTTATCGGTGCCTCTGTATGGAACGCCATAAATCAAGGCTTTCCAGAGACATCATGGCCCACTACCTTGTAGCGGCTAAGCATTCCTACTATGATTCGGATTATGCAGCCATGGCGTAGTTATTCTCGCCGTTTAAAAAAGTGTGAAACATGAGATTTACGAGCTATATCCCAGCGCTCGACGTGCTTACTATTCAATTGGTCTTGCTGTCAAAACCAAATCGACCCCAGTAATTTTCAATGAACTTTTTAGGCGTTTTAACGGGCTTTCCGCTATATCTTTTTGGGCCATTTATTAAAGCCCAAAAAGGATGCCGCATCAATCCCTAACGCAAACTAGCAATTCCAAATCAATATATTCAATCAATTTTAAAATCGAAACTTCAATTTGACTTGCAAAAGTAGATAATTCACTTATATTTGAAGAAGTTTTTTACAAAAATTAATAATTTAAATTTTTATGAAGTTCGGAATCATTAAAGAACGAAAAAATCCACCTGATAGAAGGGTAGTTTTTTCGCCAGAAAAATTACACCAATTACAAGTAAAATATCCCCAATTCAAATTTGTTGTGGAACCTTCCAATATTCGAATTTTTGATAATACCTCTTATCAAAACAAAGGCATTGAAGTTAGCAAAAATATGG
>LFIK01003766.1_pt1 | contig 12295 bp, 7 predicted proteins | sample 643401 | NCBI WGS metagenome assembly LFIK01 (sample SAMN03777447, study PRJNA286221) | soda lake metagenome | biome: soda lake; feature: Kulunda steppe; material: water; isolation source: sample T5-Br brine of Lake Tanatar-5 | place: Russia: Kulunda steppe | collected 2010-07 | reverse complement strand
CGACACGAAGCGCACCCGTCCCAGGGCCACCTCGGTTTTCGAAAAGTTAACCTCTCTGTTTCTCCCTCGAGGGGAGGTGTTCACGGACGGGTTCACGTCTCCCGGGGATGGGACGAACCCGGTCCGAACCGGGAGGCGTTCCTTTCAAAGTTGGTTTCGAACCCGATGCTTTTCGGTTCGATTGGAAGGGTCGAAAGGGGATCGGATGGGACGAGCATGGAAACGGACCGTCCGATGGTAGATTCGGGGAGGAAAAGGGATCTTGAAAGGGAAGGGGTCGGGTTTGAACCGGACACGATCCGGGTTCCCATGGAACAGGCAGGAGCGGCGGCGGATTCGGAGACGATGGCGCGCGCCACCGGCGCAAGCTTTCGCCTCGCTGCGGCCGCACAAGGCGTGGAAGGAGGACCGAGGATCGGTAGGATCGCCGGCACATTCGCAGGAGACCTCGAGACCCCGGCAATGCTTCTTCCGACGCGTCGAGGTGCACCCACGCACATCACCCCCGACCACGCCGAGTCCCTGGCTGCAGGCGGACCGCTTGCTGCACAGGTGAGCGTCGTTCATTTCTTGGAGTTTCCCAACAAAGAAACGCTTCGGAGCAGTGGAAGAGGAATCCATCAATTTGCAGGTCTGAGGAAGTATTTCGTCTTGTCGACGCTTCGAGACACCCTGCACCCGGAGCTCAGCGACAAACGGAACACCAAAAACAGCGTGCACACCAACACACCATCGGGATATAGGCACGTGAATGTAGATTCCTACATGGACACCGTTCTGGCCTTGAAACCCGACATGTTCGTTGCCCTCTCAGATGATGTCGGGGCGAATGCCACCGGGAAGAGACTGGACAAGTCCCTACAACGCACGAAACTATGGACCATCGAATGCCTGGCTCAGGCCAAGGAATCCGATTGCCATGGCATCATGCTGGCACCCATCGTGGGAGGGAACAGCCCGGACCATCGAAGGCGTGCCACCGAAGCGGCGAGGGAACTCCAGGAGGTGGCTGGGTTTGCTTGGACAGACTTTGGAACAGGGGAGAGTGCAGAAGAACGATTGCAAGCGATGGAGGTATCCATCGGCATGCTACCAGCGGAGAAGCTGCGCTATGCAGCGGGCATGCGAACAGTGCAAGAGATGCTTCAATGTGTCGCACTTGGGGTGGACCTTTTCGACTCCGCACATGTCCATGAGGTGTCGTCTCAGGGCCAAGCCTTCACATTCCTGTTGGACCCACGCCATGCTACGGAGAAGGTCGGCCTCATGGAAGGGACCAACGGGCACACGGAAGTCCCCTACATGGTGAATTTGAAGGACGAGGTGTTTGACAAGGACCCTCTTCCGATCAGCCCAGGGTGCACGTGCATGGCATGTCAGGAGTACAGCAGACAGTACATACACCATCTGCTTCACTCCAGGGAACTGTTGGCGGAGGTCTTGCTGCAGGTTCACAATTACCACCATTTTTTGAGGTTCATGCATGGGGTTCGCGATTCCATCAGGGATGGCTCTTTCCCTGATTTGCAGACCGCTTGGGTGGGGATGTATGGCACCGAGGAACAGGTCTAAGAGGGTATCGACTTGGTTCTCGACACGTTCGTATCCTTCTTTGAATAATCGTCCCGGCCGACGCTTCGGGTCGGCCGGCGTGGGCTTTCGCACGGACCCGTTGTTCCCATTCCCGTCCCTCTTCCTTCAAGCACGCGTCGGGCACTCGCAGATGTGCGGCAGTTCGTCGCATTCCCGTTTCGTTTGGGACACGTCTTCCACGCACGTGTGGGTCCTTTCGCACGTCGTCGTCGGTCACGTGTTGTTCGTACCTCCACCCGAGACAAGGTAGGATCTTCTCCCCTTCGCGATCGATATCTTTGCCGAACATCTCGATGCGAGCAGGGGAGGATCCTATCTTCAACCGTCGGTTTCTTTCCCCCTCCCTTTGGGGTTCCGAAACGAAGGGTCTCTTACGGTTTCTCCCTTCCGATCGAACCCGACCGCCTTCGGGTTCAGACCCGAACGGTTGAAAGGAACGTTCCCTGGTCGAAATGGATCCTCCCACGGGTCACAACTCATCGTCTGAATCCCACCCATCTTGCTCAGTCGAACACAACGAATACGGTCGGGTTTGAGGCGGTGCGGGAGGGGGTCCCTTGGAGGCGGAGGGAGCGTCGGCGGCGCAGAGGCGGCCGAAGCACGTGAACACGTGCTCGAATGGCGATGGAACGAAGCACGATGGCGAGACTGGGAGGCGGACAGGCGACGGTCCGAGCACCTGGGAGATGCAAGAAGGCGTGTGGCAAGGCGAAGGTGCGCAGCAAAGGGACATGGAAACGCCAAACCGTCCCCTTGAGCATGGCGAAACGGTCGTCCGACATGGGCGTCGTGCTTGCTTCGACGACAGATGCGTCGGAAGAAGCCGTGCCGTCGTTCCTGTCCGTCGGTGGAGAAGTGAAGGTCACGAAGCGAACCGACATCAAGTCCATCCTCATCCTGGGCGCCGGTCCAATCGTCATCGGACAAGCCTGCGAGTTCGATTACTCCGGAACGCAAGCTTGCAAATCCTTGCGTTCCGAAGGATATAGGGTCATACTGGTCAACTCCAATCCAGCCACCATCATGACCGATCCAGAAACGGCAGATAGGACCTACGTCGGACCCATGACCCCGCAATCTGTCGAAGAAATCATCGCCAAAGAGAGGCCAGATGCTGTCCTTCCCACCATGGGTGGACAAACTGGACTCAACCTTGCCAAGTCTCTTGCGGAGAGCGGGGTGCTGGAAAAGTATGGGGTCGAGCTCATCGGAGCCAAGCTTGAAGCCATCAACAAAGCAGAAGACAGGCTCCTTTTCAAGGAAGCAATGGCACGCATCGGACTGAGGACGCCGTCCTCTGGAACGGCGACCACTATGGAAGAGGCGCACAAGGTGGCGGAAAAGATCGGGAGCTTTCCCATGATCATACGTCCGGCATTTACTCTTGGCGGAACTGGCGGGGGTGTCGCTTACAACCAAGAGGAGTTCGATGAAATCGTCAAGCGAGGTATCGACGCATCCGTCACAAACCAAGTGTTGATTGAAATGTCTCTGCTTGGTTGGAAAGAATACGAACTGGAGGTGATGAGAGACCTTGCAGACAACGTAGTGATTGTTTGCAGCATCGAGAACTTCGATCCCATGGGAGTACACACGGGTGATTCCATCACGGTCGCCCCGGCGCAGACCTTGACAGACAAGGAGTATCAGCGCTTGCGTGATGCATCCGTCGCCATCATTCGAGAAATTGGGGTGGAATGTGGAGGATCCAATGTTCAGATGGGGGTGAATCCGGTGGATGGAGAAGTCATGATCATTGAGATGAATCCTCGCGTGTCCCGTTCTTCTGCCCTTGCTTCCAAGGCGACAGGATTCCCTATTGCAAAGATGGCTGCAAAACTTGCTACAGGAAACACCCTGGATGTGATTCCCAACGACATCACCAGGAAAACTCCGGCAAGTTTTGAGCCATCCATTGACTACGTGGTGACCAAGGTACCGCGCTTTGCATTTGAGAAGTTTCCTGGGACGTCCAGCACACTAACCACCCAAATGAAATCTGTCGGTGAAGTAATGGCAATTGGACGCACTTTTCAGGAATCGTTCCAGAAGTCGATGAGAGGGCTTGAGACGGGTTTGGATGGGTGGTCCCTGCCAAAGGGGTGGGAGAATCATACAGAGGAGGAAATTGAGCATGATTTGCGTGTGCCCAACCCGGAGAGGCTGATTATGGTAAGGGAAGCAATGGAAAAAGGCTGGTCTGAGGAGCAGGTGTGTCAAGTGACTGCCATGGACCCTTGGTTTATCTCCCAGCTTGGGGAGCTGGTCAAGATCTCCAAGTGGTTACAGACAAAGACTTTGGATTCACTGACAGCCACTGACATGAGGCAGCTAAAGAGACACGGGTTCAGTGACAGGCAGATAGCTACAATGACACAGAGCGACGAATTGGTAGTTCGGGAGACCAGGAAAAGCCTTGGTGTGGTCCCTGCCTTCAAACGCGTCGACACGTGTGCAGCAGAGTTTGAAGCATCAACTCCATATCTCTACTCTTCGTACGACGGCAACTGCGAAGCAGATACTACGAACAAGAGGAAAGTTCTCATTCTCGGAGGGGGGCCAAATCGAATTGGGCAAGGTATCGAGTTTGACTACTGCTGCTGCCATGCTTCCTTCTCGTTGAGGGATGCTGGTTTTGAAACCATCATGATGAACTCTAATCCAGAGACGGTATCGACAGATTATGACACCTCAGACAGGCTGTACTTTGAGCCGCTGACCCTGGAAGATGTCCTCAACATCATTGAACTAGAGAGACCCGAGGGCATCATTCCGCAGTTTGGTGGACAGACACCCCTTAAGCTCGTGAAAGGAATCCAGATGTACCTAGACAAGAACCCAGTTCCAACATCCAATGGAGAAGGATTTGTGAAGATCTGGGGCACGCAACCGGACATGATAGATGCTGCTGAGGACAGGGAACGGTTTGAAGCAATGTTGAACAAGCTGAACATCAAACAGCCACCTGGAGGTATTGCGCGAAGCAAAGAGGAGGCTCTCGCGGTCGCTCAGAAGCTCGGATACCCCGTCATGGTGCGTCCGAGCTATGTCCTTGGTGGAAGAGCGATGGAGATCGTTTCGAGTGATGTGGATTTGGACAGGTATATTCGGGAGGCAGTGAAGGTTGACCCAGATCAGCCTGTGCTTGTGGACAAGTACCTGATTGGTGCCACTGAATTGGATGTGGATGCGCTTGCCGATAAGGAAGGTAATGTGGTCATTTGCGGCATCATGGAGCACATTGAGCAGGCAGGTGTGCACTCTGGAGACTCTGCTTGCAGCATTCCCACACAGACCATACCTGAGGCAGCCTTGCAGACCATTCGGGAGTGGACTCCTGCTCTTGCCAAAGCTCTTGAAGTCGTCGGCCTCATCAACATCCAGTACGCTGTAGTGGGGGATCAGGTGTACATCATCGAAGCCAACCCGAGGGCTTCTCGAACTGTCCCTTTTGTGGCTAAAGCAACTGGGCATCCAATTGCAACATATGCCTCCCTCCTCATGTCTGGGAAGACCCTGAAAGACCTCAACTTTACAGAGGAGCCCAAGCCGGAACACGTTTCAGTGAAGGAAGCTGTCTTGCCTTTTGAAAAATTCCCCGGCGCTGACACACTCCTAGGGCCAGAGATGCGGTCTACAGGAGAAGTCATGGGTATTGATTACGATTTCAACAAGGCTTTCGCAAAAGCTACCATTGCGGCTGGTGCCAATCTTCCACTGACTGGTACCGTATTCGTGAGCATGAGTGATCGGTACAAGGATGCCATCATTCCTGCTGCAAAGTTGGCAGAGGAAATTGGATTCAAGCTGGTTGCGACTGGTGGCACGTGTAAGGTTCTCCAAGAGAATGGTATCAAGTGCGAGCGGGTTCTTAAGATCCACGAAGGGCGACCACACGTTGGGGACCTCGTCACGAACGGGGACATTCACCTCATGCTCATCACCTCTAGCGGAGACGAGGTTGACAAGAGCGATGGGCGAGACCTTCGCAGATTGGCCCTTGGATGCAAGGTGCCTCTGGTAACTACAGTGGCAGGTGCCATGGCAACAGTGAAGGGAATACGGGCGATTCAGCAGGGACCCCTGGAAATGAGTGCTCTCCAAGATTTCCATCCCAGGTCCTTGGAAGACGTAATAGAGCCATCTGCTTGAGGCCAGATTGGATCCTGAATAATCACCTCATTGAATAGTCTTTGCAATGTCCACATCCTTCTGTAATCAACTGCATTTTATTCTTCAGCCATGGTAATTGTTTTCGAGAACTGCTGCAACAATGGAACAACAAGATGCGGGGCTTCGTCTTGGGGACAATGACCTACACTTTCTAGCTCCACAAAGTCCTTCACACAAGGGAAGGATGCATATTGTCTACCCTGCTCCACAGGCTCCCAGGGATCCTCCTTTCCCCAAATAATGAGGACTGGGCGCTCCACCGCAGGCAACAGGGTTTCTGGCAATGGACCTGTGGAATAGGATATAAAATCAAGAAACACTTTTGACGCTCCTTCCTGAAGGCCAGGGCGAAGAATCTTGTTGACCACTTCTGGGGTCACCGTGTCAGGATTGTGATAGGCCTGTTTCAGGATATTTTCCACGCCTCGAGCAGTGGCCACTTGTTGGAAGAAGTACTCCCCCACGTATGTGTTGCGCATCAGGTCTTGAAACGCACGGATGAGGGGACGTGCAAAGGCAGGCTGCTTTGTGACGTGCAGGCCCCGTAAGGAAATGTTCAGTAACACCACACCCAGGCACATATCTGGTTCGTAGACGGCTGCTTGCAGGCCGGCCACACCCCCGACCGAGTTACAGGCAATGATACAAGGCCTCCCGTCGAAAAAATCTTGGCTGAAATCCACAAGCTGCTGTCCCCATGTTTCGAAGCTGTACAAACGCTCTGGTTCGTATTTCTTCGGATCCGGCTTGTCGCTGAATCCGAATCCCAGCAAATCTACCGCGTAGGTGTCTTGCTCGTTTCCCAGAGGTTTCAAGCATTCACTCCAATGGTCGCAATTCCCACCGAATCCGTGCACGAGCAGCATGGGCGGGCGCGTGCTGGCATCGAACGGACCTGGCACTCGCTGGTACCTCACGCGGTGTCCTTTCCATGTCCACCATCCTTCGAACACGCCTTCCCGCACCTCTTTCTCTTCCGCACGTGGAGCTGGAGACGTAGACGCTGCTCTTCGAACTTGATTCGATCGCGGTCGTGCGCTGCTCCTCGCGAAGCGCATCGACGACATCGTCATCGCCATCGCCTCGGTCGATGTGGTGGCACGTGGACGTCCCTCCTCTTCCCCTCTGTCTCCCTCAGGATCTTACCGACCGAGATCTCGATCTCCTATCGCGATCATCTGCACTCGCGATCGATACCTCCGCGGATCCGTACTTTACCCGAAAGGTCTCGATCTCTCATCGAGAGTGTCGATAAGATATCGATGCGAAGGGAACCTCATCCGATCCCCCCTGATGCGAGACACACGTGATCGACACTCCACCACGTCCAACCCCGCCATAGCTGGACGAAAGGAGCGCAATTTACTTCGATAAGGAGGTGGAAGGAGATCCCACGACGACATGAAACGATGCTTGGGCGGACAGAAGGTGGTGGGCAGCCGATGCGCGCTCCCGCGACGCGCAGCGAGGGCGAATGGCGGCGCAGTGGTGCGAGCCGTGCGGAACGTGGACTATCCGGAAGCATTGCTGTTTGATTGCGACGGAGTGCTTGTGGACACCGAGAGAGATGGACATCGTGTTTCATTCAACAAAGCCTTCCAGGAGAAAGGATTGGACACTGTGTGGGACGTCGAATTGTACGGGGAACTGCTGGAAATCGGAGGAGGGAAAGAAAGGATGACCGCCTACTTCAGCAGGAAACCAGACGAAAAGCCATTTTCCGACCTACCCACCGATGAAGAAAAGAAGGCGTTCGTGGCGGAAATGCACAAGCTGAAAACCAAACTCTTCATGGACGTCATTGAGACCGGACAGCTCCCTCTCCGGCCGGGGGTCAAGCGGCTGGTGGAAGAAGCTCTGGCCAACGATGTCAAGGTCGCCGTATGCAGCACCTCAAACGAAAATGCCGTATCAGCAGTTGTTCGAGTAATGCTAGGAGAAGAAATCGCTAAAGTGATGAAGGTGTTTGCAGGAGACGTTGTGCCCAAGAAGAAGCCAGATCCAGCCATCTACAAGCTGGCCGCTGAAGAATTAGGAGTGGACCCCGCGCGTTGTGTTGTCATCGAGGATAGCCGTATTGGAATGCTGGCCGCAAAGGCAGCAGGTATGCGTTGCATTGTGACCAAGAGCTCATACACTCAGGAGGAAAACTTTGACATAGCCGACGCCATATTCCCGTACATTGGGGATGGGGAAGACTCACAATTTGGCCTTCACGACCTCACGACCCCAGGCAACCTGTGGCTCAACCCACCACTTCCCATGGCAAGTGCAAACCAACAGTCAGAAGCGTAGAGGGGATGAATACATGTCATGTTTGCCGAGCTAACCAGCATATCTTTGCCCAACGTCCACCGACCACAGGATGCCGATTGGAATTGGATTGATCCTCCAAATACCTTCGGTGAACCTTCCATTGACGACCTTTTCTTGTAAGATGTGTATTCTGCTTTTTCAAAAAAATAAGTGACACGCAAGTATTTGGCTGCTGGCTGATTGAATCTCATCGTAGGACACGGCACCTTCCTCAGCGCAAATGTCCACGAACATTGGACAGTTTCGAAGTACGGCTGTTTTCCCTCTTGCACTACCTTCTTTCGAGAACGATTGGGTCTACAACCTTTGAAAGGATCCGCATGGTTTATTGAAACCCTCCCGTTGTTTTGTGATGCTGCTCGTGCAACGTACTTTGTAGTGGAAGATTTGGATGGTTCCATTCCAATTGTACAACGTTCGTTTGGTCGACAACAGTCTTAATTTTTATCTAATGTTCGTCTTCATCGGCTTCCTTCCGCTTTTTGTCTTGCGATCACGCTACAACTTCCGCGAAGCTCTTCATTTGGTCTAAGACATGGTGCCAAGGGAGTTTTCCCTCGAGTGGAAAATCTTGATTTCCATGGAGATTCGTGCAAGTCAAAAAGTGCATGTTACGTTGGCTACTCTCATTTGGCTGCATTGCAAATAAGTTTGTATACGGTGTCTGCATTGTATTTTCAAAGCCACACGATACAGTGGTATTGGCGATTGAAGCAATTGTTGTAGAAACTTCGAGCAAGATGCATGAGAGCTCTTGGTTTTGAGGACAGTGTCACGAAAGGTATACACAAGGTTGCGGAGAATGAGAGGAATGGCCGAAAGTCTTGTTGCCTAGAGGTCAAATTGTTTGCGTGAAATCAAGGACTCGAAGAAACGCAACGACAAATACGAGATAGTTATCTGGTTTGTTTGAATAAGCTCATTAGCGGGTTGTGGAACAAGAAAAAACGGTTTGAATCGGTGGTTCGGAGCCACGTTCCTTAAACCATTCGAACGTGCCATTGTGCAAGTGTTTTGTTACTCGTCATGCTCCGAGAAATGCCTCGTGTTGAAATCGAATGAATTGGTGTCGTTGAACTAGCCGCCATGTATGATCAAAGGTGGCGCATCAATCCATAATGAGGAAGAAGAAGTTGTGAGACCCAAGAGGAGAATAATCAACGTATCAAGGAGTTTGTCCTTGTCTCGGAGCAATGCTCATTGGTTGCAACCAATGTGAAATGGATGGACGTAACTTCCCGCAATTTACATTTTGTATTTCAATTTTTTTCCAAATTCTCCATAGCAAAACTCATTTTAGCTCGATGAAAACTACTTGCCTTGACAAAAAATAGTACGGGATACCGACTCATTCCTACCTACACCGAGTAATGAACGGTCAATGCTCCCCCTAAAACAAGCATTGAGGCACGCAAGAAAAGTTCCGAGTATTCACCAAGACGTGGCCAGATATTTTTAGGGTATTGGACGTGCTAGAACCAGAGTTGGGAATGGATGCGCATCAACGGCATCGTTCATCTTAGGACTTGAAAGACCCTAGAAATCAATCTAGTATTAGATTCGTGTAGTCCTTGGAAGGAAAATGCGCATGGAAGACCATTCGTTCCTTTCTTCAGATGTGGCAAATTCGACGTAGGTCCACTTACAACAACGCCGAAGTTCCCCGTGATTCTGCCATCTGTGTTGATTGACATCGATGGATGCATTGATCGCAGTACAATCTGCTTGAATAATCGACCTCCATCAATGATACGGGGAAACAGAGCACAAGACAAACGAAAGTTCGGAATATTATGCCGGAACATGGGACATGGGTATACATTCCGAGCAAAATTACAAGTCTTTTTGGGGGTTGTCACTTTATAGACATGTCAATGCAAAAGCTTGAAGCAAACCACCTCACGTTCGATATCGATTCACAACGTGCCATCGTCCTTCACAACACATTATAATTGCAAAGGAGAAGGATAGAAAGCTTAGAGATGAGGAAACGGCATTGCTTCACTTTAAACGGGGTCAATCGCGACTGTCGAATGCTCGCATGTTAACGATTAAATGCTAACTTCCCATGTGTTGCCATGTGGTTGCTTACTTTGCGCTATACGAATACAACTCAAGAAATTTGTCTTCTATGATGTGGTGTGATGGCGGGTCGTCTGTATCTCCTCGCTAACGAAACCTCGTGCTCGGACGTTTCCAATGTTTGAAAGCGTGAAAAAACATGCGAAAACAAGCCAACTCTCACTTGCGAGAGGCGAGGAGTCAACTAAGCAGGCTTCCATACGTAGCTTTGAGCCCTATCCACGACACGGTCGAAGCAAAAGACGAGACGCTTTTGCGGCAAGCATGAAACCAGTCTGCCCCACAATTCGAAGCAGCCCCGATGGAGGGCTGCTATGGAAAGTTGTCTCAGATTGAATAGAACATTCATCGAAGGCAGAAGGGTTCGTGAGCTTGAGAAAAACACCTCAAAATTTGCATTGGCAATGTTGGGAGTGTCACGCAACTTAGTCTGTTGAATTGACAAATCAACGGAGGTTATCTAGCACTGCGTACTCTGTCCACTCTAAGGTATCGTGCATCGCGCAAGCATGGAAAATTTTTTCCACCTGCTTGGTGGTTCGAAGAAGCACTCCAACCAATGTCATCGTTCAAAGCTCAACAGCAGACACAGACTAGCTTGAACGATGGATGGGGCAAGAGCATGCCATGCTTAGGCTAGAAAACTTGGAAAGCAGACAAACGTCCATTCCCTGTCATTCAAAACACCGAGTCTAGGATATGTGTGACATCCTCATCCATGAAAAATGAACACAGATTTTGAGCCCTGGTTCAGCTTCCCTTCATCCCAAGAGATCCATCAATTGCTCCAGCTGCTCGGAGGAGAGAAGCGACACCTGCTTTGCGTCAGCTTCATTGTAATCTGATTCTAGAAGTTGTGCAATCTGTGAGTGCGCTTCTGCAATGTTTGAGCGGACCGGCTGAAACAGGACAGCTCTCGTGCTTGCATTGGGGAGGTAGACTCTGGTCAACTTGACAATATCCTCCAACTCGGACGTAAGAGCTTCACTAGAGCGAGCTACAGCCGTACGTAGCTTTTCCACAGAGGCAAAAGCTTGCTCTCGCAACGGCTTCTCTTGAGAAGATCCAGCGCTCCGAACAGCAGTCACTTTCGTAACAAAGGACAGCATTGGCTCTACCATCTGCTTCGTGATTGTCATGATGTAGGCTTCACATACAGACTTCAGCTGTTCTTCAAGCTCCCTCTTTGAATCCTTCTGTCTTTCTCTCACGGTAGGAGCACCCTTTGACATCAGTTGGAAAAGTGCGTTGCTCGCACTTAATGTCAACATACTGGCCTCTCCATTCAAGATTTTGACAAGGTGATCTCTCATGTGAGAAAAGTCAAGCTCCTTGTCCACAAAGGAAAAGCTCGCCTCAAAGGGCGCAAGCTGCTCCCGCAGAATGAGTAAGTGCCTTATTTGAAAAAGAAGGCCATCCAGTATGCTAGCAGTCTTTGAGATTTTTTTGCTGGCCACACCAATGGACAAGGTGCAAGCTTCTACTGCTTCCTGCGCTAGGCCAGCAAAAATTTCGCTGCCCAAAGAGTAATAAATTTTAGGAATAAATTCAACTGTCAACAAGACGGCGGGGTAAATATTGTCTTCCCTGCTATCTTCCTCAATCTCCTCTGGACTCTCAGGGGCTTCAACAATCTCTACACCATTCTCCTCTTGCTGCTCCTTGCTTCCGGCTGCTTCTTGATCATTCCTGTAAAGCAGCTCTGGGTAATCCAGTTCACCAAGGGATGGCACAAAGCCACCTATCTCTTCCTTGATGTAAGTTTGCGCACGATAGGTAAGTCTTTCCTGAACGTCACTGAGAGTAGCCTCAACCAGGGGCCTCAAGCAACTCAACGGCTTGCCCTTCCTGGAAATTTGATCATCCAATACCTCTCCTTTCACTATCTCTACCAGCTCACAAAGCGTATCCACATCATTGACATGGATGAGCAGTGGGCGTGCAATGTCGTACATGATGGTGAATACTGGCTCAATCAAGGGTAACAGGTTGCTGGGGTCATCTGCAGACCTCGGAAAGAAATGCTGAAATAGCTGAAATTCTAGCTGGCAGACCTGAACCAAGTATGCAAAACCAGAGCGCAGGAGACCGGGGAGGTACTTTGCTTCTGAAAACCCCCGGATTCTTTCTT
>LFIK01003765.1_pt1 | contig 12297 bp, 10 predicted proteins | sample 643401 | NCBI WGS metagenome assembly LFIK01 (sample SAMN03777447, study PRJNA286221) | soda lake metagenome | biome: soda lake; feature: Kulunda steppe; material: water; isolation source: sample T5-Br brine of Lake Tanatar-5 | place: Russia: Kulunda steppe | collected 2010-07 | reverse complement strand
GGGTGTCGCTGGCAAATACCACACGGCCACGTTCGTTCAGCGCCAGTTCAATGGCGCGGAAGGTTTCCGTGAAATAGGGATTGCTGAGATCGTGGATAAGGATGCCGACCGCATGGGTCCGATTCCCTCGCAAGATCGCGGCGTTCCGGTTGTACACATACCGCAGATCGCGCATGGCCTCTTGCACATGCGCCCGCGTCTTGTCGGCGACCAGTGGGCTGTTTCGCAAGACAAGAGAGACTGTGGCCCGAGAAACCTCGGCCCTTGCCGCTATGTCCTTCAGAGTGATCCGTTTGGACGACGCCATGACAACCTGTTACGATACCCACTCTACCACGACATAGCATTTTATCACCGCGGCTGCGAGGGGAAGGTGAGTGTAGAGCGTCAACCTTTTTGACCGTCCCGTTGCCTCGCCGAGAAAACTTACCGAGGCTTGGTTGTCGCTCATCAACGCCGTCCAGTGGACCGATCCTACTTGGTTCTACACAACTTTATAGGATGTCGGACCCGACGTTCTTGGTTTTGATGATCACAGGTTCGTCGGGCCACTTTATGACCGTTGGGCGATCGATTCGGGAAGGGCAGCGTTCCCATTTTGTTAGCCAGTCGGCGAGTAACGCATTGAGTTACATAACTGAGAACATAGAGCGAACAGTGGCTAACAAGACTGATTTAAAACCTAAATCTGACAACTCTTAATCAGCGGGTCGTAGGTTCGAGCCCTACTGCGCCCACCACGATTTCACTGGCTTGGCGGCTATACTGATCAGCGTTGGCCAATAGTGGCATCAGCTCTGGCCAATTTCATCCTCCCCATGTTGACATTTCGGCGTATCCCTTAGGGAAATTGCGCCCTCGCTCTCTACATCCGATGGTTTAGCTCTTGACCATCGCATTCGGCTCGCTGCCCGTAATGGCCGTTGCGGTGCGCCGTCGAGGCGATCGGCGCTCATTTCCCGGATTGTCGCGTGATGGGAGAGACCGAGGGCTTGGTGCAGCTTGACCCGGGCTGGATGCCGCTGTGCCGCGCTCATCGATTTTTCGATATCCGGCATTTGCCTTTCGGCAATTTCCTCGTAGCTGGGCGGCCGATAGCTTCGTCGCAAGATCGAATTCCCCCAAAGGATGAGACGATGAAGGAAGAACCTCCCAGGCCGGAGCCCGTCTTTCCCCCGTGGTATGGTCTGGCAAGCGGCCTCGTCTGCGCAGGCTGTGTGGCGATACCGATGCTTTCATTTCCGTTCAACATCGTTCTCGCGGTCTGTGTCGCCGCAGGCGCAGGTTTGTACCTCGGCTATCATCAGCGCCGGGCCGATCTGCCCCAGGGGATGGGCCTCGGACGGCAGCGGCTTGTCGCGTTTGCCTTCATAGCGCTATTGCTGACATTGATGACGTTGGCGGTGGTGGTGCGCCGGACAGATTTGCCCGGTGCAGTGGCGATCACGTTGGTGTTCACCGCGTTCGTTATTGGCGCCGTCTATCCCGGCGCCTGGCGGGCGGTAGCGCGGGACGTGTCCGACTGATACCGCTGCCGCTCACGCCGTCGGCGCTGCTGGCAGGGGGTGGCCAGGATGCTGATGATCTGTTCGTCCGTGAATCTCGTTCGCTTCATTGCCCGTCCTCAGGTTGGAGCGGATTCTAACCAACGGTAGAGGAAAAATCCCATGGCAGGTCACATGTTGCCGATCTGCCACTGACCCGAAGGCGTTATTGCGGTGCCTACTGCAGTCGCTTCCACGGCGGCGGAGAGCTTTCCGGCCAGTCTTACGGTGATCTGCCCGATCGCCGGGACGTTGACATAGAGATAGGTGTCCGATCCCAGATGTTCGGCGTGGCCGATGGTGCTGGTCCAGGCGTCGCCGGTGGCCGGTTGGTCGCGGCTGACGGCGATGTGTTCGGGCCGGATGCCGATCGTCGTTGCGCCGCGATTTTCGGCTTCGGTGCCGGTCATCAAGTTCATTTTCGGCGACCCGATGAACCCGGCGACGAACAGATTTGCGGGATGATTGTAAAGCTCGATCGGCGTGCCAACCTGTTCGATTAGGCCTTCGTTGAGCACGACGATCCGGTCGGCCAGGGTCATTGCTTCGATCTGGTCGTGGGTAACATAGACCATGGTCGCGCCGAGGGTTCGGTGCAGATTGGCGATTTCGATCCGGGTATTGATCCTGAGCGAGGCGTCGAGGTTCGACAGCGGTTCGTCGAACAGGAACAGATCCGGCTGGCGCACGATTTCCAGCGACCGAACGGCGTCCTCGTTGTGTTTCGACAGGTCGAGGTCTTGCGTGATCGCATTCAGCACAAAGGCCTGTTCGCGGTCGCAAAGATCCTGGTGGCCCGGCTCGTCGGCCATGGACAGCGTTTCGTCGGCCTTTGCGAACCGGCCATCGGGGGTCATTCCGGCATGATGGCGCCGGATCGTTGCGGTTTTCGTGTGGGTGTCGATATCGGCCGATTTGGCGCCTTCGTCCATGACGATTGAGATCCCGCCGCCCGGCTGCCCAGCCTGCCCCCACCGCCCGGAAACCGCCCAACCGCCCCGTGTCGGTCAGCAGGGACGGGCGATCCTGACCGCCGCCGGTTTCTCCGAGGCCGATATCGCCCGGTTGGTAAAGGAGGGAGTCACGGCGTTTCCGGAGTGAACGTTGGCTGTCTGGATGTGTGGCGGCGGGCCAGGCGTTGACACGATGATTTATTCATAGTTTATTCACGGGGCCTGGGCGGAAAAATCGCTCAATTTTTTCAAGTATCTACAGTGCTCTTTTATGCATATCGCCCTTGCCCTTCGCGATCTGGACAGCTTGGAGCAACAAATCGTTGCCCGGCTTTTGGCTGCACGAAACGGGATTAGCCAGACCGAGTTGGCGCTGCAATTGAAGCCGAAGCGAAGCCAAGCGACGGTGTCTCGCGCGATGAAAGCGCTGATCGAATACGGCATCGTCGAAAAATCCGGCGCCACCCGCAATGCCAAGTTTCGTCTGACGGCCGACGGGTCATGGTTTGCGACACCGCCCCATCGCAGGCCCGTCGTCGATTATGACCCGGACCGCATCGAAGGCTATTTGCCCAATCAAACCTATTGGCTGCCGGAAGGGGAACGGGCGCGTTTTCACGCGGCGGCCAAAGGGTCAGCGGGAAGCTTGGACGCGTCGACCTATGGCAAGCAAGTTGCCGAGCGGCTGATGATCGACCTCTCTTGGGCGTCGTCGGCCTTGGAAGGCAACACCTACGACTATCTCGATACCGAGGCGCTGATCCGATACGGCGAAATCGCCGAAGGGCACGATCCGGCCGAGACCACGATGATTCTGAACCACAAGAATGCAATCGGGTTCATTCTTGATGCGGTCGGGCGCGATGTCTATGAAATGTCTTTCGCACAGCGCCTGCACGCATTGCTGATGCACAATCTGATTTTTCCGGAAGGCCTCGGACGCGTGCGGGCAACGTCTGTGCGCATCGGGCACAGCAGCTATCGGCTCTCGGACGATCAGGCTCAATTGCACAGTGATTTCGGATCGCTTCTTTGGAAAGCATCCCAGGTCGAGGATGCGGCCGAAGCAAGTTTCCTATTGTTGGCGGGGTCCGCCTATCTGCAATCATTCGTTGACGGCAACAAACGCCTCGGCCGACTGCTATCAAATATCCCGCTGATATGGGCGAGAATGCCGCCGCTGTCGTTCGTGCATGTTGAGCAGCGGGCGTATTTGGCGGGGGTCATTGCTTTCTATGAGCGCGGCGATACATCGGCCCTTGCCTCGGTCATCGCCGATGCATACGAAGCGTCGGCGCCTGTCTACAAGGCTGCGGTGGCAATACAGCGGGTGCCGCACAGCGTCGAGATCAAGGAACGCAGGCGTATTGAGCAATTGATTGCCGGCTATATCGAATTGGCCATCAATACCGGCTCCCGGCCAGACTATCGATCATTCTTGCAGCCTGAGCTTTCCGACCTCGACGACGACGAGGCGAGCTTGGTATTCAATTCCATCATCCAAGCACTCGATAATGTATCCCCGGTTAATTGTATTGCCTGGGGTATTCCAGAAGAGACGGCACTGAAATTTCTGGATTTGACCAAGCCGCCAACCCAAACGGCTGGTGATCGCTAACGTCAATCGACGGCGCCTCACTCATCGATCGCGATGCCGTCCTGTCCGAACCGGTGCATCAGCCGGGCTTCGGGCGTCAGGTGGACGGTTTCGCCGACGTCGTGGGCGTATTGGCCGGCCAGCCTTACGGTGATCTGCCCGATCGCCGGGACGTCGACATAGAGATAGGTGTCCGATCCCAGATGTTCGGCGTGGCCGATGGTGCCGGTCCAGGCGTCGCCGGTGGCCGGTTGGTCGCGGCTGACGGCGATGTGTTCGGGCCGGATGCCGATCGTCGTTGCGCCGCGATTTTCGGCTTCGGTACCGGCGATCAGGTTCATCTTCGGCGACCCGATGAACCCGGCGACGAACAGATTAGCGGGATGATTGTAAAGCTCGATCGGCGTGCCAACCTGTTCGATCCGGCCTTCGTTGAGCACGACGATCCGGTCGGCCAGTGTCATCGCCTCGATCTGGTCGTGGGTGACATAGACCATGGTCGCACCCAGCGTCCGGTGCAGATTGGCGATTTCGATCCGGGTATTGATCCTCAGCGAGGCATCCAGGTTCGACAGCGGTTCGTCGAACAGGAACAGATCCGGCTGGCGCACGATCGCCCGGCCGATCGCCACCCGCTGGCGCTGGCCGCCGGAGAGTTCCGCCGGACGCCGGTCCAGCATGTCGGTCAGCGACAGCAGCCCGGCGGCGCGGTCGACCCGTTGTTTGATCTCGGCCTTGGGTGCGCCCTCCTGCTTTAGCGCCAGCCCCATATTCCCGGCGGCGGTCAGATGCGGGTAGAGGGCATAGGATTGGAACACCATCGCAATGCCACGTTTGGCCGGCTGCACGCCGTCGACCGGCCGGCCGGCGATGGTGACGGCGCCCGCGCTTTGATCTTCCAGCCCCGCGATGATGCGCAGTAGCGTGGATTTGCCGCATCCCGACGGGCCGACGAAGACGACGAATTCGCCTTTGCGCACCTGCAGATCGATGCCGTTGATGACCTTGACGGCGCCGAACGCCTTGGTAATGCCTGTTAGAGTCAGGGCAAGGTCGGGCGTTTCGGCGGTCGGGCCGGCCATCAGCGCGCCTCCAAGTCGATGGCGCGGTTTTCACGCATGCTTCGATCGGCCTCGAGTACGATTTCCAGCGACCGGACCGCGTCCTCGTTATGTTTGGACAGGTCGAGGTCTTGCGTGATTGCTTTCAGCACAAAGGCCTGTTCGCGGTCGCACAAATCCTGGTGGCCCGGCTCGTCGGCCATGGACAGCGTTTCGTCGGCCTTTGCGAACCGGCCGTCGGGGGTCATTTCGGCATGATGGAGCCGGATCGTCGCGGTTTTCGTGTGGGTGTCGATATCGGCCGATTTGGCGCCTTCGTCCATGACGATCGAGACCGCGCCGCGCGGACTGATCACGTCTTTTACGAAAAAGGCGGTTTCGGAGATCATCGGCCCCCAGCCCGCCTCGTACCAGCCGACCGAACCGTCGTCGAACAACACCTGGAGATGGCCGTAATTGACCTGATCGGCCGCGATGTCGCCCGTCAGGCGCACGCCCATGCCGCGCACCTGAATCGGCCGGGCATCGGTGATCTGGCACATGACATCGACATAGTGAACGCCGCAATCGACCACCGGCGAGGTCGATTCCATCAGCCGTTTGTGTACATCCCACGCTTCACCGGCCGATTGCTGATTGAGATTGAGCCGCATCACATAGGGCGGCCCCATGGATCGGGCCTTGTCGATGAAGGTCATCCACGAGGGGTGATGCCGCAGGATATAACCGATCACCAGCTTGCGCCCCGTGGCCCGTGCAGCGTCGACCACCCGCTTAGCGTCGGCCACGGTCGTGGCCAGCGGCTTTTCCACGAAGACATGGCAGCCGGCTTCCAGCGCGCGGACTGCAAGATCGGCATGGCTGTCGGAATAGGTGTTGATCGACACCAGATCCGGTTTCATGGCCAATCCCGTGTCGAAATCGGCGATGACCGGATACCTGTCCAAGCCCTCGGACAGGTCGACCGCCGATCGGTTATGAAGGCCGATGATCGTGAAATCCGGATGACGATGATAGGCCAGGGCGTGCGATCGGCCCATCTGTCCGAGACCGGTGACGAAGACGGAGAGCGGGGCGGTATTTGGCATGGCGGGTATTCTCGTCTTGGCTGAAGTCGTGCGATACGGCTGTAGGGGTGGTTATTTCACGGCGCCGGCGGTGATGCCACGGATCAGTTGGCGCGAGAACAAGAGGTATAGACCCAGCACCGGCAGGATGGCCAGCGACAGGGCCGCCAGCACGGCGTTCCAGTCGGTGACATACTGACCCAGGAACATCTGCGCGCCCAGGGTGACGGTCTTGGTCGCATCGCTCGGCGCCAGGATCAGCGGAAACCAGAGATCGTTCCAGATCGGGATCATGGTAAAGACGGCAACGGTCGCCAGGGCCGGGCGCACCAGCGGCACGACGAGTTGAAAGAATATCCGGTATTCGCTGAGCCCGTCGACGCGCGCGGCGTTCTTCAGATCGCCGGAGACCTGGCGCATGAATTCGGACAGAATGAAGATGGCCAGTGGCAGACCTTGGGCCGTATAGACCAGGATCAAGGCGGTCAGCGTGTTCACCAGCCCGGTGGCCACCATCATCTGCAAAATGGCGACGGTGCCCAGCCGGATCGGGATCATGATCCCCAGCGCCAGATAAAGCGCCATCAACAAGTTGCCCCGGAACCGGTATTCCGACAGCGCGAACGCCGCCATCGCCCCGAACAGCAAAACCAGGAACACGGAAACAACGGTCACGATCAGGCTGTTCTGGAAATAGAGCGGAAAATTCCCCTGCGTCCAAACCGTTTCATAGCCGACCAGGGTAAAGGTGTCCCATGTCGGCAAAGCCATCGGCTGGCCGAAGATCGCCCGGCGTTCCTTGAACGAGTTGTAGATGATCAGCAACACAGGCGCGACCGCGATCACCGTATAGAGGATCAACGCGGCATGGACCGAGATCGCGCGGGGCGTGCTGGACCGGGCTGTCGTCAGGCTCATCCCGCCCCCATTAGAATTCGTACCGGCGCATGCGCCGCTGGATGATGAACAGATAAATCGAGATCACCACCAGGATGATTAAGAACATCACGGTCGCGATGGTCGCGCCCATATGCGGGTCGCCGCCCTGAAGCTGGAAGCCGAAGAAGGTTCGGTAAAGGAATGTTCCAAGGATGTCGGTGGCGCCGTTCGGCCCGCCCATGGCCCCCTGCATGGAATAGACCAGGTCGAAGGCATTGAAATTGCCGACAAAGGTCAGGATCGAAACAATGCCAATGGTTGGCAGGATCAAGGGCAGCTTGACCCGCCAGAATTGCGAAAAGCCGGTGATGCCGTCGATTTCCGCCGCCTCGATCAGGTCTTCGGGGATCGCCAGCAGGGCGGCATAGATCAGCATCATCGGAATGCCGACCCATTGCCAGACCGACACCAGGGCGACCGTGGTCAGAGCATAGGCTTCCAGGCCGAGATACGGGGCGAACAGCCAGCGCAGCCCGACGGCGTCGAGCAAGGTCGGCGTCACCCCCCAAAGCGGCGAGAGGATCAGCTTCCAGATAAAGCCGACGATCACGAAAGACAGGATCGTCGGCAGAAAGATGGCGCTGCGATAAAAAGCCCGGCCCGGCAGGCGCGACACCGATAGGAGCGCGGCCAGCGCGATGCCGAGCGGGTTCTGAACCAGCATGTGGATCAGGAAGAAATAGGTGTTGTTCCACAAGGCGTTCCAGAACGATGCCGCCCAGCGCGGGTCGCCGAACAGTCTTTCGTAGTTCCCGATTCCGACGAAAAAGGTCTCGCCATCGGCGCGGTTGAAAAACGACAGCCGCAGGGTCTCGAACAGCGGAATGATCATCACGGCGGTGTAGACCAGCACCGCCGGCGCCAGGAATACGGCAATATGCCAGCGCCAGGGTCGCGGCGGCGGTTTGATCTCGGTCTGGTCCGTCATGAAGCATCCACGATCGATCGCGCCCCGCCGCAGGGCTTCCACACAATCGTCGGTGCGGCCCTGCGGCGGGGATGGCGTTTAGGCCGGGGTTAATCCTGGTGCGGGGCGTACCACTCTTCCAGGCCGTCCTGCAGGGCCTGAGCGGCCTCTTCAGGGGTTTCGACGCCGTTCATCACATTAGCGGCATGAACCCAGGTTTCGTTTTCCAGGTTCGGGGTGCCGCGCGACAGGATCTGATAGGTCGATCGGATCGTGGATTCGCAATCGGCGCGCCAGGACGCGAATTCCTGGGCGAGCGGGTTGTCGATCTCAACCGCGGCGTCGATGAGCGGGAAAAAGCCGGGAAGCTGATTGGCGTAGATCTCAGCGAATTCCGGCGAGGCGACCCATTCCAGGAAGATCCGGCCGGCTTCCTGGTTCGGGCTGTCGGCGTTCAGACCCAGCGCGATATCGGGATGATCGGAGACGTGGCAGGTGTCGCTGCCTGGTGCGGTGGGCGGCGGGAAGGCGCCCATCTCGAAAAAGGCCTGATCTTCGAACACAGAAATTTCCCAGGACCCGGCCGGAAAGATGGCCCCGCGGCCGAGCGTGAACAGGTTCTGGCTGTCGGGATAGGTTTGGGCCTGATAGCCGTCGCCCAGATAATCCGACCAGCGTGCCAGGACGCGCAGCGGCTCGACCCAGCCGTCGTCGGTCAGTTTCTGTTCGCCTTCGATCAGGGCAATGCGGCCGTCTTCGCCGCCCCAATAGGCCGGGCCGATATTCTGATAGCCCATGGTGGCCGCTTCCCACTGGTCGATGGTGCCCATGACCAACGGAATATAGGTGCCGTCTTCCTGGAAGGCGTCGAGGACGGCGAAGAACTCGTCTTCGGTCGTCGGCGGTTCGACGCCGACCTCCTCGAACGCTTCGGCGTTATAGATGAAACCGTGCAGAACGGCGGCCATCGGAACGCAGAAGGTTTCCGAACCATCATCGGTCGACCAAGCGGTCTTGGCGACATCGGCGAAATTCTCCATGCCCGGCAGATCGGTCAGGTCGGCGAGATAGCCATCCTGGTAGAGTTGGAGCGACTGGTCGAACGGCCGGCAGGTGATCAGGTCGCCGGCCGATCCGGCATCAAGCTTGGCATTCAGCGCGGCGTTGTACTCGGTCGGCGCGGCAGGCTGGAATTCGACACGGATATCAGGGTGCTGAGCTTCGAAAGCCGGGATGATTTCGTTGCGCCAGATCGCCAGATCGTCGTTGCGCCAGCTTTCGATGACCAGTGTGGTTTCCTGTGCGCTCGCGCTGCCGGCACCGGCGACGATCGCTGCGATCGCTGTGGAGATCAGCATGGTGCGTGTTGTTCGGTTCGTCATTCAATTGGCTCCCTGTTGCTTTGGGCCGAGGCGGATCCGCGCCGCAGCACTATGGTTTGACCCGGATGGTTTGTATTGGCCTTGGTTTTGGCGGGTGGGCCTGAGCGGCGCCCCGTGGGTGTCTTTGACCCCGGCGGCGATCCGGCTGAGGATGGCAGCGGCGATGCCCGTCATTCGTCGCTTCCGTCGCCGGCAAAAACATTCACACCATCCCGCACTATGATCCGGCCAATATAATACCAACATCATACCAATGTGTCCACTTCCCAGATTGGTATGATTTTGGTATTTTAGTTCTGCAAGGCCAAGCTGATCGGCCGAACGGGATTGGGTGCCATGCTCTTCATCGGCGTAGACGGCGGCGGCACACGATGCCGCGCACGCGCGGCGGATGCCGACGGCCGGATCATCGGCGAGGCCGAGACGGGCACCGCCAATCTGCTTGCCGGGCTGGACCAGGCGCGCGCCAATATCGTGTCGGCCATGACCGGCGCACTGGCTGCGGGCGGGGTCGCGCCATCGATGCTTGGCCGCTCGGTGGTTGGTCTCGGCCTCGCCGGGGCGAATGTCGCGACGCTCCATCGGGCGTTCTCGGGGGCAGGGCTGCCGGTTTCGGCCTTTGCGCTGGAAAGCGACGCCTTCGTGGCCTGCCGGGGGGCTCATGGCAATGCCGATGGCGCGATTGCCGTTCTGGGCACCGGCACCGCTTATGTTGCCCGGCGGGACGCCGCGTTCGTGTCGCTTGGCGGCTGGGGGTTTGCCCTGTCGGATCAGGGCAGCGGCGCTGATATCGGCCGGACGGCGCTGCGGGCAGCGCTTTTGGCCTATGATGGGATCGGCCCGGCCGATGCCTTGACCGAGGCCGTGCTCAGCCATTTCCGGCACAACCCCGACGCCATGGTCACCTTTGCCCGAGACGCCCTGCCGCGCGATTTCGGGAACTTTGCGCCTTTGGTTCTGGACCATGCCGATGCCGCCGACCCGGTGGCGTCGGCGATCGTAGAGGACGCGATCGGCCATATCGCAACCGCGATCGACCGTCTGCAGGCCTTGGGCGCGCCGGCTGTGGCTCTGCTGGGCGGGCTTGCGATGCGCTATCGTGCGCGATTGATCACCCGTGTGGCGGTGCCGATCGTCGACCCGGATGGCGATGCCTTGACCGGCGCGCTCGCGCTGGCACGGGAAGCCGCATCATGACGGCCGATTTCTTCCGGCCGGAGGACCGGGAGGAGGTGCGCGCCGAGGGCGGGCCGCTTTATGTGCGGCTTCAAGCGGCGATCGCCCGCGCCATCGGCGACGGCCGGTTGATGCCCGATGATGCCCTGCCGGCGGAACGCGAGATCGCGCGGGCGATCGGCGTCTCGCGGGTGACGGTACGCAAGGCGCTTCAGGCCCTGGTCCATGACGGCACCTTGCGTCGGCGCCAAGGATCGGGGACATACGTCGCCCGGACGCGCGAACGGATGCAGCAACCCCTGTCTCGGCTGACCTCGTTTACCGAAGACATGATCAGTCGTGGGCTGGTGCCGACGGCCCTCTGGTTGGAACGATCGGTTACCTTCCCGGCGCCGGAAGAAGCGATGATCCTGGGTTTGTCGCCGGACGACCGGGTCAGCCGCCTTTACCGGCTGCGGCTGGCCGATGGCGATCCGATGGCGATCGAGCGGGCCGTCATCCCCGCCCGCCTCTTGCCGGATCCGGAATCGGTAACGGTCTCGCTTTACGAAGCCTTGGATCGGTACGAAGCGCGGCCGGTTCGGGCCTTGCAGCGCGTGTCGGCAGAGGCGCTGGATGCCACCGATGCGATGCTGCTCGGCGTCCCGGACGGCGCGGCCGTCTTGGCGATCGAGCGGATCAGCTATGACGGTGACGGACGGACGGTGGAATATACCCGCTCGCTGTATCGCGGCGACACTTATGATTTCGTCGCCGAGCTTAGTCTGCACCCGAGCGCCGCCAAAGGGGCGGGGGAGGAAGAGCGATGACGGATGCGCCAAGCCTGATGCGGCGGGAGATCAATGACATCCCCGCCGCGGCCGCAGAACTCTTGACCGGGGCCCGCAGCGCCATCATGGCCGCCGGGGCGGCGCTGGCCACGCTGGATCCGCCGGTCGTGGTGACGGCCGCGCGCGGATCGTCGGACAATGCGGCGAACTATTTCAAATATGCCTGCGAAATCTCTGCCGGTGTGCCGGTCGCCTCGATCGGGCCTTCGATTGCCTCGATCTATCGGGCGCCGCCGCGTCTGGCCGGAAGCGCGCTGGTGGCGGTGTCCCAGTCCGGCCGCAGCCCCGATATCCTGTCGGTGGCAAAGGCGACGCGCAAGGCCGGCGGGTTGACGGTGGCGGTCGTGAACGACGCGACGTCACCGCTGGCCAAAATCTGCGATCATGTGATCGACCTGCACGCGGGCCCTGAGAAAAGCGTTGCGGCAACCAAAAGCTTTGTGTCCTCGGTGATCGCCTGCCTTGCCCTGCTGGCGGCGTGGCGGGGCGACACGGCTTTGGCGGCGGCGCTGGAGCGGCTGCCGGATCAATGCCGTCGGGCCCTGACGCTGGACTGGACCGGGATGTTTGCGCCGCTTGCTGCTAGTGGATCGCTTTACACCATCGGGCGCGGGCCCTCGCTCGCCATCGCCCAGGAAGCGGCGCTGAAATTCAAGGAAACCGCCAGCCTGCATGCCGAGGCGTTCAGCGCGGCCGAAGTGCGCCACGGCCCCATGAGCCTGATTGCCGACGGGTTTCCGGTGCTGGGTTTTGTGGCCGAGGATGCCGCCGCCGGTTCGGTCGCCGACACGCTGGCGGTACTCGAAGGCTATGGCGCCCGCGTTCTCGCCGCCGGATCGGC
>LFIK01003763.1_pt1 | contig 12299 bp, 26 predicted proteins | sample 643401 | NCBI WGS metagenome assembly LFIK01 (sample SAMN03777447, study PRJNA286221) | soda lake metagenome | biome: soda lake; feature: Kulunda steppe; material: water; isolation source: sample T5-Br brine of Lake Tanatar-5 | place: Russia: Kulunda steppe | collected 2010-07 | reverse complement strand
CACACACACACACACACACACACACACACACACATACACGCACGCCTGCCACAGGGGTTGGTGAAGCCCATGTGGACCATCATCCGCTGGTGCACGCGCCGCTCGGACCTCACGCTGGTCACCTCAAAGGCGATGAAGGTGTGTGTGGGGGGGGAGGGCGGCAGGGCTAGAGCGTGGGCCAGCAAATCCTGTTGGGGTTTGCAGGCTGGTCACCTCAGCGGCCAGGGAGGTTGGGGAGGAGGGGGGGGTTTGAAATGGCACGTGTGGGGCTAGCATAACCTGGAAGGATTTGCTGGCTGGTCAACAGAAAGATGAGCTGGTGTGTGATGATGTGTGGGGTGGGGTGCGTGCCACATCAGGGCGTGGCCTGGGCTGCCCAACCCCTGGGCTCACCTGGCCTCACGTGCTTGCCCCACAGGATGAGCTGGTCAAGAACATGTGCCGCATCAAGTCCATAGATGTGTGGAAGCGCGGGGTGGACACCGACGTCTTCAACCCACGCTTCAGGTGCGCAAGCTCTCGCGCAGGCATGGCATCTTGCTCGACCCCTGCTGCCTTTGCCCCACGCCCAACACGTTGGCCCGCGCTCAATGCTGTTCCACGCCTTGCGCTTCAAGCAGGCTGCCCATGCCCGCCCCATGCGCACTGCACGCACGCAGGTCAGCAGAGATGCGGGCACGCATGAGCGAGGGGCATCCGGAGGCCCCCCTGCTGCTGTACGTGGGCAGGCTGGGAGCGGGTGAGCGCGGTTGCTGCTGCTGTCACTGCGTGAGCATGGGTTGTTGCCAGTCCACTGCGAGCTTGTGAGCGGTGTGAGCATGCTTGACGTCACAACATGCCAGTTGCTTTTATGTTATGTGCGATGGGTTATGTGCCGCACCTTCCTGCATGGCACTATGCCCCACCTACGCGTGGCTGCATGCAGAGAGAAACCTGACGCCCCTACCAGCAGGGGAAGAGTGCAGCCCAGCACGCGCTCCAGCACCTTAGCACCGTAGCAGCAGCAGCAGCAGCAGCAGCAGCAGCAGCAGAAGAGTGCAGCCCAGCACGCGCTCCAGCACCCCAGCACCGCACCCGCCCCCTCCACTCTGCAGAGAGTGCGTGCGGGCCATCCAGGGCACCTGCTCCAGCGTCTACCGCTCACCGCATCCACCCCTGCCGTTGCCCCCACTGTGTGCAGAGAAGAATCATCAAGGGCACCTGCTCCACCCCTCCCCCTTCACCGCACCCACCCCTGCCATTGCCCCAACTGTGTGCAGAGAAAAACCTGGGCGCCATCAAGGGCATCATGGAGCAGGTGCCGGGCACCCGGCTCGCGTTTGTAGGGGATGGGCCGTCGCGCCAAGAGCTGGAGGCCACCTTTGCTGGGCTGCCTGTGGTGTTCATGGTGCGCTGCTGGGCTGCTTGACTCATTATTATTCGTTTTTGCTGGGCTGCTTGTGGTGTTCATGGTGTGCTGCTGGGCTGGAGACCACCTTTGCTAGGCTGCCTGTGGTGTTCATGGTGCGCTGCTGGGCTGGGCCCGCGGAGGGGGGGGGCCAGGGCGGGGAATGAGGGTGCTGACCATTGTTGTTTGAAGCATGTGTGTACGCACACGCGCGCACGCGCGCACGCACACACACATACGTACACACACACACACACACACACACGTACATGCACGCACACACACGCGCGCGCACAGGTACACACATTCATACAACACAAACACCCCACAAACACACACGCGCGCGTGCGCAGGGCATGATGCGCGGGGAGGAGCTGTCGCAGGCGTACGCGAGCGCCGACATTTTTGTGATGCCCTCGGAGACAGAGACCTTGGGCTTCGTGGTGCTGGAGGCCATGGCCAGTGGGCTGCCGGTGGTGGCTGTGGCAGGTGCGCTGAGGCACCTGGGCCTTGCTGTGGCGTTGAGCCACCTGGGCCTTGCTGGGGCTGACCCAGGGGCAGCAGGCCCTGGAGGTGCAAGAGGGTGAGCAGGGTTGGCAGTGGGTTAATGTGCGTCCGACTGCAGCAGCTGCAGCTGCAGCAGCCGGCTCCCTTGCACAACTTGCCGCGGCACCTGCGGGCTCGCTCGTGACTCGCCAACCGCACAAGCGCCCGTCAACCCCCCTCGCTCGGTGCCCAGCGCCTCTGTCCGCGCGCTGGTGCCGTTGGGAGCCCGCACCTGCATTTCAATTTCCCAACGCGTCCGCGCTGGTGCCGTTGGAACTCAGCGCCTCCGCGTCACCCGCCCCCCCATGCAGCGGGCGGCCTCGTGGACGTGATCACCCAGCCGGGCGTGACAGGCCTGCTGTACCCGCCCGGCGACTACGCCGCGGCTGCGGGCCTCACCGCACGGCTGGTGGCCGACAAGGGGCTGCAGCAGCAGATGGGGGCGAGCGCGCGCACGGAGGTGGGGCTCTGGCTGGCCGGCCGTTGTGGGGCGACGGCGGCCGTGTTGCATGCGATGGCGTCCGCGTGTTGCATGCAAACGCAGCAGCAGCAGCAGCAGCAGCAGCAGCAGCAGCAGCACCTCCACAGCAGTGCGCGCACCTCCCCATTGCCACCTCCCTTTTGCAGGTGGAGAAGCTGGGGTGGACGGCCGCCACGTGCTGGCTGCGGGAGCAGCAGTACCGGCGCGCGATGGACGTGAACCGCTGCAAACAAAGGTGGGTGCGCTGACAGTCCCTGTACACTGACACTCCGTCAGCGCACCCACCTTTTGGAGTGTCAGTATACAGGGAAGGATGCAGGCAGCGCCTGATGTGCAAACGGCGTGGTGAAGGGAGGTGGAACATTGAGCAAGGAACATGATCGTGGCGCACACACACGCGCGCACACACACACGCGCGCGCGCGCACAGGTTTGGCTTCCTCGCGCTGCGCGTGGGCGTGGGCCGCCTGCTGCGCCTGCTGGGCACCGCGCTCGCTGCCCTCGCATGGTGGCTGCTGAGCCAGCTGGACTATGCGCGGGACCTGCGGGCGCGGCCTCCCCCCACAGCCGCGTGATGCTGGCGCTGGCCACTTGGTGGCTCACCGGTGTGCGTGGTGCTTTGGAGTTGGATGGCGCTTGGTGTCAGCACCGGTGCATGCATGCGGGGTGCAGTGAATGCTTGGTGTGCAAGGCGTCCATATCTTCTTTTGGGCAAGCTGGGCCCTCTATTCTTTCCTTCTCTCTCTGATCTCCCTCCCATATTGGGCGCCAATCGCGAGGTGGTTGTGGTCGACAGGGGCGTGAAGCTGTACATATTTACCCTGTCGGACGTTGCGTGTTGCATGCTTGGACCTTGGCAGATTTCATTCCTTTCATTCCAGGGCGCGCGCAAGGACGGGCTGTACAATCACGTATGTAAATGATTTGGATGAGCAAGTGAGCATGGCGAGCCAGCAGACAGCTCCTTGGCTACCACCTCCAAGGCACCTCCACGTGTCACTGGTGCAGATGACACCCGCCTGGGACAGTTCTGGTTTCCATCATCCCTGCGTAGCTATGCCATCTAGGAGACCTCAACCACCTAATAACCTAATAGCCTGCTCTCTTGTCAACAATATTCAGCATCTGCCTGCCCTCCACAAACAGCTGCATGTTCGCTAGGAATAAATCCATGGATTCGAGTTGGAACTCCTGCATGTTCAAACGGTGGTGTGGCAAGGGATGGCAGGGCTCAGGTTTGCACTGGGGAATAGGGATGAGCTCTTTCACACTGATCCATCTGCAGCAAGTGCATCCAAGGAGGCTGAGGCCACCTCCTTTCCCCATTCCCAGCTCACCAATCTACCGCAGCTTCCCGCCCTCCATCCCCATGCACGCACGCACACCCCCGCACATGTACACACGCTCACACACACGCACGCACGCACACATATGCACGCACGCACACACCTTGGTCCTGTCCGCACAGTGCGGAGACATGAGCACGTTGTCCAGGCCCCACAGCTCGTTCTCAGCAGGCAGCGGCTCCTGGGCAAATACGTCCAGCGCTGCCCCCCGGATTTTGTGGGCCTTGAGGGCTGCGCGTGGGGATGGGGCCGTGGGGAGAGATCGTGCGCCTCCAGAGATGTTCTGAGGTGCGTCCAAGGACGCCTTCAAAGGTGCACAAACAGGGGTGCACGCAGGGGAGCGCCTCCAGGAGCCGGTGGAGAGGGGGGGGTGGGGGCCACTCACCTGCCTGCCGTCCACAGCGGGACCCCCCCCACACACATGCACACACACACGCACACATACGCGCGCACACACACACACGCACACATACCCGATTTCAGGGACGGAGGACTGACGCACCCTCAATGAGCGCCGGCTCGTCCACGCACTTGCCGCGCCCCACGTTCACAAACACAGCATGCGGCCGCATGGCAGCGATGGCAGCCGCACTCATCATCTGCGGGCCGGCCGTGTTTGTGTGTGTGTGTGTGTGTGTGTGTGCGCGTATGTGTGCGTGTGTGTGTGCATGTGTGTTCAGGCACTGCCTTGAGCATGTGCGGCCACTCTGCCCAACTGCCCTAAGGCCCGCATGCAGCTGCGGCTCTGCAACACCCAACACGCGACCCATGGGCACCCCGATGGTGTAGGTTGCGGCACTTGGCCCGCACGACCCTGCCAGGCGCAAGTGCCGCAGCCAACACCCCTGCTGCCCCCCCCCCCTGCAACCCCCGCACCCCTGCTCACTTTGTCGGTGTGCTGCGTGTGGGGGGTGGACATGACGATGTAGTCTGACTCTGCCACAAGGTCCAGCAGCTGCGCTGGCGCGTACATGGCATCCTGTAAGGGGTTTGAGAGGAGGGCAGACACAGGCCATGAGGGGGTTGGGGGGAGGGGGGGCTTAACACCTGCGCGCTTGCTATGCCGGCGAGTGCAAGGCATCCTGCAAGGAGCGTTTGAAGAGGGCAGAAGAGGGAGTCAGACCCTGAGGTGAGGGAGCTGGGCAGTTCAACACCTGAACGCTCGATACGCTGGCGCGTGATAAGTGCACGGCATCCTATGAGGGGTGTCTGATGAGGGCAGAGGAGAGGAGGGAGTCAGAGTCTGACTGCATTGAGGTCCTCGGACTGCTCCGAGGTGAGGGGGCAGGGCAGCACAGCCGTGCGCGTGCTACGCTGGCGAGGAATTTCGTGGCATTGCGCCGCAGGGAGGGGGGGGCAGCGCTGCAAGCACACTTTGCTGGACCACAAGAGCGCTGGTGCAAGTGCCACCAGCCCCTTGCACTTGGAACTTGCACGCACGGACACAAGCACGCACACACACACACGCACACGCACACGCACACGCACACACGCACGCACGCACACACACACACACAGGCACACACGCAGCGCGCGCTCACCACCAGCCCCTCCTGCTGCTCCTGCTGCGACAGCTCCACCTTCCGCCTCAGCCCCACCACGCGCATGCGGAAGGCGCGCGCCAAGCGCGCGCACGCCTGGCCGATGTCCCCATACCTGCCCATGTGTACGCGTGCATGCAATCCGTGTGCGCGCTCGCAATGGGGAGAGCCACCCCATGCTCCATCCACACATGGGCCAGCAATGTTGCAGCGCGTGCATGTATGACCTGGGTTCATACGCCTCACACTCCCACAGCTCGCCAGCACCACCCAAGCTCCCACATCCACCACTTTGCGTCTCAGCGGCGTCAGTTCATCCTCCCTCCCTGGCATCACCCACCCACCCTCTCCCCCGCCGTGCCGCCAACCGCTCAACCACCCTCCCAACCACTCTCCCACCCAGCCACCCTCCCCTGCGCCACCCACCCGACCACGCCCATTGTCTTGCCCCGGAGCTCTTCCACCTCGTAGGGCTCCCATTTCCTGTCCGCCTTTGCGCGCTGCAGGCGCGGCAGGTCCTTTGCAAACCAGTTGCACGCTGCACGGGAGGTTAGGGTGCGCAAGGGGGGTGCAGAAAATGTGTTGAATGCGATATAGACTATATCATATAGTAGATAACGCATCTGATGATGTCCGAGGCCTCAATTTGCTGGCAAAGGGTGGGATGCACAGTTGCCGAGAGTGCGCCGGCGTGTAAGGGCTGGAGCTGAGTTGCACGCGCTCTTGGCTCCACACAGCCATGCACTGATGCAACTGTGACTCCTGCATCGCATCCGCGTCCGGGGCTGGTCACGGGAACCATATGACGGCAATCTGCAGGGCGCTTGCGCCCCCACCCTCACCCCACCCCCCCAAGAACCAAACCACAGAAACAGACCCCAAAGAACTAAATCCACAGAAATAGCATTGCAAGCGCTCAGTGGCGCGCCAGCTCCCAAGGCAGAGCGCCTCCCCTCCTGCTGCTTGCCTGCCACCCATCCACCAGGCGCTACCCACCTGTCAGCGCGTATTCCGCCAGGCTGTTACTGTACACGCCCTGTGCAGTGGAGATGTGGCGTGGACACAGCTCATCATGACACGTTTTGGGACGAGCTACATGGTTGGGGTTGGCCAAATCCGTATTTAGAGTATACGGTATGTTCGTAGTCGTTTTCAACAGGAAATACGGTGGCTTGGGCTTGCCACATACGGTTCTGGCCAACCCTGTAGATGGTTGGCTTCTCTCCCCACACACTAGAAGTGGCCACGGCAGATCTGAGGGGGGGGGCACTCCACATAGGCATTGCGCTCATGTGCTTGTGCGTGCAAGTGCACCCGCTTGCATTTGTCAAAGAATGGGCTACAGGGATGCATTGCCTCAGGCCTGCAGACCCAGGTGCCGACGGGAGCGCAGGTAGCTCTGGGAGAGGGAGGCACCTGGGAGTGGTTCATGCATGGGCAGCGATACACCTCTCTCTCCGCTCTCACCTTTGCGTTGGTCACGAGCACAGGGCTGTCCACAAGCTCTGGGAAGAGGAGGCCCTCCAGCCCGGCGCTCGCGCTGTGGATGCACTTGAGGCCCTTCAGCTGCGGCCACAGCGCCTGCGCGGACAGCACGGAAGCGGGAGGTGGGTGGGCTGTTTATGGCTTTTTGAGGGCCGTTCATCTGGCGTGGGAGCTGGCCTCTGTTGTGCTGGCCTGCGCCTGCTGCTCTGCTGGGCCTGCTGGGGCAAACCGCGCCTGCTAGCACCCACCATCAAGTCCTGCTTGGTCGCGGCCATCTTGCCCACCCCGCAGTTGAGTATCACGTCAACTTGGTTAAGGGTGTCACGGCTCAGGCTGGACAGCTCCTGCGCAGGCAGGCGAGTGTGCGGCAGGGTGCAGCTGTTTTTCGAGCAGGTGTGGCAAGCTGGCGTCGCTTGAGAGCAAGCGAGCCAGGCACGCCTTCACGTTAACTCCGAGCAGCACCCACCTCCTTAGACCTGCCGATTCCCACGACCTCCATGCCCGGAGGCAGCAACTTGAGCTTCTCCAGCTCTGGGCTCTGGGGGCTGCGCGCGGGGTGAAGGTGGTTGAGGTGGACTAGGCGCAAAGTGTCCAGCGAGCTCGGAGGAGGAGCAGGCATGTGTGTGCAAGCCTGCCAGGTGCACCCACTGTGGCCCATGCTAGCATGCTGGCACGCGGGCCCCAAGCACTTACAACCGCACGAGCACGAGCCAGCACGCGCACCTGGAAAGGACAAGGATCTTGGGCATGGATGCAGCCCGGGTGAGCGTGCGCCTCTGGCTGCGCGAGAGCGGAGGTAGGTCTGGGTATGCGATGATGGCACAGGCGCCACCTGCGCGTGCGCACACACGGGTGCAAGTGCTTGCACGCGTGCGCGCACCATGCATGCCCTCCCTCCCTCCCTCCCTGCCAGCATGGGCCCTCTGGTCTCTGGTGAGAGTGCACGCCTAAGAAGAGCATCAGGCAGGCTGCAACAGCCCGCAAACCCTGCAGCCTCAGCAGCGGGCGCACCTCTTGCAGCGCGCCTGCTGAAGCGGGCGGGTTGGGAGGCGCCAGCGTAGCTCAGCAGGGTTAATAGGGAAAAGATGGATCTGAGGTAAAGTAAGAGGAGGACCACCAACATGCTCACAGCGCTTCAAAGCACAACCCAAGCTCCCTCTAACACGAGAGGAAGCCCCACGATGCAGGTCTCCCAGAAGGTGCTTGAGCGCGCGGCAGGCGGGCAGGCGCAGGCCTGCAAGCCCGTCAGCAGCAAGCGCGCGCAGCGTTTCGTGGCGCGCGCGGCCGCGCAGCAGCCGCAGCAGGCCCAGCAGCAGCTGCAGCAGCAGGCGCAGGCCAGCACCGCGGAGGCCAGCTTCCAGGCCAGCGGGCGCAGCAGCGGGAAGAAGACGGGCGCTCGCGCCCTGTATGACATCGCCTCCTCCACTACCACCACCGCCCCCGCCTCCAACCCCGTGGGCGACTTTGCCTCCAGCCCCGCGGCGCTGGGCGTCGCGGGCGTCGCCGCCGGCGCGCTGCTGGCCAAGCTGCTGCAGGGCCAGCCCGCGCCCGTGGTCCTCTCGACCCCCGGCCCCGCCGGCCCCGCCGGCCCCGCCGGCCCGGTGCGCACCGTCGAGCGCACCGTGGAGGTCACCCGCAGCATGGACGAGTCTGACGTGCCCGAGGGGAGCCTGGAGGACCGCCAGACCGCGATCAGGCAGCACTTCCCCAAGGTGGGTGAAGCGGCACCCGGCCTTGGGTGGTGCCCAGCTGGTGGTGGTGGTGGTGATGTTAATGGTGGGCCATTGGGGATGGGGGAGAGGGGGTGCAAGGCAAGATTGCGGCCAGCGTGCAGGCATGTCCGCTCACGCACGCGCGCCCGCTGCTGTGTGCCCACACCGCAGGCCCTGCCCATCGACGACTATATGTCCCGGCTGGAGATTGCGCTGAGCGGCTTTGGCTTCACTGGTGCGTGTGTGCGCGTGCGTGCGTGCGCGCGTGCGTGCGAGCGAACCTCCAACCTCCAACGGCCAGCCTCATCAGGGCTGGTGCAGCGCCCACGCCCCGCATCGCAGATGTGCTGCACCGCAGATGCCATGCCATGCGCCAGCCAGCTGCCTGCCATGCTGACATGCTGCCATGGTGCAGTGCCGGCCGCCCCACCCCGCCTGTAGGGCCGCATGCAAGCGTGCAAGCATGCGTGCATCTGCCCACGCACGCATCCCCCATGCAAGGCCCCAAGCGTGCCGGATGGCCTGCAGCTGCAGTGCAGCTGCAGTGTGCAGCGCGCGGGGCATGCCACCCCCTCGGTTCAGCGCGCGCTGTGCAACCCTTGCGTGTGTCCTGCCCAACCGCCGCCACCCTTGCACAGCAAATCTCAGGGTGCAAACTACGAGTCTAGCACTCACCTGCTGCCTTCCAGCCGGCCTGCTTGCTTGCCTGCCTGCCTGCCTTGCGCGTGCCGCACTCCTGCCTCATGGGTCGCCGGCACTGGGCCTCAGACGCGCCCTCCGCTACCAGCTGCGTGCATAGGACAGGGCTGGTTCGGATCCATTCAGCAACAATCTTTTGTGCCCTGCCACTGTGCGCGAGCATAGGAGCAGCACCTACACCCATACAGCCCGTACCCGTACTGCCAGCGCAGTACGGGAAGCGCTGGCCTGTGTGCAGGAGGGCAGTGTGCCCAGCCATGCAATCCACCAGCCCACAGTGCAGCAACACAAAGAGGTGTGCACGCGCGCCCCCAAACCCACCGTCTGCTCACTCTCCGCGTCCACGCGCAGGCGACAACACCATCGCCATGTCCAACCTGTGCCGTGACGAGAGCTGCATGGTGCTGGAGGACAAGATCGAGCAGGTCTTTGGCGCCTGCTTCTCCACGCACGGCCTGGGCGGCGTCCTCACCTGCGGCGTCATCGGTGGGTTGCTCCCCTGCAGCAGAAGCCCTGTTGTGCTCATCCTGCCCCTTCATGCTGCACCCTGAGTGGCCCTTCCTTGTGCTGAGGCCCCTCTTCTCACCCACCCAGAACCCACACCCACACCACTCCACCTCCCACGCGCGCAGGTATCAAGGCCGGGCTCAGCCACTCCCCAGTGTGCCCTGATGGCAAGGAGCGCTACGTCTTCTTCTCCTTCCCCCACATTGGCATCGACTCTGACGCCAGTGAGTGGGCCATGGTGTTTGTCAAGTGCTACGCTTGTGTGGGCCGATTGCCTGATGATACAGCAGGCTCTGCGCCGGGGCTTGCCTCCTGGTTCTGCCTCGGGCCGTCGGGGCTGGTGCGCAGCTCCTGTGGCTGACGCACACCTTCCGTTGTACACGCAGAGGTTGGCAAGATCTCCCGCCCCAACCGCGCTGGCTCCTCCACTGCATGCGGAGCCCTCGCAGCCGTGAGTGTGTGGTTTGAGGGTGGGAAGATCAGGCGTGCACAGAGCGTGAAGTGAGAGCTCTGAGCTGTGGGTGCATGTACTCAAATCACCCTTGCACCCACTACTACACCTGCGTGGTTGCATGCATTCACAGCATTCCTGCTTGACTCATTCCCCTTGTTGTTGCGTGGTTGCCTGCAGTGCCTCGGGGAGTACACGAGCAAGGGCCTGCAGGCTAGCACCATTGCCCCTGGTTTCCACGACCCCGTTGACCCAGAGTGAGTAGATGGGTGCCCCTGACAGAGCTGCAGTCAATGCGACACCTAGCAAGTCCTGAGATGGTTGCGATTACATGGCCTTGTGCAAGGGGCAGGGTGCGGAAAGCACAAAGGCTGCATTTCCTTCTCCAGTAGTCCAGTGCGTTGTCTTCCATCCCCTTTCCTCTCTCGCCCGCCCCATGTGCAACCAACCAACATGTGCATGCCTACCTGCCATCTCTTGAACCCAACAGGTACAGCATCCTGAAGCAGCGCCTGGCCCGGCGCTTGCAACACGAGGGCGTTGACGCGTCCAAGCTGGACCTTGTGAGCGTGACCAAGGGGGCAGAGCGCACCATCACAAGCGTGAGTGGCAGTCCCTCAATTCTACAACATCCAGCACTTGCTCCACTCCTTGAACTGCTGCCCTCTGCCATTGTGGCTCTATCCTCTCGCTGCACAGCTCTCCCCCCCAAATCTCCGTCTGTGCAGGACCTGGAGTTCCTGATTGAGAAGGCGGTGGACCCCAAGAAGGCGGACTACGCGGTGTTCACTGGCGTGCAGGTGGGTTCCAAGCGAGTCAAATTACGACCTAATGACACGTATGGCTGAGCATGCGCAGGGAGTGAGAGGCACACAGCTGTGGGAAGTTGCCACAAGCAAGCAACCTCTTCACCCGCAGAATCCAAGCGTTTGACATGCCGTCCCCGCCGCAGATCCACAACTGGGCAGCAGACCTGGACAACGAGAGCACCCCCAGCTTGGAGTTTGTGAGCGTGGGCAAGAGCTACGTGGTGGTGAACGGCCAGAAGACCTTCCTGGACCTGACCATGGTGGGTGGCTGCTCGCTGCAACGCCTGCACCCATTTATGCGCTTGCGAACAGCTAAAAAGCTGTTCTGAGATGCACGGCCTCCCCCTCCCCCCCCTGCACAATGGTGCCTGCACCAGCGCCTGCAGACAAAGCACTGTCTTTCACCGTGCACCTTCTGGATCAGCATTGGAGTCAAGGCCAGTATGGTCAACTGCAGTGCAGCGCTGCCCCGCTGCTCCGGCTCCCTACTCACCCCACCCGAGCCAACCTCACCCACCAACGCCACGTCTGCAATGCAAAATGCAGGTGCCTTCCCTGGCGCCGCGCCAGCTGCAGCTGCTGGCGTCCGCGGCCGACAGCCCGGAGGGGTCCAACATTGAGCGCACAAACAGCTCGGTCATCCAGGTGCGGGGGTCACCCAGGGCAGGGCTGAGGAGCATGCGGCCGTGGCGTGCAAACACACTCAGCCATCCAGGCGGCCTGGCGCCTGGGTGGTGGCCCGCAGAAGGTGCTACGCATTTGGTTGAACCCAGTGGCTTGCTGCTAGGCTTTGTGCGGCAAGGCGAGGTCAGGCTTTGACCCAACCATGACCCTGACCCACAAACCTAGCCCTGACCCTAATTAGCTTCAAATTTCACCTAACCCTCACCTGAGGCCCCCTCAACAAGACCTCTCGAATGAGGGCGCCGCACTGAAACAAGACTGCAACGCTGTCGTGTGCAGGAGATCCCGCACGACTACCTGATGCGCCGGCTGGGCGGCGCCTCCAGCGCCTCTGGCATGCCAGAGACCCGGGGGTGAGTGAAAGGGACAACTTAGTTATTATCTGGGTCCTGTGTGCGCTGTCGGGGAAAGGGGCTGTGCTTGCCAAGCTGCTCCAAGAGCATGAGAGAATCCAGGCTGGGAGGAGGTCAGGGGCCCCATCGGCTGGGGGGGGGGTTGCCCTGTGTCGGCCACTCCTCTGAAGTGGCAGCCAGCAGAACCCGAGGAGTGGCTGCAGCCACAGGTGAGGTGCGCATCCGCGTGCCCAGCACAACAGCGCCCAGCCTCTTTCCCCCCCCTCGTCAACCCCCACCCACCCCCCACCCCCACCTCT